>Ga0116211_1000346_pt1 | contig 26223 bp, 25 predicted proteins | sample SaghotsprinmetaG_FD_94484 | JGI IMG/M metagenome (GOLD analysis project Ga0116211, IMG submission 94484) | Hot spring microbial communities from South Africa to study Microbial Dark Matter (Phase II) - Sagole hot spring metaG | ecosystem: Environmental > Aquatic > Thermal springs > Hot (42-90C) ... | reverse complement strand
TAGACCGGTGTCGGTTTAAAACCGCCTTCTTGCCCCCATTTGCGCAGTGGCGGCACGGTCATGATGCCTTTAATCACCCCATCACGTACCCGTGTACCAATCGGATGGGTCATCGACACCACATCTTTGACCAAGACTGCTGTATCAATCATGGCTTTGACATGATCACGACGCTCGCGCTCATAGCTATCGAGAAAACGGTCACCTGCCACTCCATTGAGCACAGCGCTGAGTTTCCAGCCCAGATTGTAGCCGTCACGGATGCCTGCACTTGCACCTTGCCCAATGAATTGAGGGGTCATGTGAGCCGCATCCCCTGCCAAAAACACCCGACGATCGCGCCATTGATTGGCGACCAATGCATTAAAGGTGTAGACCAGCTTACGTTTGACTTCAAACTGATCAGGATCGACATACTTAGACAGCAACGCACGAACGGTTTCGGGGCGTTCCATATATTCTTTGGTTTGGCCTTTGGTCAGCATAAACTCAAAACGATGAAAGCCATCGGGCTGTACACAGCTCACCACCGGCATGTCGGGATCGACCACAAAGTTGAAATAAGGCGCATGGCGTAAGCCCTGATGCAGATCTTTTTGCTTTAGATCGACCACCAACCAAGGCTCTGGAAAGTTCTTGCCGGTCATTTCAATGCCAAGCTTGCTGCGTACGGTGCTGCGACCACCATCTGCACCCACCAAATAGCGTGCGTGGAGGGTTTGCTGATCAAGATCTCCACTGCCATCAGCTTTGACATCGGTTTCATCACTAAACCGAAATTGTTGCGTGGCTTGATGGATGACGGTGACACGTTGAGCATCTTGCTCAAAATTGACCAACTCACGACCCCGACGAATCTCAACATTGGGGTAGCGCTCAAGCGCTTGAGTCAATGAGGTTTCAAGATACGGCTGGTAAAAGAAATTGACCACCGGCCAACCGTAGGGGCGTTTGAGTGGCATATATTGCGCCATGACTGATCCATCGGGGCGGACAAACTGCACAGGGGTTTCAAGCAGCATGTCTTTTTGCAATTCATCAGCCATATCAATGGCCTGAAAAATCCGCATACACTCATCATCGGTATATACCGCACGCGCATTCCCATAAAACACCGGCTCGCGCTCAAGCACGACGACCTGATGACCACGTTTGCCCAGCATATGCGCCAGTACCAATCCCGTTGGGCCTAGCCCTGCAATCACCACATCCACAACGGTTGCCAATGCTGTCTTTTTAGCTGCCATGATGGCTCTCCCAACAGGTTAAATGGGTGAAAATTCAGTCTGAAGTAAGGTGCGAAGACCTTGTTTGGCATTACCCAGATTGGTCAGTAAGTTGTTTGCTGTACTGGGATTAGGTGGCTTATGTCCCCAGCGGCTAATCCCGTAATGGGTGGTCGGTTGCCATGTGGCTTCATCCACCGCCAAGGCATTCCAACCCAGCTCAATCTCAAAGCCAGAAGGGCTAATCACATAAAACGACAGCTCTTTGTCGTTGGGATGTTGACCAATCTCATGCGCCATCGTGTAGCCCAATTGACCACAACGGATAAAGGCGTTGGACAAATCTTCAAGACTCAACGCCTCAAGATTCAGGTGTTGAACTTTGGTACGGATTGGATCAAGGCTGACTTCACGGGTGGCGGCAATCGCCACTGAATGATGGCGTTCGTTGAGGCGCAAAAAGGTGATGTCGAGGGTCAAGCCACTGATCACCTGTTCGATATAATCACTCAAACGTGCATCAAAAATTTCTTGCCAAAATCGCTGCATCTTGATCGGACGACGCGACGTGATCGCCACATGCCCCATTCCTGCACTGCCGGTATGAAAACCGCTACTGAGCATCTGCAAGGGCACATCGGATTGTTGTGCCTCGACAAATAATTCCAGCGTCAAGCCTTTGGGGCCTTTGATACGCCAAAACTGCGCGACACCACGTTGCAAGGCTTGCTCATGGCTGCTGCGCTCAACCGCAATCTTGCGCTCGGCTAAGCGAGCCAATACCACATCGAGGGTGGCTTGATCCGCCAACTGCCAACCCACGGCCACCATGTCTTCAGCTTGACCATATTCAACCATGATGCGTTTGGCGTGGCTGTCCATACGGAAACTCAGCTCACCCGTTGGGCTGTCATTGAGGTGTAGACCCAAGCCTTGATGTAAAAAAATACGCCAGTCTTTGAGTCGGGTTGATTCAATCACCGCATAACCCATGCGGACGGCACCAAAAATATTGCGATCAATCGTTGTTGTCATGGCTCACCTCAACGTGTCGCAGCAATCGGGGTATGACGATCGCAGAAGCTAAGGCTGAGCTGATTAAACTCAGCCGCACGCTCCCACTGCACCCAATGACCAGTTTTGCCAAACAAATACACATCACAGTTGGGCATCAGCTGTTGGAGCGTGTGTGCACCACTGGGTCGATTGACCAAATCACTGGCACCCCACAACACCAAGGTCGGCACTTGGCAACGCTTGAGGCGTGAATCACGGGTAAAATCCATCCGAATCGCGCCCCAAATACTGCTGGGGCGACGTAGCGGTGGCGCAGCCACCACGTCAGGATCAATACTCGATTCATAGCGCTCACGGATCACGCTTTCTGGCACTTGGCTGCCATCAAACACCAAATACTCACGGATAAAGGTGCGCAGCTTGTCGATGCTGGCGCCTTCACTGCTGTAATAATTGAGCAATTGATTCAACCCTTTGGTGGGTAAGCCTTTGGTGGTATTGATGCCGCCAGGCCCCATCAAGATCAGGCTGCTGACCCGATGTGGCTGCTCTAGTGCCATGCGCAGACCGCATGCACCACCGAGTGAATTGCCAATCACATGGGCATGTGCAATTCCCATTGCGTCCAACAGATCAAGCATGGCCTCTGCTAAATCGCCAAATGGATCAGCCCGATTGACGCCCTTGGTGGACTGACCGTAGCCAATCATGTCGGGGACGATCACCCGATATTGTTGTGCCAAGGCTTCGATATTTTTACTGTAATTGGATACGCCAGATGCACCCGGCCCACCGCCATGCAGCATCAAAATGGGATAGCCCTCGCCCATCTCCGATACAAAAACTTGGCGTGTGCCAATGCTGACATGACGAGAATGCAGCGACGTCATAGCTGGAATTGATGACATGATGTTCTCCAAAAAAGGGCGAGGGTGGCGCTGTCGTGAGTCGCATCCCTCGCTAAACTATGTTTTGATTTGAACACTAATGTTCAATTAAGTCAACATTTGAGCTGTTTTGATCAATTGAGATAGAAAACCCTATTTTTAATAATTAAATCAATGTTTTATTTTTTAAATGCACGTCTATTTTTGGTAAAATCACAAAATAAACGATAAATTTTCTAAAATTAATTGATAAAATTTGAACACAAGTGTTTAATTTGATCATCATGACACAGCAGATCACTGATCTATCGTCACCACATCGCCCAATTGTTGAGGAGTCCACACATGCCTGTTTCTCATCGATCCTTGGGTTATCTGTATGCGTTGCTCACCTTGTTGATCTGGTCAAGCTTTGTGGTGATGTCAAAGTGGGGTGGACAGCAAGGACTGCAACCTGTTGATGTCACTGCATTACGCGTATCGGCAGCTGCCTTATGTTTGTTGCCGTGGTGGTTACCTCGCTTGCTACATCCGCAGCGTCGACGGTTACCGCTATACCAAACGTTGACGCTCGCCGCGCTTGCGGGTGTGGGCTATCCGTTGATGGCTTACAGCGGTTTGTTGTACGCACCGGCAAGTCACGGTGCGATATTGATTGCAGGCTTGTTACCACTCTCGACCACGGTGTTGTCGTGTTGGCTCCTCCATGAGTGGTTTTCAGCAGGCAAATTGGCAGGGTTGTTGTTGATGGTGTGTGGAGCCATCCTACTGCTTGGACAACCTTCAGCATCCCAACACCCACTGAGTCTGGTGGGAGATGCCATATTGATTGGAGCAGGGATGATTTGGGCAACCTTTACCGTGTTAATCCGTTATTGGAAGGCGACTGCGTTTGATGTGACCTTGGCTGTGGTTGCTGCTGCTGCGTTGTTTTATTTACCGATTTACCTGTTGTGGTTGCCCAAACAATGGCAGAGCGTCACCTTGGATCATCTGCTGTATCAAGCGTTATTTCAGGGGGTGTTGGTGGTCTGCGTCGCGATGTGGACATATAGCAAAGCCACCGAAATGCTTGGAGCCACCCAAACCGTCATGCTGTTGTCCACTGTACCGGTGGTGGGATCAGCGATGTCAGTGCTGTGGCTCGGTGAGCCACTCACCACCGCTTTGATCATGGGGGCGTCGCTCACCACAATCGGGGCACTTATTGGTGCTTATACCAGCCGGACGCCAACCACATTGGCAGGTCAGTCGTCATGATTGCCTTGAGCTATGGTGATGCCGGATTGCTATTTCCGGCGATTTCTCTGCTGATGTTGGCGTATACCAATCGTTTTTTGGGACTCACCGCTGTGGCGCGTGGGTTAGTCCAACAATACAAAATGACACCGAGCACCCATTTGACCGAGCAGATGCTGAATTTGCGCCAACGCTTGGTCTTGCTACGCCATACCCAAGCGATTGGGGTGATGAGTTTGGCGAGTTGTACCGCCTGTTTGTTGTGTGTCTTGCTCGCGCAAAGCATCGCAGCCGCATGGCTATTTGGTACAGCACTCCTCTTGATGTTGGGATCATTGATCACCTCTTTAATCGAAATCTATCTATCCGTACATGCCATTCAGGTCGAACTGGATCACCTACCGCCTGTCGATCCTGTTATTGATTCTCAGATCAGGAGTTCATCATGAGCCTCGTACAAGGACGTATTGACGTCCACCATCACATCATCCCACCGGCGTTTACTGACGCGATGCAGCGTCGGGGACTCAGCCATGTTGCAGGCGCACCACTGCCACGCTGGACACCCCAAGACTCCATCAATATCATGGATACCGTGGGCACACAAACCGCGATTGTGTCGCTCTCTGCACCAGGCGTGTATTTTGATGACCTGCCCGATGCCTGTCGATTGGCAACCGCCTGCAATGAGTATGCAGCGCAAATGCGCGAAGACCACCCAAAACGCTTTGGTTTCTTTGCAGTATTGCCTATGCCATTTACCGAACAATCCTGCACAGAAGCGTTATATGCGCTTGATGTATTACAGGCAGATGGGATTGTCTTGCTGGGCAGCACCAAAGGCGTGTTTTTGGGTGATCCTCGTTTTGAGGAGCTGATGGTGGAGCTGCATGCGCGCAAAGCGGTGGTGTTGATCCAGGTAGTGTTCAGAACTCTGTGTCAGGAATTACACTCCACTGACTCAGAGGACATCACATCATGGCCACATTCAACTTTGACGACGCACTCAAACAACTGCAATCAGGCAAGCCCCTGACAGGCTTAGACGGCATACTCACCCCACTGATCAAACAACTGACCGAAGCGGCATTACAGGCAGAACTTGACCAGCATCTGGCGCAACAACGCCAACCCGATGAATCATCAACTGCCAATCGCAAGAACGGCTAGGCGATTAGTGGGTTATGTGCGTGGGTGACTTCAACCACGCCATTTTCATCGACATAGGTTTGCCACAACGACAACAGCGCCGCCAAGCGTTCTGGATGACGCTCCGCCAAATCGTCAATCTCGCCCGCATCAGTCGCCAGATTGTACAACTGCCAGCGATCTGGCCCATTCGGTGCTGGAATATACAGTGCCTTCCAGTCGTCTTGCCGAATCGCTTTTTGCCCGAACAATTCCCAACCGGTCACGTGGTCTTGTGCGTGCGTTGTGTCTTGTTGTTCCTGCAGGTACTTTAAGATGGACGACCCACGCAGCGGTGCGAGTTTTTGCTCTGCCTCGTTTTGGGTGGGGTGTCGAATGTCGAGCAAGTCCAATAAGGTCGGCACGATATCCATGACGGTGGTAAATGCATGGCTAATCTGTGCTTGGCGGGCAAACCCTGCATAACGCACAAAAGCCACCGTTCGGATGCCACCTTCGCTGTTGTGCGCCTTGTACAACCTTGACGGTGCAGTAGCGGCTTGCGCCCAACGTGGGCCATACCACACATAAGAGTTGCCACGACCAATATTGTCTAAGCTGTTGTCATAATGCTCAGAGATGACTTGCGACAAGTTAGGCCCAAATACCGGCAACGCTTCTAACAGTGCGCCTTCGGCACCGTTGTCTGATAAAAAGATCACAAGAGTGTCATCGAGCTGCTGTGTGCTGCGCAAGTGTTCAATCACGCGGCCAATATTCCAATCCATGCGGTCGACCATAGCGGCATACACTTCCATGGTGCGGGCAGAAATGGCTTGTTGTTCGGCGCTGAGCGCGTCCCACTCGGGACTGTTGTTGACCACCGGATGCGCGTCGGTTTGCGCATCAATTAAACCGAGTGCTTTCAGTTTGGCCAAACGGCTTTGGCGTAACGCATCTGGGCCCGCGTCATAGACACCATGATACTTTTTGACGGTGTCGGCGGGCGCTTGTAACGGCCAGTGTGGCGCAGAAAACGGCAGATAGGCAAAAAACGGCTGCTCATCATCCGGTGCGTCTTGTAAAAATTCGATTAAACGGCTGGTAAAGTCATCGGATGAATAAAAACCCTCTGGCAGTTCTGTGATGGGTTGGTCATCCTCTGCGTACAGTCCTGCGGTGCTGCGCAGTAAACGCGGGCGTTCGGCCAAAGGCAACGCAGGCTCAAACGCGTAGTGGTTAGCCGCACCGGGCAAGAGCGCAAAAGAGCGGGTAAAGCCGTGGCGAATCGGATAGTGTTCTGGGGTAAGACCCAAGTGCCATTTGCCCGACATGACGGTGTAATAGCCATTTTGCTGCAAAATCTTAGCAATCGACACCACCCGATCGTTCAGATAGCCTTCATAACCGGATTTACCGGTCAGCTCAGACGTCAGTGCTTCGGCCATAGTGCCCAAGCCCGCCAAGTGATGATCGGTGCCGGTCAATAGCATGGCACGGGTTGGCGAACAGGCCGACGCCGTGTGAAAATTGGTGAGGCGTAAGCCCTGTTCAGCCAGTTGGTCTAAATGCGGGGTTTGAATTTCGCCGCCAAACGCACCGAGGTCAGAAAACCCCAAGTCGTCAGCAACGATCAATAAGACATTGGGACGGGGATGAGACATGCCACAGCTCCTGATCTGGTGAGGTTTGCGCAATCGTTCAGCAAGGGCTCACCAAGAAAATCGATATTGATCAAAATCTTGTTTGGGTACAGTGGAAAGCAGTTGATCTGGTGGCAGCTGACTAAAATCAGTCAAAATATCATTGCGGATTGCAGCAAGCCGGACGTCTTCGCGGTGACGGGGATGCGGCAAGCTCACGGGGACAATGCGCTTAATGCGGCCAGGGTTGGGCTGCATGACCACCACACGATCACCTAAAAAAACCGCCTCTTCTACATCGTGGGTCACGATGATCATGGTGATTTTTTCGGCTTGCCAAATCCGCTGCAATTCTTGCTGTAGGTTGGCACGAGTCAAGGCATCCAGTGCGCCGAACGGCTCGTCGAGCAATAAAATCTTCGGTCGATTAACCAAGCTTCTGGCAATTGCTACCCGTTGACTCATGCCACCAGACAACTGCGCCGGATAAGAGTCTTGAAACGCACTTAAGCCCACTAGCTCAAGATGCTCATCAATGGTTTTGTTTTGCTCATCGCGGGATAGGGGGCTGTTTTGCAGCGCAACTTTAATGTTGTCACGCACACTCAGCCACGGAAACAAACGATGGTCTTGAAAGACAATACCCCGCTCAAGGCTTGTGCCCTGTATGGCCTGACCGTCAATGCTGATCTGGCCATCAAACTGATGCTCCAAACCGACCAACAGACGCAGCAGTGTCGATTTGCCACAGCCGCTACTGCCGACAATACTGATGAACTCGCCGGCTTGAATGTCTAAATTGATGTCTTGCAGCACTTGCAATGCGGCATCTTGACGATTTTGATAAGACTTGCTGACCTGCGTTAAACGCACTGCACCCGCTGCAAAACTTCCCATCTGAGCAACTCCTGAGCCGTCGTTAGAGCTTTGCCAAAGCCACTTCGGTGGACTTGATTAACACCACCACTTCGCTGCCTACTTTTAAATCGAGGTTTTTGACTGAGCGGGTGGTGATCACCGAGGTAAACAAGCCGGCTGGGGTCTCGACATCCACTTCTGATACAACAGAGCCTTCGACGATTTCTTTAACTGTGCCTTTAAATTGATTGCGCACATTAATAGATGGAATGGTCACAATAAAAAACCTCATAAAATAAGAATGATTGCCAATATATCAATAAAAAAAATAGTTGGATTAGATTAAAAAATCATGTTGAATGCATTAAATTTTATTTGGTGTTTTTAGATAAACATATATTTTAATCGTACTAAGTATACTGTTTTTAATCTGCTATATAGACAATGGATTTTTATTTTTGGCAATACACACGAGAGAATGATGTTATGACCGCATTAACGCAACTATCGCAGTCAATCGCACACGCACCGACATGGTTAGATGCCGGCGTACAACCACTCGAGCAGATTCAGATCACCCCGATTCCATCTGCACTCGGTGCTGTGGTGACTGGGTTTGATGCGCGCCAACCGCAAAGCGCCGCCGTGATCCAAGCGCTCAAGACCGCACTGCATCAGCATTTGATTTTAGTTTTTAAAAAACAAAGCTTAAGCGATGAGCAACTGCTGGCGTTTTCGAGTTACTTCGGTGCAATTTTTAAACCGCCTGCGGATATTCCGGTACTGGCCACACAAGCGGGCACCGGTGTTCCGCCTGACGTGGTACCGGTATCCAATGCCGTTGGCGAGGGTGACTATACTGGTCATGGCGAGTTAAGCCCACACAGCGATCACCACTGGACGCCACAGCCCTCCAGTGGATCTCTGCTATATGCCATTGAGATACCTAAAGATGGTGGTGCAACCAGTTGGTATAATACGGTACAAGCCTACGAAGACTTGGATGCAGCAACCAAAGCCGAAATCGACCAATTGCAACTGATCACCTATAATCCGTTTTTACGTGGCCGTGGTGACCCTCGACCCAAGTATCGCTTTGCGGATCAACCAATCTTGGGTGCTGCATTCCCACATCCACTGGTACGTACCCATGCTGAAAGTGGTCGGCGTGGTCTTTATTTGGATCGTGACACCGAAGTTGAAGTGGTCGGCTATGATGATCAGCGCGGTGCAGCCCTGATCGAGCGACTACGCGCCCACGTGACACAGGACAAATACCGCTACGAACATGCATGGGAAGTAGGCGATATCGTCTATTGGGACAATCAAGTCACGCTGCATTCACGCACAGCATTCCCTGCTGAACAGCGTCGTTTGTTGAAGCGTGTCAGCTTGGCGGGCGGGCGTCCTTTTTAAGATGATCGACTTAGATTGATGTGCATAAAAACCCCGACATCATTTCGGGGTTTTTATTTGTGCTGATTATTTAGAAGATCAATAGTTTGCGCAGCGTTTGATACTCTCGCCAATCAATTGATGCTTGAGTAACCGCGCCCGCACCACGTTACGGCTCACACCAAGCAGCTTGGCAGTTTGGATTTGATTACGATGGCAATACTCATAGGCGGTACGAATCACCACCTCTTCCAAATCATGATCAAGCACTTGCGTACTGTTGGTCGGCGATTCAAAATACTTTAACAGCACTTGCTCTAAGGTTTTTTTATAGTCATTTCCTGTCAAGAACTGATTGTCCAGCGTGCTTATTTTCTGCGTTGAACCGGAAAGTGACGAGAAGCGTAGATCCTCTGGCTCAATCTGATGATTCTTACAGACCAGCAGGGCGTGGTGGATGGCGTTTTCAAGCTCTCTGATATTGCCAGGCCATGTGTGCCGTAGCAGCACTTGCTCAGCTCTAGGGCTAATGGTGGCATGCGGGTAGTTGAGCCTTTGGGTATAATCTGATAAAAAATAATAGGCCAGTGGCAAAATATCACCAGTGCGCGCAGCAAGTGGCAGCAAGTCCAATGAGGCAACATGCAGCCGATAAAACAAATCCTCACGAAATTTTCCAGCACGTACGGCTTCTTCAAGCCGGACATTGGTCGCCGCGACCACGCGTACATCCAGCTTAATCGGTTTTAAAGAACCGACCCGTACCACCTCACGTTCTTGCAGTACACGCAGTAGCTTGACCTGCATACTGAGCGACAAGTCACCAATTTCATCCAAAAATAGCGTACCGCCGTTGGCAGACTCAAACCAACCGACCTTGCTATTAATAGCGCCTGTAAACGCCCCTTTTTCATGACCAAACAATTCGCTTTCGGCCAGACTTTCAGAGAAAGCACCACAATTCACTGCAATAAACGGTGCGTGACGCCGTCTACTCAAGGCATGTACTTGACGCGCAACTAGCTCTTTACCTGTACCGGTGTCACCAATAATTAAAACACTTGCCTCACTCGGTGCGATCTGCTCAATTCGCCGTAGTAAGTGCCGCGATTGCACGTCTTCAAATACCATCGCGGTGGCGCGTTCTGACTTAATTAAACGGCGCGAGTCTGGATGGGTAATGAGTGGCATGACGAATCTCTCAATAAAATCTTAAGCGGATACCTTATAAGATTTTATTAAGAGACACCAATCACAAATGGTGTTTAGCTATCCATGATTTTATCAAACAACTATCCCGCTGCATTTTAGATATTACCTTCTGGCAAATATGCATTGGTATAAACTTTGCTCAACTCAACCTGCCCACTTTTTAGCTGTCCATCGTTAACCAACCAATCGACCCAAATTTGGTAGTCTCGATCATCAAATCTGCCATTTTTGTTGGCAATACCCCAGCCAGTCCAGTATTTCAGTGCATCAGGGTTTTCATTTCGGCCACGTGCTTGCATAATCTGTTCGAACTTAGTAATGACCTGCTCTTTCGGGGTTTGCCTAGACCATTCAATAGCTTTGGCGATACCGGCTAACACATGTCTGGTGGTGTTCGGGTGCTGCTCGATATAACGTGTGGACATCACATAAGCACCGGCTGTCAGTGCGCCAAATAGCTCATGCTCGTTAAACAACATCCGGATACCACCACGCTCAGTCGCAGGCCCTCCAAGTGGCGCAACATCAACGTTTTTTTGCCTTAATGTCTGCTCCCCACTGCCTGGCGGTACAACCACTAGCGTGACTTGTTTGATTTCCGCAGGCGTTAAGCCGCCTCGGCGCAAATACTCGGTGAGCATAAACTCTGCTTGTGCGCCCATGGTATTAACTGCCACTTTTTTGCCGATCAAGTCACGCGCAGTTTGAATCGGACTATCTTGCAGGACATAGTAGCCGCTAAACGTTTCTTCCAGTGTGCCATAGGCTGCAATGACTGCTGTGACCGGTGCTTTACTGGCGACAACTTTGACCACCGCTCCAGTAAACGCAGGGCTGCTGATATCGGAATCACCCGTCAGCACAGTTTGGATGCCTTGTGGACCACCCGTCGAAATCCCCACATAGTCCAGCTTGACCGGTGCAAGATAGCCCAAATCTTCAGCAAGTTCGATCAACGTCACTGCACCTGGTGATCCTAGATATTTAAACTGTAATGACTCCAACTCACCCGATCCTGCCAAAGCGGGTTTGGCGCTTTCTGGTGAGCTACAGCCAACAGACAGTAGCATGCTGCTGGAGAGTAACAGTGCCTGAATAAGCTTAGAGCCTCTCCACTGAAAAAGTCGCTGACGGTTAGACATGATGATCTCCTTACTCTGAAGGGCTGGCTTTCCACGCTGTAAAGCGTTTTTCAATGGCCAACAAACCATAGTTAAAGCTGAGACCCAGCAGCGTAATACTGATAATGCCAAGGAACATCTCAGGGATTTGGAAGTTGTACTGCGAATAAATGATTAAATAGCCTAAACCAGCTTTTGCACCAACCATTTCAGCAGCAACCAGTACCAAGACTGAAAATGCCCCAGCCAAGCGGATACCGACAAAAATAGTCGGTACGGCAGCAGGAAGAATCACTTTACGAAACAGGTTAATCGGGGTAAGTCCCATGGTTCGTGCTGACTTAATCAATAGTGGATCGACATTGCGCACCCCGCTGATGGTGTTGAGCAAGATTGGCCACGTGCAGGCGTAGATCACCAGTGCAATTTTTGATGCCTCACCAATCCCTAAAAATAGAATAAACACCGGCAATAACGCCAATGCAGCAGTATTGCGCAGCATCTCAAGCAAAGGGTTTAACGTGTCAGAAAAACCCCGATACCAGCCAATTGCCAACCCTAGTGGAATTGCGAACAACACAGCCACACTGAATCCAGTCAATGAGCGAATCAGACTGGCTTCAAGATGGGTAAACAGCTGACCATTTAGCAAAAATGCCCAACCCGTTGCCAGAACTGTTGACAATGTTGGTAAAAATGCTTCATCCACTAAGCCAATACGCGGCGCGATTTCCCACAGACTTAAAAACAAGATGATGGCAATTGAACGCTGAAAAACCCTAAAAAAAACAGATAAATCAATCGGCCTAACATTGACCGCGCTCGTATTTATCGCTTTAGATTTCGGCAGAATCAAGGTTTGTTTGGGACTAGACATGATGTTGCTCCTCAGATGAGTCTCATTCGATGGCTGTTGGATGACTAGGAAGCAGCAAGCTGCTGACGCTTTTCTTGTGCTTGTGCTTTGGACACTTCGTCACGCAACAAGCTCCAAATTTGATGTCTTAGCTCACCAAATTCGGTACTAGAACGCACATCTTCATGGCTGCTACGCAACTGCTCCGGTACTTCAATGATTTGTTTGATCCGACCTGGCCAAGAGGTCATAATGGCGATGCGCTGACCCAAATAAATCGCTTCATCAATGCTGTGAGTGATAAAAATAATCGTCTTGCCTGAGGTCTGCCAAATTCGTACCAGCTCTGCTTGTAAGGTTTCGCGTGTCTGTGCATCCAGCGCGGCAAAAGGCTCGTCCATCAGCAATACATCAGGGTCATAAGCCAAACTTCGTGCAATGGCGACGCGCTGCTTCATACCGCCAGACAGTTCATTGGGATGATGGTTTTCAAACCCCGCTAAGCCCACCAACTCTAAAAAATACTGGGCGGTTTTACGTCGTTCGACTTTACCCACCCCTTTGGCCTCTAAACCAAATTCGATGTTTTCAAGCGCAGTGAGCCATGGAAACAGTGCATACTGCTGGAATACAATGCCGCGATCTAACGCAGGACCGGTAATCTGCCGATCATTGAGGATGATTTTGCCTTGAGTCGGTTTGGTCAGACCTGCCAGCAGATCCAGCAACGTGGACTTACCGCAGCCACTGGGTCCAACAATCGCCAGAAACTCACCCGCTTTTACATCCAAAGAAACATTGTCAACGGCAACAAATGGTTGCGTATTGGCAGGGTTTTCCTTGGTCTTTTTGGCGGGAAAAGACTTATGTACATTGATTAGGCGTAATTTATGGCTCATGGCGATTCTCCTACGGCTGTCCCTTTGGCAGTGGCATAGGGGTTAAATTGATTGGTAAATAACTGTTCAGCTTTGATTTGGTTGGGTTTGAGCTGGCCGTCTTTGACCAGCCAATCAATCCACGGTTGGTATTGTTGGGTAGTAATCACGCCGCCTGTTTCTGCGACGCCATAACCGCGCCAGTACTGCACAAGGCTGGCGTCTTCATTGCGACCACGTTTTTTGATAATCGAGCCTAGACGCTCGATCACTTCTGCACGTGGGGTCTGTTTGGTCCATTCGGTGGCTTTGGCGGTGGCGTTAACAAAATCTTGAACCGCCTCTGGGTGCTGCTGAATAAACTTTTCAGTAAACACATAGTTGCCCGCAGTAAAATTGCCGTACAGGTCTGTGTCGCCAAACAGTTTTTTAACCCCACCACGCGCTACGGCCTTGTCTTGCAAAATGCCCTGTAGCGAAGCGAGGTCAATTTGACCGGCACGTAAGGCTTGTTCGGTGTTGACGGGCGGGAGCGCCACCAGTTCGACAGTTTTAATTTCTTCTGGGGTAAGGCCACCTTTGGCGAGATAATCCTTCAGCGCAAATTCAAAATGCGCGCCCAGTGTATTCACGCCAACTTTTTTGCCGATCAAATCACGCGCGGTTTTGATCGGGCTGTCTGCTGTCGTGTAGTAGCCGACAAAAAAATCTGCATTGCTGCCATAGGTGCTGGCGACGGCTTTGGCTTTAATCCCAGCTGCAATAAACTTCACAATCGCGCCATTAAACGCCATGGCAAAGTCGACATCGTTAATGGCCAAGGTCTGTAAATCCTGTGGTCCGCCCTGTACGTTACCGACGTAGTGCAATTTCACTTTTTTGAAATAGCCCAAGTCCTCAGCCAGTTCGGGCAGTGACACCGTACCCACACCGCCTTGATAGCGTAATTCGGTCACTGGCTTGTTGCTGTCAGATTGGCGGTCGCAACCGGTCAATACTAATGCGAGTGCCGTTGCTGCACCAATACAATAAACTTTACGCATATGCTTGCTCCTATAAGTGTTGTGGCGCACGCCAAGCCAAAGCTCGACGCTCCAACCGTGTCGCAATTGTGTTAAGCCCCATGCCAATCACCCCGATCACCAACATGCCAAAGATGATCAGCTCGACGTTAAAAGCGGCTCTACCACTGATAATGATGTTGCCCAGTCCAACGCCATAATTGGCCAACAAAAACTCCGAACCAATCGTCGCCAACCACGCAAAAATAAGCCCCAGTTGTAAACCCACAAAAATCTGTGGTGCGGCAGCTGGTAACACCAGTTTGCTTAACAACTGCCAACGGCTAAACTGATAGACTTTTGCAACCTCAAACTGGTGAAGAGGGATATTGCGCACACCTTCGAGGGTGTGCAGTGCTACTGGATAAAACACAGATAAGCTGATAAACAACACTTTGGCGCTGTTGTCATACCCCAGAAAAGTAGAAATCAGTGGTAGCCATGCAAACAGTGAAATCTGCCGTAGGGCATTAAAACTTGGGCTAAATAGGTGATCCGCCAAACGGGAAATACCCAGCAAAATACCAAAACCGATGCCAAACAGACTGCCAATCGCAAAGCCACCTAGATCGCGCAATACACTTGCACCAGTGCCTAACCAAAATTCAGCATTCAGCACAGTATTGATGGAGACACCGATCACCTGTATAGGCGATGGAATCAGTTTGGGATTCACCCAATCCAAAGCACTTGCGACACTCCACAACAGCACAAACAGCACAGGAATCACCAAGCCTCGCCAATGCCGCTGCCCAAACGCCAGTATTGCCATCACGATCGACCTCCTTAAAACGCCTTGCGCTGCCACTGGTTAAAATGTTGCTCAACCCATTTGAGCACCGCGTCTAGCAACAATCCGACCACGCCAATCACTGCAATCACCATAAACACAATATCCATCTGCATCAGTTGGCGTCCCCAGACCATCAGGTAGCCAATTCCTTCGCTGCTGGCAAGTAACTCGACAAACACCAAGGCCAACCACGCCTGCATCACGCCTTGACGCAAACCACTGACCACACTGGGCAGTGCTGCTGGTAAAATGATTTTCTGTAGCGTTTGCAGGCGACTAAACTCGTAAACCCTTGCCACCTCAAGCAAATGCACCGGTACATTCAGCACACTTTTATAGGTTGCAACCAACACAGGCACAAACACGGCCAAGGACACTGCGGCAATTTTAAGAGCCTCATCAATGCCTAAAAAAATCATCAGCAACGGAATCCAACCGACCACTGGAAACTGCGCAACCAAATTAAATGTTGGATACAAGTAGTCGTAAGCACGGCGGGATAGACCAATAGCAAAGCCCAGCAACAATGCTGCCGAACCGCCGTACAGCACACTCCAACCAATTCGCTCCAAACTGATCAATAAGTTGTTGGGTAACTCACCATCTTGAGATAACTCCAGAAAGGTCTGCCACACCAAGGCTGGTGCAGGCAAAATCTGTTCTGGCAGCCATTGTCGATCGGTTGCCACATACCAAACGGTCAACACCACAGCCGGCAATAACACCCCCAGCAGTGCCCGCAAGACCACTTGCCGAAGCACTGCCAGCAGTCGTGTTGATTGGTTCCATCGTGTTGAAACAACGGGCTCAACGTTTGACTCGAACCCGTTCGCGTCTTTGACCAATGCTGCTCGAACTGTATTCATCGCTCACTTTCCAATTCAGGTAATGGGTTGATCTTGATTGGGTACATCGGGCTAGTCGGTATTAACAGTCGAACTCGCCATAGCAACCCGATAAATAACAAGGCCATCGGTAAAAACAATGCCTGTAACCCAAACCAGTAACCCAAGCCACCGCCCAATAAACTACCCGCTAGCCCGCCAGCCGGTCCTGCTAGTGCGGTCAAACCAGAGATTTGACCAATACCAATGCGCTCACCGACCTTGGCAAAAAAGGTAAAATTGATGACATGCAACATACCCTGCCCCAAGCCTAGTCCGATTGAACCAGCCCATAACCACCATGCACTCTGGGTCAATCCCAATAACAACAAAGACATAATCAGCAGCACAAAGCTCACTTGGTAAAAACGCTGATAGCCTAAACGCTGTACAAAGCTGCCCATCACAAATAACGCAAACACAAACACGCTGCCCTGTATCGTGACCAAACTGGCCGCCTGTGCTGCGCTGAAACCAAAGCTTTTCATTGCGATCACCACAATAAAAAACCCGTAGTACGCCATTACCGCACTGCTACAAAACTCAATAGTGCTGGCGTGTCGCAAGTCCTCGTGTTGCTTGAGCAATCCCAAACGCTTGACGATTTCACTCCAACGCAACTTCGGGCTGTGCTCGGGCTCTCGCTCAATCCCCTCATCACTCAGCACCAACGGCGCAATCATGGCAGTGAGAAAGAAGGTGGCTGCCACCCACAAAAACGTTCCGTTAAAACCGAACTGGCTAATCAAGGAGACCGCTGCAACTGGGCCGATTAGAAAAAAACCCAGCATGTGCGTACCACGAAACCAACCCGCTTTCGCTTCGCCTAGCTGCTCCAAGTGTTTTAAAAAAACACTATTGAGCGACACAAACCGCAACGGCATACAAAAGCTAATCAACGCCGTGCAGACAATTAAAAACAAAACTTGTGCATGTAGGGTCAATGCGGCATACACCAAACCTCCTAACACACTGCCCAAGATAAACAACCGCTTTGGCCCCCATTGTTGAATCCAGATCCCAACGGGTAATGCCATCAACAAAATCCCAATACTTTGTGCCGCTGAGATAAGTCCCATTTGCAGTGTTGATGCATGCAGCTCTACCGCATAAAATGACGTCGCTACTCGGGCAATTCCGATGCCCACCCCTGCCATTGAGGTCAACAGCACAAACCCCAGCACAAACTGATAACGTTCAGATTTCATCTGGAGTGCTATTCGTTCACCCATGTTGATTTATCCTTGCTGAGCAAATCACTGCTCACCCACACGGGGATACAAAATGGCTTAACCTATTAGATTAGATCGACAAGTGGCTCAGGCTTGCCGACCTAATACTGAACCGCGCTTATTTACGGTTGCCCTGCGCGTTGAGCTGTGGCCAGTAGTTCTGCAAACTCAGCTCTCGAAGTGCATTGTTGAGATATTTCGGCTCGATCCAGTCATCAACGGTGACATCGCGTCGAATCAGCTTATATTCCTTCGCCTCTGCAACAGAACGCTTGATGCTTGATACATAATATTCGTCGAGTAGTGGACTATGACGCTCCTTGAGATCGTAGCCGTCCCAATCGCGCTTCCAATCCAAATACGGAACTCCAGATTGCGCCCAGAGTCGATATTGCGCATCACGGTTGCTTTCTTCTGAGTTCCACTGAGCCTGCTTGATCAGGGTACTCACCACACGTTGAACGATATGCGGATATTTTTGTTCAAACTCTTCACCCACCCAAAAACTGAGCGGTGCGTTTAGAGTTTTATCATCGCGGATCTCTACAAGACGCTTTGCAACCCCACGCGCCTCTAGACTCCAAGGACTGATAATTGCAGCACCAATATCGCCAGTTGCTAGTGAAGTACGCTGTGAAAAACCATCTTGGCTGATAACTCGAAAATCACTTTCAGTCAGCCCATATTTACGAACAAGACGGCCAAACACCAACTGAGCATTAGTCCCCTTAAAAATCGAAAATGTCTGGCCCTTTAAATCGGTAAAAGTCTTTGCATTAGAACCGGACGGAACTGTCACATAAACTGGACCAAAGCGACCAGCGGCAAATAACACCTTATGCTTCAGCCCAGTCGAGCGACCAACAATCATGGGCAGATCACCATGCCAGCCAAAATCAACTTTTTTATTGGCAAAGGCTTCATTGGTGGCAGGACCTGCACCAGGAAAGAAGTTCCAAACGACTTTAATGCCATCTTTTTGAAACTCTTGTTCTAGTACGCCTCGTAGCTGAGCGGTCGGTACAAAAGAATGACCCAGACGGGGTTTCCCACCCTCACCTGCCCCAGAGATCCCGATACGAATTTCTTTGGGATTATCAGCTGCCAAGCCTGGCAGACTAAAGCCGATGGTCAGAGTCGCAATACCGATCAGAATGACTCGACGTGAAAGCTGTTTCATTGAAAAATCCTCAATCATTAAGAAGCTTAGAAGGCATATTGGATCTGTGCTTTAACTTCGTTGAAGTCTTTAAGCGCAGCGGTTTCGGTCTTGTAATCCGTGTTGGTCAGTGCCAACTGGAACTTGGTGGTTTGGGCAAAAAATATGTTTAAACCAAGGCTGTGACGAATGGCTTCCCCAACGCTACGCCCAGCAATCCCAACCACATCTGCACCGCTATTCGGGTCATAGCTGTCGTAGCGATAGTAGGGCTGGATCGACTTCGGCCAAAAATCATCGAACTTAGCCGATGACTTGATGCTGTTATAAAACTGATCACCAAAAGTGTAGAATAGGGTCAGCGTGTGGCCTTCCGATTTGACTTCGCGAATCTGATTATTGGCATCAGCCCAGTCGGTTCGGCCTTGGATATATTCGTAGGTCGCTCCATATGGGGCGTGGTTATAATAAATATCGAAACCCAATCGATCACGCTTACCACCACCATCTAGCACGCTGCTCCCTGCGGCATTGGTAACGTTCTTCGTGCCTTTTAAATAAGATGCTCCAAACTTTAGCTCACGAAATACGCTGGCATAGTCCACAGGCAACGTAAACGCCGCTCGGGCAATGTAGTCTTTACCGTTGTTATCATCCAGCTTGTTTGCACCGTTACCATTGAACACGCCAAAAGCATACTCCAGCAGTGGCGCGCGATAGTTTGCTGAGTAGTCGACATATGGCTTCAGGTCACCGCGCACAATTGCACCAACTTGCCGGCTAAACAAGCCTAGCTGCGCTGGCGTGGTGGCTACGTCAATGGTTGGGCGCAAATCTTCTGGTGCTTGCGCCTCTAAACCAAAAGGGATGAGCTGTTGACCCAAGGTCACATTTATGCGATCACCCTCCAATCCACCAGTCGTTGCCAGCACGTTATAACGCACAAAAGCATCAGCAAGATTTAGATCGCTTGCACCACCCGCTGTGGCACGTTTGGCGTAGGCAAAAGACACTTGGTAATCAAGGTTCTTGCCTTCTTTGTAATCACGGAATAAGTTTCCACGCACCCCAATCAACGCGGTCGGCACATCAAAGCTATCACGACGTACGGAGTTTGGTGCTGGATTACCTGCCGCAGTTGGCTCATCCTGTGCTTGTACGCGGACTTGTACCACCCCGTACAAGGTGCTATCGCGTGCTGTCTTGGCAGTGTTGCGCTCACGTAACCGCGCCTCATCGTACTTAAAGTTTTCTAAGTCAGCACGAATACCATCAATATCACTGCTGGTAGCGTATTCCACTGCGGCTGAGTCAGATGCTGTAGTTTGGGCTTGAGTATCAACTGCTGGTGCTTGCTTAAGTAGGCTGACCTGCTGTTGTAGGGCAGCCAACTCAGCTTGTAATTCGGCAATCGAACTGGCTTGCGCAGTTGTTGCCGTGGATAACGCCAAAACAGCAATGCTGATTGATAAGGCCAGTACATTTTTCTTCACAATAAACCCCTTCAAAACCATAAAATCGACTTGCATGTTTATAGACCCGCCGTTCATACGACAGGTGCTGTTAAACCCAGTTTCTGCAATTTTGCTTCGACAGCCGTACCTTTGAAAAAATCAGGATTATTCGCGGTGTAAAAGCGATACGGATTTTCAAATACCAAGGCTTTAAAGTTCGCTTCAGTTAAGGCACCCTCTTTGACCAAATCCCATGTTTCAGCGAGTGGTTCAGTCACATCAGGAACATCCCAATGACCCGAGTCGGAGGAGTAAAGGGCGTTTACCTTGGCACCGAGTGGATTGCTATGTGGATTAAAAGCGTGCAGTAACGTACGGTCGTCTGCTTCATTACCGAAGTAAAAGTTCGGAACCCAACGATCTGCAATATCCTGAATGTTTTCGATACCCGCCAAGGCAAAGTCGTCAATCTCATCTGGATTTTGCTCTTGAAAGCGCCGACCAAATCCAACGCCGAACGCTAGTTCAGCAATCTCGTCTTGGCTAAACTCTCGATCTTTCAGCAAGTCTTGGCCATACTGCTGGAACAACTGAAAAATCAGCTCTTTATCCAAATGTGCAGGGTTATAGTTTTGTACCGAATCTCGGCCACGCTTTTGATAGCGATCAATCAGATGGGTCAAAACGTTCGAACCCCAAGCTGCACCGCCTTCTAGCAAGGCAACCCGTAATTGAGGAAAACGCCGTGTCACACCACCAAAGAATAAGGATTTGGCAAATGCCTCTGAAGCGTCGGCAAAATGCCCAACGTGGTTAAACATATAATTGCTGATCGACGCACGCGCATCCCAACCTTGGCTGCCTGAGTGCGTACTTGGGTTAACACCCAACTCAATCACTTTTGCCCAAAATGGGTCATAGTCGTATTCACTATCGAGCCCAAAAAAGTCTAACCACTGCGTGTGTCCAGCAAGTTCACGATGGTGCTGAGGTGGATACTTTTCAGCCAAAGACTTAATCGGGCGACGCACTGCGCCTGGAATCAAAATAGTCTTGAGACCAAGGGTTTTAACGGCAAATTCAACCTCTTCAATTCCCTCCTCTGGCGTATGTAAAGGAATACTAGCAACTGGCGTCAGGCGATCTGCGTATGGACGATAAATATCTGCATGATAGTGGTTGATCGCGCGAGTTAAGCTACGACGCAAATCCTCACGTCCTGTATGCTGTGGGAAAAGCGCAATATTCGGATACAGCACGGCATAATCTGTCCCTTGTTCTTCTAGCCGCTCGTGCAACAATGCAGGCAGTGATGCGGTGGCCAAATCGTAGGTGTTTTTGGCAGGTAGTGCCCAAAACGCTGGGCGATGAATCCGCCGATCACGCCGTTGCTCTGGCGTTAGGCGATACCATTCGGCTGCCAAGAAATTTAGGCCACTTTTTAAGTGTTGACGAAATTCATCGACGATTTTTGAGCCACCATATTGGGCAATATAATCCTCAAGCAATGGGCCAAACTCATTGGTATGAATATCCGTGTCAATCACTGGATAATCCAAACCAGCTTTAACTGCCGCAGAACGGGAAGGCTTATTCTGGCCAGCATTGAATGCATTTTGTAACGATGTCATTGGTCTTTCCTCAAAATAAGCACTTTGCGATAGCTAGTATTTTGCAATGCGCATGCCAACAAATAAGATATTGTTTTTATTTAATTTTTTAAAATTAAAAATGTATATTGCTGATTTTTTTCGTATATACTGCTGTTTTAACAGCAGACTGTTTATTTAAAAACAGATCATAAAAATAGATTAATATCTAAAATTAAGATAAACCCTTGTACAAACAATAAAAAAGCCGACGTGATGTCGGCTGTCTGAATGCTGGCTGTCTCGGTATAAGTCAGGTTGCGTTATGGACTAGGATTCGGGTGCTGCGCGTGAATCGACTGAATCCCCGCGAGAACCTCATCTGACAGCTCGATATATACGCTGTCAATATTGGTTTTTAGCTGCTGTAGGTTGGTCGCACCGATAATATTACTGGTCACAAAGCGGCGCGAATTGACATACGCCAAGGCCAGTTGGGCAGGGTCTAAGCCGTGTACCTGCGCCAGATCCACATATTGCCGAATCGCACGCTCGGCAATTGGGCCGTTATAACGATCAAAACGCTCCCACAAGGTTAAACGCGCTCCCTCAGGCTGTGCGTTGTTTAAATACTTACCTGTCAACGCACCAAAAGCTAACGGTGAGTAAGCCAATAAGCCCACTTTATCTCGAATCGAAACTTCGGCGTTACCGATTTCGAAACTACGATTCAACAGGTTATAAGGGTTTTGAATACTCACTACCCGCGACAGTCCTGTCCGTTCAGCAATTTTAATAAACTCGCTCACGCCCCAAGGCGTCTCATTTGACAAGCCAATATGCCGAATTTTACCCGCTTTGACCAAGCGATCTAATGCGGACAAAGTTTCTTCAATGCTGACCGTGTCTTCATCCTCAACGTGCTCATAACCTAATGCGCCAAAGTAATTGGTGGTACGATCAGGCCAATGTAGCTGATAAAGATCAACATAATCGGTCTGAAGGCGTTGCAAGCTGTTGTTGAGCGCGATTTCGAGATTGGCAAAATCATGCTTGGTTCTGCCATCTCGAATGTGAGTAACGGGTAAGCGACGGGAAGGGCCTGCGGCCTTGGTTGCCAGTATCACCTCCTGTCGTCGACCAGTTTTTTCTAACCAAGTCCCGATATAGCGCTCAGTCAACCCTTGTGTTTCTGCTTTTGGTGGGACGGGATACATCTCCGCAGTATCAATAAAATTGACACCTTGTGCCGTCGCGTAGTCCAGTTGAGCGTGGGCTTCAGCTTCAGTGTTCTGCTGCCCCCAAGTCATGGTACCCAGCGCAATCACGCTGACTTGTAGGTCGGTATTACCCAGTGGTCGAAATAACATGCTTTATCCTAGATTAAACGTCTGAAAAATCGAATGTGCCTTCCGCAACAAAACCTTGCACAGGCCGACGTGGGGTCGGCTGTTCACGCGCTTGCAGGGCTTCAGGGAGGTGTGAAGCGTCACCTTGCTGGCCGACGGCAATAATCGCTTCCAAATGATAATCATCAGGAATCGAAAACAACCGTCGTGCCTCTTGTCGGTCGTATCCACCGATTGCATGAGTGACCCAACCAGATATTGAGGCTTGTAGTGCAAAATTTGCCCACGCAGCGCCTGTATCAAATGAGTGACTCACGATTTGCACCACAGCATCTTTGTCTGGTGGTAAAAAAACTTTTTTCGACACAATCAGCACCAGTGCAGAGGCTCTGGCCGCCCATGACTGGTTATATTCTGACAGTAGGCCAAACAAATTATCCCAGTGTTCAGAACCGTTCAGGGCGTAAATAAAACGCCACGGCTGCGAATTAATCGCCGAAGGCGCCCAACGTGCTGCTTCAAAAAACCGAAGCAAAGTATCGGGCTCAATCTGTACTGGCTTGAACCCTCGTGGTGACCAACGGCGAATGAACACAGGATCAATGGCATGATCGGCTTGGCGACGTCCACTCATGATCATCCTCGTTAAGATGCTTGCGCTGCTTGACGCAGCAACAAATACTGATTGACTGGGCGCTTTAGACCGAGGTTTTCGCGTAGCGTCGCGCCCTCGTATTCAGTACGGAATAGCCCTCGACGTTGCAGCTCTGGAATGACCAAATCCACAAAATCGTTTAAGCCAGCCGGTGATGTTGGTGGCAAAATATTAAATCCATCTGCCGCCTCATTTTCAAACCATTCCTGTAACTGATCAACAATCTGGCTTGGCGTTCCAATCAACGTCCAATGGCCACGTGCGCCAGCAACCCATTGATACAGTTGACGAATGGTGAAACCGTGCTTGCGTGCGATATCAATCATCATTGCTCGACGACTCACAATCCCTTGGGTCGGTGGAATGGCCTCTTCTGGGAATGGCGCATCCAAATCAAACTGCGCCAAATCAATCTCGCCACCCGATAAGCCTGTGAGCAAAGCAAGTCCAGCATCCGGATGAATCAAATCGTTCAGCAGTTGGTATTTTTCACGCGCCTCTTCTTCGGTTTTTGCCACAAACGGCGAGACACCAGGCATAATTTTTAAGTCATCGGGTGAGCGGCCGTACTTACGCAGGCGTGCTTTTACATCCCGATAAAACTCCTGCGCGTCCGCTAAACTCTGCTGGGCAGTAAACACCACCTCTGCCGAACTTGCGGCCAACTCCCGACCGGGCTCAGATTGTCCAGCCTGCACGATCACAGGATAACCTTGTGGTACGCGGGCAACGTTCAAAGGGCCTTTGACTGAAAAATGCTTACCTTTATGATTGGGTGCGTGTACCTTGCTAGGGTCATAGTACACACCAGACTCTTTGTCACGAACAAACGCGTCATCTTCCCAGCTGTCCCAGAGCTTTTTCACCACGTCGACAAATTCTTGTGCGCGTTCATATCGATCAGCATGATCAAGCTGCTGATCTCGGCCAAAATTTTGTGCAGCTGCATTAGAAGCAGTCGTAACGAGGTTCCAACCTGCGCGACCGTCACTCAAAAAGTCTAATGAAGCAAATTTACGAGCAAGCTGGTATGGCTCCTCATAAGTCGTAGAAGCTGTAGCAATAAAACCAATATGTTTGGTGACAGTCGATAAAGCCGAAAACAGGGTCACCGGTTCAAAACCAACCGCTTTATCGCTTAAACCCACTTTAATGTCACCACCAAAATTAGCCGCTAAACCGTCTGCCAAAAAATAAGCATCGAATAGGCCTCTCTCGGCAGTCTGTGCAAGCTGCTTGTAGTGCTCAAAATCCAACGATCCATTTTCTGGAGACTCAGGGTGGCGCCACGCTGCCAAATGCTGACCACCACCAGGCACGAATGCACCTAATTTGATTTTTCTACTCACGATACTCTCTCCTCATCATCAGACCATCGTCAACCGTTGCTCGGTCGACCGTATGAGCATCTTTATTTCAAAACTCGTGCCATAAAAATTAATAATAAATAACAGTATTTTAAATGCATACAACTTTGGATGTGCTGCAAAAAACGCATCAATCTGCTGAATTAACGTTGCAAAATGAACAATATGAGATTGAGACGAGCAAGCATGTTTCATGCGCAGATAGGAAACCGAGGCCAACATCTTAAAAACTTGCTTAGATAACAACAATTGAGCAGCAAGCCAGACCTATTCTCACGCAAAAAAAATAAAGCAAAAAAACAAACAATTGATTTGTTTTAAAAAAATAATTGGCACGATTCTGGCGATAGATCATTTTAAGTCACAGCAACCCTGCTGTATGTTCTCATAACACTGGAGTAATCGTATGAGTAAAACCCTCAAAGTCGTTGCTGTATCTGGTGGACTCAACGCACCCTCTAAAACTGAAGCATTACTGGATGCGATCATCAGTGAACTGTCTGATGTGATCGACATCAAACTGCACTACATCAAACTGTCTGAAGTCGGGCCCCTACTAGGGGGGGTGATCAGTCGATTTGATCTTCCAGAACGTGTACAGCACGATTTGGCTCATATTGAATCTGCTGATGTGTTGATTGTGGGCACACCCGTGTACCGTGCATCATTTACTGGTCTGTTTAAGCATCTGTTTGATTTTGTAGAGCAAACGGCGCTGGTTGACGTACCCGTATTTTTGGCGGCATCAGGCGGTAGTGATAGACATGCGTTGGTACTTGAACATCAGCTACGCCCGCTGTTTAGCTTTTTTCAAGCGCAGACCTTACCGGTTGGGGTGTATGCCACTGATAAAGACTTCACCAATTACAAGGTCACTGACAGTGCCCTGCTGGATCGGATCAACGTTGCCGTCAGTCGCGCATTACCTGTGTTGGTGGGTTCGGCGCAGTCTGAACGCCGTCAAGCCATCCAGCAAAAAAACCATCCAGAGGTACAACTCAACGTACCTGTTCCGCAGGACTTGGTGATTGATCCCGCTGCAAGTATCACTCTGCCGTCTCAGCACTTGAAGCCACATGTTGCGAATGGTTAAATTATTATAAGTAAGACCTAAAAAGTAAATATGTACTTAGAGCCAAAGCCTTTTGACACCTCCCCAACCCAAGCCTCAATCTGCTCTGCCGTCATTACTTTAAACTCTCGCCAGTGATACTTCATCT
>Ga0116211_1000338_pt1 | contig 26554 bp, 24 predicted proteins | sample SaghotsprinmetaG_FD_94484 | JGI IMG/M metagenome (GOLD analysis project Ga0116211, IMG submission 94484) | Hot spring microbial communities from South Africa to study Microbial Dark Matter (Phase II) - Sagole hot spring metaG | ecosystem: Environmental > Aquatic > Thermal springs > Hot (42-90C) ... | reverse complement strand
GGCGAATATAAAACGGTTCACTATGCCATTGCCACGGGAATCATGGCTCTGGGCATGATGGTTCCTTCCATGTTTAGCGGCTGGCTCCAGGAACAGATGGGCTATCCGAACTTCTTTCTCTGGGTAATGGCTGCGACCATTCCTGGATTCATCGTGACAGGACTGGTGAAGATCGATCCAAAGTTCGGAATGAAAAAATAGGGACACTTCCCATTTTTTTATTTTTCAAATTTTATGAAATTCACATCTCCATTCTCCGAAATTGAAAGGTGGGTTTGAAAAATGGGAAGTGTCCCTAAACGACGGTTCAAGACTGCTTTCATTCTCGGGGCGGGATTAGGAACACGGCTCCGACCTCTCACAGAGAAATGTCCAAAGCCTCTCCTAAAGATCAAAGGACGTCCAATGATCACTTATGCAATGGACCATCTTTTGTTGGCCGGGGTGGATCGTTTCATCGTAAACACTCATCACCTATCAGAAGTCTATTTGAAAGAATTTCCTGATAGGGTATGGCGTGGGGCTCCTATCACCTTTCGCCATGAACCTCTCCTTCTTGATACGGCAGGAGGCTTGAAAAATATTGAAGATCTTCTCGGTGAAGATGAAGCCATCCTCTGTTACAACGGCGATGTGATTAGCGATCTTCCATTGCAGAAACTTCTGGATGCCCATGAACAGAAGCAACCGGAGGTCACACTGGCACTTCGAAGCAATGGCACTCTGCTCAATGTGAATATCAATGAGGCAGGCGAAGTTTGTGATCTGCGTGGCACCCTTGGAAACCCAGGAGCTAGGACTTGCCAATTTACTGGCATCTACGCAATTGAGACGTCTTTCCTCCAATTTCTTGAAGCAGGAAAAGTTGAATCCATTATTGATCCTTTCATTAGAAGAATGATGGATAAACCTGGTTCGATCCGGGGGATCATCATTGACGAAGGCCAGTGGCATGACATCGGCTCCATCGAAGCCTATGAGGAGATTAGATATTCTGGAGTGTTGAAATGATGGAATAGTAAAGGATTTAATATTGGAGACTCTGAAATCCCCATTTCGAAACCCGCAACTTGAAGGGATGATTCGCTTTGCACGAGAGGCATTAGGCCTTTCAGAAACCATCCCTATTGAAATCTCTCCTTTAGAAGGAAGGGGTTCGGACCGAAATTTCTACAGACTGAAATGGCATAACACAGTTTCAGCCATCCTGATCCATTACGATTCAAAGCGAATCGAAAATACTTATTATGCAGATATCGCCATATTTCTTAAGAGTATCCATGTGCCAGTGCCCGGAATGATCGGACACGACCCAACACATGGCCTTATCCTTATGGAAGATCTTGGAGATATGGACCTCTGGTCTTTAAGGAACGCTTCCTGGGAACCTCGAAGAACCCTTTACCAAAAGACCCTTGCCACCCTTCACCAACTCCACAGTTTTCCTCAAAAGGATTTTCCATTTGGACGAGTAAGGCTCATGGAGGACTTTGGCCCGGATCTTTATCGTTGGGAACAGGATTATTTCAGAGAACATTTTGTTAAGGGAATCTGTGGTATTGAAATCGAACCCTCTTTTGGACAGAAACTGGAAGCAGAACTCTACAATCTGGCAGAACGCCTCTTAATGACCAAAGCTTGTCTCATCCATCGGGACCTCCAATCTCAGAACGTGATGGTTCGAAATGGAGAACCCTATCTCATTGATTTCCAGGGAATGCGTTTCGGACCCCCTTTTTACGATCTTGGCTCCCTGCTCTGCGATCCTTATGTGGAATTCGACGAGAACCAGCGGCTTGACCTGCTTCTCCATTATTACAATCTTTCCCATCAGGATTTAGGTTGGAATAATTTTCAGAAGATGTTTTGGGAAGCCTCAGCTCAGCGCCTCATGCAAGCCCTTGGCGCTTACGGATTCTTGGGCCTAAACAAAGGATTAAAAGCTTTTCTTGATCATATCCCGGCTGGAATTCGTCATCTTTATCTTGCAGTTTCTCAAACAGCATCCCTCCCAATTCTCCAAGAACTTATAGTAGAATGCCAGAAGGTTAACGAGCAAAATAGGTAGGATCATTTCAAATATAATTTCTCCCTACCTCAACCCAAATATTTACCCTTAAAGTGCTTCATTTGAATTAGTAAACATCTGTGTTTCTTTTGACATTCACCCCCTATTCTGTATAATCGGAAAAAAATAATGACTTATTACATCTTAATTAACCTGTCTCCTTTACTAACGGCCATTAGAAAGACATTTTAAATTTTCTCCTTACAAATTCTATAGAGATAGAAGTTTCTAATGAAAGGAGATGCCATGACTCACATCTGGAGTGATGAGGAAGTGAAATCCTTTAAACTGCTGCTTAGTAAGATTTTAGAGAATCCTCGCTCCGAAGAAGAATTTAAAGAAGCCAGAGTGGTTGCAAAACTCTTGTCAGAGATCCACCCAGACGATGCCGAGGCATGGTGTCTTGGGTTCATTTGATGATGCAAAGAACAATCTCCTTCGATCACTTGAATTGGGCGGCGATAAATTTCCGAATTACAGCCAGTTGGCCCATATTTGCATGAACCATGGAGACTTCAAAGAAGCCATCCACTGGGCTTATCAGGCTCTTGAGTGTAATCGAGAAAACGCTTTCATCTATCATAAAATCGCTGACCTTCATGTTCTTGAAGGTGACACGAGAAAAGCTGTTAAACTGCTTGAATCACTCCTAAGGGTGACATCTTTAACTCCCCAAGACAGATTTTCCACTCTGGTAAGGCTTGGACATCTCTGTACAATGACACACCGGATAAAAAAAGCTTTGAATCATTTTAAAGAAGCGCAGAAATTAAACCCTTCTGATGAATCTTTATGGTCGGATATTGGTTTTTGTTTATCTCGTTTGGGGGATGATGAGGAGGCTCTATGTGCATTTAAAAAAGCTGTGCAATCAAATCCGAGCCCACGGAATCTCTACCACCTCGGGGATGCCTATCTGAATGCGGGTGATCCTGAAAGTTCTATTGCCCCGCTGGTTGAAGCGACCCGAAAGGACCCTGATTTTTTACTCGCTCATTACAATCTCAGTCTGACTTTTACAAGACTAAAAAAATATGAAGAGGGTGTTAAAGCTGCAATTGCGGCCCTCCGGTCTGATCCCGAAATGAAGGAACAGCGGACGAATCTGGGTTTGGGAGCCATGAATAATCTTGGATTATGTTTAATGAATCTTGGCCGATATGAGGAGGCGTTGGAATGTTTCAGGCGCAACATTAGGTTACTGAATTCAACCTACTTTAATATGGGTCTTACCTTGTCCAGGATGAAACATTATAGAGAAGCATTGGAAAATTTTAAAAAAGCTTTGGATATTTCACCTGATGATCCAGAATATTTGGATATGATTGGGGAAACTTACATGGAGTTGGGTCGGTATAAATTTGCGGAGAGATACCTTCGCAAATCAGTGGAGAGAGATCCTAAGTATGCTTTAGCTCTCTATAATCTTGGGGTCCTGTTTTCGAGGATGAAATCAAAACAGGCAGAAGCACATCGGTGTTTTACGGCTGCCATCAAACTTGACCCCAACTGGGCACGGCCCTACTACTCTATTGCCTGTCTAAATGCGCTGTCTGGAGATTAAAGAGAAGGCTCTCGATTATCTCAAACAGTCTCTTGATAGGGGCCTCTCCGATAAAAAGCACATAGACTCAGATAAAGATTTAGACAGCCTGAGAGAAGAGAAGGAGTTTAAAAACCTGATGGCAAAATATTTTTCAGGAGCAGTGTCATTAAAGAATGGGCTGTCTTTTGAGTGATAGCAGTACCATCTCGTTTAAAAGAAATTGTTTCGTCACTTCGCTCCCCGCAATATTGATTTAATACGTTGGTATGAGTTTACATGGAAATGATTCGATAGATGGACCCTAATGGAAATATGAGGAATACCAGTATGAGTTCGAACGATCATAAAAATGCGCATAAGAGTCAGAAGCAATATTGGGGTGACATCATCTGGTCGGCTATAGGGGTTACTATTGCGATTGCCCTTTGGCTCGTGGCTGATGATCACTCAATGCTTCTACTTGCTTCTCTTGGAGGATCCACTGTGTTCCTCTTTGCCTTAACCGATGCCGAAGCTGCTCAGCCACGTCCACTTTTCGGCGGACACCTCGGTGGTGCGTTCATCGGTATCCTATGTTTCCAGTTCTTTGGTGATGCGCTTTGGGTCTCTGTAGCCGCCTTGGTGTTGACCATGGTGTTCATGGTCGTAACTCGAACCATTCACCCGCCAGCGGGTGCCAATCCACTGATCATGGTTTATCATCATGCCAATTTCATGGCACTGTTAAAACCGGTAGGCCTTGGCGTGCTTACAATATTTTTCATAGCGGTCATCTGGAGTCGCCTGCGTCCCGGCAAGTGCTATCCGAAGGCTTGAATCATCAGTTGCAAAGGTAACTTCTCGCCGAATCTAATACCACGTAAAAAACAGCTTTTTCTCACTGCCTCACATCAGAGTCATTTTAATAATGTTTTCTCACCATAATTCTCTATTCCTTTTCTTTCATAAAAGGAGTATATTACAAACAAAAAAAAGAGAAAGAGGATACGTTTCATCATTAACCATTTTCTCGATATAAAAGAATCTTCATTGGTTTGAATTCTATAACATTGAACGTTTGAAGGGGCAAAAATACTGTTCCTGCCGAACGCTCACCCATTGCAATATTATCCAGAGGAGAGAAATGGAATTCACTTTTTGGCTCAGCGGGTTGGCTATCGGTTTTTCAATTGCTGCACCTGTTGGACCAATTGGTGTTCTATGCGTACGTCGCACATTGGTCGAAGGGCGTACCTCTGGCTTCGTTTCTGGATTGGGCGCTGCCTCTGCCGATGCAATCTATGGAAGTATTGCTGCATTCGGTCTCACTTTGATTTCGAACTTCTTGATCACTCAGCAAGTATGGCTGCGTCTTATCGGTGGCCTATTCCTTTGTTGTCTAGGTCTTAAAACCCTGTTGGCAAAACCCGCAGAACAGGCAGCCACAGCCAAAGGGAATGGTCTCATTGGCGCTTATGTTTCCACCTTCTTTCTGACGCTCACCAATCCGATGACCATCATTTCCTTTGCGGCGATATTCGCTGGCTTGGGTTTGGCAAGCGCCGGTGGGGACTTGAGGTTGGCGGGAGTTTTGGTCTTGGGCGTTTTTATGGGCTCAGCCCTGTGGTGGCTCATTTTGAGTGGTGTTGTCAATGTATTTCGGGAAAGATTCCACCTTCGCGGATTGCGATGGGTCAATAGAATTTCAGGCATGATCATCATAGGGTTTGGTTTCTATGCGCTCCTGAGTATAATATGATCGAAACAAAATACTCAGGGCAAAGAATAATGGGTAACCCTACCGTTCGGCGGGAATATCAAGAAGATCAAACTCCTATAAAACTCTGTCAATATGAAACCGTTCACTGTTATCACTCCTTATAGTCCGGAATCTTCTTTTAAGGGAACCTTATCTCTCCTATTAGCCTCAGATCTCGTAGAGCAAGTAGTCGTTGTGACTCAGGAGCCTGTCCATATAGACATCTCCGGATGTTCTATTCTGGTCGTTGACTCCCTTCCATCAGGTAAAACGCTGAACCGGCTGCTGAGTGAAATACAAACAAAATACCTTCTAATTTTGCAGCAATTTAAACAAATCTCAATCGAGCCTACAACCCTGGAGCGATTTTGGGAAATAGGTGAATCTTCAGGAGCAGGCTTGGTCTATTCCAATTTCTATGATCAAAGTAAACACGAGAAGAAACTTCACCCGCTGAATGATTATCAATTGGGAAGCGTCCGCGATGATTTTGATTTTGGTGGAATGATTCTTTTTTCTATCGAAGCCATTCATCAGGCTCTGAAAAAATATGGCGCCATACCAGAAGTAACCTTCGCTGGTCTTTATGATCTCCGTCTTAAGGTTTCCATTGAACATTCCATCTACCATCTGCAGGCCCCCCTCTATTCAATGATTGGAGTAGAGAAATCCGGCACGAGTGAAAGGATATTTAACTACCTCGACCCTCGAAACCGAGACGCCCATAAGGAGATGGAAACGGTCTTTACGGACTATCTGAAAAGGATCGGGGCTTATCTGCCACCTAACTTTAAAGAGATCGAGAAAGCAAAGGAATCCTTTCCAGTGGAAGCTTCTGTCATCATCCCTGTCCGGAACCGAAAGGAAACGATTGGAGAAGCGATAAATAGCGCCCTTTCGCAGGAGACCGATTTTCCATTCAACATCATTGTGGTTGACAATCATTCGACAGATGGAACAACGGCCATTCTTTCTAACCTTGCCCAGGCGCATCCTCAGGTCAAACATATCATCCCTAAGCGAACGGATCTTGGAATCGGGGGTTGTTGGAATGAAGCCCTTCACCATCAAGTTTGTGGCCGCTATGCCGTTCAACTCGATTCGGATGACCTTTATGGCAGTCCCCATACCCTCCAGAAGATGGTGGGTATGCTCCGTCAGCGGAATTACGCCATGGTGATTGGCTCTTATACTGTAGTTGATTTCAATCTTAACGAGATTCCACCAGGTCTTGTTGACCACAGCGAATGGACGGATGAGAATGGTCATAATAATGCACTGCGCATCAACGGCCTGGGTGCTCCAAGAGCATATGATACCCATCTCATGCGTAAACTCAGATTTCTCAATGTGAGTTATGGTGAGGATTATGCCGCAGCATTACGTGTCTGTAGGGAATATCGAATCGGACGAATCTACGAAAGCCTCTATCTCTGCAGGCGCTGGTCAGGTAATACAGATGCAGGGCTGACCCTCGAAGAAGAAAATCAAAAGAATGCATTCAAAGATAAGGTTCGCACCGAGGAAATCCTCGCCCGACAAAAAATGAATCAGGGTAATTAGTTGTAACCCATGGGAAAAAGAACCAATAGCCATCGAATTGGATTCAAGAGATTGGGGCATGATTCCCCTGTCGACGAAAAGATTCCTGGAGTATTTAAGCGAGAAGAAGACCTTCCAAAACTCTGTTTAAACCTCCTCTGCGAGCAGAGAAAAACATGGCCAAAGCTTCAAGAAGGTTATGAATGGTTCAAGCAGATTCAGGAGCGCCATCTGTGCTGCAATGGCTTTTCCGTTCGGCTTCAGTATAATCCTGGAAGGCTGAGGAGCAGTACGGCTAATGTGGATGACAAAAATAGAAGCGTGGAATCCTGTTTTCTCTGTCTGGATCAACTCCCTCCATCTCAAAAAGGAATCCTCTATCAGGACAATTTCTTGATCCTCTGCAACCCTATGCCTATTTTCCCTTCGCATTTCACCTTCTCTCATTTAGAACATCGATACCAGCCTATCACTGAACATATCTCAACATTCCTTCAGCTCACAATCCACTTAGGCCCTGCCTGGATAGTTCTTTACAATGGACCAAAATGTGGCGCTTCTGCACCAGACCATCTTCATTTTCAAATTGTCCCCTCAGGGCAGATGCCCATTGAGAAAGAAATATTGGAAGAAAAAAGACGCTATCTGGTAAAAAAACAGGAGGGGGTATCGCTTTTCCGTATCAGAGACCTTTGGCGTGAACTCATCCTCCTTGAGGGAAAAGAACCGGTTCCACTGGAAGATGCTTTTAAAAGATATTTGTCTGCTCTAAAAAGAGTTCTCGACATAGATGAAGAACCCATGATCAATATTGCCGGCTATCATGACAGAGCAACCTTCCGACTTCTGATTTTCCAACGTCGAAAACACCGGCCTGATGTTTTCTATAAAACAGGGGAGGAAAGGGTGGTCATCAGTCCGGGAGTTATTGATATGGGAGGCCTTCTGATCACGCCTGTCGAGAAAGATTTTAAACGACTAAATGAAATGGCCGTTGAGTCAATTTACCAAGAAGTTTCTATGGAACCCGAAAAGGTTAAGAGAGCCTTGGGCATGATGGAATAACCTTCGAGTGAAAAATCATCTCTTTTCTTCAGCCTTCTTCAAATAGGGAACTAACAAGACGCCTGCGGCAATTATCCCCCCAAAAAGGATGAATCCGAGATAAAACAGCCCCGCCTCTCCCGCGAGACCAAGACCAGCGGTAAAAGCTCCCCCTCCCAAGAGAAACCCCATCGGCACGGTAAGTGAGACGGCAACATTCTTCATCGGAGGTGATCCTATCTTCCCGAGGGCTGCAAACCCTGCAGGAAAAAAGGCCGTCGCTAAAGCAGGTTGAAGAAAAATAATCAAAGCAATGTATGAGGCAGGCACCACTCCAAGCAGAGCGGTCATAATGCCACAGGTCAAAAAGACGATTTTCAAAGTTTTTCGAACACCCAGGCGATCGGTGAGCCAGCCGGCAATAAAAGCTGTCCCCAAAGTTGAAACTCTCGATAAGGCAAGCATGGTATTGGCCCAGCCCCGATCCATCCCTTTTTCTGAAACCAGGTAGAGAGGGATCATCGAATAGACTCCGAAGCTTGCCCCAACACCCAGGGAGAAAAAGAACATCATCAAGAGGAAAGAAGGCTCTTTCAGAATCCTCTTAACTATTTTTAAATCGGGTGGGTGTCCTGAAAAATCTCCTCCCTTTCCGTAAAAAAAGTAAGTCGCCCCTGCCACAAAGGAGGCAACTCCGACAACCATCAATATCCCCTGCCAGGAACACCACCCTGAGAGAACCTCTACAAGAACAGGAGCAAAGATAAAACCGAGATTGGGAGCAAGTTCATGAACAGCGATGGCTTTTCCCCAATGGTGCTGACTCACTAAACTGGTTAAGGTTGAAATTCCAGAGGGGAGGTAGAATCCAGCTCCCAATCCCAAAACCAAAAGACCAAATCGAATCCCCCAAGGGTCGCGGATCATACTAATTAACAGGAGAGATCCTCCCACGGCAAAAGAGGATAAAATGATGGCACCCCTGTGTTTGAGGCGGGAGGAGACGAAACCGGAGAAAAGCAACCCGAGGCAATATCCCAGCGTAGTAAAGAAAAAGAAGGACCCCGCTTCATCATGGCCAATCCCCAGGTCTGTCTCCACCGTGGGCATCAGTGGAGATAGGATCACTCTTGAAAGAAAGTTGACAAAGAAAATTCCAACCAGAAAGAGGATTGGCCCCACCTGAGAAAGGAAGGTATCATTATTCGATTGGGTCATTTCGTAAGCTCCAATCCGAGAAACTGGTCAATGATTCGAACAAACATCTCCACTCCAAAAGGCAGGACGTCCTCATCAATATCGAAAAGGCTGCTGTGATAGGGATGAACGATCCCCTTGGCTTCATTTCCGATCCCCAGACGGAAAAAACTTCCGGGCGCCTTCTCAAGGTAGTAGGCGAAGTCTTCAGCCCCCAGCGAAAGTCCAAGATTTTTCACATGCTCATCTCCAATCCCCTTTGCGCAGGCCGAGGCAACCAGCCTGGTCATCTCCGGATCATTGACCAGGACCGGGTATCCATACTCAAAATTGAATTGATAATCCATCCCAAAAGAGCGGGCTGTGCCCCGGGTCACCTCTTCGATTCTCGCTTTGAGCGCTTCTCTTAAAGACGAGCTCAATGTCCTTAAAGTCCCCAACAGTTCCACCTCATCTGGAATGATGTTGAAAGCCGTTCCTCCCTGAACTTTACCAATGGTGATGACCGCACTCTCCAGAGGGTTCACATTTCGACTGATGATGGAATGGAGCTGAGTGATGAGATGTCCTGCGGCAAGAATGGGATCCTTTGCCAAATGGGGTGAGGCCGCATGGCCACTCTTACCCATCACTTTGATGGTAAAACGATCGGCTGCTGCAAGCGCCTCTCGTTCACAAATGCCAACAGTTCCAATTGGAATCTGAGGATAAACATGAGCGCCAAAGATGGCATCTACCTTTGGATTCTCCAAGACTCCTTCCTCCACCATGATCCTTCCGCCTCCACCACCTTCTTCAGCGGGCTGAAAGATCCATTTAATATTCCCCTTCACCTGTTCGGGATTGGATGAGAAGAATTTGGCTACACCAAGAAGGATCGCCACATGGGCATCATGACCACAGGCGTGCATCTTTCCTTTAATCTTAGAAGCATAAGGAATTTGGCTTGCCTCTTCCATCGGAAGCGCATCCATATCCGCCCGGATCGCCACGGTCTTGCCTGGCCTCTCCCCCCGGAGAAGTCCGACCACTCCGGTTTTGGCAATCCCGGTCTTCACCTCAAGTCCGAACTTCTCCAGCCATATGCCGACCAGCTTCGCCGTTTCAACCTCCTCAAATCCAAGTTCCGGATACATGTGAATCGTTCGCCGGATTTCTACGAGCCAATCCCTCATCTCTTCAATCTTCTCTTTTAAGGAGTTTTTCACTTCGGTCTCCTTCATGATCTCAATATTTGTAAAAACACTTTCCTATCCTCTTAGACTGTCTTAATCTTCTATTTGACTTAGATAGCCGAACCAAATCTCCCAATCCAGAGTGAATATCTCTTCATGCAGGGTAAATATCTTTTCGAAGCGAAAACCGCTATTTCAAAAAGTCTTCACGGATGGGGCTGAAGGTATCGACCAGTCGTGCGCTCTTGCTCAGCAACTGAATGCAATGGGGAAGGTTGGGAGGAACCGTAAAGATATCACCAGGACCCAATCGGGTCATCTCGTTTCCCAAGACCACATTGACCTCTCCAGAAACCACATAGGAGATCTGCTCGTGAGGATGTGAGTGAGGTGGATCGGGTTGAGACATTGGCCCATCATTGAAATCGATGACCACCACCATGAGGTTGGAAAGATGGGCAAGATATCGGGATCTTCCCTCGGCGATGTGGGTCAGTCTCACTTCGGAGCTTTTTAGAATTCCCATAGGTAATCCTCCTGGATGATCTAACCTCATCATAAAAAGCGAACGGCTGTGCTGTCAAGAAGCAATAAAAAGGCCGGCAAAAACTACCGGCCTTTAAATTGGCTAAAAGTCTGATGAGCAGTTTTACGTCATGCTCAGGACCAGCGTATCGAGCCGCAGGCTGAGCAATGGGTTGCATGGGGGAACATCCATCTCATGGACCTCACCTCCTTTTCTTAAGCTCATTCTAAGGCGGATCTCCTTATCTGTCAATAGAGAAGGAAGAGATTTTTAAAAAGGGCCAGGAATCTCTAATTGGGGAGCGAAAGGCAGTTTTTCAAAGCTCTCGGGAATGAAAAAAATCGTAAACCGTCTGGGCAGATTGAGACGTCATTTTAGGAACGCTTGCCAATACTTCTATGGAGGCTTCTTTAATCTCATCCACACTGCCAAAATATTTGAGCAACTCCTTCTGACGGGACATTCCTATCCCTGGGATCTCTTGTAGAATAGACCAAATGATCCCTTTCTTTCTCATCTTCTTGTGATAAGTGAGCGCAAAACGGTGGGCCTCATCACGGATACGGTCAAGAAAATGAAGAACCGGCGAGCTTTTCGAAAATCGGATGGGCTCTTTGATCTGTGGCCGAAAGACCTTCTCTTGGCTCTTCTCTTTCGAAGAGGAGAGCCTCTCCTTCGCGGTCCCTCCCTTTGCCAAACTGATAAGATCAACCCCTTTTATCTCCAGTTCCTTAAAGACTTCTTGCGCCACATTCAATTGTCCTTTGCCCCCATCCAAGAGAATCAAATCGGGGAGGTCATTTTCTTTAATCGCTCTTTGATACCTACGGAGGAGCACTTCGTACATCATGCCATAATCATCTGCCCCTTCGATGGTTTTGATCTTGAAATGGCGATACCGATCTTTATTGGGCTCTCCATCCTCAAAGACAACCATTGACCCCACAGCATATCCGCCCTGAAGGTTCGAAATGTCGAATGCCTCAATCCGTTCTGGTATCTTTGTTAGGCGAAGCTTTTCTTTCAGGGCTCCGAGAATCTTCTTCCGATCTTCTTGGAGTTCGGTCTTTGAGATGTAATACCTTTCGGCATTTTCACAGGCCAACCGGAGAAGCCTTCTCTTCTCACCCTTTTGGGGAACAATGAGGCTAACCTTTTTGCCCTTCAAGCCAGTTAACCATTGTTCTGAAAAATTCTGTTCATGGATCGGTTTAGGAATGAGGATCTGGTCCGGAATAAATCTCCCCTGATGGTAATACTGACGAATAAAAGAGGAAAGAACTTCCTCATCTGGAAGGGCTGCTCCAGCGAAGCGGAAGCCCTTACCTCCAAGAAGTCTCCCTCCTCTGACAAACAAGGGATGGATGATAACGGTATGGTCATGGCGGTGAAGGCCGATGACATCCTGGTCGAGGAAACTGCGGGAAACAATCTTCTGCTTCTCGATCACATGCTCAATATGTCTAATTTGATCCCGAATCCTTGCTGCGGCTTCGAAATGGAGCTTTTCTGATTCTTCCTCCATCCTTCGCTTCAGCTCTTCGAGAAGGTCCTTGTCCTTTCCCTCAAGAAATAGCTTGACTTGGTGGATCATCTGCCGGTATTGGTCTGAATCGATCTTGCCGCAGCAGGGCCCATAGCATCGGCCCATCTCATAATTGATGCAGGGTCTCACCCGATTTGAAAATTTGGTGTCCTTACAGGTTCGTATAAAAAAGAGACGGCGGATTAACCTCAATGTCTCTTTGAGAGAGGTAGCCGATGGATAAGGCCCAAAGTAGAGCGAATGATCCTTTTTGATCCGCCTGACAATGCTGAGCGTAGGGAAGTCTTCTTCGACCGAGAGCCTTAAGCAGGGGTAACGCTTGTCATCTCTCAACTTGATATTGTATCGGGGATGATGCTCCTTAATGAGATTATCTTCAAGGATGAGGGCTTCCTTCTCCGTATCGGTGACGATCGTCTCGATATCTTCTATCTTTTCCAACATCGCGACCGTCTTTGTATCTTTCTCGCCAGCCCTTTGAAAATAAGAACTCACCCGATGCTTGATATTCCCCGCCTTCCCCACATAGAGGACCGTCCCATTCTTGTCCTTAAAAATATAGACTCCTGGGCTGGTAGGTAGGTGCTCAATTTTTTTGGCTATAGGGTTCATTGCCATCACTTATTTAAAAGGGCTTTACCTCATCCTCAGCTCCAGCTCTTCAAGTCTATGGATTTTGTCGCGAAGCCCTGCGGCACGCTCAAATTCGAGCTTGGATGCAGCCTCCTTCATCTCTTTCTTCAGTTTCTGAATCAGGGAAGGAATCTCTTTGATGGAAACATACGCCTCTTGGATATCCGAAACAGCAGGAACCGTAAAATAGTCCGCCTCATAGATGGAAGCCAATATGTTCTTCACCGCTTTTTTTATGCCCTGAGGTGTAATCCGGTGAACCCGATTATACTCCTCTTGGATCTTTCTCCTCCGATTCGTCTCTAAGATGGCCTGATCCATGGCCCCGGTCATCTTGTCTGCGTAAAGGATCACCTGGCCATTGATATTTCGTGCGGCCCGGCCAAAGGTCTGGATGAGAGACTTCTCAGACCGAAGGAAACCCTCCTTGTCCGCATCGAGAATGGCCACCAGTGAGACTTCAGGAAGATCAAGCCCCTCTCGCAGAAGGTTAATCCCGATGAGGACATCGAACTTCCCAAGGCGAAGGTCCCGAATGATCTCGACCCTCTCAAGGGTATCAATATCGGAGTGAAGATACTTCACACGGATTCCCAGATCCGCATAATATTCAGTCAAATCTTCTGCCATCCGCTTTGTTAGCGTAGTGACAAGCACTCTCTCTCTCCTCTTTACCCTCTTCTGGATCTCTCCCAAAAGATCATCAACCTGGTTCTTTGCGGGTTTGACCTCAAGTTCAGGATCGCTCAATCCGGTTGGACGGATGATCTGTTCCACAACGTTTCCACGACTTATCCCCATCTCGTAATCTCCAGGAGTCGCCGAAACATAAATCGCCTGATGGACACGTCTTTCAAACTCCTCAAACATGAGAGGGCGATTGTCCAGCGCTGAGGGAAGACGGAATCCATATTCCACCAGTGTCTCTTTCCGGGACCGGTCCCCCCGATACATCCCAATCAACTGAGGAATCGTGACATGGCTCTCATCGATGAATAAGAGGAAATCCTTTGGAAAGTAATCGAGCAGAACAGGCGGCGGTTCGCCCGGTTTCCTTCCCGTAAGATGTCGGGAGTAGTTCTCAATTCCCTGACAGTAACCTAACTCCTGAAGCATCTCGAGATCGAAGTTTGTTCTCTGTTCGAGCCGTTGGGCTTCGAGGAGTCTGCCCTGCGATTTAAACCATCGAAGCCTCTCTTGGAGTTCCGACCGGATCGAATTCAGGGCCATCTGCATCCGCTCCGGAAAGGTGACATAGTGACTTCCAGGGTAGATCGGTATCTTTTCGAGAGATTGGATACGTTTCCCTCTCAATGGATCGATCTCCCAGATAGCCTCCACCTCATCTCCAATCAGTTCAATTCGAATCGCATGAGACTCTTCATGGGCAGGAAAAACTTCAATGACATCCCCTCGAACCCGAAAAGTGCCACGATGGAAATCGATATCATTCCGTTCATACTGGATCTCCACCAGTTTGGAAAGAAGTTCCTCTCTTGATATGGCCATCCCCTTTTCCAGATGGAGAAGCATCCCCTGATAGGCCTCGGGAGAACCGAGGCCATAGATGCATGAGACGCTGGCAACGATGATGACATCGTTTCTCTCAAGAAGGGATCGAGTGGCAGAATGTCTCATCTTATCGATCTCTTCATTGATCTGTGTATCTTTTTCGATATAGGTATCGGTCGAGGGGATGTAGGCTTCGGGTTGATAATAGTCGTAATAGCTAACAAAGAACTCAACCGCATTCGCTGGAAAGAGCTCTCTAAATTCCCCATAGAGTTGAGCAGCCAGAGTTTTATTGTGGGAGATGACCAGTGTGGGCTTTTGAACCCTCTCGATCACATTGGCCATGGTGAAGGTCTTGCCGGAACCGGTCACACCAAGGAGGACCTGATGCGGAACGCCCTGGAGAACCGCTCGACTCAGCTTTTCAATGGCCTGTGGCTGATCTCCTTTAGGCTTAAAGTCAGAGATCAGTTTAAAATGGTTCATATAGACATTTTACAACAAATTGAATGGAAGGAGAAAGAAAGCATTTAACACCGACAAATGGCGGGGAGTTCAACTCGATTTGTTGTTGTTCGAATTTTCAGGCTTCAGCTTCTTTTGGACCCCTGAGGAATAGACGATGATGGCCGATTCTCCATCGACCGGGCATTTGTTCTCACAAATGCCACAGCCCGTGCATTTCTCCTCTTTCACGATGGGCCGCTTCTTCTCATCGCCGACAATCGCATGATAGGAACACTGTTCATTACAGACAAGGCAGATCTTATCTGTATCCCAGGCAATGCATCGGGTCTTGTCAATATGGGCCACGCCGATCTGGATGAGCCGCTTCTCTTCGACGGAAAGAGGCCGAATGGCCTCGGTGGGACATACCCTTCCACAAAAGTTGCAGAACTCTTCACAATATCCGATCCTTGGAATCAGCCTGGGTGTATAGAGTCCTGCCAGACCTGCTTCTAAAAAGGTGGACTGAAGTCCATTGTTCGGACAGACCTTTAAACACTCCCCGCAACCCGTGCAGACAGCCACAAACTCTGCCTCTGGCAGGGCTCCTGGAGGACGGATCAACCGATTATTCTTCAACCCACTCTCTGACTGAAGCGGGTTGGTCTTGATCATCAGTGCTGAAAAACAGCCAAAGGCAATAGACCCGACCACATACCGTCTCGAAAGATTCACCCTCGATTCGGTTTTCCAACCTGGCCTCTCCCACCCAAAAGAAACAGCTCGTGGAGGACACTCGAGGCAATTGAAACAGGAGATACAATCCGGGTGGCGATAGGTCTGGGGAGCCTTTTCAGGGATCGCTCCCACTGGACACTCTTTCACGCACTTCTGGCAGGAAGTGCATTCATCCGTGACAGATCGCTTGAGAAACCGGAATCGGGAGAAGACCGAAAAGAGAGTTCCCAAGGGACAGAGATAGCGGCACCAGAACCTCCTGCGCACCACTCCAAGGACCAGGATTGCAATGAAAAAGAGGAAGATAAAAAGATTAACCTTGAAGACGGGCAAGGGGATGCTCGATACGATGAAAGGGTTCTTCGGAAGAAGGCTCTGAACCTGTGGGAGGAGATGATTGAAGACATAAATCGCAGGTGGATAGAACGCAATGATCATGGTTCGGGTAATCAAACTGATCGGATCGAGCAGATACATCACCTGAAAAGCCATTAACCCAGCAATCACTGAGAAGATAAAGAGGCCATAGCGGAATCTTCGAAGCGGTTGATCGTCAAAGGGTTTCGTTCGCTTCTTCTCCCTAAATAGAATCCGATCGAAGAAGTCGATCACAGCGCCCATGGGGCAGAACCAGCCACAGAAGAAATTACCAAAGATCATCACCAAGAGGAGTACCCCAAAGGCAGGAAGCATCCTCTCGATAAAACCTTTGTGCGTCAGAGTCGAAATGATGGCAATGAACGGATCGAGCCGAAGATAGAGATCAACTGGAATCTTGATCTCAAGAGGGAATGCTGTCTTGATGACGAGATAGAGTAGAAAGAGAAAGGAGAGGGACTGCGCTGCCCTTCTCAAAAAAGGGAGTATCCTAATCATGTCGCACTGACTTTTTTCACTCGAATCTTACCAAGATCAATTTCACCCAAGCCCATTTCATGAGCCAGTTTGACAAACCGGACCTCCTCTGGTTTAAAGGGCTTATTAGTCTTTGGGTTTTTGAAGAAGGTTGCCGAATAGGCATCCGCTGAAACGATGTCCGTTGAAACGACCACTTGATTCGGATCTTCGGTCTTGCCCGGACCTTTGGGACCATTCGTGGTTAGAATCCTGATGGCGTCCACCACGACCAGGTCTGGTTTCCGGAGGGTATTGATGTCGGCGATGCATTGATGCAGATCGATCTTATGCATGATCTCCATATCCCAGACGATCCCAATGAGGTTCTTCATCCCAATGGTCAATTCTGTCGCAAAATGGTGTTTTGGGATTGGAAAGTTGATGAAGACATCGGTCTCCAGCACATCCTTCAGGACTTCCGCGGTCTTCAGTTTCTTCGCTTTTGGAATGTCGACCTGCTTGTAGACATTCCTCCCGTGACCGGAAAGGACATCTGCTCCTGCCTTCTGACCAGCCTCTTTCAGCCCGGAACGGGCAAAGGCAAATTGATAGTTGTCGCACGTATGATCCCAGACCGCGACCCGTTTTGCCCCTGCTTCGTAACACATCCTGATCAAAGCGAAGAGAAGCTCTGGGTTGTTCGTGCAGGCCTGTTCTGGTGTTCTTGCCCAGGCAATATTCGCTTTGATCACGACCCGTTGCCCCTTTTTTACGAATCGTTCCATTCCTCCCATGGGAACCATAGCCGCCCGAAGGAGTTTGGTGGGTGATCCGTTTTGGGCAATCACCAGATCGGCATCGCTCGAAGCGCGTGCAAGGCTGCCATAAAATGGGAGTCCATCCATCAGAGGAATCGCCGCTGTTGCTGCCACCCCTTTAATGAATTGTCTTCGAGAGAGATTATTGCCTAAAGATCTATCCATGTAATGGTTTCCTCCTCATTGTTCGTAGGTTTTTCCAAATCCGCATTCCGCAATCCGCAGTCCAAAATGATATTAAGGGTTCAATATCAACCGTGAGGCTCCCTTATCCGTTCCAAACCAGATCCCGTTCTTATCCTCTGCCGCACAGAAGACCATATTGCTTAGCAATCCATCCGATGTCGTCAGACTCTCCCACTGCCCGCCCGCCAGACTATAAAGGCTTATGCCATTATCCCGGCAGATGAGAACTCTATCCTTGGTTACCGCAATCGTATTGATTCCTCCATTCTTCAAGGAATCTGAGGGGTCCAGTCGCTTCCATCGGTCTGAAGCGGAATCGTATTCAAAGAGATGACCTCCGATCCCACCTGCCCATATTCGTCCTCCGACCTTTGCCAGACCTTTGATCTCGGTCTCTGTCAAACCATCTTTCTGCGAGTAATTTTTCCAGATCCTCTTTGATTTCTGAAGCCGGCTTATCCCGCCACTCGTAGCGATCCAGATGTGATCGGATTCGACCAGAATGGAGTTGACGAAATTTCCAGAGAGACCGTCTCGCATCGAAAAAAACTGCTTCCACCCCTCTGCCTTTTTGTCAAGGAGGTTGAGGCCCTTTTCAGAACCCACCCAGAGAGAGTCTCCATCCACCGAAATGGCATTGACCTTTTTAGCTCTGCCATCATTTGTCGTAAACGTCTTCCAGGGGGGAGTTCGATTTACCGAATAGTAGGATATCCCTCCCCCTCCAAACCCATAAAAGTAAGTCCCAAACCAGATACGGTCCCTATCCGGAGTGATTACGGATACGTGATTGTAGGCCAGATGGTTCTTCCACCGGATGCTCTCCCCATCATCCACTTTGATAATAGGCTCCCCTTTTGTCGTAAAATGTTTATAAGTCTTCTTTGCTTTGTCGTAGAGGGTTGCTCCACCTTCATAGGTCCCAAACCAGACCTCATCTCCCTGAATCGCAATCGAAAAGACCATATTGCTCGAAAGCCCTTCTTTCTGTGTGATGTGCTCAAAAGAGAGAGGTTTTTTCAAGGGACTTGCCCAAATTGGATTCAGCATGAAGTAAAAAAAGAGAACAGGGATGAAGGTAACAAAGTGAAATCGGCTCTTCATACTCTTCCTTTTCTATGGGACAATTTTTTTAATTATGTCGAATCATTTTGCATTTTTCAATATTTGAACCCCCTTTAAATGAGATGTCAACCTTCAATCGAAACATTTGGGCGAATCTAAAGTCTTCCATTTTCCTATAACCCCTTATTCTTCCCTTGATGCCAGAGACCCCTAACTCTAACCTAACTTGAGCGGCAGGCATGCAAGGCTAAAGCCCTGTGCTCCAAATCACCCTTTGAGTGATTTTAAATATGGGATAAGACGTTGCCACTAAAAAAGTTTCCAAAAAGAATCGCTCCATTTAGGTCCAAAAAATAGGCCACCGAAAGGATGGGAAAGCCATACTTTAAACCGGATAACCTTTCGATTAGCAGATTGGGTCGAAGACTGCTAAAAAATTTTTGGGTTATGCCTTGACAATCGCCCTTCAAATGATTAACTATTGGAAAATTCGGTTTTTATTCGGTGTTGGGATCTTTCCGTATTTAATGGAAATCAATCTTAACTATTTGAAATTAAAAGATTTTTAAGGAGGTGATGCTTAAAATAGAGTCTTATGAAACCCCTCTCAAAAACCCAATTTTATCTATTTCCACATCATTCAAGAAAGGAGAAGTAAGAGATGAAGATCAGGCCATTGCAGGACAGAGTGATTGTTAAAAGACTTGAGGAAGAGGAGAAGACAAAGGGTGGAATTATCATCCCCGACTCGGCAAAAGAGAAGCCCCAGGAGGGAAAGGTCATTGCCGTCGGAAAAGGCAAAGTGACCGAGGACGGAAAAGTGATTCCCCTCGATGTGAAAGTCGGTGACAGGATTCTCTTTGGAAAGTACGCAGGCACCGAAGTGAAGATCGAAGGAGAAGAGCACCTCATCATGAGAGAAGAGGACATCCTTGGAATCATCGAAGGAAAATAATTGTGAAACCCAATTCAAAGAAAGAAATGGAGGGTAGTGACAATGGCAAAAGAACTAAAATTTGACCAGGAAGCCCGTAATTCCATATTGCGGGGAGTGAATATCTTAGCTGATGCAGTCAAGGTGACTCTCGGACCAAAAGGTAGAAATGTCATTCTCGAGAAGTCCTTTGGATCTCCGACCGTCACCAAGGATGGCGTCACCGTAGCCAAAGAGATCGATCTCGAAGATAAATTTGAAAACATGGGTGCCCAGATGGTGAAGGAGGTTGCCAGCAAAACCTCGGATACCGCTGGAGACGGAACAACGACCGCCACGGTTCTGGCTCAAGCGATCTACCGTGAAGGAATGAAGGTTGTCGTGGCTGGTGCCAATCCCATGGATGTGAAACGAGGGATTGACATGGCCGTCGAGGAAGTCGTCAAAGAATTAAAGAAGTTGAGCAAACCGACCAAAGACCCAAAAGAGATCTCCCAGGTCGGCACCATCTCTGCCAACAATGACGAGACCATCGGAAACATCATCGCTGAGGCCATGAATAAAGTTGGCAAAGAGGGTGTCATCACCGTGGAGGAAGCCAAGGGAATGGAAACCACCCTCGATGTGGTTGAAGGAATGCAGTTTGACCGCGGATACCTCTCTCCCTATTTTGTCACTGACCCCGAGAAGATGGAAGCGGTCCTTGAGAATGCCTACGTCCTTCTCAACGAAAAGAAGATCTCCAATATGAAAGATATGCTTCCAATCCTCGAGCAGATTGCCAAAATGGGAAAACCCCTCTTGGTCATTGCTGAGGAAGTGGAGGGCGAAGCCCTGGCAACACTCGTCGTCAACAAACTTCGTGGAACGCTCAAATGCTGTGCTGTAAAAGCCCCTGGATTTGGAGATCGGAGAAAGGCAATGCTCGAAGACATTGCCATCCTCACTGGAGGAAAGGTCATCTCCGAAGATCTCGGGATAAAACTCGAAAACATTAAACTCAATGATCTCGGGCAGGCCAAGAGGATCGTCGTTGATAAGGATAATACGACCATCGTTGATGGAGCGGGCGACAAGGATGACATTGAAGCCCGTGTGAAACAGATCCGTGCTCAGATTGAAGAGACAACCTCTGATTACGACCGTGAAAAGCTCCAGGAGCGATTAGCCAAGATCATCGGCGGAGTGGCTGTGATCAATGTGGGAGCGGCCACTGAAACTGAAATGAAAGAGAAGAAGGCTCGTGTCGAAGATGCGCTCAATGCGACCCGTGCCGCTGTCGAAGAAGGCATCGTGCCCGGAGGCGGTGTCGCTTACCTCCGTTGTCTCTCTCCATTAGAAAAGATGAAGGTGGAAGGAGACAAGAAGATCGGCGTCGAGATCGTCCGCAAAGCCCTCGAAGAACCCATCCGCCAGATCGCCAATAACGCTGGTCAGGAAGGCTCTGTGGTCTGTGAAAAGGTGAAGAATGAAAAGGGTGCCTTCGGATTCGATGCGGCTAAGGACGAATACACCGATATGATTAAGGCCGGAATCATTGACCCGACCAAAGTCGTCAGGCTGGCGCTCCAGAATGCTGCCTCTGTTGCCTCTCTCATGATCACCACAGAGGCGCTGGTCGCTGAAAAACCCGAGAAGAAACCTGCCTATCCTCCAATGCCTCCAGGCGGTGGTATGGGTGGAATGGGCGATATGTACTAAAAGAGAGAATGCGTTAAAAAACGGCTTGGAAATCCTTCCAAGCCGTTTTTTTATTTCATGGACCTTTTTAAAGTTTCGTTGTCTTATGAAGAGACGGGTTAATCTCCAGGGTTTTCTAATCGGACCCATTCACCAAAACGATTGGAACTATTGAATTCTATTGGTGGAAAATAAATATTTGCTTGCAATTACTTCCAAAGGGATTTAATATTCTCTCTAAAGTGAAAGAAAGAGATTTACCCATCGATTTTCGACATATTGAAACCTTTGTTCGGGTCGCCAGCTTAAAGAGTTTTTCAAAGGCGGCAGAGGATCTCTTCCTCACACAACCTACTGTAAGCGGTCACATCCTCACTTTGGAAAAATTGCTCTCGATCCGCCTCTTCGACCGAACCGGAAGAGAGGTCCGTCTAACAAAGGCTGGAGAAACCTTCAATCGGTTCGCCTTAAAAATTCTGACTTCCCGCAAAGAATTGATCAATTCTCTCAGCGAATTCTCTCAGGGAATTCGGGGAGAGCTTTCACTGGGAGCATCCACCATTCCCGGAGAATACATCCTCCCAAAATTGATGGGTAAATTTAAAAAGGATTATCCCCATTTCACCCTCTCTCTCAAGATTGGTGATACCCGGGAAATCATCCGCCATATTCTGGAAGGATTCGTTGAATTGGGTTTTACCGGTGCAAAAATGAATCACCCTTCCCTCCAACATGAAAAGTACACCGAAGATGAAATCATCGTGGTCTGCCCCCCTGGTCACCCCCTCCTCAGAAAAAAAAGGGTCGAACTGAGAGACCTGATGAGTCAACCTTGGATTATTCGGGAGGAAGGCTCCGGAACTCAGATGGTCGTTGAAAAAGCTCTGAGAAAGCATGGGAAAAGCCTTCAACAATTTCATATAGTCATGGAAATGGGAAATACTTCATCTTTAAAAGAAGGAGTGAAGGCGGGCTTAGGCCTCGCCTTCATTTCAAAGAGGGCAGTAGAAGACGAGTTACAGAGAGGGCTCTTAGAAGGGATCTGTGTAGAAGGCATGGATACGATCCTGAGACCGATCTACATCGTCACATACAGAGGGAGAACGCTCTCCCCAATCGGAACAGCCTTTCTCAGATTCCTGAGAAAAGAGAAGCGATAAAGGTTAAGATGGCCTGGTTGATCACTTTTGGAATCTCCATTCTCATCCATCTGATGGTAGCAATTCTCTTTAGCCTCAACCCCTGGCCCACCATGATCAAAGTCCGTCCTACAACCTATACTGTAACCCTCATGCCCCTTTCCATCCCTGAGCCTGAAGCTCCTCCCCTGCCTCCACCCCTTCTCAAAGAAGAGAAGAGCAAGCCGGTTGAAAAGATAAAACCAGCTGAGAAGATAAAAAAGGATGATATTGTCGAAAAGATAAAGAAGGATGAAAAGAAAGAATCGCTCAATCGCCTTCAGCAAGAGATGGATGAGATTCGCAGGAAGGCCGCTCTTGACGAAATCCGGAAACGAATTGCCAAACGGGAGGACATAACCCCTCCCCCTCCTCCAGTTCTTCCTCGGGTCGAACCACAACCGACGCCTCTGATTGCTCCTCCGACACTCTCCCCATCCATGCGGGAATCAAAGCTGAGCGAATATTATGGTCTGTTATGGGCAAAGATCAAAAGTTCGTGGACCATTCCCGATCATCTCCTCAAAGAAAAGGTTGACTTAGAGACCATTATTGTCATAATAATAGAACAGAACGGGAAGATTCAAAAATCGTGGTTTGAGAAAAAATCGGGTAATGCTCTCTACGACCAGATGGCCATGCGGGCAGTGATCAAAGCAGATCCCCTGCCACCCATCCCAAATGAATTAAACACAGAGAGCTTGGAAATCGGAATCCGTTTTATCCCGGATTGATTAGAGATGGTTAAATATCTCATTTACATTCTCATTCTATCTTGCATCTCCCTATCTCGGGCCGAGGCAAGGGTTTACCTCGACATCACAGACCCCACCTTCACCCAGATCCCCATTGTTCTCCCTAAGTGGAAACCGATCGAGAAAACCCCTCCAGCACTCACAGCCAAGGTCTATGAAGTCCTTGCCAATAACCTCAACATCTCCGGATTCTTCAGGGTGATCGAACACTCGGCTCTTCCCCCCCATCTCAAAGAGAAGGAAGGCATTCCGGACATGGCCTCTATAAAAGAATGGGCCTCCTCGGGCGGAGAGATCCTCCTGGTGGGCGAAGCGGCACTCGAGGGAAATGGTCTCAATCTCCGATTAAATTTTCATCTCTTCGATCTGGTGGAACAGAAACAGATCACCGGAAGAAAGATGGAAGGTCAACTCCAACTTCTAAGAACCATGGTTCACCGGATCGCAGATGAGACCATCCTCCACCTCACCGGAGAGAAAGGGGTCCACACCACAAAAATCGCCTTTGTGGTGAGGCAGGGAGAAAGCCGGGAGATCTTTGTTGCCGACTTCGATGGAGCCAATGTTCGACCCATCACTCAGAACCAGTCCATCAACATCTCACCCGCTTGGACGCCCGACGGTCAGAGAATCGCCTTCACTTCTTACCTCAAACGGAATCCGGACCTCTATCTGATCGGCTTAGACGGAAAGAATCTCGAGCGACTCTCTTCCTATCCTGGACTGAATGCCTCCCCTTCCTGGTCGCCAGATGGAAAACAGATGGTCATGATGATGGGAATGGACGGAAAATCGGACATCTATCTCCTGGATGCCAAGGCTGAAAATCCGAGAAGGCTCACCAAAGGGCATGGAAATGAATCGACACCGAGGTGGTCTCCGGACGGACGATGGATCACATTTTCATCAGACCGTTCAGGCTCTCCACAGATCTACATCATGTCACAGGATGGCTCAAATGTCCGACGCCTCACCTATGAAGGAAATTACAATACCAGCCCAAGCTGGTCTCCCAAGGGAGATCGGATCGCTTTCTGTGGAAGGGTGGGAGGCCAATTTCACATCTTCACCATCGGGCCCGATGGGTCCGGGCTTAAAAAACTGACCCCCAATGGCAGTCATAATGAAAGTCCATCCTGGTCACCGGATGGTCGCTACATCGCCTTCAGCTCCACACGGGCAGGGGGATCGAAGATCTTTATCATGAATGCCAATGGATTCAATCAAAGGCCGTTGACTGCATCGAAAGGAGGTGAATCAAGCCCGGCCTGGTCCAGGCGCTTTGAATAGTTACCCCACAAGAGCTTTACCCCGTTAGAAAGCCCCGCTGCCTGCCCCGTGCTAAACTTGGCATCTATCGGGGTGTGAGCTTTCCTGTTAGAAGGTCGAAGTTTCTCTAACGGGGTTTTTACTTTCTTAGAGCAATTGTATAAAATACGGAATCATGACCGCCAAACATCACTTATAAATTGAGAGGAGGTTAGCCATGAAGAGAAAAAGTTACATCATTGCCATCCTATTCATCCTCTGTATGGGCCTGATCCTCATGGGGTGTCCCAAAAAAACCGTAATGAAGGAAGAACCCTCTGTGGCGGAAAAGGAGGCGGCACGGCTTGAGGCTGAACGGCTGGCAAAGGAAAGGGAAGCAAAAGAATTAGAGCGAAGGGAGAGGGAGGCAAGGGAGAGAGAGGCAGCAAGGTTAAGAGAGGAAGAGGCAAGAAAAGAGCTGGAGAGAAGCCTCGTGGCCAAGAAGACACCTGGCATTGAGGGAGTGGTTTATGAAAGCACGCTCCTCAAACGGATCCACTTCGATTTTGATAGGTATGATATCCGACCTCAGGATGCCGAAATTTTGAAACAGAACGCTGAAGTCTTGAAGAAATTCCCTAAATTGAAGATCCAAATCGAAGGCCATTGCGATGAGAGAGGCACCAATGAATATAACCTTGCCCTTGGAGAAAGACGCGCCAATAGCACAAAGAATTATCTCCTCTCACTCGGAATCGCAGGAGATCGGATTTCAACAATCAGTTATGGTGAAGAGAGGCCCCTTGATCCAGCACAGAATGAAGAGGCCTGGGCCAAAAACCGAAGAGCCGATTTTATCATCACAGCCAAATAAATCCCATTAGAAAGCCTATGACTTTTCGGCGCTATAGCTCACATGGGGCAAACCCGGTAAATTCTCTAACGGAGTAGAAAGACGTCTCAACAAAGAGGAACGAGATGAGAAAGGGTGATTGGAAAAAAGCTGGAATGATCCTTTGGATCGTCATATCTCTTTATGGATGTGCCACAACGGGTGATGTTGAGATCCTCGCTAAGGATATCCGGCGGCTCGATAAGGAAATCAGCCGAATTCAGAGAGATAGAGAGGTGATCAGTAATGAGATCGAGGCAGTCCGGGCGGAACTAATCGCCCTCAGGAAAGAGAACGATAAAAATTATGCCTCTCTTCAGGCAGAAGGACAGAAGACCAGGGCTGATCTCTTGATCCGTATCGAAAGCCTTCAGTTGGAAACGCGAATGCTCTCCACGGGCGTGGAGGAGCATAAGGAATTTCTCAAAGCTCCTTCAAAAGAGATAGCACGGATGAAAGAAGATGTTGAAGTTCGACTCAGAATCTTGGAAGAAAGAAGCAAAGCCTTGGAGGAGAGGAACCGATCTTTGGAGGAAAGAAACCGGTCCCTTGAAGTGAGAAATCGGGCCTATGAAGAGCGGTTAAAAGGAATGGATGACCGAGTTCGAGGTGTGGATGCGAAATTCACATCGAAACTGGCAGACCTCGAAAAAACGATTTCTGCCAAAGAACCTCCGCCCGAGCCCAAAGTCACCTCCCCAGCGGCAGGAAGCCTCTATAAGGATGCTTACGACACCTTGCAAAGAGGCGATCTCGACGGTGCCCGAAGAAAATTTGAGGCATTTCTCAAACAGTTTCCCACTTCGGAACTCTCCGATAATGCTCAGTTTTGGATCGGAGAAACCTACTTTCTAAAAAAAGATTACGAGAAGGCAATCCTTGAATATGAGAAAGTGATCGCCAAATATCCGGAAGGAGATAAGGTCTCTTCAGCCATGCTCAAGCAGGGCCTTGCCTTTCTGGAGCTTGGGGATAAGACGAATGGCAGAAGCCTTCTCAAACGGGTGATGGACCGATACCCTCAAAGCGAACAGGCTGACATCGCCAAGAAAAAACTCGAATCCCTCAAATAGAACAAGCCAAGATATAGGGGTCAGCCCTTGACGCGGGACAGGTCTTAAGATAAGTAGATGTCTAAATTGATCCTGTGGAGGTTTTGATGGCATGACCCCTGCGGATCGCTTTTGAAGGCGCCTTTTATCATATTACGGCAAGAGGAAATGAACGGAGAAACATTTTCTTCTCCCAT
>Ga0116211_1000329_pt1 | contig 27110 bp, 26 predicted proteins | sample SaghotsprinmetaG_FD_94484 | JGI IMG/M metagenome (GOLD analysis project Ga0116211, IMG submission 94484) | Hot spring microbial communities from South Africa to study Microbial Dark Matter (Phase II) - Sagole hot spring metaG | ecosystem: Environmental > Aquatic > Thermal springs > Hot (42-90C) ... | reverse complement strand
GCAAAAGTTGCCTGATCAACACCAATTAGACGCTTGAACTGTGAATCCGTGTAGGATTGAATCTGTGAGTATTTCATAGAGCAAATTATAGGCTGTTTTTATACTTTCGCAAGAGGTCTATTAGTGATGGGCGATGAAAATCGCCGGTTGCAAGCTGAAATTGATCAAATTGACATACAACTTGGCTCAGTAGGTGGCTCAGCAGGTTTACATTATCAGAATACGCAGATGCTGGCGGAGATTGAAAAAGAAGAATTGACTATACAAAAAAATCAGCGTGATTTTGATCTAAGCCTACGTGCCTTCGCAACTGGCTATATAAAAGGCAAATATAATTACTCCGCTGATGAGAAGCTAATCGTCAATTATGACAAAACAAGGCTTGAGTCAGATATCTTGTCTTTAAAACATGCAAATTTTCAACCGCATGAATCAGAGTCATATCTTTTAGGAGTCATTGGACAACAAACAAAACAAAGAATTCAAAAGTTAAGCTTAGACATCACAGACATAAACCCCCTTAAAAATCATGTTACAAAGATTCTATCCCAAGAGATAATTCAAACAGCTAAAATAGCTGAGCTATTGCAAAACGCAAACCTGTCTAGATGGGTTGAAAGTGGAGTTCACTTACACCAATATTCTACAGATAAAAACTGTCAATTCTGTAGTCGGCCAGTCCCAGAGCAAAGATGGCAGGCTCTGACCTCTCATTTCAATGAATCTCAAAAAAATCTAAAAAGCCAACTTGAAAAAGCACTTCGTGACCTAGGAAGCCAGCATGATCTAGTTAAAGACAATAATTTAGACATAGAAAAATTCTCACAAGACCAACAGGAAGAGGTTAAAGATCTTTTGGATTTGTCTAACCTTGAACTTGATAAGTTGAGAAAAAATATAATTCAGATCACTCATCATGTTCATACAAGGCTTGAAAATATTTTCATACCACTTACTGAAGTGGAAATTTCAGACTTTGTTTATACCGATTTTCAAACAACAATCCAAAAAATCAATGCTATTGTGGACAAACACAATGAATCTATCGCAAGTCAGAATAAAGAGAAGCAAGAAGCAAAAAACAAACTGCGACTTTTGAAAGTTAAAGGATTTGTAGATAGTTCGGGATATCATCAGAAAGTTGCTGACCTTGCGTCAGATCGGCAAAACCTGAAAGACAAAAAACTGATCAGATAGATTTGAAAAGAAAAATTGATCAACTCTCACGAGATCGAGATGCAAAATTTGCAGCGATGAAAAATGAAGGGGCTGCTGCCATCGAGGTCAACAAATTACTGGCACATTACTTTGCTGGCAATCACCTAAGCCTAACTCCAAAACCTATTAGTGGAATTAATGATGGTGTAACCTTCGAGATTTTGAGGGGCACACAAAAAGCATACAACTTGAGTGAGGGCGAGTGTAGCCTGATCGCTTTTTGTTATTTTTTAGCGACGATAAAAGACCACATAAAAGATATGATCATATACATTGACGACCCCATTTGCAGCCTAGACAGCAATCACATATTTTTCATGTTTGGAGCAATAAAATCCATGCTATCAATTGATGCAATACAATACAAACAACTGTTCATATCAACACATAACTTGGAATTCCTAAAATATTTAAAAAGAATAAACTACCCAAAAAATAACAACGGAGGGTATATCCACTTAATGACAGAAAAACTGGGTAGCAGCAGTATCAGAACCACCCCAAAGCATCTTTCAGAAAACACTTCTGAATTTATACTCTTATTCGATCAAATTTATCAGTGTTGCTCCATACAAATACAAAACCCTGACTATGAAAAAACTTATACTCTAGGAAATAACTTACGAAGATTCATGGAAATCTATTTTTTCTTCAAATTTCCATGCAAAAATAACGGGGCAAAGGTACGAGAATTTTTCAATCAAGACAATATAGCTTTTTTAATCTATGAGAGAATTACAAATGAATTTTCCCATCAGATGGGACGTATGGAGCAAACCATGCAGCCAATTGACTATATCGAATTAATTAGACTATCAAGATTTATTGTTACAAAGATCGAGCAGCATGATCCTAGCCAGTTGGAGAGCTTGCTGGATAATATTGGAGAGTCTATGGCTAGCTGGCGTACAATCAAAGGCCAGCCAATCTAAAAACAGTCACTCCGCTTAATACAGCGCAAAAATACTTTTGCGCTGACGTTTTCATTTGAGATTGCTTGTTATCCTTCCCCCTGTTTGCTTTATGCTTAAGGCAAACCATCAATCGAGTCACAGCGATGACCATACCCAACTTACCCGATGAACACGAAGACACCACTGATGCACTTGCAGCACTTCGCGCCGCCGAACAAGGTTTTGCCAGTCAAATTGAAGTCACTGCTTTTTTACAGCATCTCAAACAACGCCGCGCTGCAAGACCGCAATCAAAAACAAATACACAAGCGGACATTGATGCCTATATTGAAGCTTGTCGTAATGACTGGGACGATTGATTCACAACCCTAAAACTCAACTGTATCCACGATATATATTTGAGCGTCCACCACGCAATCACTTTTGCCCTTCCCCCGCGTCTTCTCTATACTTGGGGCAATTTTTTGCATCGAAATGGACTGCCATGAGCAAGGCAATTTCTGACCTGACCTTTCAGGAACTGATTTTATCGCTACAAAACTTCTGGGCGCAGCAAGGCTGTGTCGTGCTGCAACCCTACGACATGGAAATGGGCGCAGGTACGTTTCACACCGCGACGTTTTTACGCGCACTCGGCCCCGAAACATGGAACGCCGCCTACGTACAACCGTCGCGCCGCCCCAAAGATGGCCGCTATGGTGAAAACCCCAACCGCCTACAGCACTACTATCAGTTTCAAGTGGTGTTAAAACCCAATCCGGCCAACATCCAACAACTCTATCTCGACTCATTGAAAGCCATCGGCATTGACCCACTGGTGCATGACATTCGCTTCGTCGAAGACAACTGGGAATCCCCGACACTCGGCGCGTGGGGCTTGGGCTGGGAAGTCTGGCTGAACGGTATGGAAGTGACCCAATTCACCTATTTTCAACAGGTTGGTGGGGTCGAATGCTATCCGGTCACTGGCGAAATCACCTACGGTCTGGAACGACTGGCGATGTATTTGCAAGGTGTCGATTCGGTGTATGACTTGGTGTGGACACGCGGTCAGTTTGGTACGGTCACCTATGGCGATGTATTCCACCAAAACGAAGTGGAGCAATCGACCTATAACTTCGAACATGCCAACGTTGCCAAGCTGTTTGAATTGTTTGATTTTTATGAAGCGGAGTCGAACAGCCTGATGGCTGCTGAACTGCCTTTGCCCGCCTATGAAATGGTGGTCAAAGCCTCACATACCTTTAACCTACTTGATGCGCGCGGTGCGATTTCGGTCACCGAACGGCAGCGTTATATTCTGCGGGTACGGCAACTGGCACGTGCGATTGCACAAAGCTATGTGAAAGCCCGCGCCAAGCTCGGCTTCCCGATGGCGACCCCTGAACTCCGCGACGAAGTGCTGGCACAACTGGCCGCACAAGAAGCCGCCGAAGCACTCAAAACCCATGCTGAACAGCAACAGGCACAACAGCAGCAAGCCCAACAGGAGGCAAAATAATGTCCAAGCATACCGTCCTGTTTGAACTCGGCTGTGAAGAACTGCCACCAAAAAGCCTAAAAACCCTACGCGACGCACTGCGACAGGAAGTCAGCACACGCCTTGCCGCGATTGGCCTGCATGCTGAGCAAGTGTTGGCCTATGCTGCGCCGCGTCGTTTGGCAATTGTGCTGACTAACATCGACGCACAACAAGCCGACCGCACCGAAGAAAAACGTGGGCCTGCGGCAGTCGCAGCGTTTGATGCTGAGGGCAAACCGACCAAAGCGCTTGAAGGTTTTATGCGCGGTGCGGGCATTACGGTTGATCAGCTTGAGCGGGTTGACACGCCCAAAGGTGAATGGCTGGTCTACCGCAAAACACTGCAAGGTCAACCGCTTGAAAGCCTACTGCCTGCCCTATTGCAAGATGCACTGAACGCGCTACCGATTGCCAAACGCATGCGCTCGGCGGCCAGTCGTACCGAGTTTGTGCGTCCGGTGCAGTGGGTGGTGTTGATGAAGGATGATCAGATCATCCCCGCGACCATTCAGGATTTTGCTGCCAGCAACATCAGCTACGGCCATCGCTTCCACGCGCCACAAGCCATCAGCATCAGCCACGCGAGTCACTATCTGGAGCAACTACGCGCCGCGTATGTGTTGGCGGATTTTGACCAACGCCAAGCCGTGATCAATCAGCAGGTGCAACATCTGGCCGCCGAAGTCGATGCAGTCGCCTTGATGCCCGAAGCCTTGCTGGACGAAGTCACCGGCTTGGTCGAATGGCCGGTTGCCCTCCGCGCCACCTTTGAAGCACGCTTTCTGCATGTGCCACAAGAAGCGCTGATCTCAACCATGCAGGACAACCAAAAATATTTTTGCTTGGTCGATCATGCGGGTAAGTTGCAGCCGTACTTTATCACTGTGTCGAATATCGAAAGCAAAGACCCTGCGCAGATCATTGATGGCAATGAAAAAGTCGTGCGGCCACGCCTGACCGATGCGGAATTTTTCTTTAAACAAGACCAAAAACAGCCGTTGTTTGCCCGTCAAGTCAAACTGCAAAACATGATTTTCCAAGCCCAACTCGGCACGTTGTGGGACAAAGCCGAGCGGGTCGCCAATCTGGCTGCGTTTATTGCGACGCAGATCGGCTCTGACATCGAGCAAACCACTCGCGCCGCGCTACTGGCAAAAATGGATTTGGCGACCGAACTGGTCGGTGAATTTCCTGAGCTACAAGGGATTGCCGGCAGTTATTACGCCAAACTCGAAGGCGAGCCGCATGAGGTGTCTGAGGCGATTCGTGAGCAGTATTTGCCGCGTTTTGCGGGTGATGTGCTGCCACAGACGCAGGCCGGTTTTGCAGTTGCGTTGGCCGATCGCTTGGATACCTTGGCGGGGATTTTTGGGATTCACCAAGCACCAACGGGCAGCAAAGATCCGTTTAGTTTGCGCCGTGCCGCGATTGGGATTTTGCGTCTGTTGATCGAAAAACAAATCGCACTGCCGCTGACTGCATTGGTCGGTATGGCAGTGAAAGGCTATGGCAACAAGATCAAGGACGGCATGACAACCCTGACCGATGCCAGTGAGTTTTTACAGGGTCGCTATCGGGCGATGTACGAAGATCAAGGCGTTGCGGTCGATACGATTTTGGCGGTGCAGGCGCTCAGTCCTGATTCACCGTTGGATTTTGATCGGCGGATTCGGGCGGTGGAGCATTTCCGGCGCTTGCCAGAGGCGGCGGCGTTGGCGGCGGCGAATAAACGGGTGGCGAATATTCTGGCCAAAGAAGCCGATCAAGCCAGCCTACTCTCTCAAGGCGCAGCCAATACCGTCGATGCAAGTCTATTGGTCGAGGCAGCGGAGCGAGCGTTGTTTGCGCAGCTTGAGGCGTTAGAGCCAGTGGTGCAGCCATTGTTGGATGCGCGGGATTATACGCCTGCGTTGTCGAAGCTGGCGGCGTTACGCGAGTCGGTGGATCAATTCTTTGATCAGGTGATGGTCAATGCTGACGATGCGGCGTTAAAACTCAATCGGTTACGCTTGCTGGCGCGGTTGCGTGGGCTGTTTATGAGTGTGGCGGATGTGAGTGTGTTGCAGGGGTAATGTTTTGCGCTGAACGGGTACGAATGCCGTACCCGTTTGCTGCAACTTAACCAGCAAAACATCCAAACCGCATCCAAACTACAGGCAAAAAAAACCCCGAATTCATCACGGTTTCAAAAAACCGGAGAGGAGTAGCTCGGGGACTGTAAAATGATTTTACTGATGGAAATGTATAAATGCAAGCTCACGTTGCCCAAGCACTGGTTCAAGTGTTATCCACAGAACGCTTGGATGCCTATCGAGGTCAACCGATAAACACGATTGCAGATCAACAACTATTTGCACGCTATGCATGGAATATGGCACTCAGTGAGAGTCTCTATCCGAACTTGCAACTCCTCGAAATCGCCGTCCGCAATACCATCCATAACGCCGCTAGTCAGCATTTCAATTCGGAATTTTGGTTTGATCAACATGCAGTTTTACAACATTTGCACGAAAAAGATGCCGTTGTGTCCGCCAAGCACAAACTGACCAAAAATCATAAACCACATGATGCAGGACGCGTGGTGGCCGAGTTAAACTTCGGCTTTTGGACAAGCTTGCTCGACAGCCGTTACGAACAAGTCTTATGGCCTCGCCTGCTACAAACCGCCTTCCCTCATCTGCCTCGACGCATTCGAACCCGCGCAACGCTGTCGAGGCGCTTTCATCGCGTCAGACAGCTGCGTAACCGTGTATTTCATCATGAACCGATTTGGCATTGGCGTGATCTGGTGCAGCAGCATCAGCACATTTTGGAGGCATTGGCGTGGATTGATCCAACAGCATGTAAATTTGCGCAATGTATGGATCGTTTTCCGCAGGTTTACCAACAAGGACAGCAGCCTTTTGAGCAATTGATTCGGCAAATTTCAGGAACCTAACGTTGAAATGAACAAGTCTTGACATCAAAATCACCGCATCAATAGAGAAATTTTTATGCTCTACTTTATCCGCCACGCACAAAGCCTTGCCAATATCGGCGGCACAACACCCGATGCCATGCAACTCACCAAACTGTCACCCCAATCCCAGCAAATTTGCCAACTCCTGCTCATCAAACTTCACCGTCTGCTCCGTATCCTCGCTCAATACCCCCTGACTCAGCTTCGCCTTGCGCTGTTGTAACTGCAAGATTTTTTCCTCGATACTGTTTTGCGTAATCAGCTTATACACAAACACAGGCTTATCCTGCCCAATCCGCCATGCCCGATCAGAGGCTTGGTCTTCGGCAGCAGGATTCCACCAAGGATCATAGTGAATGACCGTATCGGCGGCGGTCAGATTCAAGCCTGTCCCGCCAGCTTTCAAGCTGATCAAAAACACAGGAATATCACCTTGCTGAAACGCCTCAACCACCTCTGCACGCTTTTTAGTTTGACCCGTCAGCTTCACCGTGGCGATTTTGGCCGCTTGTAATGCTGTTTCGATCAAACTCAGCATGGTGGTAAACTGCGAGAAAATCAGAATACGCCGCCCCTCTTCCACCAGCTCCTGCACCATCTCCAACAGCCGATCGAGTTTGGCTGACTCAGCACGATTATCAAACTGCTCAAGCTTTAACAGTGATGGATGGCAACAGACTTGGCGCAGTTTAAGTAGCGCACCCAAAATCTCAATCTGACTACGCTGAAAGCCTTTTTCGGCGATTTTGGCCGCAATCGAAGCCTGCATCCCTGCACGTACCGCCTCATAGAGCTTTTGTTGCGCTGGATGCATCTCAATCGCCACATCAATCACTGTTTTTGGCGGTAGCTCTTTGGCCACTTCGGTTTTGCGCCGCCGCAACATAAAGGGGCGCACCCGCGCCGCCAAGGCTTGCCGCACATGCTGCTGCTGGTGTTTTTCAATCGGGGTGCGGTAGCGTTTGTTAAAACTGATTTGATCACCCAAAAAACCCGGCATCAGAAAGTGATACAGCGACCACAATTCACCCAAATGGTTTTCCATCGGCGTACCCGTCAGGCATAAACGATGACGGGCAGACAATTGCCGCACGGCATGTGCCATTTTGGTTCTGGGATTTTTGATGTTTTGTGCCTCATCCAAAATCAGCAAATGATAGGCCTGCTCCTGCAACACCGCTTCATCACGCGCCAGTAACGGATAAGTGGTGAGAATCAAATCATGCTGCTTGATCTGATCAAAATAAGCTGCCCGATCAGCACCATGCAAGGTCAGCACCTTGAGTTCTGGGGTAAATTTTTCGGCCTCTTGTCGCCAGTTGCTCATCAATGAGGTTGGCGCAACAATCAAGACGGGTCGGTCAAGCCGATTGTGATTTTTTTCCAGTTGGATATGCGCCAACGTCTGTGCGGTTTTACCCAAGCCCATATCATCGGCCAGAATCCCTGCATGCTCGGTCTGCCGTAAAAACTGCAACCACGCCAAGCCTTGTTGTTGATAATGACGCAGCTCACCCATAAAACCGTCTGGCGTGGGCAACTGTTGCTCAACCCCTTGTTTAAACTGCTGATGTAAACGCTGTAAGCGTTCCGTCCCTGCCCATTGCATGCCCAAGACGTGCTGCAAGTCCAACAAACGCAAAGCATCGTATTGATCGAGCTTTACCTGACCATCGACTCGCTCACGGCTCATCAGATCAAATAGATAGCTGACGATAGGCCGAATATCACCAACCCGAAACAGCATAATCACGCCATTGGGCGCGATCAGCGGCAGCGTTTGTTCATCCGTATGTTGAGCCAAAAAATCAGGCTCTAACAGTTCGGGATAGCGCTCAACCATGCCCGATAATAGCTCAATCAAATCATACTGCTGACCATCTTCGGTCTGGATTTTCATCCCGACCCCGAACCAGTCGATCCCCTCTGCGCCATCATCATTTGGATGCGGCTGCACGTCAATTTGTGGGCGCTGCATTTTTTGCACTTGCAACGGACTCTGCTGACCCTGTTCGATTTTCCAGCCAAGCTGCTGCAACTGCTCTGCGGGCATCAGCACCAACCGTAGCCAGTTGCTGGCTTGAGCAAGCAAGTAGGATTTTGGGGCTGACTTTCGAAAGCTGGTCGAAAAATAGCTATGCTGATGCAGCCACACATGCCGAGATAGTGGCTCAAGCTGCTTGACCAGCTTTTTTTCTTGCGTTAAATCGCGGTGCTGTAGCACCGACTGACCCTCCAGCCGCCCCTTAAACGTCTGAGCAGCCTCCCCTGATAAGACGCTGCCTGCGGGATACTCAAAATGCACTTCTGCGGCGAGTTGTCGAGTGATGCTTTCAGCATTTTGAACCTGATGATTAAACTGATCAAAACGTAAGATACCCACTGGCACACCATGCACCTCAGGCAGTTCAAGCGTTTTTGGGCGAGGCAGGGCGACATCTTTATATTGGCTTAAAACGTCACTGAGTTTTTCAAACAAGGCTTCTGGAATGCTCGGCGCAGTCAGCAAATGATGCACCACATGCCGATCTACTGCGCTGTCTACTTGGCCAATCACGCCTTGATGCGAATGCAGATACGACGGTGGCAGCGTATTCATGACGGCTTGCGGTTGCTGATGGGTTGGGATAGGTTGATTTGCGGCATCCGACCACTGTGGTACAAGCTGAATCTGTCCTGATTGCTCCCGCCATTCAAACGCCAAGCGATACACGGCATCTTGCCACTGTAAAGGCTGGTTTTTATTGGTGTGCCAATATAGGCGCTGCGTGCGTGCAATCTGTTGCAGCAATGCGGCCTCCATGTTCTGCACAGGTACACTGTCACTGTAAAACGTCATGTGCTTACGATGTAAGGTCAGACGCTGAATAATAGACAGGTCGATAGCACTGATTTTTTTCAGGCTGGCTGCACTATCGTATTTTGCCCATGACTGATAACTCACCGTACCATTTTTTTTGCGAGTCACTTGTTCTATCGACAATATCAAATGCCCTGACTCGGGGCTATGAGCATACTGCTCAGACAGTAAATAGATTAACGAAGACTGGTCATCTGCCTCACGCACAACCGTCTCGGGACGAGTTGCCAATCCACGGCGCAAGGACTCTAACCAGCGTTGCGCGGTGTATTGAGCCTCGGTATCAGCGGACGGCTTGTTCGTGCTGGCCTTGTTTATGCTGGGCTGGGTAACGCTGGCGACTGTTTGAGATACAGCATTTAACCGTTCCTGATGCCATACTTGCTGGATCAGTGCGGCAGCATGCTTGCAGTAATAACCGACAGGACAGCTACAGGCCGCATCGTCGAGCGCTCCATTCCTGATCTGAACATGGGTCTGATAACTGGCGTTGCCACTACCACGTACCTTGCCCCGAATTGAGAGCCTTGAGCCATCTGAAGACTGATCGAGTGCCACCGAATGAAACTGATAAACGTATTCTCGGCTACGTTTAATGGTCGCTGCATCAAAATTTTTTAGCAACTGCTCTAACTGCACGCTTAGCCCTCAGCACAACTTTGGGTGTGGTGAGCATTGAAGCAGACTTCTACAATTCGCTCAATCTGGCATTGGGCGATTTAGCCGTTTGTGTTGGCGTGTTGAGCTAAAATGTTGAGCTATTGATTAAAAATCAGGGGGCGCATTTGGCAAAAAAGCTGCCACATCATCCGATTCCAGTGTTTTTGTTGGCGCAGTTGGCGGTACATCAGTCATTTCATGGCAGTGGTTTAGGCAAGGTGTGTTTGATTCAGGCACTCGAATATCTGTGGGCGGTGCATCATCATTTACGGGCGTATGCGGTGGTGGTAGATTGTTTAAATGATGCAGCACAGGCGTTTTATGCCAAATATGGCTTTGAGGTGTTGTGTGTACAAAATGGTAGGGTGCGGATGTACTTGCCCATGAAGACGGTGGGGTTGTTGTTTGCGAGGTGAAGCCTACCCGTGCTTCATAGAGAATGAAAAGATATCAGCAGGAGAGTATAGCCATGACAGGACTCTGGGTTGGTTTATCCGTTCGAAAAAACTGGCATGAAATTTATCATGTTTTGGAATCTTGGTTTCCGACGCTGGTGATTACGGCTGTCGACTGGGAATCCATCGAAACGGAAGAGTTAAAGGCCTTATGCGCTCAAAACTCAGATGTCATCTTTTCTGTCTCGCAAAATGAGAGCGAATTTCCGACTGTGATACATTTTGATCTATTTCCGAATCCTCAAGACGAGGCCATCATCATGCCGACCATGATCGAATTGGCGCGGCGATTTTCGGTTGTGCTGGATTGCGACAGTATTTGTGGTGGAAGTGGTTACGGTGACAGTGATGCGCCGTTTTGGTCAATTGTGTGGCATGGTGGACAAGCCTTTTTGGCTGATAATTGCAATACAGCCTTTGCTGATGGTGCAGACAATCCGGTGAAAATCGTGCGTGCGCTTAACCTGCCTGTATACAGGCTAGATCAAGCTGGTCGATTGATGAAGTGTTAGAAATAATAACCCACACCACTCAAAATGATCATATCCCCAACAACTTGCACTTGATCCAATCGGTTAATTGCATAGCCTGTTTTGATCTGAATCTGGGAAAGCTGTCTTTTTTTATGAAAAGAATCATAAATAACGCTGGGAAATCGCATTAATAAATCACAAAACTTTGACGTATGCTGACATGACAACTCACGGGCTGAAGGATAGTTCAATTCGTACAAATAATCGACATCTGGCTCAGGCAGTGTTGGGTCATCAATTTTGCATTGCTCAATAAAACCATTGATTTCACCCTCGCATATGACAATAAAGTCAATCAACGGCACTTCCCAAAAAAAGACTTTTTCTCGACTACCCAAATCATGACGTCCATAGCCCAAATCTCTATTGGTTACACTGTTTAGGACATCCAAGACTTGGTTTTCTACTATAAACATCATCATTTTCCTGATGGGATTGTAATTTTAACCCAATCCGTAAGATATACAGTGCGCACCGTCACACGGCACACACGGCACGCACGCCACTCATTTAAGGTCGATTACGTCCATACGCATCATGACTCGACACCCACTGATCCGACACAATCGCCGATGCCAACGATAACTCGCCACACAACACCGTCGCCGCGATAATCTCCGCCAACTTATGCGCCTTGCCCGTCCCGTAACAATCCATCGACGCCAAACACTCGCGCTGGGTCGGCAAGCCCGTCCCGCCGCCATAACTCGCCACGATCAACGACGGAATCGTCACCGAAAAATAATAGTCGCCGTTGTCTTTTAGCTCACTGTACACGAAGCCCGCGCTTGACTCCGCGACGTTCGCCACATCCTGCCCACAGGCCAAAAACACCGCCGCCACGCCATTGGCAAAGTGCGCCCCGTTACAGGCTGAACCGACCATAAACGCACCAAGATTGGATAGCTGACGCTGCTTAAACAACGCCTCCCCGCTGGTATGCATCACTTCAGTGATCAGCGCAGCAGGTAGCGTCACCTCAGCGACGACACGCTTACCGCGTGTGTGTAAGCTATTCACAAATGAATGTTTTTTATCGGTATCGAAGTTAGCCGCCAGACTAAAATGCTCCAGCCCTGCCGGTTGCTGCGCCAAAATCCACTGACAGGCATGATGGGTGGCTTTGGACACCATGTTCTGTCCAGCCGCATCACCAGTGGTCATGTTAAAGCGTAACCAGCGCATTTTACCGGCGCTGTATTGCTCAATATCACGCAACTTGCCCGAACGAGTGGTTGCTTCGGCGGCGGCTTTGATCTGGTCAAAATTGGCAGTCACCCACAGGCCAAAGTCACGCGCATGACGGGCATTTTCAAACACAAAAATCGGCGCGCGCTGCATCGCATCATCGACGACTGTACAGGTAATCCCACCCGCCTCACGGGTCAGGCGCATACCGCGTGAATAACTCGCCACCAACGTGCCTTCGGTGGTCGCCATCGGCACATAAAACTCACCTTGCGCATGCTCGCCATGTACCAGCACAGGGCCTGCAAAGCCCATCGGCACTTGTACACAACCGGTAAAATTTTCGATATTGCCGCGACACTGCTCAGGGTCGATGCTATAGCGACGGGTGTGCTGTAGATCAGTCGGACTGTGTTCGGTGATCAGGGCTTGGCGTTGTTGGATGATGTCCGCTTGATAGTCGTTATTGCGGTCGCGAGGTAGTTTCGGCAGCGAAGGGCTGGTCATATGGCAATCCTGTTTGCGCGTTTAAGATGCGCTTGAGTGTACTGGTTTTTGCACAGAATAAAACTCACTCTACTGCCCAGTTGACTAAGTCAGTCTGATCAGTCATCGCGCTGTTCGTCTATTGTGACGGTTTGGATGATGCTGTGGATTGAGAAGCCGGTCACAATCCGCTAGGCTCGTCTACCGAGTGCTCACAGACCCAGATCAGGAACGCCGCCCGCATGACCTCTGCCCGCCTTCGTTGGTACCACCGCCTGAGCATTCATAGTGCTTATGGTCAGTTGATTGGACTGGTATTTTTTCCAATCTCGATTTTGGCGTTAATCGGCGCGTGGCTGGTACTGCAAGAGACTTACCAAGCAGCGATGACTGAACAGCGCAATGCGGCACAGGCGATTTTGGCACGTTACCTCCCTGCGGGTCAGACGCTTGCCCCTTTGCTTGACCGACCTGATGGCAGCGAAAAAAGCCAGCAAATTCTGCGCAATATGTTTGAAGAGGCAGGACTGGTTCGAATTGCGCTGCTGGATATGGACGGGCGGCCACGCATGAGTATGGGGCATGGTGCCAAGCTAGATTGGCCAGACTTTAAAGCCAATCGCGAGATGTTTGGTCCACTGGATTCTCCGGTCGGCACCACTTATGGACAGCGTGTCGGCTTTAGCGAAGATGGACCAATCTGGCTGGTGGTCGATATGGACGACAAGCCGTTTCAGTTGGCGCGGCAGCGAGTCTGGTTGGTGTTGTCGATTACCACCTTGACGACTTTGCTGCTGCTATTGATCTGCCTAAACATCTATTCACGGCGTTGGGTTGCCCCGATTTATGAAATGCGTTTGCAGTTGCAACGCCTGAGTGCAGACACCCTCCACCATTCGCTGGAGGTGAACAGTAGCGGTGAATTGCGACTCCTACAAAAAGATCTGAGCTATTTATTCCGGCGCTTGCACGGGAGTTTTGAAGAGCTCAAAGCGCATACTGAACAGACTGAGGATGACCTGCGGCGCACACTCGATCAGCTTGAGATCCAAAACATTACCTACCGAAAATCGCGCGATTTGGCAATTCAATCGAATAACGCTAAATCTGCGTTCTTGGCCAATATCAGCCACGAACTGCGCACCCCACTGAACAGTATTGATGGCTTTATTAATCTGTTGTCACGCCGAGGCCAACTGAGCAGCGAACAAAATCTGTATGTACAGACCATCCGTAAATCATCGGCGCATCTGTTGGCACTGATTAATGATGTGTTGGATTTCTCTAAGATCGAAGCGGGCAAACTGGCATTGGAAAATGCACCGTTTAATCTGGAAGAAGCGGTATTTGATGTGATGGACATGCTGTCGCCGCTGGCCTGTGACAAGCACCTGAACATGGCCGTGTATTATTACGATGACGTGCCACTACAGGTGCGCGGCGATGTGCTGCGCTTTAAACAAATCCTGACCAATCTGGTCAGTAACGCCATTAAATTCACCCCTGACGGTGAAGTGGTGGTGCGGGTACAACTCGAAAGTAGCCACGCACAGGCGCATTATATTCGGATTGCGGTGCAGGACAGTGGCATCGGCCTATCCAGTAAAGATCAAGACAAGCTGTTTCAGTCCTTTAGCCAAGCTGATCCATCAGTGACAAGGCAGTTTGGTGGGACAGGGCTAGGCTTGGCGATTTCACGGCAACTGTGTCGTTTGATGAATGGTGAAATTGGCTTTGAGGACAATTTAGGCCGTGATGGACATGGTAAAGGCTCAACGTTTTGGTTTCAGGTACAACTCGGCCAAATTCACGAAGTGGGCATGGTATGGCCAAACCTGTCTGATCGGCGTGTGCTGGCACATTTACCCCATCAAGCCAGCCTGCATGTGTTGCGCGGCTATTTATCGCGCATGCAGATTGAGCTAGAAGAAGCCAGTTCACTGGCGGATTTGTTTGGTCGCTTGACCGCGTTTGAGCAGCAATGCCAAGGCCAATGCTGGGTCATCATCGGCCAAGATAGTGACATGGACGCGTTATTGCGCGAGATTCGCACCCGCTATACTGGTGCGCTGGCGGTGTATGGCTATCAGATGGCACTCGACCCCGATGAGCTAGAATTTCATCATGCACAGGCGATTTATCAACCCCTGAGCCGACCCAATCTACAGGCAATCTTGCAACATGTCCCGATGTTGCCACCAGAACAAATCGACTTTAGCGCCGCGCAGATTCATGTCTTGGCGGTCGATGATCACCTGCCGAATCTATTGGTACTCGATGCCCTACTGAATGATCTCGGCATCTCAGTCACCACGGTATCGAGTGGTCAGGATGCCTTACAGCAGATCAAACAACGTGCTGAACGTCAATTCAATGGCTTTGATTTGATTTTTATGGATATTCAGATGCCGCGCATGTCGGGACTGGAAGCCACCCAACTGATCCGCGAGTTTGAGCAAAGCTTACCCACACAGCCCCATACGCCGATTATCGCCCTGACCGCACATGCTTTGGCCGATGAGCGTGATCAGCTGATTGCAGCAGGGATGGATGATTACGTCAGCAAACCGATTCAGCACGAGCAATTGGTGTACTTGATTAAAAAATGGCACGCCAGCGAGCGCACCACGATGGGCGATACGGTCGGTAGCATTGAGGACAACCATGCCGTGCCGTCACTGGTGACACCAGCCCAGCCAGCACCTGACGCTGCTAATTTGATCGTCGATTGGAAAGACTGTTTAACGCTTTCCAACCATAAACCCGACTTGGCCTTTGATTTACTCAACATGCTATTGGAAGGCCTAGACGCTGACCAAGCGGAGCTACAAGAAGCCTTTGAGCAGCATGATGATGCACGCTTGGAGCAGCGCACGCATCGCCTGCACGGGGCAACGCGCTATACGGGTGTGCCGATTCTACGTGAACGTATTGCCACGCTTGAGCAGCACCTACAACAAGCACGCAAGCAACAAATCGACCCACATGACTCCGTACACCGACAACAACTGGCACAACAGATGCATGCCGTACAGCAAGCGATTGAACAACTGTTGGGCATTGATCTGAACTATGCGGATCTCGACCAACTGACTACCGCGTCAGTTCGGCCAAGACGTTCACTGGACTAAATCCGCTATGATCGACACTCCTTTTTGGCGACTATCGAGATTCAGCATGCCGTTGGTATTTGTGGCAAAAAAAGGCGGGCTTGCCACCGTCCAATTGAACCGTCCAGATAAGCGTAATGCGATGAGCTTCGCCTTACTGCGTGAATTGATCGTGGTCGCCAATCGACTCAAACGCGACAAAAGCGTTCGGGCGATTATTCTGACCGGTGCTGGCAGTAGTTTTAGCGCGGGGATTGATTTGGGTGATTTAAATAGTCCCAAAAACGCCTTATTCGCCGGTTGGGAGCTGCTCAAACCCGGCCAAAGCCTGTTCCAAAAGGCCTTTTTGGTCTGGCAAACCATGCCGGTTCCAGTGATTGCTGCGCTGCATGGCCACTGCTTAGGTGCAGGCATGCAACTGGCCTTGGCCGCCGATATTCGGATCACCACACCAGACTGCCAACTGTCAATCATGGAAAGTCGCTGGGGTTTAGTGCCAGATATGGGCATTACCCAAACCCTACGCGGCCTCGTACCGGTCGATGTCGCCAAAGAACTGACCTTAAGTGGGCGAGTTTTTAGTGGTACAGAAGCCAAAGCACTTGGACTGGTCACCCATCTATCGGCTGATCCACGCTTGGCAGCCGAAACACTTGCGGCTGAATTTACCACCCGCTCGCCAGATGCGTTGCTTGCCGGTAAGCGCGTGTTAAACGCGATGATACAACACCCCAAACGCGCCCTACGTCTGGAAAAAATCTGGCAACTCAAGCTCATCCTCGGCAGAAACAGCAAAATCGCCCGCCAAAAAGACAAACAGCCTGAGATGGATTTTTTGCCACGGCAATTTGACTAAAATAGAAAATTTGACCAAGTTGGAATACGAACGATGGTGACGACCTCCCTGCGCTCATCCGCTGACTCCCTCGCCCGTTGGGAGAGGGCTGGGGTGAGGGTTGCATTTTTAGGTATTGGGCTGATGGGCAGTCGCATGAGTGCGCGACTGCTACAAGCCGGACACAGCCTCAGCGTCTGGAACCGCACCCGATCTGCCACTGACCCACTAGCAGCACAAGGCGCACAAGTGCTCACCGATCTGTCACAGCCGCTAGATGCCGCAGTGATTGGCCTATGTCTCGCGGACGATACTGCGGTACAACAGGTCGCCAGCCAGATCATCCCACAGTTACAAGCCGGACAGATCGTGGTGGATTTTTCCAGTATTACTGCCGAGACCACGCGTGATTTATCACAACGCACCCAAGCACGCGGCGCGTATTGGGTCGATGCACCGGTATCCGGCGGCGTGATTGGTGCGGAACAAGGCACGTTGGTGATTTTTGCGGGTGGTGATGCAATGGCGATTGCGCAACTGACGGATTTTTTTGCGCCACTCAGTCAGCGCGTCACTCATATGGGCAATAGCGGTGCTGGCCAAGTCACCAAAATCTGTAATCAACTGATCGTCGCTGCCAATAGCACTTTAATTGCGGAGGCCGTCGCCTTGGCGCAACGTGCGGGGGTTGATGCCAGCCAGCTCGCCCCTGCCCTCGCTGGTGGTTTTGCTGACTCTAAGCCACTGCAAATCCTCGCCCCACGTATGGCTAGCCAAACCTTTGAGCCGGTGCAATGGAAAGTGCAAACCCTCAACAAAGACCTAAACAACGCACTCAATCTGGCACAATCTCTCGGGCTGTCGATTCCAGTCGCGCAACAAGCACAGCAACGCCTGCAACAACAGGTCGATACGGGGCAAGCAACCGCTGACTTGTCCAGTATCATCAAACTGTATTTAAACTAAGGTCTTGCCATGCTGCAATTTTCCGCCAATCTCTCCATGCTGTTTACCGAAGTGCCTTTGTTAGATCGGTTTGCTCTGGCCAAACAAGCAGGCTTCGATGCGGTGGAAATTCAGTTTCCATATGATGTGGATGTGATCGCGATTCGTGACCAGCTAGCACAGCATCAGCTTAAACTGGTTCTGATCAATCTGCCCGCAGGCGACCTGATGCAAGGGGGTGATGGCATTACGGGTGTGCCTGGCCGTGAGTATCAATTTCGGCAAGCATTGTTTGAAGGCCTACATTATGCCCGTGTGCTTAACGTACCAACCATCAACATCTTGGCTGGGCGACAGCCTGAACTGGCTGATCTATTGCCTTGCTTGGAAACACTGGCGGGTAATCTGCGCTACGCCAGTCGCGAAATCGCCGCCTGTGGCATTACCCCTGTGATCGAAGCGATTAATGGCATTGATATGCCACGTTTTTTATTACAGAGTGTCGCCCAAAGCCAAGAAATGCTAGAAGCCGTCGGCAGACCTGAGCTAAAAATACAGTATGACTGCTATCATATGGCCATGATGGGTGAACCTGTCTTGCAGGCGCTGCAAGAAAATCTGCACCAAATCGGGCATATTCAGTTTGCCGACTATCCCAATCGACATCAGCCTAGTACAGGAACGTTGGATTTTAAGGCGATTTTTGCGTATTTACAGCAGTCAAACTACCAAGGCTGGACAGGAGCAGAATACCGACCACTCGGCACAACCCAACAGAGTCTGACATGGCTTAGGGAGTTTCGAACATGAACACACAGCTTAAAAGTGGACTACTGGCCTTGACCATCGCAGCAACAATCGGACTAGGTTGGCCACATGTGCAACAGCGTCTCAACCCACCGATCCCACTGGCAGCCATCCCCGCCGGTTCCGTGGTGCTGTACTCAACCGCGTGGTGTGGCTACTGTACCAAAACCCGCAAATTTCTGACCGACAATCAGATTCCATTTATTGAACATGATATCGAGAAGTCTGCCGATGCTTACCGTGATTACAAGGCTTTCGGTGGCAAAGGCGTGCCTGTGGTACGGGTGAGTGACCAAGTCCTACATGGCTACGACCCTCAAGGCATCGCGCAAGCACTACGCCAGCAGCACTAAGCGCGCCGTCCCAGCAGCTTTTGTAGCCAACGGCTCGGTGGGCCTGACGGCAAGCGCACCACTAATGTCCCAGACATCACATCATGTAACGCCAGCCGTCGCCGATTAAACAGCGCAAACATGTAATTAAATGAAAAACCAATACTAAAACTGATCAACAGCGCAACCGGTGTGCCATGTACCAAATATCCAATCAGGCCACAGACCAGTGGCACGATACTGGCACTTAAACAGCGGATCACCGTCAATGGCCAATCGAGCAGCGCACCGTTTGGCTGAATGACCTTGAGTCGCCACGTCTGCATGCCCAATGTCTGCCCCGTGCGTCGCCAAAACAATCCGTAAAATAACCACGTCACCCCAATCAATGAGGGCAGCAGCACAAAGTAGCGATACGCCGCCGAAAGCTTCCCAGCCTGCCCCTGCTCAATGGCCTGTGCAGAGGTTCCGAGTACAATCAAAATTGTACCCACCACCATCATCAATGCCAAAATCAGCAAACCGTCGTAAACCAAGGCCGTGATCCGCAACAACGGACCCGCCACCACAGGACGCACCACAGGAGAATCAGACATATACATACCCGTCGATCAACGATAAAACCAGCAGCATCGTGGCAGAGCGACTAGATGGATGCAAGCCAGTCTACCGCGTGTTTTTAGAATCTATTTTTTGGAATCTGTAGACGAAAAAAAAGCCTGAACAAGTCAGACTTTTTTAAAATATGGTGCGCCCAGAGAGATTCGAACTCCCGACCGCTCGGTTCGTAGCCGAGTGCTCTATCCAGCTGAGCTATGGGCGCTTCATTTGAGTCGCGCATTCTACAGATGTAGGTGCGTTGCGTCAAGACTTTTTTGATTCAACTCTTTGTTCAACGTGCTAGGTTGTCCAATACAGCGAGCCTACTCAATCAAAGTCAATACTTGGCGGTGAGAGAGGGATTCGAACCCTCGATACAGTTGCCCGTATACATCCTTAGCAGGGATGCGGTTTCAGCCACTCACCCATCTCACCGCAGCAAGGCAAGCATGGTACAAAATCGCATCGCATCATACAAGCACTGTTGACAAGTTTTTCAGCCATTCAGCCCACATTCGCCTACTTTATAAACAAAAGCGACCAACCTTGGCTTATTCCAACGCTGTGGGTACATCCGTCGGCAGTGCTTCTGTGGTTTCAGCAACCGGCACAGGGGACGCTTCGACTGACTTCAGTCGCACCAACTCTGCATTGTGACTGTTATCACCCGCACTCTCATTGAGGTCATCGAGCAACGCATCAGCATCAGCAATCTCAACCTCCTGCTGAAGTGCTTGGACATATTGTTCCTGATCACTGACATACGCCACTCGACCAGCCGCGTCACGCTTTTGAGCCGCCGCCTCATCACTCGACTCATTTTTGCTACACCCCGCCGCAACAACCAATAGCAGACCCGCTACAAGCATTTTTTGTTTCATCATCATTCCTTCATCTTTAAGCACTTGGGCGGCACCGATGAACGACAAATCTTGTCTTTTATCGCATAACCTCAGGTTACGCGCCACCGTGGCAGCCCCAGTGACAACCCTGTCATTGATCCACAACAATCCGTTGCCGTGATTTGCTTTTATTCAGCACCGAGATGAGCAGAACGCTTCGGCACAACAGCACCCTAAAAACGCACAACTCTTCATCTCCAAAATTACTGCAATTTGATGGATTTTTCTTATTTTTTTACAAAAAAATGTAAGTTATTCAGAATCTGATGATCGAGACCACAGCACCGCTACAGATCGGATATTTTCAGTGCTTGTATGCCTGCTTGCATAGCAGTGGACTAGAATGAGGCTGATCCAAGACCCACTGCCATGACATCCCTCTATGTGATCTTACCGTGTCGGCGTGGCAGGCTGATTGATTTCATCCAATAGCTTGTCTGCATCACCTAACTCGACCTCGTTGTTCAGTTGTTCGACATATTGCTGGTTTTCACTCATATAGCCTGTACTGGCCGCGCGCGCGGCAGGGTCGACAGGCTCTGGCTTACTACAACCAACCGAAAATAAAGTTAAAGTACCCATCAAACTCACAGCAATCACGCGGTGCTTTAGCATACAACTGGCTCCTTGGCTTTTAAAATCTCACATCGTACGTGGCTCCAGCAGTAGCGTACGGCAGATGCTCTACGGGACGATGTTTATTGCGCAGGGGACGGAGTATAGGTGAAGCATGGTTTGGCTGCATCTGCATGACGACGAAGTGCACGAAAGAAACACCCACTGAAAATCATGCACATCACCAAACTGTCACCCCAATCCCAGCAATTTTTGTTAGGCTGTGACATGCTTGACCGAACGGAATCCTTATGAAAACCATCCTGATCGCCAACCAAAAAGGCGGCTGCGGCAAAACCCTAACCGTAATTACCCTTGCCAGTGCGTTGGCGGCACGCGGCGATAAAGTCGCGCTAGCCGATGCTGACCCGCAGAAATCCTCACTACGCTGGCTAAAACTGCGCCCTGACACAGCATCCGCGATTATTGGCTTGGATTGGCGTAACGAAAAAAGCATCGGCGATGCACCGAAGAAAACCGATTGGCTGATTATTGATGCCCCCGGCGCACTGACCGGCGAACACGCCGAGCAACTGATTGCCGAATGTCACGCGATCATTACGCCGGTACAGCCGTCGTTTTTTGATGTAGACAGCACCCAGCGTTTTTTAAAAAATATCGAAGACATTAAGCGCATTCGCAAAGGCAAAACCTCAGTGCATCTGCTGGCCAATCGCGTCCGCGCCCAAGCGGTCACCAATCAACAACTGAATCAATTTTTTGACAAAATTGGCCAGCAACCGATTGCGTGGATCGCCGAGCGCAGCGCATATCCACAACTGGCCGCTGAGGGCTTGAGCGTGTTTGATCGACCACAAAAACTGTATCGCGACATTCAGACCCAGTGGCAGCCGGTGCTAGACGCACTGCGTTAATAGCAGATTTATAGGTATCGCATCATGCAAATTCAGCCAACTCTCCTGATCCTGCTGCTCAGCACTGGCCTACTGATCGGCTGCGCCAATGGCGTGCGGCCGTACGATGGCGTGGTCGGCTTTACCGCGATACCACAACACAGCAGCCAGTACCGCTACGTGGATGAACAACGCAAGGGTCAAGCTTTTGTGGTGGCGCAACTGCGTAAAGGCTGCGCTGAACGATTGGGCGTCGCAGCCGAAAACATCCAACTCGACCAGCTCGATGTGCGGCCACTGACTGGCCGCGTTAGTCAGAATATCCAAGTGCCAACGGGTGTGGCGTTTAGTGGCGACAACTTCCAAACCGACCGACAAACCATCTACGGCCAAGACAGCCAAACGCGACCGATTGCGCTGATCGAAGCCAGCGCCCGCTGTATTGTGGTCACGCCTTAGCCTGTCAAACGATTCGGTCAACGCAAATCAGATGCCAACCGCTCCTGAAAAAACCGTAGCACCCGCTGCAACGCAACCAGCGTCGGATGACCTTCTTTGTCGATCAGATCCGTGGTCAGTACCGAGTGCGCAGTGATGCTATTGCCGTGTGGATTACGAAAGCTAGAGTCAATCGTAATCCCTTCAAAACCCTCGCCAAAGGTCTGCTGGAGCGCACAAAAACGCTGCGGCGGACACAGCGGATCATGACTAAATCGCAAACCTAAAATCTTCAACTGCTCTTGTTGCACGCGTTTTTGTAAAATTTCCACACCTTCAGGACTCAGGTGCAACCCCATTTTTTGTTTGGTCGTCACCCCAACCGGCAAAGATGGCTGACTGAGTACCGGCGCATTGACCCAAGGGTCTAGTGCGAGCGTCAGCGCAAAATTACCGGTTAAGCACATGCCCAACACGCCAACTGAACCACCAATTTCATCATGCGCCGCCTTGGATAAACCACGCAGAAAATCGGTGACGGGGCTACTTTTATCGGCTTCGAACACCGCAAATTCTTTACGCACGCAAGACATGGCAATTTCTTTGACGGCACTGGTCAAGCTAAACGGTGTCCCCGCAATCCCCAATAAGCACGGCATCAATACGGTAAACCCAGCCGCCGAAACACGACGGGCAAAGTTTGCGACTTCAGGGGTAATGGTGGGGACTTCGTGAATAATGATCACCGCAGGCCCAGTGCCTTGCCGATAAACCGGATAAGTGTAATCCGCATAGGTCAGCGCGTTCACGGTAAAATCGCGTAAGTGGTCAAATTCTTTAATGGTGGGGCGCATGCAGTTCTTCCCGAAAAAAAATCAATGCTTGATATAGCATGTTATGCTGCCAAAAACAGCGTAGCACTTCGCCTGATTTTCATCTTTGAGCGCATCCATGCAAGACTCTAATCCCAAAAACCTGCAACCGCACGACCTCTCACCACATCAGCCACAACTGGTCAATCGGTTAATTTTACTGACGTTATTGGTTGGACTACTGTCACTGAGCTATCAGGTCTTGGCGTTTTTTATTTCGCCAGTATTGTGGGCAGCGATTTTGGCTTATGTGACGTGGCCACTGTATCGGCGTTTGCGTGAGCGTTTACATCAGCGGCACAATCTGAGCGCGACGCTGATGATCCTCGGGTTTATTCTGGTGATCGGTGTGCCGGTGATGATTGGTTTGTTTATTTTGCAGCAAGAAGCACGCATGCTGTATGCCCACCTGCAAACCCAACTGCTGTCTGGCCGCTTTAGCATTCCCGATTTGGTCACCAAACTCCCATTGGTTGGCGCACAAATTCAGCAAATGATTGCCGAGCTAAATGCTGATCCTGATCAAATCATGCAGCAAATGCGCCAGTGGATTCAGGCACATCTGGCGTATGGTAAAGAAATCGTTAATGAGGTCTCGCGTAATCTGGCGCGGTTGAGTTTTGCACTGCTCACCTTGTTTTTTATGTATCGCGATGGTGATCGGGTACTGATTCAGGTACGCGCCGCGCTGCATAAGCTGCTAGATAGTCGCTCCGAAGGCTATCTGCAAGCGATTGGTCAGACCACGCAGGCGGTGGTCTATGGGATCGGTTTGACGGCGTTAGCACAGGCGATGCTGGCGGGCTTGGGCTATTGGGTCGCGGGTGCACCGAGTCCGATTTTGCTGACCTTGATGACGTTTGTGATTGCGCTGATTCCATTTGGGACACCATTTGCTTGGGGTGCGGTGAGTATTTGGCTGTTTTCGCAAGGTCAGACTGTGCCTGCGCTTGGCCTTGCGGCGTGGGGCGTTTTTGTGGTCAGTTGGATTGATAACATCATTCGACCGATGGTGATTTCGGGTGCGACCAAAGTGCCGTTTATTTTGATTATGTTCGGGGTGTTGGGCGGCTTAACGGCGTTTGGCATGATTGGGCTGTTTATTGGCCCAGTGATTTTGGCGGTATTGCTGGCGGTCTGGCGCGAGTGGCTGGCACAAGAAGGCGTAGTTGAACAAGCCGAGGTTGATGCCGCGTGGGCTGAGCAGGATAACCACAGCTAAACAGACCAAACCATCACAGCAGTGCGTATTCAAATGTCGCACTGCTTACTTTTGGGACTGGTGTTTTTAATCGGACGTTTTAATATCGCCACATGATAATCGACAGGATGCACTCAGATGTTCAATACGCCCAAAATATCACTCAGCGAATTTTCTGACAGTTTGCGCAATCTCTTGGCTGACCGCCCGCTGTCTCGTCCATTTATTTGCCGTGGCTCACCACTGGATTGTCAAGTCATGCTGGTCGGTTTTAATGCGGCCACACCGATGCAAGCTGGTTTTTTAGATTTTTGGTCAGATCATGAGGGTTTTGACTTTAAGGCATGGCAACAAGCTTACGTCGCCGAACGTCAAGCAAAAGGCAAAGCCGCTCACAGTGCTACCCGCCGCAACCTGAATCGCTTACAAACGGCTGTCACTGCACCTAACGTGTCGGGTTCTGCTATTTTGGAAACCAATATTTTTGACTACCCCTCGGCCAACAAGAAGCAATTGCTAAAAACACAGCAAGACACCCAGATCTTTGATTTTTTATTGCACAGCGTGCAACCTAAAATCGTCATCAGTCATGGTAAGGATGCCAATCAATACCTTGCTAACCGCTATCAGCAGCAGGTCAACCAAGACAACTGGGTTGAGCTAACGCATCAAGGCCAGACGTTTTGCTGGTATGCCACTTCGCATTTGTCGCGTGGCTGGTCATATGACAAACTTGATGCACTCGGTCAACACATTGCCGAAAAATTAAGTTGAACATGGCCAGTCGATGCGCTCACTCAAACTGCGCTAACACATGATTCAGATAATTTAAACCTTGTGGCGTACAACTGAGCCGATCAGGATTGCGGCTGATCAAGCCTTGCTGCTGCAACTGCTGCAACGGCTCGCCCAGCACTGCCAGATCCAGCCCCGTCCGCTCAGCAAATAAGCGCGTATCAACGCCGTCAAGCAGGCGCAGCGCATTCATCATAAACTCAAACGGTAACTCATCGGCAGCAATCGACTGAACCTGCTTGGCCGAGGCAGGAAATTCGGCTAGATAATCTTTCGGTAAGCGTGATTTTTGGTAGCGCTCAATCCGATCCGGCCACGTCAGCTTGCCATGTGCACCCGCACCAATCGCCAAATAATCGCCAAACTGCCAATAGTTCAAGTTATGCCGACACGGTTGCTCACGCGCCCACGCCGACACTTCATACTGCACAAAACCATGCTGCCGCAGCAACGCCTCACCCGCTGCCTGAATATCAGCCAAGCAATCCTCATCCGGCAACAGCGGCTGCGTCCGAAAAAACACTGTATTTGGCTCAATGGTCAGTTGATACCATGACAAGTGCGTTGCACCCGCATCGATAGCAAGCTGTAAATCTTGCACCGCTTGTGCGGCGGTTTGTTGCGGTAGACCGTGCATCAGATCGACATTGACCCGATCAAACCCCACCGCCCGCGCACCTGCAATCGCCCGCAGAGCATCATCAGCAGAATGCACCCGCCCCAACACCTGTAACAACCGATCATCAAAGGTCTGTACACCAAGTGATAAACGATTAATGCCCACCGCCAAATAATCCGCAAACGGCGCATGCTCCAGTGTGCCCGCATTGGCTTCTAGGGTGATTTCGCAATCTGCGCTAAACGAAAACAACAGACGCAACTGCCGAAATAACCGATCATAGCCCGCAGCCGAAATCAGCGATGGCGTACCGCCGCCGACAAACACGCTACTGATCGGACGACCTTGCGCCCACGTCACTTGTTGCGCGGCATCGGCCAGTAAAGCGTCGATATACTCAGCTTCTAGTGTGCTGGACAGCTGACCATCCGGTACGGCATGTGAGTTAAAATCACAATACGGGCATTTTTTGATGCACCACGGCATATGGATATACAATGCCAACGGGATGGATTCAGGCTGTAAACACATGACGCGCATTGCTTGCACCTTTAACATGGAGAAAGCCATATGGCCTATTGGTTAATGAAATCTGAGCCAGAGGTGTTTGGCATCGACCATTTACAACAGCGCGGCCGCTGGCTGTGGGATGGCGTGCGCAACTATCAAGCGCGTAATTTTTTACGGCAGATGCAAGTCGGTGATCTGGCACTATTCTACCACTCGAATTGCAAAATACCCGCAGTGGTTGGCCTGATGCGGATTGTACGCGCAGGTTACGCTGATCCGACCCAGTTTGAGCCAGACAACAAGTATTATGATCCAAAATCCACGCTGGACGCGCCGCGCTGGACGGCGGTGGATGTCGAGTTTGTGGAAAAATGGTCTAAGCCGATCTCGTTACAACAGTTAAAAGGGTTGCCTGAATTAACCGATCTGGCCTTGGTCAAAAAAGGCAATCGGCTGTCACTGATGCCGATGACTGACGCAGAATGGCAGGCCGTATTACGCCTGCATCAATCCAGCCAAGCCGTACAAATGTAAGCGCAACCGTCACCATATCTCAAGGAGCAAAAACAAATGAAATCAATCTACACATGGGCAGGTCTACTGCTGAGTAGCATGTTATTGGCAGGTTGTGGCGGTGAGGGGGATACAGGTGTTGTGCAACGACCACCAGCCCCTAGCGGCTTGTTTTTTGGCTATCACAAACCTGCACCGGTAGCTGGAGTCGGCAGTCCTGCCCAGTTGGGTAGTCTTGCCTTAAACCTACCGTCTGGCGATGCCGCATTGAAAGGTGAGTTTTCGTTTCAGTATGATACGACCTGCCAAAACAACAATAATCTGATTGTCAACGGGCTAAAAACGCTCGCTGAGGTTGCTGGTTTTG
>Ga0116211_1000326_pt1 | contig 27164 bp, 25 predicted proteins | sample SaghotsprinmetaG_FD_94484 | JGI IMG/M metagenome (GOLD analysis project Ga0116211, IMG submission 94484) | Hot spring microbial communities from South Africa to study Microbial Dark Matter (Phase II) - Sagole hot spring metaG | ecosystem: Environmental > Aquatic > Thermal springs > Hot (42-90C) ... | reverse complement strand
CTTCTTGCCCGGTTTCTTGGCTTTGCAGTTGTCATAAAACCGCTTGATAGCAGTCCAAGCGCGTTCAGCACTGGCCTGTCTGGCCATCGAATTGAGCTTGCCTGCCCATTCAAATTCCTTTGCCAATACAGCACAGAGTTTAGAGAGGTCGTACTGATCGACTCTTTTGTTATCCATCCAGTAGCGCAGACACTTGTTGCGAATGAACTGAGCCGTTCTCATCGCTTCATCAATCAAGGCAAACTGGGTGGGGTTACCTCTGAGCTTAGTTTCCAGAACAATCATGGACGACAAGGCTTAAGTCTTATGAATTTATCTTGCCATAATCGGGAGAGCCAATGTATGCCTGATAGAATCGATGATTGTCCGGCTCGGTACCTACGCCGGGATCGCATTCATCCCGGCACCCGGCTTCGCCAGGGTGCGGGCCTTCTGCTGCTTGAGGTAAATATCAGGGCGCGCTTGGAATTAACCGAAGGATTGCTCATGTCGATCGATCATAATAAGGCCCTTGTCCGTCGCTACTGGGAAGAGATTTGGAACCAGGGCAAGTTGGACTTGATTCCTGAACTGCTGCATCCCCACTACATTCTCCGAGAACCCTCGGCAGAAACGGATGTGGTAGGCTATGAGGCGGTACGTCATTTTATTCAGACCTATCGTCAAGCGTTTCCTGACCTGCATTTCGCGATCGAGGATATGCTGGCGGAAGCCGATAAGGTGGCCACCCGTTGGTTAGTAACTGGCACCCAACAAGGTCCCCTGAAGGGATTGGAACCCAAAGGGCAGGCGATCGCGGTCACGGGGATCAGCATTATTCGCATCGCGGAGGGCAAACTGGCCGAAGACTGGGCCAATTGGGACACGTTTGCCATGCTGATGCAACTCCAAGATCCCGATAACTCGGCTGATGTTGGGGCTGATTCGATAGCGGAGATTTCTCGCTGAGATTTCTCTAGTTAAGGCCGCAATCCGATCGCATCTGTGTTAGCCCTAAACTTGAGGGTTGCAGATAAACGCTACGGTCCTTTCTCCTGCGGAGACGCTACGCGAACGGCAGAGAGCTTCTCCCTTCGACAGAAGCTCTCAGGGTGACCGGGAAGGTAGGCCGTTTCTCCTAGGATGATGCCGGACTCCCCCTCGCCCTGTCCCCCTGGCCCCCCGCGAAAGGGGGGATGGGGAGAGGGGGCTGGGGGGTGAGGGCAAGGGGGCTGTGATCGAACTCACGTTCAATTAAGCTTGAGAGATAACTAGCCATCAACCGAGAGATTATCTAGGTGCCGCTTGTCCAGGAGTTGAGGTATTCAATCTGAGCCGGGGTTAATTGATCGATCGCAATCCCCATTGCTTGCAGCTTCAGCCGGGCAATTTCCTGATCCACTTCCGTGGGAATTGAATGCAGACCGGGTGCGAGTTTGCCCTGGTTTTTCACCAAATACTCGCAAGCCAAGGCTTGGTTGGCAAAGCTCATGTCCATCACGGCGCTGGGGTGCCCTTCGGCAGCGGCCAGGTTGATCAGGCGACCTTCCCCCAGGACCACCACGGATTTGCCATTGGACAGGCGATATTCTTGGGTGAAATTGCGCACTTCACGCACGTCGGTGGCTTGCCGTTTGAGGGCTTCGAGGTCAATCTCAATGTCGAAATGGCCGGAATTACACACGATCGCGCCATCTTTCATGGCCAAGAAGTGTTCTTCGCGAATCACGTGCTTGTTGCCCGTCACCGTGATAAACAGATCGCCCAGGGGAGCTGCCGCCGCCATTGGCATGACCCGGAAGCCGTCCATCACCGCCTCGATCGCCCGCACGGGGTTAATTTCGGTCACAATCACGTTACCGCCCAGCCCGCGTGCCCGGAGCGCTGTGCCCTTGCCACACCAACCGTAGCCCACCACCACGATCGTCTTGCCCGCCAGCAGGATATTGGTGGCGCGAATAATCCCATCCAGGGTCGATTGCCCCGTGCCGTAGCGGTTGTCGAAGAAGTGTTTGGTATCGGCATCGTTGACGTTCATGGCGGGGAAGGACAGGACCCCATCGTTAAACATGGCCCGCAGCCGCACGATACCGGTGGTTGTCTCTTCCGTCGTACCGATCAGATCGGCAATCTGGTGGGGACGCTGTTTGACCAGGGTAGCCACCACATCACTGCCGTCATCGATGATGATATGGGGGCGATGGTCGAGGGCAATTTGGACGTGTCGGTGGTAGGTTGCGTTATCTTCGCCTTTCAGGGCAAACACCGGAATGCCATGATCGCTGACCAGGCTAGCCGCCACATCATCCTGGGTGGAGAGGGGGTTACTGGCAATCAGGATGGCATCGGCTCCCCCTGCCTTGAGGGCGATCGCCAGGTGGGCGGTTTCGGTGGTGACGTGGCAGCAGGCAACCAGCCGCACTCCCGCGAAGGGTTTTTCTTGGGCAAAGCGTTCTCGGATTTGGCGCAGTACGGGCATTTCCCGTCCGGCCCATTCAATCCGCTGCTGACCTTGGGGAGCCAGGGCGAGGTCTTTCACTTCGTAGGTAGGTTTGGTGGGAGTTGCGGTCATGGATGTTTGCTTTTTAAACGCCAACCTTTAGCTTACCCAGTCAGTCCCTAATTTGTGCAGGCCAGGGGTCTGCCGTGGGCACGGCGATCGCCCAAACTTTCCAGATGTCAATCTAGAGGGTCGGTAAAACAAAGCCCCCCACTGGGGTGAGGAGGGCCGTGCGCCCTGGGTCGCCTTGCGTTGGATCGCCCGGAACGCCTTGGGTTCCTTGATGCTGGAGGCAAATTTGTAAGTAGCGATCGGGGTAATACGGCAAGCGTTCCGACCACTCGATTGCCACAATCCCCGGTTCCATCTCCACCCCTTCCCAGTAAAGTTCGGGCGTTAGGGTCACCGTGTCCGCCGGGTCCAAGCGATAGAGGTCGAAATGATACAGGGGCACGCGTCCCCCCAAGTATTCGTTGATCAGGGTAAAGGTGGGACTGTCGATCGTGTCGGGAATGCCTAGGCCCGCGCCTAACCCTTGCACAAAGGTCGTTTTACCACTGCCCAAATCCCCTTGTAGGAGTAGGACACTACCGGCGGGCAGAACTTTTCCCAGGGACTCCCCCAGCGATCGGGTGGCCGTGGCGGTGGGTAGAAAGCGTGTGAGCAAGATGGGTCCAGACATTAAGGCGGGAACACAGATGATCGAAATACAGATGATCGAAATATCGAAATCCGGGGTATGGGTATCCTGGTGATAGAAATTCCTGATGATGGGAGCGTATCGGTTAAGAGTACATGCGTTCGAGGGCTTGCAAATCCGCTTCAAGGCGCTTGAGATTTTGATACCGCATGAGGGCTAAATCAACGGCTGTTTGCAGTTGTTCGGGGAAGAACGGCTTGACGATATAGCCGAAAGGACTCACCGTCATCGCCCGATTTACGGTGATTTCATCCGTATGGGCGGTGAGAAACACCACAGGAATATCCAACTCCTTCTGAATTTCACGGGCGGCATCAATTCCATCCAAGGCCCCAGGAATGCGAATATCCATGACAATCATGCCCGGTCGGGCCGCGATCGCCCGTTGTACCGCATCTTCACCTGAAGCTACAATACCAATCACTTGATAGCCCTGTTTTTCCAGGGTTTCCTGGATACTCCAAGCCACTACCGCTTCATCTTCGACGATGAGAACATTCAACATAATGATTAAAGGTTGTTCTCGCTAAGTGTGCGAAGGTAACCGCACCTGAACAATCCTGAACAATTGCTAATCTAATCTTCTCCTTGCTGAGGGAGACCTGCCACGGTCGATCGATGCCCCCTCCATTAAATCATATTGCTCAAAATTGCCTGGGGTGACCACACGCGCTCCGGTTGCCGGGGGCCTAGAGAACCGCTCACTGGACACCCTGGACGCCAAGGGTGGGATGCCTACCCCACCGTTCAGGATTACCCTGTTGTATTGCGGCCAAGACCCGCTAGGCTAGTAAGGGTAAATCGTAATGAATGGATCACCAGCGATGATTCTTCCCGGTTCTACTGTGCGTGTGACGAATGTGGATGACATTTACTACGGCTTCCAAGGCTTAGTCCAGCGGATTAGTAATGGTAAGGTGGCGGTCCTGTTTGAGGGGGGTAACTGGGATCATCTGGTGACCTTCCGCCCGTCAGAACTCGAAGCGGTCGAACTGGGCAAAGCGAAGAAGTAAAATTTTGTGTTTACGGTATTGGCTCCGCGATCGCGGCAGGAGGCTCTGGAGGGATTGGGTTACCGGAGAATCGTTAGAATAGGAGCGTGCGAGTGGTCAATTAACGCTAGATCAGGCACGAGAGGTGGGTTCTTCGCCCAGTTTAGGAGCTAGACTCGCAGCTTGGAGATAGTGTCCGAGGGGATCAGCATCACCGTTCTTGAGGACCCGCTTAGCACGCTGTTTTCCGGTTTCCTGTTGCTTATCGGCGCTCGGTGATGTGGTTCAAGGCCCGTTTACACAATCTCCGCCCCTGGCGGCTCCCCCTGCTGATTGCGTCAGGTGTGACGGGTGCGATCGTCCTGCTGAGCTTGACGGGCGTTTTTCAATTATTAGAATGGGCGTTCCTGGATCAGGCGTTTCGCTGGCGTCCGCGGGAAGGGGCTGATCCCCGGATCGTGATTGTGGGGATTTCGGAATCGGATATTGCCCAGCTTCAACAGTGGCCCATGTCGGATGCCATGCTCGCCGAGCTATTAGATCGCATTCGCCGTGCTCAACCGAGGGTGATTGGTTTGGATCTCTATCGGGATTTACCGGTTGCACCGGGCCATGCGGACCTGGAACGCATCTTTCGGACGACCCCGAATCTGATTGGGATTCAGAAAATTTTGGGTAGTAGTGTCAGCCCACCGCCGACCCTAGCGGCACAGGATCAGGTGGGGTTTGCGGATTTTGTGATTGATGCGGATGCCAAGATTCGGCGGGGGTTGCTGACGGCGAGTGATAGCCAGGGCACCCTTTGGGAGAGTTTGGCGTTGGTGTTGGCGCTCCGTTATTTGGAAGGGGAGGGCATTACCCCAGTGCCGCTGACGAACGCAATGGGATGGCGATCGCGCAGCCAGGTTCGGTTAGGGCAGGCGGTGATTCAGCAATTTTTGGGTCAGGATGGGGGATATCAAGGGGCGGACGATCGTGGCTTCCAGATCCTGCTGAACCTGCGGGGACCGGCTTGCCGAAAGCATATCCCTGACTGTCCCTTTGAAGTGGTCAGTATGTTCGATATTTTGAACGATCGGGTGCCGGACTCGTTTTTCTACGATCGCATTGTCCTGATCGGTCCCAATGCGCCCAGTCTGGGTGACTCTTTTTATACCTCCTACAGTACCGATGATTTAAGTTCCCACACTGGAATTGAAGTTCATGCGCACCTGACCAGCCAACTGATCAGTGCGGCTCTGGATGGGCGGGCGTTGTTGCGCACTTGGCCGGAGTGGCTGGAATGGCTGTGGATTTGGGTATGGGCGGCGGGGGGGGCGGCGATCGGGGTGCATTTTCTCCGCTACCGCTGGTTAGTGCTCCTGGGGCTTGGGGGGTGGAGTGTGGGGCTATTGGCCGCTGCCGATCTGCTCTTTGTGTTGGGGTGGTGGGTGCCGACTTTTATGCCCTTGTTGGCGATTGGTAGTGCCGCGATCGTGAGTATTGGCTGGGTGCTGTGGGATAGTCTCAAGCTTTCCTACCAGCAACTGGAGGAGTATGCCCAAACCCTGGAACAAAAGGTGGAGGAACGGACGCAGGAATTGCGTCTGGAAATTGAGCAGCGTAAGCAAATTGAGATGGCCCTGCGCGAGGCGAATGAAGAGTTGCAGCGGATCTCAATTCTGGATGAACTGACGGGGATTGCTAATCGCCGGTGTTTTGAGGAACGCCTTGCCTATGAATGGCAACGGATGCTGCGGGAGCAGGGGTTTTTGTCCCTGATACTCTGCGATGTGGATTACTTTAAGGCGTATAACGATACCTATGGTCACCCTGCGGGCGATCGCTGTTTGCAGCAGGTGGCCTATGCCCTGCAACAAGCGGCCCGTCGCACGACGGATTTGGTGGCTCGCTATGGGGGGGAAGAGTTTGCCGTGCTGTTACCAGGGACCCCGCCCAATGGGGCGAAACGGGTGGCCGAGGCGATTCGTGAGGAGTTGGCTAAGCTCAAGGTTGAACATGCAGACTCTAAGGTCAGTCAGTACGTGACCCTCAGTTTGGGGGTGTTTGGTTTTGTCCCCCATGCCGATCGTACCCCGAAGTTGTTGGTATCCGGGGCTGATCGGGCGCTCTATCAAGCCAAGCATCAAGGCCGCGATCAGGTGGTGCAATATACCCCGACAGCGATCGGGGAGGAATTTGCCCTGGAATCTTTAGCCGAACCTTTGACTGAGTCTTTAACCCCTGAGGGCTGAGGCAGGGGTGGGCGCGGCGGCTTTGAGGGCAAAAATTTTCTCGATGACGTTTTCCACGACTTTATCAGGTGTCGAAGCTCCGGAGGTAATGCCCACGGTCAGGGGACCCGCAGGGAGCCAGGGATCTTCAACGATTAAATCCTGACCCAGGGGTTTGTGCTCAACCCGGTTGCCGGGACCGATGCGATCGGCGCTGTCGATGTGGTAGGAGGGAATCTGGTGGTCGATCGCAATTTCTTGCAAATGGGTGGTGTTGGAGGAGTTGAAGCCGCCAATCACAACCATCAGATCCAGGGGTGCTTCGACTAGGGTGAGCATGGCATCCTGGCGCTCTTGGGTGGCATCGCAGATGGTGTTAAAGCTGAGAAAATGTTGATTCAGATCCAAGGGACCATATTTTTGCAACATCGTATGCTCAAACAGTTTGCCAATTTGCTCGGTTTCGCTCTTGAGCATGGTGGTCTGGTTGGCAATGCCCACCCGTTGGAGATCGCGATCGGGATCAAACCCTGCGGAACAGGCCCGCCCAAATTTCGCCATGAACTCGGCCCGATCGCCGCCCTTGAGGATGTAATCACAAACGTATTGGGCTTGGGCCAGGTTGAGCACGACTAAATATTTACCGGCGAAGGAGCTGGTGGCGATCGTTTCTTCGTGGTTGTATTTGCCGTGAATGATCGAGGTGTAATCGACTTTTTTGTGTTTTTCGACGGTGTTCCAAACCTTGGAAACCCAGGGACAGGTGGTATCGACGATCGTGCAGTTTTTGTCATTGAGCAACTGCATTTCCTGGACGCTGGCCCCAAAGGCTGGCAGGATCACCACATCCCCGGTGGCAATACCGGAAAAGTCTTTTTGGCCGTCGATTACAGGGATAAAGTCTACCTGCATTTCCCGCAGGCGGTGGTTGACGGAGGGGTTATGGATAATTTCGTTGGTGATCCAAATCCGTTCTTGGGGAAAGTGCTGCCGGGTTTCATAGGCCATTGCGACGGCTCGCTCGACCCCCCAACAAAACCCAAAGGCTTCTGCGAGCCGAATCGTCACATCCCCGCGCTGTAGCTGGTACTGGTGATCACGGATTTCTTGAATCAGGCTGCTCTGGTACTCCTGCTGCATCGTGTTTGCCACCTCGGTAGCGTGGCCAAATCCTTTGCGGTGGTAGTTGTCGGAGTGTTGCAGGGTGCGTTTGAAGGCTTTGGTATCCATGCGATCGTGGTTGAACAAGTGGTTAAACAAGTGGATAGGTAAACAGGGATAGGTTGAGCGGGCTGAGCAGTACAATGGGTTGTTCAAAGGACGGGTGGCCCGATAGTTACCACCTTACACTGTGTGGGGGTGCCTAGGGGTCTTGTCTATGGGCAATTGGGAACCGCGATCGTGCCATTTTCGAGGATGGTCTGGCAAAGGTGGCTACCTTCCCGATGGCTGCCACGGGTGTCGGCCTGACGTAAGTTGGCGCGATCGAGGCGGGCTTGGCGCAGATCGGCTTCAAAGAGGTCAGCATCCTGAAGGTTGGCGCTGGTGAGGTTGGCGGTCTGGAGGTGGGCGCTGCTCAGGATCGCCAGGTGGAGGTTGGCGCCGGTGAGGTTGGCGCCGGTGAGGTTGGCATGGCGCAGGTCGGTGTTGCGGAGATCGGCTCCTTGGAGGTTGGCTCCCTGAAGGTCGGCAAAGCGCAGGTTGGCAAAGCGCAGGTTGGCCTGCTCTAGGTTGGCCTGCTCTAGGTTGGCCCGTCGCAGGTTGGCACTGGTTAGTTGGGCAGTGGATAGATCTGCCCCTGGCAGTTGGCAGGCATCACAGCGTTGGGTGGTTAGTAGCTGGGTGATGGGAGGGAGCGTCGGAGCGGTCTGGGACACCACGGCACACCCCGCCAGCAGGCTCCCGCCGAAAACCCACAGGTACGATCGGGCGCACGGCCAGGAAGGTAGGCGATCGGATTTCAACTCCATTGGGGTTACCCGTGTCTTGAATAGGTTACCAGTGTCTTGAATCGCTTGAATCGTGTGATGCAATTCCGCATCGGGATCGGGGATCAGCTTTGGGGGAGCAGTCCTGTCACATTTTAGTCCTGTCACATTTTATGTAATCCTCACATAATCTTAGACAAACGTTAACGTTCACTGTTTAGAATACAGGGTGGCTTAATAAGCTTGACCAACGGGTCATGGGTGCGCTATCGGGCGATCGGGTTAGGTCTGTGTAGGTTAATGTCCACTTTACCTAATTGCGATCGGTTGCGAAAACTGACGGCTGGTTGGGCTGTGTGACCACCGTCAAGGTGAGCGGCTGGGTTGAGGGTAACGGTTTAGACCATTAACGATTAGGGTTGCTGTCGCTTTTCCCCACGGCTTTTTCTCCTACCTCTGCCTCGCTACCTTTCCTCATCAACTTTCCCAACCACAAATGAGGTGCGCAATTGTTGTCAATCCTTCAATGCTTTAGTATTTTCGATGCTAACTCAGCTTGAACATATTGAACATGATCATCCGATGGCCGCACCCACACTTTCTTTAATTCCTAATCTCAAACTGACCTCGACCTTGGCGGATTTATGGCTATATGATGCGACGATTGATCTTAGTCGTCCCAGTCAGGAGGCGAAGCAGTGGTTTGAACAGCAGCCGTTGTTGCCCGGTTTGATTCTGTTGGAACGGGAACAGTGGGTTGGGATGGTGTCACGGCAACGTTTTTTTGAATGCTTGAGTCGGCCTTTTGGTCTAGAAATTTTCCTCAAGCGTCCGCTCCAGGTCTTAGCAAAATTCATTGAGATCGATTGTTTATTGCTCAGTAGCGATACACCGATCGTCCAGGCGACTCGCCAATCCCTAGCCCGATCGTCTGAAACCCTCTATGAGCCGATCGTTGTTACCCAGCCAGACGGTAGCTATCGTCTGTTGGATACTCATCAACTGTTTATTGCCCAATCTCGCATTCATGAACTAGCGACTCAGTTATTACAGGAACAAACCCAGGCAACAATGATCCAAACGGAGAAGCTTTCGAGCCTGGGGCGAATGTTAGCTGGGGTTGCCCATGAGGTGCTCAATCCCGTGAATTTTATTAAGGGAAATGTGGATTTTCTAACGGGCTATGTTCAGGATTTGTTAACGCTGATTCGGGCATATGAGGCAACAGGTAATCAACCAACACCTGACGTGTTGGTGATTCGGGAAGAGATTGATTTCGATTATATTGAACGAGATGCACTCAAGATTTTAAATAGTATGGCAATGGGGGTTGAACGCTTGACTGCCTTGGTGGGGAGCTTGCGTAATTTTTCCCGGATGCAGGAGGATGAGACTAGGGAGATCGATGTACATACCTGCCTGGATAATACGCTTTTAATTTTGAATAATCGCCTCAAGTACGGCATTACGGTTAATAAACAGTATGGTGATTTGCCGCCGGTTAAGTGCTATGCGGGCCAACTGAGTCAGGTGTTCATGAATTTAATCACAAATGCGATTGATGCCCTAGGTGAGCATCAGGAAGCCTTAAAGGCTGCCAGTGATGGATTAGCGACTGATTCCGTGTGGCAACCGACGATTACCCTAGCCACGGCGGTTGTCCCTCCCCCGGATGCTTATTGCGATCAGGGGACTTCGACGTGGGTTTCGATTCGGATTATAGATAATGGGCCGGGGATTCCGGCTGAGATCCAAGGGCGAATTTTTGAGATGTTTTTTACGACGAAACCGATGGGTAAGGGGACGGGGTTAGGGTTAGCCATTAGCCACCAAATTGTGACCCAAAAACATCAGGGTCTCCTACGCTTTGAATCAACTTTAGGGGCAGGCACCGAGTTTGAAATTTTGCTGCCGCTGGCGGCCAACTCTCCCTAGGGCGATCGCGACGGCCACTCTGCGCTAGCGTTAGAGGGTAGGCTCGAAAAGGGAAAACGTCTGTGTTGGTGCGTCGATTGGCCAAAAAGGTTGCACGGCGATCGCTTGTGGGGTTAGGGAGTCTCATCGGTTGTGTGGGGCTGCTGTCGGCCTGTGCCAATGGGCCGGGAAGTGAGGCACTGGAGCGATCGCTGACGGCTGATCCGCGCTTACAAACGGCAACACCGGTGGCTGAAGCCAGTCCGGGAAATGGGGTTGTCCCCACCTTGCCGCCGGATTTTCCCGCCGCGATTCCCCAATACTCCCAGGCCACCCTAGAGGCGGTGGATACGGCAACGGGGCGCACGGTATGGCGCACTGATGATCCGAGCGATCGGGTTATGGCTTTCTACCGTGATGCTTTCCAAACCCAGGGTTGGCAACTGACAGAAACAGCGTTATCGGCGGGAATGCTGACGGCTCGACAGGCGGATGGGTTGACGGTGACCCTGACGCTGCAACCAACGGCAACCTCGCCCACGGATACACCTTCGCCGACGCGTCCGACCCCTGTTCCCACTTCCCCAGCTTCTCCAATTGCCCCGGCTTCTCCGATCGTGGCGGGCACCCGCTTTGAGTTACGTTATCGGCGGGGAACGGAGGCTACGGTGCCGGAAACCCTGACCTCACCGGCTCCGGGAGCAGAATCGGCGGCAACCCAAAATTTTAGTGATCTGGACCAGGTGCCTCCGGCGTTGCAATCAGCCGTTGCAGATTTGGCGGCTTTGGGGGTGTTGACCCCGATCGCGCCTTCTAACAGCACGGGGGTGGGGACGTTTGCACCGAACCAACCCCTGACCCGACGGGATTTTGCCCGCTGGTTGGTGGCGGCCAATAACCGCCTGTTCCGCGATCAACCGGGTAAGCAAATCCGATTGGCCCCAGCGAACGATGCGCCTGTGTTCCAGGATGTCCCCCCCAGTGATCCTGATTTTGCAGCGATTCAGGGATTGGCGGCGGCGGGGATTCTCCCCAGTCGGCTCAGTGGGGACACGACGGCGACACAGTTTCAGCCCAATGCCAAGCTGAATCGGGAAACCCTGTTGCGCTGGAAGGTGCCGCTGGATTTGCGGCGGACGTTGGCTCCGGCAACGGTGGAAGCGGTCCAGGAAACGTGGGGGTTTCAAGATGCGAATCGCATTAGCCCCGATGCTCTACGGGCGGTCTTGGCGGATTACCAAAACGGTGATTTGGCCAACATTCGACGGGTGTTTGGGTTCACCACGCTACTCCAACCCCAACGGGAGGTGACCCGTGCGGAGGGGGCCGCAGCGTTGAGTTATTTCGGTTTTCAAACGGAAGGGGTGACCGCAGCCGATGTATTGCAAGCGGAACGATTAGCGCGATCGACGGCGGCATCATCTACGCCTGAATCTGTGATGGGACCTGTGTTACCAAATCCGTGATGGCTAGTCGATTTTTATCAGTTGCTTATCGCAGGTAATTAAATCACCTCTATAAACTCTATTCTTATGGGGCTGGGTCCTGAGGAACCGAGACTGGATGGGCTTTCTGAGCAAAGCTATGGATTGTAATGGCTTTCTAGCTTTTACTTTTTAGGGGCTATTGTTGAGATTTTTCCCTTGATCAGGATCGCGTATTATCCGGCCTAAATTTATTTTTTATAAGTTTGTTTTTTAGTCCTGGAAATCCGATAGCTATTTAGACAAAAATATCAATATTTTATAAAGTATAAAGTTAACTGTAGAGTTTTGCATCTCAGATAAAACTGTGATACACACGAATAGACTTATTTTAAGACTTATTTGAGTCTAGTTAGACTTATATGGGTCTTGTTATCAGACTTTTGGTGAGTCTAATGTTATTAAATGAGACATTTTTGTGTACTCGATCGCATTTGTCTTGGTCGCGCCAGTGTTTAATTTGAGACTTAGAGACGCGAATTTAGACTACAGATAAGACTTCTAGTATCAAGTAAGATTTTATTTGAGGGAGATCAGGGGCGATCGCGCAGGCCCTATTTTCCGGTGCTGGCCTTGCGATCGTGGGGGGTACTACGTGTTAAGACCCTTCGACAAGCTCAGGGTGACCGGGGGGACTCATCCGTTTTTCCTGAGCTTGCCCCGCTCCTACAACATCAAGCTTGAGAGACCACGAGTCGCTCAAAAGGCAGGTTCTGTAAGGTTTGTAGTGCTGGCTTTAGCCTGCAAGGATTAAGGTCATTTAAGACTAAAAGACTCTTTTATAGACTCAATAAGAGACGACCAGTATTAAATGAGATTTTACTTATGAAATGGAATTGGCCGACGATCGAGCTAGCTAAATCTGTAATTAGTTACAATGGAAATTGAGGATAGTATTTGCTGGTTAAGACAATGCCTGAGATTACAAATTCCCAATCTCTCTATGAGCAAGATATCTTGCTTTGGGTGGAGGATACGGTAACAAAACTCAGGGCACGGGACTTCGATCGTTTAGATTTAGAGAATTTAATTGAAGAGGTCGAGGCGTTGGGAATTGCCCAGAAAAAGGAGTTAACTAGTCGATTGATCGTTTTGCTAGAACATCTGTTAAAACGGTTATACGTCGATTCTCCCTATGATTTTAATGGTTGGGAACGTACTATCCGAACGCAACGTAATGAAATCCAGATTTTACTCAAGCAAGCTCCTAGCCTCAAAAACCGATGGGAGGACAGCTTTGCGGATGCTTGGGATTTAGCCGTTAAAACGGTGCGTCAGGAATACCGTTCGGTTATCTTTCCCGATCGCTGGCCTTATGCGCGATCGCTGGAGTCTATGCTAACGATAGAATTTTGGCTGGATGGTGAATCCGCCTAACTCTTAGACAAATACTACTTAGAATAATACCTGGTTGGAAAAACAATGATGCGGACAATTCGACAGGAATGTTAGAGCCATTTACCGCGTGTAACCCAGCGGCAAACGAAGGTGCCCAGGATGAGGGTGACAAACAGGACGAGCCAGAAGAGGGAGTAGTGACTGCTTTCGAGGCCATTGGCAAGATTCATGCCAAAAACGCAGGATATGGCAGTCAGTGGGTAGAAAATGGCGGCGAGAATGTTGAGCCGGTGGCTGGCTTCGACGGATTTCATGCCGATTTTGGTTTGCTCTTCGGCACGTTTGGCAATATTGAAATCCATTGCGTTCTTAGTATTCTCATAAATGAGATCGAGGATGCGCTCGATGTCGTAGGCCCAGTCACGCAGGCTGATGAGATCGCGATCGGCGGGGACGGCTTCGCGGGCCGCTTGGAGGGTGGCATGGAGATTCTGGGCAGCCAGTCGCAGAGGGAAGATGGCCTCTAGGAGCCGAAAGTAGTCCTCGGCATCGGTCGCTTGGGCGTAGTCTTGCTCAAATTTTTCGACGGCAGTGCTGTACTCCTGAAGGTGTTTCGTGAGGGTGTCAATTCCTACCCCGCCGCTGCTGTGTTCCCAGGTCCCGTTGGGTTTGCGCCAGAAGAAGACCGGTTGACGATCGTGGCCCAGTTGCGGTACCCGATGCAAAACGAGCAACAGGTGGTCATCCGCACTCATGGCCCGTTGCTTACCCGCCGTATTTAAGCCAAAGCGATTGGTGATGGTGGCAGGAAGTTTCCAGGAGGCAGGGAGTTTCATGGTGTCTGGGTGGCTCGGCGGGAAAAATGGGTGCCATCGCGTTACCCTAGTTCTAGTATGGCAAGGGTTCTGGCTCTTGAAATTAGGGGGCGCTAACTGTCCTGAAAGCCTCGGAAAAATTTAGTCCAAATTTAGTCCAAATTTATTTTTCGGCTCTTAAAAGCCTTGTATTTTAAGCATTAGATGACTTTGGTTATCTGCGCGGGTCACGCAGGCGACCCAGCAAAATCGGGGCCAAAGTGACCGGATTTTCCAGGGTGGGGGAGAGGGGCGATCGGCACTTGTGCCAAGATCAGGGAGAGGACGAACGACTGAACATCTGGGAGGACTGCAAGCATGACAACCGCAACAAGGAAACGGGCGATTGTCCAACCAGGGGGAGTGATCGAAGTGAAATCCGAGGATTTCCCAGTCGGCACAACCGTCGAGGTTATTGTTCTCGCAGCCGTTGAAGCCCCCCCATCACCGCTAGTTCACCCGCTAGCAGGTCTAAGCCGCGATGAGCGGATCGCCAAAATTCGCGCTGCGATCGGCGGTGAGCCACCCGATCCGGAACTGGACGAAATTTTTGCCGAACTAGACCGGGAACGACACGCCGATCTGGGTAGGCCGCTGCCCGATTTTGACGCATAGAACAACCAATGTACCTCCTGGATACCAACATCTGTATCGCCATCATCAACGAGGACCCGATCACGCTTGCGAATTTTGACGATGAGGGTCAATTAGCCTACGTTCCGACGATCGCGGTTGCTGAGTTGTACGCTGGGGTTAGGCGATCACAACGGATCGCCGCAAATCTGGCTAAATTAGAGCGCTTCCTAGCGTTGGTGCCGATCGTGCCCTTTGATCTCTCAGCCGCCAAGGAATTTGGGCTGATCGAGGGGGAATTGAAGCGACTAGGCAAACCGACCGGCAAATTGGATGCCCTAATTGCCGCCATAGGTCGCAATCGGGGGGCGATCATCGTCACCCACAACCGCAGACATTTTGAAAATATCTTGAAAATATCCCCCAGATTCAGATCGAAGATTGGCTAACCCCCTAGCCAGTAACCAGTAAAAAGCCAATCATGAGAGGAACGATACATACTCCCATCACTGGCTTTTTAGAGATTATCCTTCAGGATTTTTGACCTTGCCAGGACATTAGGAGCGTGCAGGCCGAATCAAGACCAAGGGCGTTTGTTCATCCGCATTACCCGCCGGATTACCCCGCAGGGCCGTGGTCAACAGGGTAAGATCGGCCCCTTGACTGGCAGCCAGCACCTTGACCGCCTGGAGATCATTCACATCCACGATCGCGGCAGCTAAACCCGTCTTTTGGTAAATGCGATCGCACACCGCCTGCGGGCGATCGGGTCCCAGCACAATGAACTGATCGTAGGGGGGCAGCGTCCCCGTCACATCATCAATCAGCCGTGCCTGCTCCCCCGCCAATTGGTAAAAGCCGCCCGGTTGCCCCAACACCTTGGCGATCGCGCCGCCGATAAAGGCAAAAGCCACTCGCCAGGGACCCACCAGATCCACTAGGGACTGCAAACCACAGGCCGTCGCCAAACTAGAAGTGGGTAAAAAGTAATAGCAGAGGCGACGGGCCAACCAACCCGGTTGCACCTCACTGGGGTGTCGCCAGCGGCCCTGCATGATCGCCAACGGGGTTTCCCCGATCGTGACAATATCCCCCGCCTGGGCATAGGGAATCACATAGCGCTCAACTACTGCCACCGGATCATCCAGGTGGGTGAGCAAGTGGGTGCGAATCGGCAGAACCCCCAGGTTAGCCACCAACTGCCACTGGGGTTGGGCCGGGAGTTCCGGGGAGGCCGCCAGGGGTAACACCAGATGGCGCGACTTGGGAATACGCCCCTGGGGACCATAGGTCACATAATGCACCTGCACCCAAGCCGACTCCAGAGCACTCAAATCCTCGCCCCGAATGTCCACCGTCACCTTCAGGTGTGTGGTCTTGCGAACCTTGACAATATAGGCAAACCAGTAGCCATCGGCCCGGGCCGGGGCATCCGCATGGGCGGGGGTCACGCGCGTTTCCCAGCTAATCCCCGCCAGACTGCCCTGGGACAGCAGTTGGGTAGTAGCCCACAGTTCCGGCACCATAATTTCCAAACGTGGCGTGCGATTAACCAATTCCAACTCCCCCACCCACACCCGCTGGTTAGGCAGCGCGATCGTTTCCTGCCAGTGGCCCAGGGTTAACTCCAGATCATTACCAGGACGGCGGCGGTACTGAAGCTCGATCGCCAACAGCCCCAAGCCCACCAGCACCAGCACCCCAATCCCAATAGCAATGAACACCATACTGTTTGCCCTACCCCTTGTACGTTGAGTTTTAAGCTTTGAAGTTTGAAGTTTGAAGTTTGAATTCCGAGGAATGGCCCGCATCAACCTGCATGAGGATAATAGCCTAAAGCCTTCCCCACAACCCAAATCCGAGGCACTCCCCTTCTGGCTCCGGGGGGAACTGTAGTATTCTTGGCTAGACGCTGCCCGATCGCAGGGTCTAAATACCTAGATTGGGCAACAGTCAATACGACTTGGGAAGATAACGCGAGATCGCCACTATGCCAGAGGACGTTTTGCCGGTTACGACTGTCCCCCCGTTCGCACAGCGTTCCCAACGGGAAATCGCGGCTGAGGAAGCCACTAGCCCCAACGGTCAAGCCGTACCCCCGCTACCGCAATCCCCAACGCCGCTCCGGCAACTGGGCATTAATCCTAACCATTGGTATGTGGTCGCCCAAAGTACGGAAGTGACCACGACCCCGGTGGGCTGCTGCCTCTGGGAAACCCCGATCGTTCTCTACCGCGATCGCCAAGGCCAGATCCAAGCGATCGCCGATCGTTGTCCCCACCGTCAGGTAAAACTCAGTCATGGGGTCGTCGTCGGTGATGCGCTCGAATGTGCCTACCACGGTTGGCAGTTTAACGGCGAAGGGGCCTGCATCCACGTCCCCTATCTCGCCGACAATCAGCAACTTCCCACCTGTCGCGTTCGTGCATTCCCCGTGCACGAGCAGGACGGCTTTATCTGGCTATTTCCCGGTGATGTTGCCTTGGCCGCAACCACCCCCCTCCTCGGCGTGCCGGAATGGGATCATTTGAACTATATCGGTTCAGTAGCGGTGCTCGACTGTCAGGCCCACTTTTCCTTCCTGATCGAAAACCTGATGGACATGTACCACGGTCATTTGCACCAGGACTACCAAGCTTGGGCATCGGCCCAGTTAGAGCGCATCGAAACCGACGATCGCCAAGTTCATGCCCACTACCAGGCCCAAAGCTACTACCGCATCGACAAAATTTGGTCCGTCTCCCAACTCTTCTTCCCTGCCCTGCGCCGCCTGCATCCCGAACCCCTGGATGTCAGTTACATCTACCCCCACTGGACCTCCACCCTCGGCCAGGATTTCAAGATCTACTGCCTGTTCTGCCCCGTTTCCCCTACCCAAACCCGCGCTTATTTGTTGCACTTCACCTCCCTCAATGCTTTTCCCCGCCTGCACAAACTCCCGATCGCCGTGCGCCGATTCTTCAAAAACCGCCTGTCCGGCACTGCTAAGAGCCTCCTGGAAGGCTTAATCCGCCAGGATGTCCTGATGATCGAAGAAGAACAGCAAGCCTTTGAACAGGGCGACAGTCCCCGCAACTACGAACTCAACCCCGCCCTGTTGCAAGTCCAACGGTTAATTCAACGGCAAGCCAGCAGCCAATAGGGTTAGCTGAATTCAAAATTCAAAATTCAAACTCCTCACTCCTCACTCCTCACTCCTCACTAAAAACTTCATGGGTGCCTCTCAGACAATTGCCGCGACTCCCGATATTTTTTGCGATCTGCCCGCCTTGATGACACCGCGTTTGTGCCTGCGAAAGTTGACGATCGCGGATGTGAATGACGTTTTTGCCTACGCCAGTGATCCCCTGGTTGCCCGCTATACGCTCTGGCAAACCCATCGATCGCGGGCAGATAGTGAGCGCTTTATTGAGGCCGAATTGACCAAATATGAGAACCTCCAACCGGCAAGCTGGGGCCTCGTGTATCAGCAAACGGGTAAAGTGATTGGTACCTGTGGGTTTGGCACCTGGCATATCGCCCATGCGCGGATTGAGGTGGGCTATGCCCTGGGACGGGCCTACTGGGGGCAAGGGTTGATGCCGGAAGCCCTGCAAGCGGTGATCAATTTCTGCTTTAGCCGTCTGCCCCTGAACCGGATTGAAGCCCTGTGCTTGCTGGAAAACCACGCGTCGGCACGGGTGATGGAAAAAGTGGGGATGCGCTACGAAGGTACTCTGCGACAGGCCCTCTGTTGCCAAGGTCGTTACTGTGATCTGAATCTCTATGCAATTTTGCAGGCCGATTGGAAGCAAGCTCGCTATGGACGGGACTGAGCCGGAAGTCACCAAGCCAAAAAGCAAACGGCCAATGGCTATATAAAATTGCTATACAAAATTGCTATACAAAATTGCTATACAATGGGTCGCGACCTTGCCCCTAGTCGCCCATCCTAGCCGCCCATGATCACGATCGCCCTGCCCAAAGGTGCCCTGCTCAAAGACAGCATTCGCCTACTCAAAAGTATTGGCCTGGATTTCAGCGCCTTTCTGGATGACGCTAACCGCCAATTGCAAGTGGTTGACCCGACAGGAACCGCCAAGGGGTTACTGGTGCGTGCCCAGGATGTACCGGTCTATGTGGAGTATGGGCAAGCTCAGTTGGGGATGGTGGGCTATGACGTGCTGCGGGAGAAAGACCCCAAGGTGGCCCATCTCGTCGATTTAGGCTTTGGCACCTGTCGCATGTCGGTGGCGGTGAAGGCAACCAGTCCCTATCGCTCAGCCCTGGACCTGCCAGACAACTGCCGCGTCGCCTCCAAGTATGCCCGCTGCGCCAATGAATATTTCCAGTCCCTCGATCTGGCAGTGGAAATTATCCCCCTCTACGGCTCGGTGGAATTGGGACCGATTACCGGAATGTCAGAGGCGATCGTCGATCTGGTTTCCACAGGCCGCACCCTCCAGGAAAATGGCTTGACGGAAATCGAAGTCCTGTTCAGCAGTACCGCCCGCCTGATTGCCCATCCCCTCAGCTACCGGCTCAATGTTTACGGGATTCAAACCCAGATTGAGGCGATCGCACAAGCGATCGCGCAACCAGTGGCCTAATCCCCCCTGGGCACGCTAACGCAAGGGCCACCAAGGCACCTTATCACGGGTGGCACCGTAGACCGCCTTCAAACCCTCCGGATCGAGGACGCGCAGCCAATCGCTCCCCTCCGCCGACTTACTCCGATTGGTTACCCAGCGATCGCTCCTGATAGATGAGCGCCCGCATACGATTAGATAATGTACTATAGCAATCCCAGATGATTCATGAGAGAAGCCAATCCTATATCTACTGATAGAGATTCACTATGTCCCTTCCCATTCTCATAAATGACTTAGGATTGCTATAGGTAATGTACGATTAGATAATATTTGACGGGTCACCGCCGCGATCGCCCCTTGTGCCAACTTACTCAGATCAGCGAAATCAATTACTGCTGCCACCGCCCCATCCTCCCCCTCAGGCACCAGAGTTGGCAAAACAGTGCTGGCCCATTGCTGAATCGCCCCCCAGATCTGTTCCCGACCGACGAGGGTTGAATTTTGAATTTTAAATTTTGAATTTTGAATGTGTGGGGTAGGGGCGGGTTGCACCAAAAAGCTTGCTGAGCGATCGACCGTCCTAATGAACCCGCCCAATTTTGAATTTTGAATGTGTGGCGCAGGAACCGATTGCCCCCCAGGATCGCCCGGTAACGTCTCATCCCCCTGGCCCTGCCCAAGCAGATTGTCCGTCTCCATCAACAGCGTTTCATAAAGCTGGCGGGTGGCCACACTCGGATCAATCCCTAGCTCCTCCCGTAGCACCGTCAAGCACTGGTGGTAAACCTGGAGCGCCTTAGCCCGATCGCCCTGCCATCCGTGCAAACGCATCAAGGTCGCATAGGTTGATTCATTCAGCGGATCAGCCCGCAGGTGTTGTTGGGCATAGGTGAGGGCCGTTGCATAATCCTGTTGCGCCGTGGCCACCTGCACCAGTCGCCCCAAAACCCACAAGTAGCGATCGGCTAAACGTTCGCGATCGGGACGCAGCCACTCATCCTCCAGATTCGGTAACAAGTTGCCTTGATAATGGGCGATCGCCTGCTCCAAGTGGGTGCGAATCGTGACGGAATCGGGAGCGTGTTCCGCCGCTTTTGTCGCCGCTTCAAATTCAAGGACATCCAAGCTAAAGGCACTGCTGGGTAACCATTGCAGCGTTTTCGTCTCCACCCTCAGGTAGGTCTCTGGCTGGGGGAGGGCATGGCGCAGGCGACTTAACTCCTTCCGCAGATTGGCCCGCGCCTGCGCATCGGTTGACTCTGGCCACAGGTGCAAGGCGATCCGTTGCCGGGATTGGGCCGTTTGGCGGTTCAGCACCAGATAGGCTAACAAAGCCTGCGATCGCCCGCTGGTAAGGTCTACCACGGCACGATCGTCCAGTCGGAGGGAAAATCCCCCCAAGAGTCTAATCCCCAAGGTGAACGGCATCATGGGTCAGCGGGCGCACGATCGTTTCCCAGCAATTCGCCCTAGCCCAATCTTAAACCGCCAGAATCGCCATTGCGGGGGATCTATGCCGCGAGGTGGGTTTCCACAACACGGGCTAGCCGATCGGTCCAGTGGTCCACCAGACTGGCCTCCGCCGCTTCCACCATCACCCGAATCAAGGGTTCCGTCCCCGAAGCCCGCACCAGCACCCGGCCCCGATCGCCCATATCGCTCTCGGCCTGGGCGATCGCCCGTTGGATAGCATCACACTGCTGCCAATTCAGCCGCCGTTGGCGATCGAGAACCCGGACATTGTGCAACCGCTGCGGATAGGTTTGGAAACTGGCATCCACCATCTCCGCCAGGGATTGGTCCCAATGCTGGACTAGGGCAGCCAAATGGAGCGCCGTGAGGATACCGTCCCCCGTAATGCTGTAGTGATGGCAGAGAATATGCCCCGACTGCTCGCCGCCCAGCTTCGCCCCTTGGGCCACCATCGCCGCAAACACGTGCTGATCCCCGACAGCAGTGCGGACCAGCGTGCCCCCCTGCTGCTGCCATGCCCGCTCAAACCCCAGGTTCGCCATCACCGTCGAGATGATTGTATTGCCCGGTAACTGTTGGGACTGGCGCAGGTGTTGGCCCCAGAAGTACAGAATATAGTCACCATTGATCGCCCGCCCCTTGGCATCCACCGCTAAGGCGCGATCGGCATCACCGTCGAAGGCAAAGCCCAAGTCTGCGTTTTGGGCAATCACGGTTTCCTGGAGGGTTTGCAGATGGGTGGAGCCGCAATTGACATTAATGCGATCGCCGTCCGGGCGATCGTGCAGACAAATCACCTCTGCCCCCAAGCCCCGAAAAACCGACGGGGCAATATTCACCGCCGCCCCCCAGGCCAGATCGAGGACAATGCGCATACCTTGCAAAACCGGTACCCCTTCGGTAGTGGGCAAGAGGGGTTGGTAGAGTGAGTGAGTATACTGATCGACTAATTCGGGGCGCAGATAGTGCCGTCCCCAGGGGCTAGGGGCCATGAGCGCAGCGTGGCTCTCGCCAAGTTGTCCCCGCATCGCCGCTTCAATTTGCGCCTGAAGTTGGGAAGATACCTTGGTCCCCGCTGCGTCGAAGAATTTAATGCCGTTATCGGCTGGGGGATTGTGGCTGGCGGAAACCATAACCCCGCCGATCGCCCCAGTCATCCGTGTGAGGTGGGCCACCCCCGCCGTCGGACACAGCCCCAAGTTCCAAACCTCTAAGCCCGCCGCTGTAAACCCACTGGCCAAAGCCATCACCAACATATCGCTGGAAGTGCGCGAGTCTTGACCGATGATGATGGGACCGGGCTGCACAGCTTGGGTTTTGAGCACCTGGCCCGCCCAGAAGCCCAACTGCATCGCCAGGGGAGCCGTCAGCAGTTCACCCACATGGCCCCGCACCCCATCGGTCCCGAAAAGGGGAGTATCCGGCAAGGGTACTAAATTCCAGGGCAGCAGGGACGTTGAGGGCGAAGTTGAGGCCAAAGTTGGGGAGGACATAACCGAGGGGATGGTTGAAGGGTCGTTGACCGTAGCAGACTGACGCGTAGACCGTTGAGCCGAGGGTGCAACCATAATTCCGATCTCCACACACAACACACGACTAGGAGCATAGCACTTCTCTTCGCAGCCCTCACCCTAATAGGATTTCTCCAAAATCAAGCCTTGAGTAGGGAGCACTATGAAGCTTGGATGAAATTAGTTGCAAGGAGGTGAACGGGATCGGGTTGTTTAGTGAAAAGCCCGTTAAAAAGAGCGCTCCCCAACACCTGTTTAGACCCTTGCCATCGGTATCTCTTGACGGGGGCTAGGATAGGGGCGTGGCTCAAGGGCGATTGGGCACACTGGATATAGATATGCATATAGAGATATAGAGATATGAATATGGATTATCGAAAATAGCGATCGATCTTCACCTGGGAGGGGCAATGTCAGATTCCGAGCAACAACCAGATCCGAAACTGGCTCGATGCGGTCGCTCCTGCCTGTCTATCGCCCCGACGCTCAGGTTATCTATCAAAACGCCTGTGTGACCAGTCACACCCTTAACCATGACAGCGTCGCCGTGATCGTGCGTGCTGGACGCTCCCGCTGGCAGGTGGCGAACGAGACAACACCCTCAAGACCCAGGGTTACAACTTACTCCACCTGGTCGGGGTAGGTGTACGCCTGGTTTGAGACTGCCGCCGTTGCCCGACGATCGAGCGCCTCCCAAACGGCTTGCAATAACGTGTCCAACCCCAACCCGGTAGCGGCGGAAATCTGGTAAATGGGTTGCCCCAGTTCCGCCTGTAGTTGTTCAACCAAAGGAGGCAGGTGCGCAGGCGCGATCGCATCCAGCTTATTCAACACCACAATCTGGGGACGATCGACTAACCCCCGTCCATAGGCTGCCAGTTCCGCCTGGATCGTGTGGTAAGCGGCGATCGGATCGGGTCCCGTGGCATCGACTAGGTGCAGCAGCAGCCGGGTCCGTTCCACATGGCGCAAAAACTCATGGCCCAGCCCAACCCCCAGGTGTGCCCCTTCGATCAGGCCAGGAATATCGGCAAACACGGTTCCATCCCCCGTCGGTTTCCGCACCACCCCCAGGTTCGGCACCAGCGTCGTGAAGGGATAGTCCGCAATCTTGGGTCGGGCCGCAGACAGCACCGAGATCAACGTCGATTTCCCCGCATTGGGCAGGCCAATGATGCCCACCTCTGCCAAAAGCTTCAACTCCAGCCGCAATTGGCGCACCTCCCCCGGCAAACCGGGCAGAGCACGTTCCGGGGCGCGGTTGCTATTACTCAGAAAATGGGCGTTCCCCAGCCCCCCCTTGCCCCCCTGGGCGACACATAGGCTTTGCTCCGCTTGGACCAAATCCCCCAGCAGTTCCCCCGTTTCGGCATCGTAGATCAACGTGCCACAGGGCACCTCAATCCAGCGATCGCTGCCAGAGGCCCCGGTCATATTTTTGGGACCGCCCCGTTGACCATCCTCCGCCTTGAAGGAGCGGGCATACTTGAAATCCAACAGGGTTTGGAGGTGGGCCGTTGCCTTCACCCAGACCGAACCTCCACGCCCGCCATTGCCCCCGGCTGGCCCCCCCGCTGGCACATACTTCTCCCGGCGGAAGGCCACAATGCCGTCGCCGCCCTTACCCGCCCGCACTTCAATTTCAGCCTGATCGATAAATTGCATAAGCTTTGACAGAGGGGCGCTACCCCCGATCGCGTGAGCTATTTGACACTCCCCGGCCTAAAGGCGCGGGGATTCTCAGTTCGCTGGGTGCCCATTGGCATTGCCCTCACCGAGCTTCTTGACGGTGTGCCCCACCGCTGCAAGCCCTCGGTTTTCACTACCTGAGCCGCTGCTACATCCCGGTTTGTGGTGTAGCCGCACTCAGGACAGTGGTGAACTCGGACTGACAAATCTTTTTTAACCACGACTGAACAGGCAGGGCATTCCTGGCTAGTGCCAGAAGCCTCTACTGCCGCAAAATAAACACCACGTTTCCAGCACACCCACTCCTGAATCGAAAGGTAGCTACCCCACGCTGCATCAAGGCAGTGCTTAGCCAGCATTCCTTTCACTAATCCTTTCAGATTAAGCTTTTCGACGAATATCATCCCAGCCTGATCGCAGAGGTGATGAGCCAGCTTAAACTGAAAGTCTTTTCGAGCATTGGCCAGATATTCGTGGTGCCGAGCAATCTTCCTCTGGAGTTTGAACCAGCGATTAGACCCTTTCTTTCTACGCTTCAGTTGGCGTTGCAGCGATTTCAGCTTGCGTTGCCCATTCACGAAAAATCGAGGGTTTGCGACTAACTCTCCAGCAGACGTTGCCAAGTAACTCTCAATGCCAACATCCACCCCTAACGGCTCTCCATGCGGCGGAACAGTTGGCACGTCTACATCAGACTGAAACACAATCATGACCAAAATTAATGGGATACAGAGCCCCCGTCCTTGCAGTGCGGTTTTGATTTTGCTAAAATGAGCACGTCCGCTACACAGGCAGAGTCTCGCTCAATCGAGGGGGAACCTGTCTCGCAAGGGGCGGCTTTTCCGGAGATAGATTTTCCCAAAACATCGGTGGGGCACACCGAGAAGAAGCTCGCAGAGGGTAAAGACATGGGTCTCCCAATGAAGCGAGAATCCCCGAACTTCAGGACGGGGAGTGCCAAATAGTAGCCAGATGCCCGCTTAACCAATTTTAGGCAGGTTAACGCGATCCCCTTTAACCACTCCTTTGTTGAGTTGAGGGAACACAAACGACCGCAGCCGCTTCTTGAACCGTGGAAACCCATGACCGCGCTCCCACATCGCCACAAATGCTGCCTCAAGGGTTCTAAGCACCTGCTGCAATACATGAGCATGGGGACGCTTAAGTTCAGGGATTTCCCGTTTTGCCGCTGCCAATGACTTGCACTGACTGGCAAAGGTTGGCCGTTGTTCGTCTACGGGAATGATGTACTCCCGATCAATACTGCAAGCGTTGACTGGACACTTACGGGAACGCGCCCAATCCTTTCGCTCGGCAAGGGCGTAGTTATAGACCTTCCGGCAAATTTCTAGCCAGTCTTCTATAACCGCTTCCTGCTCAAGCGTCGGATCAAGTTTGTACTCGTAGGTGAGGTTTAGCATGGCTCTATTATGGCATCCTGAATAAATAACGGTATGTTTATTCAGAGAAAGTTGCCCTAGAAGGGCGGGGCTTGTATCCCATTAGTTTTGGTCAGTGACCACTTCCCCCCGTGGCAGGGGATCAACACTGTAACCCATTCTTCCCTCTATTAATAGAATACTGCTGATAAATAGCGCTGATCACGCCCGACCCGACCCCCGATCGCCCCAATTCTTAAGATTTCCTTGAGCGATCACCCCACCGATCGTCTCGTTTTATCGCGCTAGGGGGCTGTGGTGTGAACTTTTTCAAAGAATCTGCTTGAAACGTTAAGAGTATAATAACTAAACAGTTATTAAATTGATTGACTGCTTCCCATGCGGATGAGTCACTGACCGTCGTTCACTGACCGTCGTTCACTCACTGTCGTTTATTACCGGATGGATTTGATGAAAGCACTTACACCGCTACGCATTGGTCAGCACGTTGCACCGTATCCGATCGTTCAGGGGGGCATGGGAGTTCGGATCTCCGGGGCCAATCTTGCCGCCGCTGTGGCGAATGCCGGGGGCATTGGGATTATCTCCACCGCAGGGTTGGGGCTGAACTCCCCCTATTTTGATCCCCATCAGCCTGGGAAACAACGACCGGCCCAACGACAGGCCCAGTTTTTTGAAGCCAACCGATTGGCCCTCATCGATGAATTGCGTTTGGCCCGTACCCTTAGCCCAACGGGGGTGATTGGCGTTAACTCAATGGTGGCCACCCGTGACCACGAGACGATGGTCCGCACGGCGGCGGCCGCGGGGGCAAACCTGGTGATTGCTGGGGCCGGATTACCCCTGCGGTTACCGGAGTATACGGCGAGTTACCCGGAAGTGGCCCTAGTGCCGATCGTCGCCAGTGTGCGGGCCGCCCAGTTGATTTGCCGGAAGTGGTCGCGGCAGTACGATCGCCTGCCGGATGCGATCGTGGTCGAAAGTCCCCGCTATGCGGGCGGGCATTTGGGGGCGAAGGAAACCGAGCTTTTGGACCCGGCCTTGAGTGCGGAGCAGGTGATTCCCGCCCTGGTCACCTATTTACGCGAAGAAGTCGGCGCCGATATTCCCGTGATTGCGGCGGGGGGAGTCTGGGATCGGGCGGACCTGGAAGCCATGCTGGCCTTGGGAGCCAGGGGAGTGCAACTGGGGACCCGCTTTATCACCACCCATGAGTGTGATGCCGATCTGGCCTATAAAGAGTTCCACCGGCAGGCTACGTCCGATGATGTGGTTTTGGTGCCCAGTCCCGTGGGGCTACCGGGACGAGCGCTGCGCAATCCCTTTGCGGAGCAGGCCATCCGCCAAGCGCAACGCGGTGCTAACCCCGGCCCCCTACGTCCCCAGGGGGGCTGTCTCAACTGCCTCCACAGTTGTAAGTGGCGAGATGCCCAGGAAACCTACTGCATTCTTCAGGCCCTCGATCGCGCCAGTCGGGGGGATGTCGTCAATGGCCTAATCTTTGCGGGGGCGAATGCCGGACGGGCCAAGGACCTGCGATCGGTGGCGGCGATCGTGCAGGAATTGACCCAATGCGCCTAGGGGATGGCGCATAAAAAACACCACGCCCCGCCGTGGGGAGTGGTGATCCGTGTGGCTACCCACAAGTGACGTACTCCCGACACCGATGCAAGCATACGGTGCGGGCTTCTCCCACGGCGCGAGTTCTACCTCTGGTTAGCCGATTCGAGCTTTTTATAGTGAGGAAGACGCCCAGCCCCACTGTCGATATTTTCTCCATCAAGGAGGCTTGCTTGTGAAAATGCTCTCTATTGCAACCTTGGAAACGGGGGACTTGCGGCCTTGGCCTACGGGTCGGTCAACTCCAGTTGTCGGTCGAGAGCGCACCGTATCAGGGAAAATCACCCCTGTCATGCTTGCCCAATTTTACAAGATTGGAAGCTGATTTGGGCACTATGTCCTACGGACAGGCTGCGCCAACGGGGGCATTGAACCCCCTCAACGCCCCTGGCTCTCATCCCGACACCCACCCTCAAGGGTAGGGT
>Ga0116211_1000322_pt1 | contig 27303 bp, 26 predicted proteins | sample SaghotsprinmetaG_FD_94484 | JGI IMG/M metagenome (GOLD analysis project Ga0116211, IMG submission 94484) | Hot spring microbial communities from South Africa to study Microbial Dark Matter (Phase II) - Sagole hot spring metaG | ecosystem: Environmental > Aquatic > Thermal springs > Hot (42-90C) ... | reverse complement strand
CTGCGGGCGCGGCGCACACTGGCGTGCCGTCTGCCACCGGAGCTCCGCCCGAAAGTCGGGCCATGCCGCTGATGCTCGGCGGACTGGCAGCGGCCCGGTAGGCGGCCACCTTGACCCGCGTGAAATTGAGTGCCCGTGCGGCGTCGGCGCATGTCGTCGGGTTGCTCGTGCATGCGGCCGCCTGACCAGGGGAGCAACCGCTCGCGCTACCGAGGCAGGCCTCGCCCGTTCCGTCGGCAGGTACGCCGAGCGCCTGACCGCTGCCACCGATGCTGCACGCCGCACCGCTGCAGCGCAAGCCGGGATTGGAAAAGGCCTGCAATCGGCCGGGGGCATAGGACATCACATCACCGTCGCTCGTGCCGGGAATGATGTATCCGTACGCATACGGTGTTGCGCCGCGCCCGCCGCCCGAATGGGCCCGGTTGTGCATCAGGCCCATGTTGTGGCCGAGCTCGTGGGCAAAAGTGCCGAGCGAACAGAAGAAGCCGGTGCCACCGACGTCACTCCCGTCGCTGGTGACAGAAAAGGCGAACGGCGCGTCATCGCCGATGTCGGTCACCTCGTAGCCCCCCACCCAAGCGATACCGCAGCCGCCGTGGCTGGACCGCATGTAGGGGCGAACCAGCGCGACGAGATCCGCGCCGTGGGTGTTGCGCAATCCCGCGATCATGGCAAGACTCGGCGGCACTGGCACGCTGGTGCTGCCATTGTGTCCGGTCAGCGCAAAGAGCGCGGCATCGTTTGCGCCGCTGTCCGGGTAACCGACCTGCACGCTGTGAACAAGGCGAAGAGTGATGGCGACTTCACTCGTCAAATAGGCGGTATTCGCATAGGCAACCAGTTGGTTGAGACGGGCGATGACAGCGTCCGGAGAACCGTAGCGGGTCACCATTCCAGGCGTGTAGGCAATCAGAATATCGATCGTCGAGTGTGGCGACGGCGCTGCCTTGTGCCAATCGTGCGTCGGGGCTGCCCGCATCCGGAGGCTGTCTGCTTGCATCCATGGCGGCCGCTTGTCGAATGGCGGCGGTATCCGCGTGTCATCCGCAACGTAGAGGGCCCGTTCCCGGCCCGCGCGGGCCGTATCCACGACCAGCACTTCACCCGGCCTCTCGGCCGCGAACGGGAGCAGTTCGAGAGAGGTCGAGGGTAGTTCGATGAGCCCGGTGACTTGACCGACTTGCTCCGACACGTAAGAGCGGAGTTCCCTGACCGAATGACCGGCGTCACCGCCGACGGGGCTTAGTACCCAGACGCGCCCACCGCTCGCCGCGTGTTCGACACGGTCGAGCGAAAAGCGGTAGGTGAACCCATCGGCAGCGGTCAGTTGCACTGCAGCGTGCCTGCTTCTGTATGTCGCCTCGAGGGCATCCAGTCGCACGACGGCCCGGCGGACAGCCGCCGCATTGGTCGGCAGTCGACGCCGCTCGAGCGTATCGTCGGCCGGGGGCATATCCGACCATTCGAGCAACAGCGCATCCGCTCCTCGCTCCGCCACGTCGGCTAAGGGCCAATCCGCTGCGACGGCGTCGATGCCCAGCATCACGGCATACACGACTGCGAGCCACCGGCCGTACCGTCGTGGTGCAGACCGAATGCGAGACGATATGAACATCACTGGGCCCATCCGCGAGACCGAACGATCGGATTATCCTGCCAGCACGGCGACCCTCCATTACCGGAGGCTACACTCCCTGCAACCGTCCTCGTTTGGGCTCCGCGTTGATCATTCGTTCGCTTCTCGACACTGACCTGTACAAGTTCACGATGATGCAGGCCGTCCTGCATCAGTTCCCGGGCGCCGAGGTCGAATACCGCTTCAAGTGTCGGAACGAAGCCGTCGCCCTGGCAACGCTTGCCCCTTCAGTCAATGACGCGGTCGATGCTCTGTGCGAGCTGCGCTTTGCCGAGGACGAGTTGGCCTATCTTCGCCAGCTGCGCTACATCAAGAGCGATTTCGTCGACTTTCTCGCGCTCTTCCGCTTCAACCGGCGTCACATCCAGATCGGCACGGCGGACGAGGAACTGAAGATCACCATCCGCGGGCCCTGGCTGCACACGATCCTTTTCGAGATACCGGTGCTCGCGATCGTCAACGAGCTGTATTTCCGGTCGACCGCCCCGGAGCCGGATTTCGTTACCGGGCGCGCGCGTCTCTCCGAGAAGATCGCCATGGTACGCGCCCTGCCGCCGGAACTGGGCTTCAGTTTTGCCGATTACGGCACGCGGCGGCGCTTCTCGCACGCTTGGCAGCGCGAGGTGCTCACGACCCTGCGCGATGCATGCGGCGGTGCGTTCGTCGGCACCAGTAACGTGCTTTTCGCCAAGGAACTTGGTCTTCTGGCGGTTGGGACCATGGCGCATGAATGGCTTCAGGCCGCGCAGGCCCTCGGACCTCGGCTCCGCGACTCGCAGCGATGGGCGTTCCAGAAGTGGGCTGACGAGTATCGCGGCGATCTCGGCATTGCGCTTTCGGACGTCGCTGGGCTCAAGGCCTTCATGCGGGATTTCGATATGTACTTTTGCAAACTGTTCGACGGCGCTCGTCACGACAGCGGCGACCCGATGGCGTGGGGTGACGCTCTGATCGACCACTACCGTGCGAACAAGGTTGACCCTCGCACGAAAACGCTCGTTTTCTCCGACGGTTTGACCTTTCCGCGCGCCATTGAACTCGCGCGCTATTTCAGCGGCAGAGCGCGTACAGCCTTCGGCATCGGCACCAATCTGACGAACGATCTTGGCTACACGCCGCTGCAGATCGTCATCAAGATGGTGCGCTGCCAGGGGCAGCCCGTGGCCAAGTTGTCCGATACGCCGGGCAAGACCATGTGCGATGACGCGTCCTACCTGACCTATCTCAAGCACGTCTTCGACGCACCATGACGGCCGCCGACGCCGCCCGGTTATCTCGGCGCGAGCGGTCGACGATTGCGCTGCTTGCGATTTGCCAGGGGCTCTTGCTCACCAACACGGTCATTCTGATGGCCGTGAATGCACTGGTTGGCTACATGCTGACCGAAATCAAGGCGCTCGCAACCCTGCCAGCCATGACCTACGTTTTGGGATCGGCCATCAGTGCCATGCCTGCCTCGCGTTGGATGCAGCGAGTCGGGCGCCGCGCCGGCTTCATTCACGGCAGTCTCTTCGCAATTGCCGGCGCTCTCGTCTGTGCCGCGAGCGTGATGGGCCAAAGTTTCCTGGGCGTCTGTGCAGGAACTTTCTTGATCGGCTGCTACAACGCGACCGGTGCACTGTACCGCTTTGCTGCGGCCGATGCGGTTGCTGGTGCAAACAAGGCGCGCGCGATCTCGCTCGTTCTCGCTGGCGGAATCATCGGCGGGCTCGTAGGACCGGAAAGCTCCAAGATCACCAAGGATTGGTTGTCGGTGACTTACGCCGGAACCTACCTCTCCCTGGTGGGTTTTGCGCTGCTTGCGATCGCATTGCAGCGTCGCCTGCAACTGCCGCTCGTGGTTTCACCGTCGCGCGACGCGCTGCCTGCCCGGCCGCTCAGTGTCATCGCACGTCAACCACGCTTCGTCGTCGCCGTGTTGGCCGCCGCACTCGGCTACGGCGTCATGAACCTCCTTATGGTCGCCACGCCGCTCGCGATGCAGTTCTGCGGCCATCCGTTCGCTGCCGGCGTCTTCGTTCTCGAGTGGCATGTCGTTGGCATGTTCGCGCCGGGCTTCGTGACCGGCGATCTGATCCGCCGTTACGGCGTGACACGCGTCTTGTGGGCAGGTGTCTGGCTCAATCTCGCATCGGTGGCCATCCATCTGTCCGGCACGACGGTTACGCATTTCTGGATCGGACTGGTGGTCCTCGGTGTGGCCTGGAACTTCCTTTTCGTTGGTGGCACCGCGCTCCTCGCCGACACCGCTGAGGCTCACGAACGACCGCGCGTCCAGGGCTTCAACGACATGCTGGTGTTCGCCACCATGGCCGTTTCATCGTCGAGCGCGGGCCTGCTGGTCAATGTGCGCGGTTGGGAGATGGTGAACTACACCGCCTTGCCAGCCCTCGCGATCATTGCGAGCGGGCTGATGTGGATGCGTTGGCGAGACAGCACGCAGGCACGGCCTTCGAGCTGAGCGCACGCGCACAACGCCAGAGGGCTCATCTCGCGCTGTCGCGACGGGCAGAGAACTCGTCGTACCCAGTGGATTTGACGCGCCCGCTGCCAACGTCGTACACCACGTCGAAGAACAGGTCCTCGTTTTGGCGCGTGAACTTGTACTTGAAGGTAACCTCGCCGGGCGAGAGGGCAAAGCGCTGCTCTCGTCCATGCGGGCCAATGACCGACTCAACCTCGGCCCGGGTCATGCCAGGCTGGATACGAGCGAAATGGTTCTCGGTCAGCACGTTGTCGATGCGTTCGATGCGTCCGTCCGGCGCAATGTGGACGAAGTATGTCCGCGTCCCCTCCGGCCCCAAAGGGTACGTCCAGATCTGGCGCGGACCGCCACCCGCGGCATCATCCAGTTGGCGGATGCTGTACGGTTCGCCCATCTTGGCGCGAAGGTCGGCAGTGGTGGACAGGCCAGGCTGGATGTCCCCGACGGCCACGCGATCACAGCCTGAAAGCAGAGCGCCCAGTAGGAGGGCCATCGAGCCAATGGTGGTCTTCACTGCGCGCATGGTCAAACTCCGAGTGTTGCCCGCATCATCCTGTGGGGTATGCCGCAATCTTCAAAGACGGCCCCCTCAGCTACGAACCCAAACTTCTCGTAGAACGCGATCGCATGCATCTGTGCCGACAGAATCACCTGACGATCGCCCCGCCGACGGGCGCGCTCCATCAAATGCAGCAGCAGCGCGGCGCCGACTCCGCGGCCGCGCCAGGGGCGGCGAACGGCCATACGGCCGATGTGCCCGTCGGGCAGTAGCCGACCGCACCCCACCGCCTCGCCGTCACACCACGCGATGACGTGCTGGGATAGGGGATCGGCGTCATCGATCTCCGCCTCGACTGGGACCCCCTGCTCGCGGACGAAGACTTCCATGCGGATCGCCGCGAGCGCTGCCCGATCATCCTGCCAGTTGGCGGCTCGAATGCTGATGCCGTCCGCAGGGCGCGGGCGACGATCAGCAAAGAACGTGCGTAGCAGCCTCGCCGAAGCATCGCCAAGGAGGCCGCCGACGCAGCGGCGCGTATGGTGGTTGAGCCGTTCCTCGGCAAACAGATCGACGATGCTGCCTGCAGCGCCGAACTTCGGGTCGGGCGCTCCCCAGATCACCTCGGCCACGCGGGCGTGCAGCGCCGCCCCTGCGCACATCGCGCAGGGCTCGACCGTGGTGTAGAGCCGGGCACCCGGCAAACGGTAGTTGCGCAAGCGTGCGGACGCCGCGCGCAGGGCGACAATTTCGGCGTGCGCGGTGCCGTCCTGATCGCGCACCACGCGGTTCTGCCCGCGCCCGACGATTTCGTCGCCGACCACGACCACGGCGCCGATCGGCACCTCGCCGGCTTCGCCTGCACGCCTGGCTTCCTCCAGCGCAGCCTGCATGAAGGTCTGATCCGCGGGACTGAAGGCGGCGTTGGTCGTGACCGTCACCGCGCGCTCCGTTTGATGGCGGCCTGTGCCTCGCGGCGGGTGTCGCGGTCCTTGATCGCATCCCGCTTGTCGTGTGCCTTCTTTCCCTTGGCCAAACCGATGTTGAGCTTGATCCGACCGTCCTTGAAGTGCAGATCGAGCGGCACCAGCGTGTAACCACGTTCCTTTACTTTGCCGATCAGCTTGTCGATCTCGCCACGGTGCAGCAGACAGCGGCGGGAGCGCGTCGGGTCGGGTTTGACGTGAGTCGACGAGGCCGGCAGGGGGCTCACGGTTGCCCCCACCAGAAAGACTTGGGAACGCAACACCCGGACGTAGGCTTCCTTGATTTGCGCCCGACCGGCACGGATCGCCTTGACCTCCCACCCTTCGAGTTCGAGCCCCGCCTCGTAGCGCTCTTCGATGAAATAGTCGAAATAGGCCTTTTTATTGTCAACGATCGACATGACCCGATTGTAGGCAGCCCCCGGAGCCGCCCGCCCGGTCGCCTCGTTCAAAATCCGGGCTAATGAAACACGTCATCCGCTCGATCCTCGTGCCGTACCCGGCAGCCGACATGTATGCCCTCGTCAACGACGTGCCCTGCTATCCGGAATTTCTGCCGTGGTGCGGCGGCGCGCGCATCCTCGAGCAGACTGAGCGGCGCATGCGCGCTGAGGTCGACATCGCCTATCTCGGCATTCATCAGAGCTTTGCCACCGACAACGTGCTCCACCCATACGAGCGCATCGAACTTCACCTCGCCCGTGGCCCGTTCAAGCGGCTTTCGGGGGAATGGCGCTTCCGGCAGATCGGAAGCGCCGGCTGCCGGGTGGAATTCGAGTTGAACTACGCCTTCGAAGGTGTCCTGGCGGCTGTCGTCTCGCCGGTTTTCGACCGCATTGCCGCCACCTTCGTCGACTGTTTCGTCGAGCGCGCAGACAAACTTTTCTCATCCTCATGAAGCCCACATCGGCCGATTGCGAGCAACTGCACCTGGAAGCGATACGCGCCTTCCCCGACGGCCTGGAACGCTGGGTGCTCGCGCTTCCCAGCGGCAGCACGCTGGGTGAGGCCATCGATGCGCTCGCGGCACGCGGCATCGCAGTCGATCCTGCCAACGTCGGCATCTGGGGACGACGCCGTTCGCGCACGCATGTGCTCCAGCCCGGCGACCGCATCGAGCTCTATCGCCCTCTCCTCGCCGAACCCAGGAGCGCTCGGATCGACCGCGCCCGGCAGCAAGGCTATCGCTGGCAGGCGCGTACCCGCCGGGCGGCAGCCGTGCGGCCGGAATCGTCGTCGCAATAGAATTTCGCGTCAACCACTTGTGCGTTGAGGGCCATCGTTGGAAGGCTCCGGCGCGTCTCGATTCGCGCCATGCGCAAATGGGTTCTCCCGGATCAAGTCGAAGATCTGCTCGCCCCGACGGCCATCGTCATTGAGACGACGCGCCGAACCCTGATCGACCACCTGGTCGGCGCGGGCTTCGACCTGGTGGAGCCTCCGCTCGTCGAGCACCTGGAGGCACTTCTGACGGGTACCGGTCATGACCTCGAAGCGGCAACCTTCAAGCTGCTCGATCCACTCTCGGGTCGGATGCTCGGCGTGCGCCCGGACATCACCCCCCAGATCGCACGTATCGATGCGACCTATTTCGACGACGCCTCCGCACGGCGCTACTGCTACGCCGGCAGCGTCCTGCGCGCGACGGCGGGACTCGGCGAATCGCGCGTCCTGACCCAGGTCGGCGCCGAGCTATTCGGCGAGGCCTCAGTCGCCGGCGACATCGAGATCGTCACGCTGATGATCGAGGCTGCGCGCAAGGTGAATGCCGCCCCTCTGCTGATCGATTTCGGTCACATCGGACTGTTCAAGGCGCTGACCCAACATTACCGCCTGCCGCCTCAGGTCGTCGCGCGCCTCGATGCGGCGCTTGCGATGAAGGCGGCGTCGGCGATCGAGGCCATCGATTCCCTGCCCGGAGAAGCACGCGCGGTGTTCGTTGCGCTCACCCGCCTCTTCGGCCCGGTCGACAGCGTCCTCGCCCGAGCGCGCGAAGCGCTGCCGACCTCGCCCGCGGTCGTCTACGCGTTGGACGAACTGGCCGCCGTGAGCTCTGCCGCGACTCACCTGGGGGCCTCGGTCTCACTTGATCTGGCCGATCTGCCGGGGCTTGACTACCACACCGGCATCGTCTTCGTCGCCTACCTGCATCGCACGCCCGAGGTCGTGGCACGGGGAGGAAGGTACGACGGAGTCGGCGAGGCGTTTGCTGGGTCAGGACGGGCCGCCGGAGCCGAGACCGACCTTCGACCCGCCACCGGTTTCTCCTTTGTCGACCTGCGCGCACTTGCAGCGCTGACACATTCCGTCTGAAAGGATTCGTAACCTCATGCCTCGAAACGTCGTCGTGATCGGTACCCAGTGGGGAGATGAAGGCAAGGGCAAGATCGTCGACTGGCTGGCCGAACAGGTGTTCGGCGTCGTGCGCTTCCAGGGCGGACACAACGCGGGGCACACGCTCGTCATCAACGGACAGAAAACGATCCTGCGCCTGATTCCCTCCGGCATCCTGCATCCTCACACCAACTGTTTCCTTGGCAACGGCGTCGTCGTCTCCCCGGCTGATTTGCTAAAGGAAATACGTGAGCTGGAGGCGGCAGGCGTCGAAGTACGTTCGCGGCTGAAGATCGCCCACGCCTGTCCCGTCGTCGCGCCCTATCACGTTGCGATCGATCAGGCGCGGGAACGCAAGCGCGGTGATGCGAAGATCGGAACGACCGGGCGCGGCATTGGGCCCGCCTACGAGGACAAGGTTGCGCGGCGCGCGCTGCGGTTGCACGACCTCATTGACGAATCGTTACCGGACAAGCTGCGCGACGTGCTCGAATTCCACAATTTCATGCTGGTGCACTACCTGAATGCGGAACCAGTGGACTACCAGCGCACACTCGAGGAATTACGTGCCGCTGGTGGCGAGATCGAACCCATGTTGGCCGACGTGTCGCATCTTCTGACCGAGGCGCGTCGGCACGGCAAACCGCTGCTGTTCGAGGGGGCTCAGGGCACTCTCCTCGATGTGGACAACGGCACCTATCCCTTCGTCACCTCCTCGAACTGTGTGTCGGGTGCCGCGGCCCCGGGCGCCGGCGTCGGCGCGCGGATGGTCGACTACGTGCTCGGCATCACCAAGGCCTATACAACCCGCGTCGGCTCCGGTCCGTTTCCGACCGAACTCTTCGACGAAGTCGGCGCCGGACTTGCCAAGCGCGGCAACGAATTCGGCTCGGTCACCGGCCGTCCGCGCCGCTGCGGCTGGCTCGACGTTCCGGCGCTCAAGCGCAGCTTCGAGATCAACGGCGTCGATGGCATGGCGATCATGAAGCTCGACGTGCTCTCCGGCATGGACGAGATCAAGGTTTGCGTCGCCTATCGGTTCCGCGGCGACCTGATCGATCGCCTTCCCTACGGCTCGGCTGCGGTCGCCGCCTGCGAGCCTGTGTACGAGAGTTTTCCCGGCTGGAAAGAATCGGTGTTCGGCGTGCGTCGCTTCGAGCAGCTTCCCATGAACGCCCAGAGCTATCTCAAGCGAATCGAGGCGCTGACCGGGGTGCCGATCGCGCTGATTTCGACCGGATTCGAGCGCGACGACACGATCCTGATGCAGCATCCGCTAAATTGAGCGCTTTGCCGCATCCGTCTGCTCGTAAATGACTGACACCGGCCACCTCTACATCACCTGGGACCGCTATCACCGTCTGATCGAACGTCTGGCGCTGATCGTGCATGATTCCGGTTGGGCCTTCGACCACATCATCTGCATTGCGCGCGGCGGACTCCGGGTCGGTGACCAGTTGTCTAGGATCTTCGACAAACCGCTCGCGATCATGAGCACTTCGAGTTACGTGGCCGAGGGCGGCACCGTGCGCGGCAAGCTCCTGGTATCCGAGCATCTGACGATGACCTCGGCACGCCTCGGCGATCGCGTGCTAGTCGTGGACGACATGGTGGACTCCGGGCACACCCTCCACGTGGTCAAGCAGGAATTGCCGGTGCGCTATCCGCATCTGACCGAAGTTCGCACTGCGGTGCTGTGGAAAAAGGGTGTTTCCACCTTCCATCCGGACTACTACGTCGAGTTGTTGCCGACCAGTCCGTGGATCCATCAGCCGTTCGAACACTACGACTGTACGCGGCCCCACCAGCTTCCGCGCTGAAGGCCATGCGACGCCGAGAATTGCCCGCCCTGATCGCCGCGTTTATGCTTGGCGTATCCCTGCTAAGTGCATGCACTTCCCCTTCGATGGCCTCCCAAGTACGCGCCTCGGAAATGTCTGGTCGCCTGCTCGATCGGGATCGACCTGCGTCGGGGATAACTGTCGTGCGGCGCGTCACCGCGGGCACCCGTGACCGGCGCGAGGAGCAACGTGCAACCACGGATGCTGATGGGCGGTTCACATTTCCCGAGGTTGCGGAGCGCTCGTTGCTGATGCGCATACTCCCTGGCGAGGCCGTGATCACCATTGGTGTGTTTGCCGTCACGGCCGCGGGCGAGACCAAGTTGCTCTCCGTCGTAAAGCGCAATTTCGATCGGAACGGAGAATTCGGCGGATCTGCGAGGGCTTGGGAGTTCGACCTCGCAGCCCCCGAGAGCGGCCTCGAGTTCGGTACCGGTGCTCTCTCGCGTCCCCTGACCGCGCGTCTATCGACGCAAGGACGAACGGCATTGGCAGGCTTCGTTCGAGATCAGGCCGGTGGCGGCCAGACGCAACGCAACGAGGCGATCGACCGCATGTTCGATCAGGCGCTCGAGAAGGCCAAAAGGCAATGAATCCTCTCGATCCCCTCACCGCAGCGCAGCTTGCCGACGACGTCTATCTTGTCAGGGCATCGGATGCGGCGGAACGGCGACGCTCGATCGCGCGACTGCCGGCCGGCTTCAGCCTCGGTGCGCCGTTAGCCGGCCGTACGGGCCTGGGCCCAGGGGTTGCTTCGAATCTCGGTTTCGTGGCGACCCGAAGCGGCGGCGGCGGTCGCGAAGTCATTGTTGCTCTGCGTGGCACGGAACTCACATTCCCGCCTGACGTGTTTACCGACGTGCTGCTGGCCGACTTTTCCCGCGCCACGGCACATGGGGTACACGCGGGCTTCGCGCGTACCTGGTCCTCGATTGCGGGACAGATCGACGAAGCCTTGCCAGCCCAGGCGATTTCCGGGGCGACCGTTCACTGCATCGGGCACAGCCTGGGTGGCGCTTTGGCAACACTGGTCGCCGATCGCCTGAGCCGTCAGGGTGCGTTGGTCAAGCTGTATACCTTCGGCTCGCCACGGGTCGCGGGCGCAGACTTCTGTGATCAGCTGACGGCACGAGTCGGACGCGAGAACATCTTCCGGGTCTACCATCCGGCCGATCCGGTCCCCATGGCGCCGTTGTACCCGTTCGCGCATGTTCCGTGGAATCACTGCGGGTGCGCTATCGCCTGCGGTCCGCAGGAGCGATTCAGCGTGGGTCGGCACTCCATGGCGGGCTATGTCCAGGCGATGAGCGGCGTGTCATTCGCCCAATTGACACAAAACGGCCCACAGACATTGACCGACCGTCAGATCGAGCAGTGGCTGCAGACCGTTCGGTCGGGTGGCTGGGTGCAAAACTGGGGCGCACGCGCAAGCGAGATGATCGCCATAGCCCTCGACTGGGTGCTTCGAAAGCTGCTCGAAGGTGGACTTATACTGCTCCAGCCCTATTTTGCCGCGGGTATCGGCGCGCTCGACCTGCTCGCCTTCGCCCTTCACCGCGCAACGCAGATCGCCGAGCGGACGGCATGGTACGTCGAGGCGATGATCCAGGCCATCATGCAATTCATCGGCCGGTCCTGGGATCGCGGCAAATTCCTCACCTACGAATTTCTTCGCTGGGCCTTGGATGTCGCCGCGCGCGAAATCCGTCGCCTCGTCGCCGGCGCGTTGCGGCTCATTCCCCGCGGCTGACTCAGCCGTCAGACGAATTCCACTTCGATTGGCTCGCACCCAACGCAGCGCGCCGAGAGCACATCACCGCGCGCGACCGCACCCACGCCCGCGGGCGTCCCGGTCATGATCAGGTCGCCGGCGACGAGCTGCCAAGCTTCGGAGAGCTTGGAAATCACGTCGGCGACCGGCCAGATCAGCTTGCCAACATCGCTCGCCTGCCTGACCGTTCCGTTGACCGCCAGCACGATGTCACCAGCCAGGATTTCCCCCGTCGCTTCGATCTGGGTGAGCGCGCCGATAGGCGCCGACTGATCGAACGCCTTACCGATTTCCCATGGGCGTCCTTGCTTCTTGGCTTCGGCCTGCCTGTCACGGCGCGTCAGATCCAGGCCGACGGCATAGCCAAAAATGTGCCGGACGGCATCGACTGGCGCAATATTCGCGCCGCCGCGCCCGATGGCCACGACCATCTCGACCTCGTGGTGAAGATCATTGGTTGCCGGAGGATAGGCCACCGCGACCCGCCGGCCCGCCTCCGCGGGGACCACGGCATCGGCCGGCTTCATGAAGAAAAATGGTGGCTCCCGGCCGGTGGCGCCCATTTCGACCGCGTGTTCGACGTAGTTGCGTCCTACACAGTACACGCGGCGCACTGGGAACCGTTCACGGCGACCAACGATGGCCAGGGAAGGCACGGACGGCGGCGGAAAGATGTAATCCATCGCCGCAGTCTAGCCGGAGGTCAGGTAAAACGGCAGCTGGGCAATCGAGCGAACCGGCCGATAGACCAGTGCAGGTTCTGCGTTCGAGTCGACGCGCTCCTGCCGCGACGGTGGGCGTGCTGAACGCCCCGACGGAACAACCTTCAGGAAACGCTGAAGAAAGCAGCGAGCGGGATGAAGCGCAAGGCGCACGGAGCGCAGCGACCGAGACATAACAATGAGTTAGGCGAGGGAGCGAGCACCGCACAACGCAGCGATTCGCCCGCGTAGCCATTGATTCAGCGTTTCCTTCAGGCGTGCAGCGCCAAAAAGACAAGACCGGCAAGCGCCGGTCTTGACTCGATGGTGCCCAGGAAGGGACTCGAACCCCCACGATGTTACTCGCTAGTACCTGAAACTAGTGCGTCTACCAATTCCGCCACCTGGGCATCTCAGGCAAACCGAAATTATAGAGTGACGAAAAAGAAAGCTAAAACGACGACCGGCGCCACGGCATCGGGACCTCCCAAGCAGCGTTCCCGCAGAACGTTAGCTTCCACGAAGCAGCTTTCCTCGCGGCTAGGCGGCGCTTCGGCGCTCCGGCAGCGCCCATCCGTCGTGTCGCGCGGCGGAACGCAAGGTGGCGGCGCCCCTTCAACGCTGACGGAGGCGAGAACGAATGCGCGCCGCAAGCTGTCGGCGCCCCCCGTGCTCCCCCCGGATGCCCGCATTGGGACGGTGCAGGGACATCCCGACGGCTATGGCTTCGTCCGCCTGGATGAGGGCGGCGAGGACATCCACCTGAGCGAGGACGCCATGCGTGCCGTTTTGCATGGCGACCGCGTCGCGGTTCGTATTGGGGATCGTTCGCGGGACGGGCGTCTGTCCGGCGAGATCGTCGCCGTGGTGGCGCGTGCGCATCACCGCGTGGTCGGAAAGCTCTGCTTCAAGGACGGTGTGTGGTTCGTCGTCGCGGCAGAACGAAGAATCAGCCAGGACATCGTGATTCCACGCGACCGGCTCGGCGGCGCCCGCCCGGACCAGATCGTCGTTGCCGAGATCACGCGCCAACCCACGCCTTATGACGAGGCGCTCGGCGAGATCGTGGAGGTGGTCGGTGATGCGGATGCTTCGGACATCGAGCTGGAAATCGCGATTCGCAAGCACCACCTTCCGCACGAGTTCTCGCCAGCGGCGCTGGCGGAAGCGGCAGCCTTCGGTGATCGGGTGCGTGCGGGTGATCTGCGCGGGCGAACCGATCTGCGCGAACTGCCCTTGGTGACGATCGACGGCGAATCGGCAAAGGACTTCGACGATGCCGTCTACGCTGAGCGACGCGGGCGCGGCTGGCGTCTGGTGGTGGCCATCGCGGATGTGTCCCACTATGTCCGCCCCGGGAGCGCGCTCGATGCGGACGCCCGCGAACGCACGACCAGCGTCTACTTTCCGCGGCGGGTCATCCCGATGTTGCCGGAAGCGCTGTCGAACGAGCTGTGCAGTCTGCGTCCGAATGTCGATCGCCTTTGCCTTGTCTGCGACATGAACGTCTCGGCCGCGGGCGTCATCACGGGCCACAGTTTCTACTCCGCGGTGATGAACTCCAAGGCGAGATTGACCTACACCGAGGTCGCAGCGCGGTTGCCGGAGCTGGAACGGGCCCATCCGCGCTCCGGGTCGATCGACGCGTCGCTGAAGGCGCTGTATGCCCTCTACAAGCTGTTCCGTACGGTTCGCGAAGGTCGCGGCGCGCTGGATTTCGAGGGGCAAGAGGCCGTGTTCACCTTCAACGAAGACGGTTCTGTCGCCTCGATCCGACCTGCGGCGCGAACCGACGCGCACAGGCTGATCGAGGAAATGATGTTGGCGGCCAACGTCTGCACGGCCGAGTTCCTGTCGAAAGCGAAGCAGCCGCTGTTGTACCGCGTGCACGACATACCGCTGCCGGAGAAGCTGTCCGCACTGCGCGAGACGCTTGCGCTCAGGGGCCTGACACTGGGCGGCGGTGACCGCCCCTCCCCCAAGGATTACGCGTTGCTGATCGAGCAAACGCGCGAGCGCCCCGATGCGCCTGCCCTGCACACCGTACTTTTGCGCTCCCTGCCCCAGGCCATCTACACCCCGGACAATGCCGGGCATTTTGGCCTGGCCTACGATCACTACGCGCACTTCACCTCCCCTATCCGTCGCTACCCAGACCTTCTCGCGCATCGAGGCATCAAGGCGGTCGTCGCCGGCAGGCGCTATCTGAAGGAGGACTGGAAGGCGCTCGGCGACCTCTGCTCAGCCAATGAGCGCCGTGCGGACGCGGCATCGCGTGAGGTCGCGCAGTTCCTGAAGTCGCGCTACCTCGAGGGGCACGTCGGCGAGACCTTCATCGGCACCGTCTCTGGCGTCGTGCCCTTCGGCGCCTTCGTGACGCTCGACGAGACGTTCGCCGACGGGCTCATTCATGCAAGCAACCTCCCGCGCGATTTCTACGAACTCGGTCGTGACCGCGTTTCTCTAGTCGGCCAGCGAAGTGGTTTTCGCCTGGCGCTCGGCGAACGGCTGACGGTGCGGCTCGCGGCCGTCAATGCCGCGACCGCAAAGGTGGACTTCCACTACGTCGGACCAGTCCCGGTGTGACGGAAACGCAGCGACCGCGTTCCAGGAGAAGGTGGCGTCCGTTGCGCCGTCATCCGACCGTCGTTGTCGTTCAGCAAAGAGCGCGTAGCATGTCGAGCCATGCGCAGAATCATTGAAGTCACCCATCGGCGGCGAGGATCGTCTTCCCGCCTGGCAAACCGCCTTGGCTTGGCCGCGGCCATCGCGGCGGCCGTCTTGGCCGGCCCGGCCCAAGCCGCTCGTCCATTGGCGACCGACGATGCCGCGGTGGTGGCCGAAGGCGCGTGCCAGATTGAAACCTGGATGGAACGCGGCCGCGGCGATCGAGCGGTCTGGCTCAACCCCGGCTGCAACCCGTTCGGCTCTACGGAGATTCAGCTTGGTGGCGCCCGTACGCGCGCGGATGGCGCAGGGCATGCAACGCTCTGGAGAGTTCAAGTCAAGCAGTTGATCCGCGAAACAGGCAGTGACGGGCCCGGTTTCGCGATCGCTGCCGGCTTGAGCGGACGGCGACCGGCTGGGGAGCGCGAACGCTTTGCCACCGCCATCCTTTCGCAGCCGTTGGACGGAGAGAAGTTCTCGCTGCACGCAAATCTCGGTCTGCGACACCTTCGGGAGGCCGGATCGGCCGATACGAAGGCGTTCTGGGCCGTTGCGCTCGATCGCGAAGTGGCGCCTGACCTGCGCGCCTCGGCTGAAGTCTTCGGGGCCGCGGGCGACACGACGCGGTGGCAGTTGGGTGTGCGGTGGGTAACGTTTGGCGGCAAGGTCCAATTCGACGCGAGCGCGGGCAGCACGTTTCGCAGTGTGCGCGACGGGCGACTCTTGACGATCGGCGTTGTGGTCCTGCCGGATGCATTGACTTTCCGCCGCTGACAGGCTGGAAAAAACCGTAGCGAGGACGGCCGAATACGAGGCGCACGGCCCGCGGGTTGTGCGTGAAACAATGCGCGGCCATGAGTGATCACGCTGCCGCCGAAGCGGCACCATCCCCTCTGCCCGAACCGTCGGACCATCTTCCCGCTGAATGTGCCATCCCGATCCATCGGGTCGGGCTGGTGGCGATGGACATGGACTCGACGGCCATCACGATCGAGTGCATCGATGAAATCGCCGACTTCGCCGGCCGCAAGGCGGAGGTGGCGTCGGTGACCGCGGCCGCCATGCGCGGCGAAATCGACTTCGCCGAAAGCCTGCGCCGGCGCGTGGCCTGTCTGGAAGGGCTTTCGGTCGATGTGCTGCACGCCGTGTACCACGAGCGCCTGCGTCCGACGCCGGGCCTTGAGCGGCTGCTTGCGGTGCTCCACTCGCACGGAGTCCGCACCCTGCTCGTCTCCGGAGGTTTCACCTTCTTCACCGAGCGCCTGCGCAGTCGATTCGGCTTTACCTACACGCGCGCAAACACGCTGGAGATTCGTTCCGGACACCTTACGGGCCGCGTGAACGGCACGATCGTCGACGCCGCCGCCAAGGCCGAAACACTCAGGCGGCTGGCAACCACCTTGCCGCTGGAGCGAAACGCCACGATCGCAATCGGTGACGGCGCAAATGACCTGCCCATGCTCGCCCAGGCGACCCTCGGCGTCGCCTTTCGTGCCAAGCCGAAGGTGCGAGCTCAGGCGCGCGCGTCGATCGACCGTGGTGGGATTGATACGTTGCTGCAAGTTTTGCCCGGAAGCCTCTGATCCGAAAGCACTTTTCACTCTGGCTAAGCTAGACTGCCGCGAACCTGAGCGGCGGCGGTGCGACGTCTCGCTGGTCGGCTGCGCAACGCGAGTTTTTCAACGGCCTGCCCACGCCCTACACACGAACAACGCACAAGAACCCCATAGCGCCATGTCAAACAAACTCAGCTCGAGCCCTCAGCCCAAGCCGTCTCCCTCTCGTTCTCGCCGACGCGGCGAAGTTGCGCTGGCCATCCTGTTCGCCGGAGCGGCAGTGGCATCGGCCGCCGCGCAGGACGCCGCCAAGCCTGCACCGTTGAGCAGCTTCCACTACGTTGGCGCCCATACCCGTGTCGGCATCGGCATCGATGACGACGGCGACGTGCGCGGTGAGGCCTACCAGGTGCTGCAATCGAGTGAGACCAGCGCGACGCTGGCCGAACTATGGGCGGCGAAGCGTGCCGGTGGCGGCAAGCTCTCGCACCACTGGGCGAGCGGTGACCGGGTCGACAAAGTCTTCGTCGCCTTCGATCAGGCGGCGAGCGACCTGCGCAAGGTGACGCTCGGCGGCGGGCAAGAGTGGGAGCGCCTGTTCTGGAACGCCTACCTGTCGAAAGGCATCGGGAAGTCGAAATTGGTCGGCACGAGCACGGTGTCGACGATCGAAACGCAGACGGGAACCGAAGGCGGTCGACCTTTCGTTCAGGACCGAACCACGACAGTGACTTCAATGGCCTTTCGCAAACCCTACGACTGGAGCGTCGGCGGTCGTCTCGGGCACTTCTATGCCCCCCAGTTGTTGCGTTTGACGGCCGGGCTTGACTACGACTGGGGAAAGTACTCCGCACGGCAATGGACAGCGTCGTTGATGGCGGAGAAGTTTTTCGAAGGCTCGCCCATCTCTCTGGCGCTTTCGGGCGAGACCTCGCATCGTGAAGGCGACTTCGAGCTTCGGCGCCGCGACCATCGCGCGCTTCTGATGCTCCGCTATGAATTAGGGGCGCCGAAATCCAGTTTCCGTCCCGCGCGAGTCACCCGACAGGTCACCTCGACCGAGCGCGTGCCGGATCCGAACTGGACCCCCCCACCGCCCCCACCGCCCGCGCCGCCGGTCATGGCTAGCCCGGCGCCGGCTGCGACGGCGACGGCTGCGCCGGTCGCGGCTGCACCAGCTGCGCCGACGATGCGTACCGAGACACGTACCGTCCGCAGCGATGCCAAGGACGCGCAGGAGACCTACTTCGACCTCGGATCCGCCCGTCTGAAGCCGGCGGCGATGCGGGAACTCGACGCCCTGGTGGCACGCATCGAAGCGCAGCGACCGTTTGTCCAGCTGATGGTCAACATCGTCGGTCACACCTGCCCGACCGGCTCGGACCGCAACAATTTCCCACTCAGCGAGAAGCGCGCCGAGGCCGTCAAGGCTTACCTCGTCTCCAAGGGCATCGCCGAAGCCTTCATCGTGACCGAGGGCAAAGCCGGCAAGGCGCCGAAGTATCCGGAGATCAAAGGCCAGAGTTTCCGCAACCGCCGCGCCGATACGGACGTGCTGATCCTCAAGGAACGCACCGAGCAGGTTCAGGTACCCGTCGCACCGCCGCCGCCACCGACTGCGGCGGCCCCGAGGCCGGCGACGCCGCCTGCACCGGCGGCCGCGCCCGCCCCCGCGCCTGCGGCCGTGCCCGCGACGCGACCGATGATCGAACGAACAGTCACGCGCGAAGTGGTCGAGGATGCGCCTAACCCTTGGCGCGCGCGCGCGCTGCTGAACAGCGTTCCGCACCGCACTGCAGTCGATACCTACGGCTGGGTGCAGACTGCCACCACGGTGACCCTGGGTGAGAAGCGCTTTATCAACCGTCCACCTGTAGCCGTTGACGACAGCATCACGATTCCCTGCAACACCTCGGCGCCGACCGCAATCAGCGTGCTCTCGAACGACAGCGACCCGGACGGCGACACCCTCAACCTGCAATCAGTGACGGCGCCCGGCAAGGGATCGGCCGCAATCGCCGGCCGCGCCATCAACTACACGCCGACGGCCGCCGCATGCGGATCGACAGACACGTTTACTTACACCATCAATGATGGCAAGGGGCTTACGGCGACGGCCCGAGTCAACATCACGGTTCAGGCGCCGCCGCCGCCGCCGAACACACCGCCCATCGCCGTGGATGATCGATACGTCGTGCCCTGCAACGCGGTGAACCGCGTCTTCGACGTGCTGGCCAACGACCGCGATCCGGACGGCGATGCGCTTACGATCGTCTCGGTGACCCAACCGACGGCGCCGGCCATCACGGCCTCGGTCGCCATTGGCGGCGGCGGCCGCCACGTGGTCTTCAACGGTGGGCCAGCCTGCTTCCCGTCAGCGACCTTCACCTACACGGTCAGCGACGGCAAGGGCGGCACTGCGACGGCAACCGTCACCGTCATCGATCCCTGACTGCGGCCAAGGCCAAGGAATCGCTGAATCAATCGCTGTGCGGGCGAACCGCCGCGTTGTGCGGTGTTGGCTGGCCCGCCTGCCTTTCGGCGGGCCTGACGGACTGTTGAAAAGCGTAGCGGGGCTGGCCGTCCCTTGGAAATATCGGTCAACTTCCGCACACTGTTCGCCAGCGCCGTGGCAACGGTTGACCGGCTGGTAGCTGTCGCCCGTGCGTTGTGGGTAGCGGCGCTGCGACCCATCGCCCCGGCGGCATGTGCAGTCGCCAGCAACACCATTGCTTCGCCGTGTCAATGCTCTGACTGCCCTCGCGTCGGCGTGCGCAACACTCCCCTCAAGGCGGGGCGTGCTGGATGAATGCGCTCATCCTGCTCCGCTGTCATCACACTGACAAACGGCCAGACAAAACTGTCACTCAGTTGTATAGATATCTGACAGAAGAATGATCCAACGGGGCACGGGCGAGACTGTCTATCGCCAGGTTCGGCGTCAGCTTGAGGCCGAAATACGCTCGCTGCACCGGCCAGGGGATGCGCTGCCGCCCGAGGCCGTCCTGGCCGAGCGCTTCGGGGTGCATAGGCATACCCTGCGGCGCGCTCTGGAAGGGCTAATTGCCGAGGGCTGGGTGGAACGTCGGCACGGAACCGGAAGTTTCGTGCTGCACAAGCCGTTGGACTACGACATCGGTCAGCGCACGCGCTTCACCGAAACCCTCGAGGCCCAGGGTCGGACCACGGAGAGCACCGTGCTGCGCAGGCTTCGCATCCCTGCCCAGGGCGGTGTGGCGCAGCGCCTACAGATTGACACAGGCGAACCGGTGGCGTGGATCGAAACGTTGCGCAGCGTTGACGGAGCCCCGTTTTGCATCATTTCGCACTACCTGCCCCTCTCACTCATGCCAAGCGTGCTCGACGACTACGCGGGTGGATCATTGCACGAGTTCATCGAAACACAGCATGGCTGGCGGCTGAGGCGAACCGAGAGCCTGATCTCGGGGGCGCTCCCGCAAGGCGATGACGCCAGCCTGTTGGCGATGCCGGCACAAATGCCTGTGCTTCGCGTCAAGAGCGTCAACGTGCGCGACCGGGATGGAGCCCCGGTCGAGTACGCCCTGACTCGGTTCCGCGCAGACCGCATGCAACTGCGCATCACCCCTTGAACCTTGCCAGTTCGCAACCGAAACCATCGACCTTACAGGAGCATTTCAAATGTATCGAAAATTCCGTCTTCGAACAGTGTTCGCCATGGCCATCGGCCTGGTCGGCCTTGCATCGACCACCGCCGCTTTCGCCCAGGCACAGCACGACGGCAGCACTGGCAGGCCCCTGCGCGTGATTCTCGTTCCCGCCGACGGTGGCACCGAGGACGGCACCAAGAAGGATTTCCAGCCCATCTTCGGGGCCGTCAGCCAAGCCACGGGGCTGAGCTTCGACATCAAGGTAGGCCAAAGCTACTCGGCCGTCGTCGAGGCGATGTGCAACGGCGCCGCCGACATCGCTTGGTATGGTCCGGTTACCTATCTGCAGGCAAGGGCCCGCGGCTGTGCCGAACTCCTGGCGCTGGCCGTTCGCAATGGTGAGTCGGTCTACTACTCCGGCATCTTCGCGCGCTCGGAAGCCGGTATCAATGGCCTGACCGATCTCAGAGGCAAGCGCATCGCTCTCGGTGACGTCAATTCGACCTCAAGCTTCAACGTGCCGGTCGCGATGATGATCGCCGGCGGGGTCGACCCGGCCCGTCAGGCCGCGTCCATCCATATGGCGGGTAGCCATGCCAACGTGCTCAAGGCATTGGCTGAGGGGCTTGTCGACGCGGGCGGTGCCTCCTTCGACTCCTTCGAGAAGGCGGTGAACGCCAAAGCGATCGACCCGAGCAAAGTCAAGGTCGTCGCCAAAAGCGCACCGATCCCGTACCCGCCGTTGGCGATTCACCCGAGGGTGAGCGCTGGGGTCAAGACCAGGCTGCGCGAGGCCTTCAACAACATTGACAAGCTCCCCGGCATCTCGAAAGACCAAATTCGCGGTTACGGCGGCGGGCGGGTTGATGGCTACACCGCCAAGGTCAGCGAGGCTGACATGGCAGCCGCTGGAAAGATGTTCGAACTGGTCACCGACACGGTGAAAGCGGACATCATGAAGAAAGCCAGCGCGCGCTAGGGCCGGCCTCGAGCACCACCCCCGAGTCACCCGGACAGGCCTGACCGTCCGGGTGCTCCTGCCACGCGAGGCTTCCCATGATCGAATTCCATCACCTCGGCAAGACCTGGCCCGATGGCACTCGGGCACTGTCCGCCGTCAGCCTGCAGGTGCCGCGCGGCCAGTTCTGCGTCGTGCTTGGTCCCTCGGGTGCCGGCAAGTCGACGCTGCTGCGTGCAGTTAACGGGCTGGTACGGCCAACCCAAGGCCGGCTCGCGATTGACGGCATCGAGTTCAACGCCGATACCGAGCGCGCCTTGCGTCAGCGAGTCGCGATGATTCACCAGCACTTCAACCTGACGCCTCGCATGAGCGTAGCGAACAACGTGCTCGCTGGTTTGCTGCCCGTGGTATCCACCAGCCGAGCCTTGCTCGGCTGGTTCAAACCCGAACATCGGCAGAAGGCGTGCGCGTTGCTGGAGCGTGTAGGGCTCGATCCACGGCATCTGCATCGGCGCGCAGGCGATCTGTCCGGCGGACAACAGCAACGCGTGGGCATTGCCCGGGCGTTCATGCTCGACCCCGAGGTTGTGCTGGCGGATGAGCCGGTGGCGAGTCTCGACCCCAAGATCGCTCGCGACATCCTCACGCTGCTGCGCAACACCGCCCGAGAGCACAACACCACCGTTCTGTGCAGCCTCCACCAAGTGGAGCTGGCGCGCGAGTTCGGCGACCGCATTGTCGGCATGCGCGACGGACGCATCGTCTTCGACGGCACGCCTGACGAGTTTACCGACGAGCGTTTGCATCGCCTATACGCTGGCGTTCATTGGAATGAGCAGCCAGCCGACGCGGATGCCGACACATCGCGCCCGCATGCACTGGACGCCGCCAATGGCCACCAGCCCCTTGCGGCCTGAGCCCGTTTCTGGCGAGATGAACACGATGCGCGGCGGACCCAACACCGTGCCCACGCCGGGCACGCAGCTCGAGTGGCGGCTCGATCCCCCGTATACCGCCAAGCATCTTCTCATCGCATTTGGCCTGCTGTTGCTGCTGCTATGGATCGGACATCGCATCGAGATGGATCGCATGGTCTCGATGAGTGTTCAGGCCGTCGGCAAGCTCGTTGGCCTGACCGACGATTCGCAGGTCGTGCGCGGCTTGTCGCGGGTCGGAAGTTCGATGTGGCCGCCCGCCATCGGTGAGCAGGAAGACGTCGCCCGGCTGCCCGAGCTCGACCGGGAGCGGCTACCACCGTTCGCCTACATCGAGGTGCAGGAACGAAAGGAGCAGCGGCTGAACCCTCAGACGCTGCAGATGGAGGTCAGCATCGAGCGCGTAGAGACGCTTGTAAAGCCGATCGGCTATCTGTGGACCGTCACGGTGAAAATGATCCAGACGCTCGAGATCGCACTGTGGGGGACCATTCTGTCGGTGCTTTTATCCGCACCACTCGCTTACTTCGCCGCGCGCAATTACGCTCCCAATCGTGCCACCTACACCATTTCGCGCGGCACCATCAGCCTGCTGCGATCGACACCTGAGCTGATTCTCGCGTTGTTCCTCGTGCTGGCCTATGGCTTTGGTCCGATTGCCGGCGTACTCGCCCTCGGGCTGCACTCGGCGGGGTTTCTGGGTAAGTTCTATGCCGAGGACATCGAGAACGCCGACAGAAAGCCGCAGGAGGCGCTAGAGGCAATTGGCGCAGGCAAGCTCAAGACGCTCTGGTACGCGGTGATGCCGCAGGTGATGCCGCAATACATCGCCTACACGCTCTACATCCTCGACCGCAACGTGCGCATGGCGACGGTCATCGGCCTGGTAGGCGCGGGCGGCATCGGCCAGGAGCTCAAAGGCCGCTTCGACCTCTTCCAGTACGACCGCGTGGCGACCATCCTGATCGCGATCTTCGTCGTGGTATTCCTCCTCGACCAGATCTCGGCCCGTCTGCGTGCTCGGCTTATTGGATGAAGCGTGAAGCACCGAGCCCTTCGAAGGAGGCGGCGATCGATCGCTGCCACCGGCTTGCATGCGTGATGGCATGCGGCCGTGAAACGGTGGTGCAGACCGCCGCCAAGCTGACTGCTGGACTGACTGTGACGCCGCTGCAGCCCGCTGAGGCAGGCCTGGCACTGCTGAAGTGGTGCGACTCGGTGCTGCGCCAGCCCTTCTATCTTGGCGAGGTGCCAATGGCGCGCGCCGCCGTTGCACTGATCGATCACCGAGGCGGGCGTGCTGAGGGCGGTGCCGTGGTGATGGCCGACGACGCGGAACTGGCGCAGGCGCTGGCCGTGTTGGATGCCATCGCTGCGCAACGCTGGCCGGGCGCCGAAGCGGTCGACGCGTTGGTACAACAAGGCGCGCAGGCGCGGGAGAACCGACGTGCCATTCGGCAGGCCATGCTGCACCGCACCCGGGTGGACTTTTCGCTTCTTTGCGAGGCGGATATAGGTCCGGAGCCTCACTCATGAAACCGTCTGATTGGTGGATGCCAGACCAGCAACAGCGCGCTTTTCGCGCGGTTCTGGACGGCTTTGCACGGCCCGGAACCTTGGTACCGGCGGGGCCTTCGGGTGCCGCGCTGATGTTCCTCTCGGCGGTGCTCGACGAGTCGGTGAGCCTGGCCGATCCATCGGGTTTGTTGGCGGCAGATGTCCGCCGACTTCTGCTTGCGCCGAGCGCGCCCGTAGCGCAGGCGCAGTTCGTCCTGTTGGACGGCCGCACACCGCCGGAGGCTGATCTCCGGCCGCCGGTGGGCACCCTGGAATCGCCTGAACTCGGCGCGACGCTGATCCTGATCGTGGACGCCCTAGTCGACGCGCCTACTGCAGCGCAGACGGATCTCGTGCTGCAGCTGCAAGGCCCAGGAGTGCCGGGCACGAGGGCCTTGACGGCAGCCGGCCTCCATCCTGATTGGTTGGCACGACGCGCGGTCTGGACCAGCGCCTTTCCGATGGGAGTGGACATCGTGCTGGCGGCGCCGTCGGCGTTGGTGGCGCTACCACGCACCACGCGCATCCAGATCACCCCCCGCAGCGGAGAACGCTGAGCATGGGTTACGTGGCCATCAAGGGCGGTGAAGCCGCCATTCGCGAAGCGGCCCGCCTGCTCGACTTTCTGCGTGCCAGAGCCGGAGGAGCGCCGCTCGCGGTCGGCGCCATTCGAGACCAGCTTCATTTCCTGACCGGACGCGTCATCAGCGAAGGTGGGCTGTACGACCCCGACCTGGCTGCCCTTGCGTTGAAGCAGGCTGCGGGCGACACGTTGGAGGCAGCCTTCTACCTGCGTGCATACCGTTCCACCCGCGCACGGCTGGCGGTCACCGGCGTGCACGAGGGCAGCGGCATGCGGCTCGTGCGTCGCATCTCCTCCGCATTCAAGGAAATTCCTGGCGGCCAGCGACTGGGCCCGACGTCGGACTACTTGCAGCGGCTGTTTCGCTTCGAGCAATTGGCCGAGGGCAGCAAAGCCTTCCAGGACCTGGCGCGCAACTGGCTGCAGGATCTGTCGCCGTCCGATTTGCCGGACAGCTTCCCGAAGGTTGTGGACGCCCTGCGCGCGGAAGGTCTGCTGCCCATACCGCCAGATGACGCTGCGCCGGCCTTTGACATCACCCGCGAACCGCTGGTGTTTCCTGTTCCGCGCAGTGCTGCGCTGGCCACGATGAGCCGCGGTGAAACAGGCTCCATGCTGGCCATCGCCTACTCCAACATGCGCGGCTACGGCGACGTGCACCCGACCGTTGCGGAGCTGCGCGTGGGGTATGTCCCGCTGATGCTGCCACACCCTTTGACTGGCGAGCCCATCGAGGCCGGCGAAGTGCTGGTCACCGAGTGCGAAGTGGTGGCCATGTACACGCCGACCGACGAGCCCGGCGCCAAGCCGGTGTTCTCGCTGGGTTATGGCGCCTGCTTTGGTCACAACGAGGTGAAGGCGATCTCGATGGCCATCCTCGACCGGTCGCTCCAGAAGGGCATGGCGGGCGTGCCGGACAACCCCAGCGAAGACCCGGAGTTCGTGCTGCTGCACATCGATGGCGTGGATTCGATGGGCTTTTGTACGCATTACAAGATGCCGCACTACGTGACCTTCCAGTCCGACATGGACCGCCTGCGAGCCACCCAGGCCAAGAGGGAGAAGTCGCCATGAACGCGGCATACCGAAGTGATGGATACGCTTTCGGTTTTCTCGACGGCCGCGCCAAGAAGGAACTGCGCCGCGCGATGTTGAAGGCGGTGTGCCTGCCCGGCTATCAGGTGCCGTATGCCTCCCGTGAAATGCCCATCCTGCGCGGCTTTGGTACTGGCGGGCTACAGCTTACGCTCGCGCTGATCGGTCCGTCCGATACGGTCAAAGTGATCGATCAGGGCGCCGACGATTCGGTCAACGCCGTCAACCTGCGTCAGTTCATTGCTCTGACCTGTCCTGGCACGACCGCTACCACGCGGACGCGCGAGGCGACGCTGATCCAGACGCGCCACCGCATTCCCGAGCAGCCGCTGCGCGCCGACCAGATCCTTGTGCTGCAGGTGCCGTATCCAGATCCGCTGATCGTGGTCGAACCGTCCGAGGAGCGACGCAAGACAATGCACGGCGAGGCCGACTATTCGCGGCTGTGGGTCAAGCTGTATGAGGATCTGGTGCATTTCGACGAGATCACCATCTCGCACCGGTACCCAACCCGCATTGCTGGCCATTACGTCATCGACCCGAGCCCTATTCCGCGCTGGGATGTGCCCAAGCTGCATCAGGCCGAATGTCTGTATCTGTTCGGCGCCGGACGCGAGAAGAAGATCTACGCGGTGCCGCCGCACACAGACGCCGAGCCGCTGACTTTCGACGATGTGGCATTCCGTGTCGAGGACTTTACCGACCCTGTCAGCGGCCAGCGCTATGCCTGCGCCCGCTGCGGTGCCACCGACAGCTTCCTGGACGAACTGATCGGTGAGGATGGGCGCAAGATCCACCAGTGCTCGGACGCCGACTATTGCCAAGGGCGGCTGAACGCGCTGCAGCGCATGCAAAACGCCCCGGAGGCCGCATGAGCGCGGACGCCGATCCAATCCTGGAAGTCAAGGGCCTGACCAAGCTGCATGGTGGTGGCTGCAGTCGTTGCCTCGACTCCACTGGCCCCGAGGCCGGGAGCAATGTTTGCCCACACTGCGGCACCGTCGTGGCCTGTGCCGATGTGAATCTGAATCTGACGCGCGGCGAAGTGCTCGGCGTGATGGGCGAGTCCGGCAGCGGCAAGTCGACGCTCGTGCGGCTGCTCTATGGCGACGAAGCGCCGACGTGCGGCAGCGTCCTGTTCTTTGATCCGGCCACACCGGCGGCATCCCGCACACCAATCGACCTTCCAGCGCTGAATGCGCGGCAAGCACGTGATCTACGCAACCGGCGCTTTGGCATCGTCCACCAGAACCCCCACCTTGGGCTGAACTTCAGAATCAGTGCCGGCGGCAACATCGCCGAGCGCTTGCTGATGGGCGGCGAGATGCGTTACGCACACATCCGCGAGCGCGCCCGGCAGCTGCTGATGCGCTGCGAGGTAGCGGCGTCGCGCATGGACGAACTGCCGGGCCGGTTCTCTGGCGGCATGCAGCAGCGCGTACAGATCGCCCGGGCATTGGCGACCAACCCGCCGCTGTTGTTTCTCGACGAAGTGACCACCGGTCTGGACGTGTCAGTGCAGGCGCGCATCCTCGACCTGATCCTTGGACTGCAGCATCAGTTCGGCGTGTCGATGATCGCCGTCACCCACGACCTAGGCGTGATCCGTATGCTGGCCTCGCGCACCCTGGTCATGAAGATGGGCCGAATCGTCGAATCCGGGCTGACGGACCAGATTCTGGAGGACCCGCAGCATGCGTACACGCAACAGCTGGTCGCTTCGTCGCTGTGAGGGCCTGCCCGATGCCACCGTGGATCCTCGAAGCCGACAAGCTCTGCAAGCATTTCTTCCTGCACGAAATACGGCGACAGATTCCCTCCACCTTCGAGATCGATCTGGAACTCCGGCCCGGGCAGTTGCTGGCCGTCAGCGGACCTTCGGGCGTCGGCAAGTCGTCGCTGCTCAAGTGCATCTGGCGCACCTACCTCCCGGCGAGCGGTCACCTGTGGCTGCGCGAGGCCGACGGCACCGTCACCGATCTGGCTGCGGCCAGCGAGCAACACATGCTGACCTTGCGGCGCACCGAGCTGGGCTACGTCACACAGTTCCTGCGCTGCCTGCCG
>Ga0116211_1000310_pt1 | contig 27690 bp, 23 predicted proteins | sample SaghotsprinmetaG_FD_94484 | JGI IMG/M metagenome (GOLD analysis project Ga0116211, IMG submission 94484) | Hot spring microbial communities from South Africa to study Microbial Dark Matter (Phase II) - Sagole hot spring metaG | ecosystem: Environmental > Aquatic > Thermal springs > Hot (42-90C) ... | reverse complement strand
TTCCGGGTCCTCATTCTTGCTTCCGAGAGGCCGAAGAAGGCTCTTCTTTGCAAGAAGGGCAGCCATCTCAAATGTCCCTCCAATGCCCACTCCAACAATGGTCGGAGGGCATGGATTTGAACCAGAATCTTTCAACCGTTGAACGACATATCTTTTAATTCCATCAATTCCATCGGATGGTGTGAGCATCACCACACGGCTCATATTCTCACTGCCCCCTCCTTTGGGAGCTACTGTAATCTTTAATTGATCACCAGGAACAATCTCCGTATGAATGATGGCCGGTGTGTTATCTCCTGTGTTGGCTCGAGTAAAGGGATGGCAGATGGACTTTCTGAGATACCCATCGCGGTATCCTTGTCGAACCCCTTCGAATATAGCCTCCTTAAGACTGCCTCCCACAAGATGGACATCCTGTCCTAACTCAATGAAAACCACAGCAAAACCTGTATCCTGGCAGATGGCAACCTTTTCTTCCATTGCGATTTGGGCATTCTCTTTCAATTCTTTTAATATTTCAATCCCCAAGGGAGACTCTTCCTTCTCCATGGCCCGATCAATAGCCTGAAGCACATCCTCTCCAAGATCGGTATTGGCGATGATGCAAAGTTCCCTAACCTTCTCTGTAATCAGTTTCACGTCAATCTCGCGCATAATTCCCCTCTGCTTAAAGATCGTTTTACCCCGTTAGAAAGCTCCCGTGCGAAGTTAAGCTTCTATTGGGGTTTACTTTGAGAAGCATCATGCCATCTGCGTGATTTGATGAACGCTTTGCTAAAGGCAGTCTCTTTATTCTTTCCACCTCTATCCTCAAGGCCGAAGGCCGATCCTAAAGTCTTGCGAAGCAAGACGCTCCTCATATGTACAGTTACAGTTTTAACTCTTCGATGCTCTTCTTCACGCTTTCCGCAGACTTCACAACCAGGGCTTTCTCCTCTTCGGTCAGTTCGAGTTCGAGTATGGATTCCACTCCTTTCTCACCCAACTTCACCGGAACCCCAAAACAGATGTCTTTCAGTCCATATTCTCCGTTCACATAGACACAACAGGGAAGAATTCTCTTCTTATCCTTGATAATGGCCTCAGCCATCTGAATCACGCCTGCTGAAGGAGCGTAGAAGGCGCTTCCTGTCTTAAGAAGATTGACAATCTCTCCTCCGCCCTTTCGGGTACGGTCCACCAATTTATCGATCTTCTCCTTTGGAAGGAGCTGTGAAAGAGGGATGCCGCTAACCGTTGTATATCTCGGAAGGGGAACCATCTCGTCTCCATGCCCTCCTAAAAGGACCGCCTGAATATCCTCGACCGAGATTCCCAGTTCCATGGCAATAAAAGCTCGGTATCTGGCCGTGTCCAGAACGCCAGCCATTCCCATTACCCTCTCTCTTGGAAAACCGCTCTTCTTGAAGGCCAAATAGGTCATCGTATCCAAAGGATTGGTCACCATGATGAGGATGGCATTGGGAGATCTGGCAATCACCTCGGCGACCACCGACTCAACGATCTTCCGATTAATATCGAGCAGGTCTTCCCGGCTCATTCCGGGTTTGCGCGGAACGCCTGAAGTGATGATGACGATATCCGAGTTTTTGGTCTCCTCATACCCGTTTGTGCCGATCACATTTGAATCAAATCCCTCGATCGGTGATGCCTCAAAGAGATCAAGAGCTTTACCTTGTGGAATGCCTTCCAAAATATCGACCAACACAATATCGCCCAACTCCTTGGCGGCAGCCCAATGAGCAGCAGTGGCTCCAACAAACCCTGCTCCTATGATCGAAATCTTCTTTCTTCCCATAAGTCACCTCCCATTAGATTATGAACTCCATTGGCGCATTGAAAACAGATGGTTTCGCCTGAAACAGCTCGTCATTGCCTCTTTTGAAGAATATTCAACAACCATTACAGGATATTGCATTCAATGAACCCCGTCAGAGATTTTTCAACTTTCTAACGGGCTAAACGATGGGTCATGAACGAAGAACCCTGAGGTTATGCTTTGGTTTCAGTTTAATCTTCATGGCTCATTGTTTTGGATCCGATCTGATACCCCTTTAAGGAAAAGCCACAGGTCTTTCGAATGATCAGCTCTGGCATGAGCAAGACCTCTTTGGCCGGCCATCGCCCATTCCCTTTCTCAATCCTCTCTACCAACATCTCAACCACAACAGCACCCATCTCAAACTTCTTTTGACCAATGGTAGTCAACTCAATCCCTTGTATGGAAGAAAACTCAATGTCATTGAATCCGATCAGTGCGATATCCTCCGGTATTCTGACCCCTTCTTCAAGGAGGGCCTGATAAACACCTAAAGCCATATAGTCATTGGCAACAAAGATGGCCGTCGGAATCTCCACCATTTTGAGAAACTGTTTTCCTTTCTCGTAACCCGATCTCTTTAAAAAGTTTCCTTCCAGGAGATACTCACTCTTCTGCTCCAATCCATAAGTCTGAAGCGCCTTCTTACCTCCTTCGATCCGTTCAATGCCGACAGAGGATTCTGCAGACCCACCGATCATGCCAATCCTTTTATGGCCAAGCCGGATCAGATGTTCAACGGCTAAAAATCCACCCAGGATATTATCCACTCCGACATAATCAACCTTTTCCTTCACAACTGGATGATAGGTTCTTCGATTGACCAGAGCGATTGGAAATTCCTCCTCGGCCAATGCAACGATATTGGGATCCTCCATATGAGCCGAGGAGAAGATGATGCCATCAACCCCTTTGCTTCGAAGCATCTCAATATACTGTTTTTCCGTAGAGATATCCGACTGCGTGCTGCAGAGGATGATGTTATATCCGAATCGGGTTGCTGTCTTCTCAATCCCTTGGGCCAATTCCGTATAAAAAGGATTGGCGATATTGGTAATCACAAGCCCAAGAGTTTTGGTCCGCCTCAATACCAGGCTTTTGGCGATGAAATTCGGCCGATAGCCTAACTCTCTTGCAATGGAAAGGATCTTCTCCTTTGTCTCTTTGCGAATTCGCGATTTGTCATTGAGGGCCCTTGAAACAGTCGTATGGGAGACATTGGCGATTTTGGCAATATCTTTAATATTGACTTTCTTATTCATCTCTCTCTATCAAAAAAACAGGGAGAGCCTTGCTGGAACTCCCCCGGATGGCTATTTTTTCTGTAACTCGGCTTTGGCTTTGGCGATTGCCTCGTCTTCCCGTTTCACATCTTCCATTGTTTTTGGCTTCAGCTTGTCCGGCATAGGCTCAATGCCATATTTCCACTTTAAAAATTGTGCTCCAGTCTGTGGGAAGAGGGCATAGATTAAAGTATCGTAAAGGTCTTTGGCGAATCCCTTTGACTCATCCTTCACCTTCTCCAATTCCGGTTCGATCACATCCGCAGGCCGGCAGGTAATCGGCTCTTTTCCTTTCTTGTACCCCTTGAGAACCACGTTTTTAATCTCATCCGATATCGGAACAGGCGATTTTCCATAGAGGCCATAGACGTAATCCTGCGTCTCTTTGGATACCATTTTATAGCGACCAAAAAGGACATTGAGGACTGCTTGCACTCCTACTATTTGTGATGTGGGAGTAACCAGTGGGGGATATCCAAGATCCTTTCGGGTTTTTGGCAATTCGGCGTAAACCTCTGAAATTCTGTGGAGGGAATTCTGTTGTTTGAGCTGGCTCACCATATTTGAAATCATTCCCCCGGGAATCTGATGCTGAAGCACTGCTGTGTCGATGACGGACATCTTGGTTGTATCGAGAAAGTCGCGATACTTGGGCGCAATCGACTCCAAATAATCACCTAACTTCAAAAGTTTTGAAAGATCGAGTTTGGGATCCCAAGGTGTCCCCTGAAGGGCCACAATCAGAGGTTCAACGGCAGGCTGGGAAGATCGCAGGGCAAAGGGGGCAAGCGCTGTATCCACCACATCTACTCCTGCCTCAATCGCTTTCAGGTAGCTCATCGTTCCCATCCCGCTCGTATAATGGGTATGGAGTTGAATGGGTATTTTGACCGTCTTCTTTAACGCTTTGACCAGCTCATAGGCATCATAGGGAGCAATCAAGGCAGCCATATCTTTAATGCAGAGAGAATCGGCTCCCATTCCTTCCAAGATCTTTGCCTTCTCAAGATAGTAATCAATATTGTAGATCGGCCCGCCCATGCGCGTCTCGGTCAATGAATAACAGATGGTTCCCTGGATGTGCTTCCCGCAGCGCTTGATCACTTTAAAGGCTGTTTCAAAATTGCGTTCGTCATTCACCGCATCAAAAACACGAAAGATATCGATTCCCACTTCAGCAGATTTCTCTACGAATGCCTCTACGACATCGTCAGCATAGTGGCGATAACCGACCAAATTTTGACCACGAAGAAGCATCTGAAAAGGTGTTTTGGGCATCAGTTTCTTTAAAATTCGAACTCTCTCCCAAGGGTCTTCTCCTAAGAAACGATGGCACACATCGAAGGTCGCCCCTCCCCAGACCTCCACTGAATGAAACCCTATCTGATCCAACTCTTCAGCAATGGGGACCATATCCTCAACCCTCATTCTCGTTGCTAAATTGGACTGATGCCCATCCCTGAAGGTTGTATCCGTTATCCCAATCGGCTTCTTTATCACCTTATCCATCCCTTCCATTTAAGGACCTCCTTTCAATTTAAAAAGGTTTTTTCAATATTCAATTTTAAAGGGTTTTAGTATGCGTTAACGTTAACGCATTTAAAAAATTTTGTCAAGTTAAAAAATCGAGATTTCTGAGAAAGGCCGGAAATCTCTAATTGGGGTCGAAAAACGGTTTTTTCAGATCTCTCAAATCCAGGGATCAATTTGATTTACAAAATCTTTTCCCTAACGAACCCAAAGTATCATATCATCTCTTTCGACTTGCCACCAAACTCCTTCCTCATCAACCGCTGGTAATAGGATCGAGAGGTATAGAGGGCTGCCATTGGATTATGTCCGGTTACTCGATCCTTTACGGCAAAGACCGTTGTTAGACCATCGATAAATTTTAAAAACAGAGAGTCATGACCGAGGCAGAGTCCTAACAGGATGTTGAAATCGGTCTTCGCCTGATTCAATATCTTCGCCTGGGCAATGGGGTTGCACATGGACTCGAACTCTCCAATCCGAATCTTCTCCTCCTCTTTAATGCCAATCTTCTCCTTTGGGACACCTCCCACCTTGCATGAAACCGAGATGACCTCAAAACCGTGTTTCTCGAGAATCTCAGAAAGTATCGAAGCCTCGTAGGTCAGCCCTCCGCAAAAGGCCAGGCCAAGCCTCTTATAGCCCATTCGATTAGAAAACTCGATCAACTCTTCGATTCTACTCTTCGTGGGAATCATCACAAACGGTTTCGCATCCCGAAATGCATAGCATACCCCTTCCTGAATCGAAGCCATTCTGGCAAACTCCTTAATTTTTGGATTATTGTAATGCTTCAAAGATTCCTTCAGGGGTGAACCTTCTCTCTTTGTAGGACACCACGAAGGTCCTTTCCCCTTCTCCATCCTGCAAATCTTCTCTACCACTACACACTTCGCACAACGGGATTCGACATCACTCATCTCTTTTCTCCTTTCTTCTACCTATCACCCAAAAGAACACGTGACCACTCACTCACATCCCGGACCTCTTCAAAATGTTTGACTCCCTCTACCATTTTAAGTCGCCTCTTCTTTGTCATCCGGGAGCCACTCAGATCATGAAATTTCTCAATCAACTCCTCCCAGGATAGAGGGTTTTCAGGTTCACCTTTACAATATTCGACTTTTGTAAAATACCCTTTTCCGGCCTTTGTGAATACTTCCGCAGTCCCACACCACTGTTTTGGAAAGGTTTGATCGAGTTCAGGGTCCACCCGATACTCCACCTTTTTCATCATTTGCTTCACTTCTTCAGACCTGACCCTGGAAAGTTGGAACTCGCCCGGACCTGCCTTCCTGTAAAGAATCGCAATTGCCGCTCCAAAAGGCATGCTGAACTGGGCATCTACAATCGATTGAGGACGATATTTCGATTCCGCTGGCTCAGCAATAAGAGAAGCGCCTGCACTCAGGAGTCCAAGTCTAACCTTCTCTACTTGATCTGGCCTAAGGTCATTCTCCTTTACGATTTTTAAAAGGGCATCCATCGGAGGCTGCATATAACGGCAGCAGGCATAGGGTTTGATCGAAGTGCGGAGGATTTCAAATCCGGAGCCGATTCCTTCTAAGACCTTACTTCCATCCGCACCGTTGGAGTAGGCGTGCAGAAACCCATCTCTGCCCTCAATGATCGAAGTGGGTCCTCTGAATCCTCTCTGTGCGAGCAAAGCGGCAATCATCCCGCTATGAGCGGCCCAACCTGCATGGAATCGCTTGGTCCATGAACCTTGGGCCAGATACTCCATCGAGCCTGCGGCCTGGCTTCCGGCAATCCCCATGGCACTGGCCACCCTCTCTTCTCTAAGGCCCATGATCTTTGAGGCTGTACCGCTCGATCCAAAGACTCCGCACGTGCCTGTTGGATGGAAACCTCTCGCATAACTGTTTTCAGGTCTTAAGGCTTTCCCCAGACGAATCATCACTTCATATCCTGATACAACCGCCTCGATCAATCTCTTACCTGTTGCTTTAACCATTTCGCCTGTGGCCAAAGCCGTTGGAAAGATGACGACTCCGGGATGGAGTGAGGATTCATTGTTCACATCATCCATCTCGATCGCATGTCCGGAAACGCCATTGCCAAGGGCTGAATAGAGGTAGGGAGCTCTCTCTCTTGTTCCGATGAGGACTCCACCCTTCTTGCCGACACCTATTTCACGGATAAATTGGTACATGCTTCGGGATGAATTCTCCCGGGAGCCACGACAGGCCACACCGATGAAATCAAGAAAAAAATACTTCGCCCGGTCAACCACCTCATCAGGAAGCTGACTGAATTTCAACTCACTGCAGTATTTTGCCAGATCCTGGGTGATGCCCACTGGGTCCCTTTCTGCTCGGAATTGCCCATTAATAATCGATGAGTGGACTTAATTTTACGAAATATAAAATCAACAATCAAACAAATTGTTGTTTTTTTTACAATCTGTATTGATTTTTTAGACAAAATTTAGTATTTTATAAATTATGAAAGATACCATCAAAAAGATAGTAGAGCAGGTCGAGGCTCTTCCTGAAAGTGAGTTGGACGAGTTCCTTTCATGGTTAGCAGAATACGAAACAGGCCATTCGGATGAATGGGATAAGGAAATCGAGCAAGATTCCCAGAATGGGGGCCCTCTGAGTCCCGTGTTGAAGCGAGTCCGCGCGGATATAGCTGCAGGAAGGACCAAACCACTTGATGAAGTCATCGACAACTCCTGATTTTTGGAACTCCTACGCTGCCCTCCCACCAGAAATAAAAGCAAGAGCCAGGTTGATATATCGATTGTGGCGGCGAAATCCTCGTCACCCTTCTCTTCGATTCAAGAAAACAGGAAACGTTTGGTCTATTAGGATCGGAGGTGGCTATCGTGCATTGGCCATTCTACAAGAAGATACCTTTTATTGGTTCTGGATTGGGGATCACAACTCTTATAAGAGAATGATCGGCAGTTTGTGATCTTCCATTTCGAAGGAATTAAAGTTGGACAGGTAAAAAATTTACCTCATCGTTCCCTGATCCATTGTGGTCAACTGTCTTTTCCTCACTAGGGGGTTCGAGGAGTCAGGAAGAAGGGTGGGTGATATTCTCTTCCGATCAACCCCTGCCTCTTTCAATTCCTGATGAAATCTTCTCACATGATCGAGCGTGAGGCAGCCATCCTCAGCCTTTTCTTTCGCATAGAGAGCTGCATTCTTTCCGGCAATTCTCCCAAAGACAAGGACATCCATGAGTGAATTGCCTCCCAACCGGTTTTCACCCAGAACCCCTCCAGTGACCTCTCCTGCAGCATAGAGTCCTGGAATAGAAGTCTCCCCTTTCTCATTGAACTTCAGGCCTCCATTCTGGTAGTGGAGCGTAGGATATACAAGAATGGGTTCCTTTGCAATATCAATTCCATACCTTTTAAAAAGCTTATATTTACCAACAAATTGTTTGATCAAAAAACCTCCTCCATGAAGCAGATCAATCATGGGGCTGTCCAGCCAAACCCCTGCTTTTCCTGTCGTCGTCGGAACCCCTCTATCTATCTGGGTACACTCTCTGATAATCGAGGCCGCACAGGCATCCCTCGGCTCTGTCTCACAGACAAACTGCTCGCCGTCAATGTTGAGCAGATGGGCGCCTGCTCCTCGGAATTTTTCAGAGATGAGAAGCCCCTCAGCCTGTTCTGGAAAGATCGCTCCAGTTGGGTGATACTGTGACGTATGGAGAAAACAGACTTCAACTCCGCACCGATACCCAAGAACAATCCCATCTCCTGTCGCTCCATAATGATTGGTCGTTGGAAAACCGCCGATATGTAGCCGACCCGAACCTCCTGTTGCGAGAATCACTGCCTTGGCTTTGACCAAAAAATATTCTTCCGTTTCAAGATTATAAAGAATGGCGCCCCCACACTGACCCAGTTCACTCAAAACCAGCTCCACAACAGGAGAAAATTCAAGAACCTGAATCCCATCCCTATTTCTGGCTTCATCCCGGAGGGTTCGCATAATCTCGGTTCCGGTGATATCCGCAGCAACATGATCCCTCTTCCTTGACATCCCTCCGAGGTGAAAGACTTTGAGATTCCCATCCGGTCTCTTGTCAAACATGACTCCCAAGCCTTCTAACCATTGCATAACCGAAGGAGCCTGAGTTACGAGGGTATAGACCAGCTGAGGAATGTTTTTAAAGTGTCCGCCTCCAATGGTATCGAGGTAATGGTAATACGGAGAATCTTTCCCGGGTTGTGAAACCGCCTGAATCCCGCCCTCCGCCATCATCGTATTGGCATCACCATGCCTAAGTTTTGTGGCAATGAGGACTCTGGTACCGTTTTCCTGAGCCAGAAGCGCTGCTGCTGTCCCAGCACCACCTCCTCCGATGATGAGGACATCGGTCTCGTAAGCGATCTTTGAAAGATCAATTCGATCAGGATCAATCCGGCTCCACGATTCCAGGATCTCGCAGATCTCAAGTGGAATAGAATAGCCTTTGCCTGGCCCAACCTTCAATTCCTGTAACGATCCCTCCTTATAGGAGGGATGGAACTGCTTCAGACGGTTCTCTTTTTCGGCGAGGCTAAGCCTTGGATATTCCCATCCTTGCCTCTTCTTTTCGAGGCGCAAGGGCCGGGTCTCCTCCACTTGCTTGATCAGTGGCTTCAATTCAGAAGGATATGCCATTGAAGTCTGTTAGGAAAGAGAAAAGATGATCGTTCAAAAAGGCGGTAGTGCCAAAAAACTTTAGTCACTTTAGCTCACTTTATTTAATGAACCTTCTTCTCGTAGCCTTTCCAATATCGGTCTCTCAACTCCTTTTTCTGAATCTTCCCAGAACCGGTCTTCGGAAGTGCTTCAATGAAGTCGATCGATTTGGGAGCTTTATAGTGGGCAATCCGATCTTTGCAAAACCGGATGATCTCCTGCTCGGTGGCTGTCTGTCCCTGTTTCAGCACAACAATACCTTTAACCGCTTCGCCCCATTTTTCATCGGGTACACCAACCACAGCACATTCCAGGATGGCAGGATGCATGTAGAGGACATTCTCCACTTCAGTCGAATAGACATTCTCCCCGCCGGTGAGGATCATATCCTTCTTCCGATCAACGATGGTCACATATCCCTCCTCATCCATGACGGCCATATCTCCTGTATAGAGCCATCCATTTTTGATCGCTTTAGCTGTTTCTTCTGGAAGTTTCCAGTAGCCCCTGGTCACAATATCACCACGTACGATGATCTCACCCACTTCCTTCTCATCCTTTTTAATCTCCTCTCCCCGATCGTTGACCACCTTCAGTTCAACTCCGATAAACTCCCTTCCCGTCTTCGACTTGAACCGGAGCTGTTCCGTCTCATCGAGCTTTTTTAAATGGCCTTTCAGAAGGGAAAGGGTCAGATAGGGACTCGTCTCCGTCATTCCATAAGTCTGGATGTAGTCACATTTGAAGGTCTGAACGATCTTCTTCACGACTTCAGGGGCAATGGGTGCCCCTCCACTTAAAAGGACCCTCAAACTGCTGTAATCGTATTTTCCCACATCTGGATCATTGACCATGAGATTAAGCATGGTGGGAATGAGATTGGTAAGGGTCACTCTCTCTTTCTCGATCGTTTCAAGGACAGTCTTTGGATCAAACTCTCTCACCAATACATGTGTTCCACCAACCCAGGTGATAGCCCAGGTTGCCCAGGCATCGGCAAGGTGAAACAGAGGAGCTACATGAATCCATACATCCTGATCGGTCAGATGGATCTCTGCGATCGTCCCAAGAGCGTGGGTTGTCACATTTTTGTGCGAGAGCATGACGCCCTTGGGCCGCCCTGTCGTCCCACTGGTGTAATAGATCTGTGCTACGTCCTCATCGTGGATGGATATCTCCGGAGGTGGGCAAGGATCTCCCTTCTCCAAAACTTTTTCGTAGTGTAGGTCTCGGTCTTCCTTGGAGACGATCCCATCTCTTGTCCAGAGAATCTTTTTAATCCCCACGATTTTCTCACGAATCGGGTCAACCTGCTTTTGATAAACCGGATCCAAAATCAAAATCTTCGATTCCGAATCTTGTAAGATAAAGGCGATCTCCCCTGGTGAAAGTCTGATGTTGATGGGAACGGAGATGGCTCCGATCTGTGCTATTCCGTAATAGACCTCTAAAAAATAGTGGCAGTTGGGAAGAAGGACAGCCACCTTATCATCTTTCTCTATGCCAAAACCCTTTAAAAGATGGGAGAGTCGGTTAATGCGCTGATGGAACTCTTGATAAGTCCATCGCCTTCCTCCGCAGACAATAGCCTCTTTTTGAGGAAATAATTTACTCGCTTTTTTTAAGGTCTCTGTTAGGATCATCTCTTGGGCAATCCTCCATTAGCAATATTTCGTGATGGACTCGGTCACCTTCGAAGGATGAAAATAGCCCAAAGGGTTGGTTTAGGGTTACGGCGACGAGCCCCATTTCGTCATTCGGTAACGGTTACTTTAGAAAAATTAAATAGGTGAGACGTAGCCTTTTAACACGATACAGGCCCCGAACCTATATGGTACAGAGTGGGCTTACCGTCGCCCTTAAACGAAACCCTTATTTTTAAGCCACTACTCCCCTTCGCTTTTGGTCAAATCTTCAAACCGAATATCAAGGCCTAAGACCCCTTTAATCTCTCCCATCTCATTTCGGATGGGTCCGGAAAGGGTGATACAGAGAGCTCCGGTATGCTTTGAAGAATAGAGGTTGGTGACATGGATCTTGCCATCTCTTAACGGTTCAATGAACCAGGGTCGATCCGAGTAGTCTTCTCCTATAGGCACATTGGCAAACTTTGCCTGATCCACGGGTTGACAGATGGTTCGAGTAACCTTCTTCCCCTGGATATCCACCACATAGACATATTGCAAATAGGGATACTCATCAATGAGGAACTGCAAGACCTGCTCCATTTGCTCAGGATTCATGGTTCGCATTCTCGGATCTTCAATCACACGTTCAATGATATGGTAAGCCATCTCATGGGCCCTTGCCTTGAGCATATCAAATTCGGAGACAAATATCTCAGGCAGGTATTTGCGGGTTACTTTCTCCATCTCCTGATCGGAGATGGCGGTTGTTCTACCCTCTTCATACTGTTTGGTTACCCAGCGATTGATCTTAGCCACTCCAGGATGGGTCTTTTCAATTCGATCTTTCCCAGTCAATGCAAAATGGGAGTTGATCCACTGGGCAATGCCTGCCAGCCCAGATTTGTCATTGATCGAGATGGAGATGGGCCGATTCAGGATCTTGGCTGTATTGAAGATATTATAGATCTCTTCGTTCTTCAAAATCCCATCCGCATGAATTCCCGCGCTGGTCGCATTGAAGTTCGCTCCGACAAAGGGCGTGCTGGGCGGAATCTGAAAACCGATATTCCGTTCTAAATAATTTCTGATCTCGGTGATCATTGTCGTATCAACGCCATTGTTATGTCCCACGAGGCTGATATACTCGATGACCAATCCCTCAAGTGGCGCATTGCCTGTTCTTTCTCCAAAACCTAAAAGCGTTCCGTTGGCTGCCGAGCAACCATAGAGCCAGGCTGTGGTCGCATTGATCAATCCCTTATAAAAGTCGTTGTGGCCATGCCATTCGAGACACTCCGAAGGGACTCCTGCATCATCAATCATCGCCCGGATAATCTTGGGCACGCATCGCGGAAGGGCTGCTCCTGGATAGGTGACGCCGTATCCCAAAGTGTCGCAGAGCCGAATTTTGACAGGAAGCTTATACTCCTCGGAAAGGCGCATGATGTCTTGTGCAAAGGGAACGCAGAACCCATAGATGTCTGCACGGGTGACATCTTCAAAATGGCATCGCGGGATGATCCCTAAATCGAGGGCAGCCGATACGATCGAGAGATACTCTCTCAACACAACCCTTCGGTTCTTCCTCAATTTTAAAAAGATGTGATAATCTGAGACCGAAGTCAGAATACCTGTCTCTTTCAGGCCCATCTCTTTGACCAGCTTGAAATCCTCTTTGACCGCACGAATCCATCCGGTGATCTCAGGATACCGGTAATTCTTTTCCTGGCACCTTCGGACCGCTTCCTTGTCCTTTTCGCTATAGAGGAAGAATTCGCACTGCCGAATCACCCCATTGGCGCCTCCCAATTTATGGAGCATCTCATAGAGATTAACAATCTGCTCCACAGTATAGGGAGGTCTGGCCTGCTGGCCGTCACGAAATGTGGTATCCGTGATGAAGATCTCCTCTGGAGGATCGATGAAGACAAACCGATTGTCGAACTCGATCCGACAGACTTCATCGTAAGGGAAAATATGCCGGTAGAGATTGGGTTCCTGAATGTCGAGAAGCGGAAATGGAATCGTTGCTGCCTTGCTCTGAAATGCCTTCTTCTTTTTTGCAATCGCCATGCTTCCTCCCTTTCCGAAGAAAACTTAAACCTTCAATCTAATCCACAATTCATCCAACTGTTTCCCATCCACTTTGGAAGGGGCATCGGTCATCAGGCAGGTTCCCTTTTGGGTCTTTGGAAAAGCAATCACATCCCGGATCGACTCCGAATGGCTAAGAATCATCGCAAGCCGATCAAACCCGAAAGCAATACCTCCATGAGGGGGCGTTCCATATTCGAGGGCCTCCAGTAAAAATCCAAATCTATCTTTAGCCTCCTTCTCATCCATTCCCAACTTCTCAAAGAGAAGGGACTGCACTTCTTTGATGTGATTCCGGATACTTCCACCACCGATTTCAGAACCATTTAAAACGAGATCGTATGCCTTGGCTTTCACCTCTGCGGGGCAGTTCTTCAATTTGGGGATATCCTCATCTTGGGGAGCGGTAAAAGGGTGGTGAACGGCAACGTATCGCTTCTCTGTTTCGTCATACTCCAAAAGGGGAAAATCGAGAATCCATACAAACCGATATTCTTCTTCGGGGATAAGTCCTAATCTCTTGCCAAGATGGAGGCGGAGATTGGCCAGAGATTGATTGACAACTTTTGAAGAACCAGCAATGAAGAGGAGGAGATCACCCTCAGAGGCCTCCATCACCCTCTCGATCGCCTTCCTCTCTTCATCGGTGATCGATCTTTGTATCGCCGACTGCCACTCCCCCTTCCCTACTCTGGCAGAGATCAATCCCTTGGCTCCATAGTCATAGACAAACCGGGTCAGATCATCGATCTCTTTTCGTGAGAAGGTCGCTCCTCCTTTGACATTGATGGCTTTGATGATCCCTCCTCCGCTCAGTGCTTCCTGAAACACCTTAAAGGTTGAACCGCTTAGAATCTTTGATAGATCTCTCAACTCCAAGCCAAATCGGATATCTGGCTTATCCAGGCCATACCGATCCATGGCTTCGTCATAGCTCAATACCGGGAACGGAGTTTTAAGCTTGATCCCCAAGACCTTATCAAAAAGGTGAGCCATCAACCCTTCCATCGTCCTTTGGATATCCTCAACCGTCACAAAGGACATCTCCACATCGATCTGTGTAAACTCGGGTTGTCGGTCTGATCGGAGGTCCTCATCCCGGAAACAACGAACGATCTGAAAGTACCGATCATAACCGGCCACCATCAGGATCTGTTTGAAGAGCTGAGGCGATTGTGGCAGCGCATAAAAATGTCCTGGGCTGAGACGGCTTGGAACGAGAAAGTCCCTTGCCCCTTCAGGAGTGGACTTGGTGAGCATTGGTGTCTCAACCTCTAAAAATCCAAGACCGTCAAAGTAGTTTCGCACCTCTTTCGCCAAACGGTGCCGTAAGATCAGATTACTCTGCAAACTCGGTTTTCGCAAATCGAGGTAACGATACTTGAGACGGGTATTTTCCTCCACCTTCTCTTCATCTTCGATGAGAAATGGAGGCGTTCTGGAGACATTTAGAATCTTAATCTCCTTAGCAATGACCTCAATCTCTCCAGTGGCCAATTTGGGATTCGCTGTCCCCTCAGGTCTTAGAACGACCTCTCCCCTGATTCCAACGACATACTCATTCCGAAGGCTCTGTGCCTTCTCATGGGCTTCGTGGTTCGATTCAGGATTAAAGACAACCTGAACAATCCCATACCGGTCCCGAACCTCAATGAAGATGAGCCCCCCGAGATCCCTTCTTCGTTGAATCCATCCCATGAGGGTCACTTCTCGACCCTTATCCTCTTTTCGAAGATTTCCGCAGTAATCCGTCCTTTTCCAGTCCCCTAAAAGATCAATCATTGTATTAGTCCCATCGTCTCATAATCGTATAGTCGAATCGTCCCATAATCTAATCGTTCTCCCTTTGACTATGAAACGATGCGACTCAAAGATTATCTGACTATCGCAATATATTAACTGAATCTCCTTTGGGGGTCAAGGAGTTACCAAACTCTGCAGATAAATCCTCTTAGGTATTCTCCTTCGGGGTGGGATAAATGGATGGGATGGTCGATCGGATGGCCTCGTCTGGCTAAGAGTTGAACCTTTCTCTTTGCATCCACAGCCGCTGAGAAGATGATCTTCTGGAAAAGATCCCAGTCCATGTAATGAGAACAAGAAAAGGTCAAGAGAAGCCCACCCTCTTTTAAAAGACGAAATGCCTGCAGATTCAGATCTTTATACCCTCTTGAAGCATGCACAAGGTGAGATCTCTTCTTTACAAAAGGAGGGGGATCGAGGATAACGATATCAAAATCGGGCTCCAAACCTCTCATCACTTCAAAAACATCCCCTCGGATGGGATGGATAGGGATCTTACGTAATTGATTGAGGGAAACATGGTCTTTTGCCCTTTCCAGGGCCTCCTCTGAGGAATCAACCAGAGTAATCTCCTGGGCTCCTCCAATCCCTGCATGGACGGAAAAACCTCCCGTATAACAGAAGCAGTCCAATACGCTCTTCCCTTTAGAAACCTTCTGTAGGAAAAACCGGTTCTCCCGCTGATCTAAATAAAAGCCGGTCTTCTGTCCCTCCTCTACATCCACTCTGAACCGACATCCATACTCCTCAATCTCAACCGGTTTGAGAATCGCATCCCCGTAAAGAAGACCTTTGGCTTCGGACAACCCCTCCTCCTTCCGGGTAGAAACATCGCTCCGTTCGTAGATACTTTTCGGACGAAAAATCTTTACCAGATTGTCGATCAAAAGGCCTTTTAGCCGTTCCATCCCCGCTGTCAGACATTGGAGCACAAATATCTCTCCATAACGATCAACGATCAACCCTGGAAGAAAATCTCCCTCTGCATTGATGAGCCGATAAGCATTCGTCTTTCCTTTGAGCCTCTCTTCTCTCAGTGCCTTTGCCTGTAGCAAACGCTCTCTGAAGAAAGATGAATCCAGCACCTCTCTCTCACGAGTTAGTATGCGAAGAATGATCTGGGAATGGGGATTGAAATGGCCCATCCCCAAAAAGTTTCCATCTCCAGAGTAGACCTCTGCAATTGCTCCAGGCGAAATATCTCCTTCTGTTCTTGACACCGCCCCCGAAAAAACCCAGGGATGACCTCTGAGCAGGGGCTTTTCCTTTCCTTTCTCAAGGGTGATCTTTGGCAATCTTTTCATCTTGTCCGCCTATAAAAATAACTAAATCCAAAGCACCAATGATCAAATAATAACCAAGATCCAATAACCAAAATTATAAGAAACGAATTGTAAAATTTGGGTGATTGGAGTTTAACAATTAGTGATTATTTGGTATTTTGAATTTGGTGATTCGAATTTTAACGGTCTATCTCGAACCAAGAAGACCACAGGCTTTGCCCCTGGGGCTCCATCTCGATCAACAGTACCTAAACAGTATAAAATGATATTGGAGAGGATGGGCTACGGTTTTCTCTGGATCGCTTTCTCTATTACAGCACCAAGAAACTCGGCATAGGTCATTCCCCGAACACGGATAGCCCTGGCCATGCCAGAGGGTGGAGAAATGTCCGGATTGGGATTTACCTCTAAGACATAGAGCTTTCCGTCCCGATCAATACGCATATCCACGCGGGCATAATCCCGGCATCCGAAGAGTTTAAAGACTTTAATAGCAAGATGCTCTACCCTCTTCTGCATGACCCATTCCAAGGGGGCAGGACAGACCGGTTTCGACTTCTGGTACTCGATGCTGTCCTGCACCCATTTAGCTTCATAACCGCAAATGCGTGGAATGCCTTCTGGAAATTCGGAGTAATCAATCTCAGAAATGGGGAGAGGTTCAACCTTTCCGTTTGTCTCTAATAGACCCACATTCAGCTCCCTGCCATCAATATACTCCTCCACCAGTGCTGGTTGGCGATATTTTTCGATGACATACCGGATCTGTCGGTTGAGGGATTCGTCATTATGAACCACGCTTTGGTTCGAAATTCCAAGACTTCCATCTTCATGGAGGGGTTTGACGATGATGGGGAAAATATTTCCTTTCAACGATCCAACTTCTCGATCAAATATTTTATACCGGGGGGTGAGGACACCCTGGGAGGTAAGGATATCCTTCACCTTCCCTTTATCCTGACATAGCCCAAGTGTCAGAGCAGAAGACCCCGTATAGGGAATCCGTAACAGATCGAGCAGGGCGGGAATGTTCATCTCGAGGCTTGCATCGCCATAGACGCTCTCACAGAGGTTGAAGACGACATCCGGCCGAATCTCTTTTAACCAATGGATGACCGAATCGATCTCATGGCGCACGGCCATGACATGAAACTCATGTCCGAGGGAGCAGATCCCTTCTTCAATGGCGCCAATCTCCTCCTGCACGGCCTCCTCTGCCAAGATGTCCTTCGCCTCTCCCTTCTCAAGCCTCTCAAAGAGGTTGTAGAGCACACCTACTTTTAGCTTAGATCCTTCCATCTCCGCCCTCCCTTGATCCCTAAACCCAGCACGGTCAGGGATGAGCCATCACCTTCTTGGCAGCGACTTTCTCTTCGCTACCGGTTTTCACCTTCTTGAACTCGATGATATTCGGTTCCGGATATTCGTAGATCTTGCCCTCATAATTTCTCAAGACCATCTTCCCTTTTGCTCTGGAAACCAAGTAGTTTGGCTCCAGAGGGATCTTTCCTCCTCCCCCTGGTGCGTCCACCACAAAGGTTGGAATCGCATAACCCGTGGTGTGGCCTCGAAGCTTTTCGATGATCTGAATCCCCGCGGCAACAGAGGTCCTGAAATGTTCTGTGCCCATAGCTAAATCGCACTGGTAGATATAATAGGGCCGTATCCGGATCTTCAGAAGTTCATGAACCAGCTTTTTCATGATGGGGGCTTTATCATTGATTCCCTTAAGGAGAACCGTCTGGCTTCCCAGGGGAATGCCTCCGTCTGCCAGGTCATTGCAGGCTCGTCTCACCGCATCCGTGATCTCTTTGGGATGCGTAAAATGGATCGACATCATCAGGGGATGATATTTCTTGAGCATCTTCACCAGTCCAGTTGTAATCCTCTGGGGAAGCGAAACCGGAACCCTTGTTCCAATCCGGAGGAGCTCAATATGAGGAATTGCCCTCAACCGGCTTAAAAACTCCTCGAGCCTCTCATTCTCGAGCAGGAGGGGATCCCCTCCTGAGAGAAGGACATCCCGGATCTTTCGGTTTTTCTTCAGGTATTTGAGAACCTCTTCAAAATTCCCCTCTGTGATTGACCGTTCCGTACTTCCGACCAGGCGTCTCCGAGTACAGTATCGGCAATAGACGGCACATTGATCTGTAATCAGCAGAAGGACTCGATCCGGATACCGATGCACAAGCCCAGGCACTGGAGAATCCTTATCCTCTCCGCAGGGATCGACCATATCGCACTTGGAGAGGTGGAGTTCTTCAATCCGTGGGATGGCCTGTCTTCGTATCGGACAGTTTGGATTGATTGGATCCATCAAGCTGAGAAAATAAGGGGTGACGGCCAGGGCCAGTCTCCCTTTCGAATGCCTGATCCCCTCGATCTCCTCCGGAGTCAATTGGAGGATCTCTTTTAGCTGATCCAGTGTCATGATTCGATGACGGAGCTGCCATCTCCAGTCATTCCACTCCCTCTCTGTCACCTCCTTCCAATAGGGAGGGATTGTCTCTTTGGTCTCAATGACGATCTTCTCTTCTTCAGAGGTTTGAAATAGTTTAAGTTGTAATGGTCTCTCGATCCTTCGAATAAGCGGGACAGATAAATCAGAGTCTGAAGCAGGCTCCATTTTCACTCCTTCCCGCATCCCTGCTCATGGGATTCAACCCCTTCGCAAATAAAAAAGGAGATATCATAATGGATACCTCCCCCCTCTAACACAAAGGAATCGCCCTCTGTCCTCGAAAGCAGGCATGCACCTTTTCTTTTTGTTCGTTGATAGCCGATAATCTTGACCTCTCCTCTTTTAAGATTCATCTGTTGGCGTCCACTCTCAAAGAAGCGGGCGCCAACATCTGACCAATCCTCTTTGCCCTTTCGGGCGAACAATATCCCCCTATTACTTCTTGGGGGCTTCGGCTGGTTTTGTTTCAGCAGGTTTCTCTGCTGGCTTCTCGGCCGGAGGCGCTTCAGCAGGCATGGCCTCTGGAGGTTTCGGTGCCTCTTTGACCGCTGGTTTCTCCGGTTCCTTCGCTTTACATCCGATTCCCATAGCGGCAAGATTGATGACCAGAATCAGTGCAAAAAAGAGTAATATCCACTTCCTCATCTGTCTTCACCTCCTTTCTGATTGAAGTCGGGAAGTTTCCCCCTTTTTTACGGATGAAGAACTCCTGATTTCGTCAGAGGGGAACATCTCCTGGATCACTTTCTTCAACAGTCGTGGCTCAACAGGTTTTTTCAGGATGCGACGGATACCGATCTGTCTGAGACGGAGGGTGAGATCATCGGTGATCTGAGGACTCATCAGGATGAAACGTTTGTTCCACTTCTTTAAGAGAGGAAGCCATCTCTCAAAACCTTCCATCTCCAAGTCAGCCAGGATCATTCCTCTCTTAATATCCTTCTGTCTTCTCTCTAATTCAGAAATATCTTCGATCTCCTCCACTTGGAACCCATACTTCTTCAAAATCTTATTTAGACTGAGCCGCAAAAATTCATCCCTATCGAGAATGAATGCCCATCTTGCCTTTTCTTCCATAAAGATAATTTAGTATCAATTTTCGTGCCAAATATTATCTCGAATCCAAAAAAACATGATTAAAAAACTTAATAAAATCAATATGTTTCAGCCTATTCCCTTCGTAAATTCTGCTATACAAATTTCATTTAATGGGGGTTGATGAAAAAATGGCATACTCTTCTCAGCCCAAGTATGACAAAATGGCATTGTATTACCGTTAACTCACTAAAACTATGACTTCTTGTCTTGTTCCATTGATTTAGACTTTGTGACTGTACTGCCCTGAATCTCTTCAATCTTTCTATGGATCGTTCTCACGTTGATCCCTAATAATTTGGCAGCCTTCAACTTATTTCCTCGGGTTGCCTTCAATGTCTGGATCAACATCTCCCTCTCCACTTCCTCAAGAGGTGTTCCAATCTTAAAAGGAACCACCTCCCGCTCTTCTTTAAAATCTCTTATCTCCTGAGGAAGGTGCTGAATGTCTAAGACTTCTGGACTATGGATGACCAGTGCAGATTCAATCGTATTTTCCAGCTCCCTGACATTCCCACTCCAACCATAATCCATCAGGAGGTTCATGGCCCTCTGAGATACGCCCTTTGTCTTCATCGGATATTTCTTGCTGAATTTTTCAACGAAAAATTGGACTAAGAACGGAATATCCTCTTTTCGTTCCCGCAAAGGCGGCAGTTTGATATTGACCACATTGAGGCGATAATAGAGATCCTCCCGGAAGCTTCCATTCTTCACCTCTTCCTGAAGATCTCGATTGCTTGCCGCAATGATCCTGATATTGACTTTGAGTGTCTTATTTCCTCCCACTCTCTCGAATTCGCCCTCCTGAAGGACCCTCAGTAGTTTGATCTGTGTGGAAATGGGAATATCCTCCACCTCGTCCAAAAAAAGGGTTCCTTGATGGGCCATCTCAAATCTCCCTTTCCGGGAGGCAATCGCACCGGTGAAGGCTCCCTTCTCGTGGCCAAAGAGTTCGCTCTCAATGATTCCCTCGCTCAAGGAAGCACAGCTCACTTTGATGAAGGGCATGCCTGCCCGAGGACTGTTGTAATGGATCGCATTGGCGATTAACTCCTTGCCGGTGCCGCTTTCACCAATGATAAGGACTGAACTGTCATAGAGTGCGATGTGACGGATCAGTTCGAAAATCCTAACCATCTTTTCACTTCTCCCAATGATATTCTTAAATTGGAACTTATCTTCTAATTGAGAGCGTAGGTCTCGGTTTTGAAGGATCAGGGTCTGCTTCTCCAAGGCCCTCTCTGCCAACAGGGAGAGGACTCTGGGGTTGATCGGTTTTTCAATAAAATCGAAGGCCCCGAGCTTCATCGCCTGAACAGCCTTCTCAATCGTGCCTTGGGCAGAGATGACGATCACTTCGGTCTCTGGTCTCAGCGATTTGACAGCCTCAAGAAGCTCGAGGCCATCCATTTTGGGCATCACCACATCCGTAATTACCAGATCGACCATCTCCTGACGAAAGAGCTGCAGCCCTTCCTTTCCGTTCGACGCAAGAAGAGAGGTATAACCTTTCTTCTTGAAGAGAAGTCGGAGGCTCTCCCCCACTCGAGGATCATCTTCCACAATGAGGATAGCTTTTTTATCCATAACTCCTTAAAAAGTTCGGAGTTATTAGTTCGGAGTTCGGAGAAATGCTAAACCCGCAAGGCAAATTTTCTTCGATTCGATTGATTACTCCGAACTACGAACACCGAACTCCGAGCTTAACTTCGATTAAGCGGAAGCCTTATCCTGAAGGTAGCCCCTCGATTCACCTCGCTCTTCACAGTGATCTCTCCGTGATGGTCGGAGATGATCTTCTTGGCGATCGAAAGCCCAAGACCCGAACCGGTAGGTTTCGTGCTGAACATAAAATCAAAAATCTTAGGGAGATGCTCCTTCGAAATCCCCACCCCATTGTCCTGGACGATGATGAATACATTCTTCTTCGACCCACGAGTGGTAAGATGGATCTCTCCTCTTTCAGAAACGGCTTGAATGCTATTAATGAGGAGGTTGGAAACGGCCAGATTGATCTGACTGACGTCAATCTTCACCAGAGGCAGATTCTTCTGAAAATGGACCTCTAGCCGGGCATTCTTCATCTGAGCATCCGGCCTCAGCAAGTGGGCAATCGAATCCAGCACCTCATTCAACTGAACCCACTCAAATCTCAGGGGTGGGAGACGGTTGAAATCCAGAAACTCTTTCAGATTATTCTCAAGGCGAAGGGTCTCATAGCTGATGAAGTTAAGAAGGGATTGAATCTCCTCCTTCTGGGCGAGATGGATCTCCTCTCTCAGCTCATCCCTCAATAGCTCAATATTGATGTTAAGGGAACTGAGAGGGTTTCGAATCTCATGGGCCATCCATCGGGCCAACATGCCGATCGTAGAGAGGTCTTTGCTCTGGCTGATCTCCCGTGAGAGCAACCCCTTTTCCGTGATATCCGCAAACGTGGCCAAACATCCGATGAAGACATCTTGTTGATCAAAGACAGGATAGAAACTGCACCGAACAAGCTGTGCCTCTCCTTCAGAGGTCGTCTGGCCGTGAATAGCCAATTCAATATCGTGATGGCTCTCTCTCTTTTCATAAACGGCGTTGAACTGTCTCCGGATCGTCTTATAAGGGATGACCCGATCGAATCGTTTGCCCAACGCCCTTTTTCCCTTGACCTTGAAAAACTCCACAGCTACCGGATTAAAGACCTGGATTCGGCCTCGTTCATCGGCAAATACGACTGCCTCCTTCAGATGATTCAAAATCGTCTCAAAGAGATCGGGATCGGGTGGGTTGATCTTCATCCATTACCCTGCCATTCCATATCGCTCAAGGGCGTGATGGAAAATGGTCTTAACCAAACGGTTGTATTCCCAGCCCATCCGTCCAGCCATGATGGGAAGATCGCCATAAACAGGAGAGAGACCGGGCAGAGGATTGATCTCCAGAAAGTATGGAATTCCGTCCTTCCCGATGCGGATATCCACACGGGATACATCTCGGCAATCCAGGGCTCGATAGGCTTTCATCGCCACTGCCTCAATCTCCTTTAATAAATGGTTGGAAATCGGAGGAGGGCAATGGTAACGCACCTTCTCCTCCCATTCTCGCTTCACCTCAAGAGAATAGATCGCTTCATCCGGAGGACTTCCCTTCACCTCGATCTGCATCACTCCAAGGACAATGGGCTCCGAATTGCCTAAAATCCCAACCGTGAATTCAGGACCACTCACAAATTCTTCAACCAAAACCGGAGGCCCATAAGTTTCCAGAAGCCATTTCACCTTTTTGTTCAAAGTGGTCGGGTCTGAGATCTTCGAATCGAGCCGAACCCCCTTGCTCGATCCTTCGTAACATAATTTAACGAAAAGGGGATAACGAAGACCGAGGTTGTTAAGATCTTCCATCCTCTCCACCTTCTTAAAACGAGGTGTGGGGACCCCTTCGCTCCTTACAACCCTTTTCGCCATCGCCTTATCCAGAGTGAGCGCCAGTGTGAGAGGATCGGATCCGGTATAAGGAATATTCAGAAACTCGAGGAGGGCAGGGATGTGGGCTTCTCTGTTTCGACCACCCACTCCTTCGGCAATATTGAAGACGATATCAAGCGGAGTTGTTCTCAATCGCTCGATCAGACCTACACCTCCGCCCAGCTTGAATACTTCATGCCCATCGCTTTCAAGGACTTGACGGATGGCGTCGATCGTCTCTTCCGCATCAAACTCTTCCAGAGCATCGATCGGTTGATCATCCCGATGTTTAAAGTCTTTCTTTAAATTGTAAGTGATCCCGACTTTTAACTTCATTCGAACAAAAATAGTCGCCTTTTTGATTCTGTATATCTCTGTTTCGTTTCTTTGTCAACATCGATTCTCTTTTGGCTTTAATTTTTTGAACCGCTATTGATGTTCGGAAATGTAACGGAACGCCGGATTGATAATTCGTGCCTCCTCCCCTCTCCCCCATTTGGGGGGAGAGGGGAGGGGAAAAAGTTGAATAAGGAGGCATTTGGTTCCGTTGTCTTTGCGAAATTCATTCAATGATCTCAATGTTTCGGAAGACCATCTTTTATGTTACATTACATCCGTTAGTCGTTTCTAAGAAGGGATGGAAATTAGAATGGGAATCCGGCGGGAAGAACTTTTCGAGTCCTTAGGTAGTTTAAGAAAAGGGCTTCTCCGCATCATCGGAATAATCGTCCTTCTCGGCATCATCCTCTTTCCATTTTCAAAGACACTGCTCCGCCATCTTCATCGTTCCCTCCAGGAAGATCTCGTTGCCTTTGGTATCCCCGAAGCCTTTTTCTCCCTTCTCAAGTTGACGCTCTTTTCCAGCCTCTTCCTATCTGTACCAGTCATCTTCTTCTACCTCTGGAAAGCCTTCTCACCCCTCTTCCAGAAGAGAGGGCTGGAATCCTCATTTCTCGTTCCTCTAACCACCATCCTCCTTTTCTATGCCGGAGCAGCCTTCTGTTACTTCATCACCCTTCCCTTCGGCATCCAGTTCCTCATGGGATATCAATCGGCCACGATCAAACCCATGATCTCCGTGGCGAAATACATCTCTTTCTGTGTGGTGTTCATCTTTGCCTTTGGTCTGGTTTTCGAACTACCCCTCATCCTGGCCCTGTTAAGTTATATCCATGTGGTCAATGCCTCGTTTCTGACTCGAAACCGCAGGTATGCGATTCTGATCATGGCCATCCTCTCGGCAATACTCACCCCCACTCCAGACGTCTTCAATATGGCCTTGATGGGAGGCCCCCTCTATATCCTTTTTGAGATTGGGGTTCTTCTGGTCAAAATCGTTGAACGAAGAAGGTCTGCCGATGATGGGATCTCCTCATCAACCCGATAGCTATAGAAAACAGAAGGGAGGCATACCTAATCGATATGCCTCCCTTCTGTGATGCCTCTTTTTTGAAGAGAAATGTAAGTCCTATTTGGGACTCTCTTGTGCTCCTGCCACTCCTAAAATCGTCACCGAAAAGGCAACAAAACTTCCCCGATGAGGCGCATATTCCACCTTCACTCTCTCTCCAGGAATTGGATACCGGTGCGGTGTGTAAACCGTCTTTCGCCCGATTCTAAAACTGATGAGGCTCTTATCCTTCTCGTTCTCCACATCCATGACCATTCTTCCCTCGATGCCCTTCACAACCCCCGTTATCACCATCTTCTCCTGAGCTATTGAACGACCACTCAAAAACAGGAAAAGCAGAGTCACCAGTATGAAAATAAAAATTCCTTTTAACTCTTTCATCTCAGATCCTCCTTTCTCACAACACACCGGACGGTCTCATCTCTCTTCATCTTCGGGCAGGATGGAAGAGACGAGCACGATTCCGTCCCTCCCTTTTGGCATCATAAAGGGCCTGATCCGCCATTTTTACCAGATCCCCTTTCGACTTCGGGTGGTGATCTGGAAAGTTGGAAATCCCAAGACTCACCGTAATGTGGGTATGGGTCTCTCCCACCTCAAAGGGTGTACTCTCCACCTTTCTCCGGATACGCTCCGAAATGATAGTCGCTTTTTGGATTCCGGCATCCGGCAAGATGAGGACGAATTCCTCTCCTCCATAACGGGCGACTGTGTCTTTTTCCCGGACCGAAGCTTTTAACAAGGAGGCAATCTCACGAAGGACTTTGTCCCCTTCGGGATGTCCGAAGGTATCGTTTACCTTTTTGAAATGATCAATATCTACCATAATTAGAGAAAGAGGAGAACCTTCCTGAAAAGACTTCTCCACCTCGGTAATCAACTTTTCCTCAAAATATTGTCGGTTATAGAGATTGGTCAGGTTATCATAGATGGCCATTGTTTTGATCGAACTGAATCTTTGAAACTGCTTCAAGGTAGATGCCAGTTGGTAACCGATGACGGAAAAAAACTGAAGAGCTTGAGCATCGTAAACATTGGGCTGATCGCTATTGATCGAAACACAGCCGATGATCTCCTCTTCTACCGCAAGGGGGAGGACGAGATACGATTTCAGCGAAGCCTTTGGATCCATGGCGGTATGAGGGGGCAATAATTTCTTCTTCTCGATCTTCAGGGTCACACAACTGAGATCATTGGGTTCTTCTCCCAAGATCGAAAAGACCTTCACCATATTCCGCGCCACTTCCTGTGTCAACGAGGGAGGGCAGGACTCCTCCTGATAGAGGTAGAGGGTAGACTCCTCTTTCAAAAGGAGTCCAAAAACGGAAAGTTCAAATAGATTGGGTAGATGGTTTACAGCCGCTTCAATGATCTCATTGGTCTCGGAACCCATGTTGATCGTATTGATAATGGATCTCAGAATATTCAAATGTTTAACAACGAATCTCACTGCTTCTCCTATGAGAGGGCTGATTGAATACGATTACAAAGATATCTGAATTTCCCTACTTTTGCGCGATGAGACGCTCTGCTTCTCTCACCTTGGGGAAAACCCTCGGAAAAACTTCTCTGCTGATCACCCCCTCGGTGAGCGCTGAAAACAGAATGAGGAGATGATTGATCAGGCTCTGAAAACCCCGATGGATTTCGGTCGGAGAAAGGCTTCGGTAATCCTCCCTCATTTCTTCAAGGGAAACTCCCTCCTCGGATACTTTCAGAGAATTCAAGAAGGGGTATTTTTCTCCAATCTTCTTAATGGATAAGTTGAAAAGGAGTTCTAAAATGGCCTCGCCAACCATTGCCGAAACCACATCCCAGAGATCAACCAATAGGTTGGCATAAACATTCAGGACAAGATCTGAAGTGAATTTTCCCTCTCTCATCTCTCTGGCCATGGTTGCTATCCCTATTCCATGCACGGCCCTGGGAATCTCTATGTTCGATCAAATAAGGATAATATCCAGTGTGAACAGTTTTCTGTTAAGGCGATGACGCTCTAATGGGGCTTGCTCTTTCGCAGCCTTTTAATCCAACGGTGAATCTCTTCATGATAGATATAAAAAACTAAAAGAACCAGCGCTGAAACGCCAAGAAGAATTAAAAAGGTCAGATATTGGTGGTCGAATGCCTTTCCTCCTTGAAGCGATGCCATCAATGTCCCGGGAATCCTCCCGACGGTAGAAATAACCAGGAAGATACCCAGGTGCATGGGGGTCAGCCCGATAATATAACAGAGGGCGTCCTTTGGAAAACCTGGGATAAGGAAGAGTAGAAAGCTGAGGATAACGCCCTGATGGCCAATCAGATAATCGAATTTTTTCATGGTTTGAGGCGAAACAAATTTCTCAACAGCCAATTTCTCAAAAATCCTCGCCAGGCCAAATGCAAGCAATGACCCGAGCGTGGCCCCAACCATGGAATAAAGAAATCCCCCTTTGACACCGAAAAGATACCCCCCTAAGAACTCAATGGCCCCTCCTGGAATCGGAGCAACGATGACCTGGGCGGCCTGCAGGATGATATAAGCCAGTGGAGCATAAGGTCCGAAGGAAGAAATAAATTTCTTCAATTGGGGTGGGTCGTGAGCGATCTCATAAAATCGGACGAACTGAACCCATATTTGAGAATTGAATCGGTAGATGAGAAGAACAATAAAGGCCAATAAAAGAAGGAGGAGCCACTTCTTTTTTTTTAAAAAGGAAACATCCATAGAGGGGATTTAAACGTACACCTAAACTCTTTTTAAAAATTAATAACACAAAAAGAAAGAGGAGTAAAGCCCGAAAAACAACGAATTCAACCCTTGGATGGCTTCAATTGACTTACTGGGAAGGTTTGGGTGTGGATTGAGGTTCGACAAAGGCATCGCGAATGCACAAATGGGGTCATGGTGGGGTCAAGTCTTGAATTTTGATATTCTCGTCTTTTAAGTCTGCCTATTTTTACCTAAGAAAAAAAGTAAAGAGTAGACAGTGAAGAGTCAATAAATTTTTTATGGGGTTTTATTAACAGCTTACTTTTTACTCCTTACTTGACAACGGTCAAGACATCGTTCACAGAAATAATGGTCACGACATCGTTCAGTAGAAGCACTGAATTGGAAACTCTGAAACTGTTTAGGTAATGTGATGTCGTGACCTGTATCATCCTTATCG
>Ga0116211_1000308_pt1 | contig 27785 bp, 27 predicted proteins | sample SaghotsprinmetaG_FD_94484 | JGI IMG/M metagenome (GOLD analysis project Ga0116211, IMG submission 94484) | Hot spring microbial communities from South Africa to study Microbial Dark Matter (Phase II) - Sagole hot spring metaG | ecosystem: Environmental > Aquatic > Thermal springs > Hot (42-90C) ... | reverse complement strand
CACGATAGTGTTGCAGTCTCCACTTTGGCTACAACTGCCGCGCCTTGACTCCAACCTGCTAACGCGAGGTTGGAGAGTGCGGCGCAAATCCTCGTTCAAGGGCTTGCAAACTTGGCTGGAGTACCTCAGGGTCTTCCATCTCCAGACCCAAAAACTGGATCTCCCCCATGAGGATATTGAGGGTATTGAGGATGCTGTGCATATCCACTAGCGTTTGCTCTACCTCAGATAGATCCGGAATCTCGGTAATTTCTACCTCAACTGGAACATGCTCTTCCATAAAAAACAACCTAACGCTAGAGCAAGCCACTTTCACTCTAGCTCAATCGACTCGGTAGGCGAGCGTCAATCTTGAATCACGACCCCCAACAGCGGCTTAACCAGAACAGCCTCGTGCAGCGCACGCCGGACGTGCAGTGGCGATGACCGGCGCAGCCTGAGTACCAATAGGGTTTGCTCCACCACCGCAGACCAGAGTTTCGCATCCACAACGCTCAGCAGTGGGGGGGTATCCACAATCACGAGGTCGAAACGGTTGCTGACCGTGGCCATGAATGCCGCCAGCGAGGGCTGAGTAAGTAAGCGCACCGGTTGCTGGCGCAGTTGACCCGCCGTCAGGAGGGTTAAGCCCACCCGGGGGGTGAGGCGATCGCCCATCTCTTCCTGGGCGAGCAATTCCGCAAGCCCCTGCCCTTCGGGTAAGCCCAAGGAGCGATGCAGGGCGGGGTGCCGCAAATCCCCATCAATGAGTAAGACCTGTTTGCCCGTTGCCGCAGCAGCCAAGGCAAGGTTAAGGGCTACACGGGTTCGACCCTCGCGCGGGCTAGGGGAAATCACCGCAAGGGAGCGGCCATGGCCAGCGAGGACTAAATTGCCGTAAAGCTGATGGAAGGCTTCTTGAATCTGTTCGTATTCGCCGATAGCCGGCAGGACTTGGCTAACGTGCCAAGCCACACTGCCAATTTTTGCCACCTGCTCCAGACGCAGGCTGGGGTGTCCCTCTGCCCTAGGAATGCGCCCCAGCAGGGGTAGCTTGAGGTTTTTCTGAACCTGCTCAACGCTGATAAAGGTGCGATCCAGAGCATCGGCCAGCGCCACCGCCCCTACACCGACAAGGAGGCTGGCGATCGCCCCAAGGAGGAGTAAATGAAGCCGCGAGACGGTGGGGGCAATGGGGGTAGTCTCAATATCTGTGAGGAGTTGCCAAGCAAAGTTATCTTGTGCTAATTGCAGTTGCACCACTTGGCGCGCCGCCTGCAAATTGTCGAGGGAAAGCTGAGCCGTGCGCATCCGCTGCTCAATGCGCCCGAGTTCCGGCAACTGACGGCTCAACTGCTGTAATTCGGTCGCGATCGCGGCTTGGGGAGCCGCCAATTCGGCATCGTAGCGGCGCTGGTTGTCGTACTCAATCCAAGCGGTTAAATAATTGGTAATCAAGGTTTGGGATACCGCCCCCTGAAACCCCAACGCGGTCGGATTTTCAACCCGGTACTGCTCACCAATCACCTCCGTTGCAATGGTTTGCAGTTGCGCCACAAGGGCATTGCGCTGCTCCTCAAGGGCCAGTAGGACAGGGGTGCCTTCGCGAAAAATGGCCAGATTTTCAGCAATTTGCCGATCCACCTCCTGAATCTGAGCCAGTTTTTGCTGGTAGGTTGGAGAGGCGCTGAGATTAGCCGCCGCCAGCGCCTCCACCGGTGTCATCTTGAGCTGTTCCTGTAGCCCTTGAAACCGACCGTAGGCTTCCACGGCCTTGAGGCGTGCCGCTTGGCGCAAGGAGTGGATCTGGCGGTACTGCTCCGTTAATAGCCGCAGTTGCTCGGTGGGCTGTAGGCTGGCACCGGTGGGTTGCCGTGCCTGTAGATCCCGCTGTAGTTGCTCGAGTTCTGCAAGTTGCTGCTCAATATCTTGATCTAGTTGGCTGAGGGTGCGCTCTAATTGCTGCTGGCGATCGCGCTCACCGTAGGCCATAAACGTTTCTGCTAGAGCCTCAAGGGCGGCACTCACCTGCTCTGGATCGCGATCGCGGTAGATGACCTCCAGCACCTTTGTTGGTTGTGTTTCCGTCGAACGCACGGGTTCAATCACAAGCCGCTGACGTAAGTCATGGGTAGAGGTTGCCAGTTGCTGCACGACGGGTGCCAGCACCTTATCACTGCCCAGTACGAGGATTTGCGTGCCCAGATCCGCCGCAGTTGTTGGTGGTGTAGGTAACGTGAGCGGCTCTTCCGGCACGGTTCCGGTAATCCCCTCCACAGGTGGATTTGCCGTATTTGCCGAAGCATCGGGCAGCGTGGTTCGAATCGGTTCCACCAGCAGCCGAAAGCGCCCTTCGTAGGTGGTGGGTTGCAAAAGGGCGTAGGTACTCGCGGCAACAAGTGAGAGAAGGGTTGTTCCGGCAAACACGCGCCAGCGCCGACGGCCACGTTCCCACAGACCAGAGAAGGAAGATACCCTTGTCGTGGGCGGCAGCACGGGTTGGGATGAACTGCCCTGTACCAGCCGTAAATTAGGCACCTTTTGCGGCAACGCCATCAGCGACCCCTAGTCCAATAAATTGATAATAATCCCCAAGGTTCCCAACGCGCCCAGAGGCCGGAAAACATTCTCCACTACATCGCCAAACTGGGTGAGTCCCGAGCGTTCTACCACAATTACATCCCCCTGTTGCAACACCGGATTGCTATTGACACTAGGTTGCGCGGCCAGACTAAAGGGAATGCGCCGACGGCTCACCGTTCCATCCCGATTCAGCCGCACAAGAGTAATGCGGGAGGTGTTGGCCCGCTGCACGTTAAACCCGCCCGCTGCCCCAATCCCTTGGGTAAGGGTGGCATTGGCGGGCACCTCCACTAGCCCCGGGCGGAGGACTTCCCCCACCACTTGCACCCGAATCGTCTGGGGCGAAAAGGTGGCAGAGGCCAGCCGCACCGCTTCGGCAGCATTCACAGTGGTGGCCTTGGGAATCACGATCACATCATCACTCCGCAGGGTTAAATCTTGGTTAGCATCCCCCGACTGAATTAAGTCCCAAAGATTAACTTTAGTAACGGCGGTTTGGCCATTCCCCAGTTGGCGACGGATCTCAACATTACGAATGTCCGCGTCTTGGGTAATGCCGCCGGCTTGGGCAATCACCCCCGTTAGGCGTGGCCATGTTAAGCCACCGGAAAGCCCCACAGCATCGGTCGGAGCTCCACCCCTTGCCACGGAAATACCGGTAAAGGGAACCGTATAACTGCCGGGGCGAGTGACCTCCCCTGCCACCAGGATGCGCATCGGTCGCGGGGTTTGTAGGTTAACGGTCACGGCGGGAAAGCGCATGACTTTGCTGTAGGCATCGAGAATCACTTGTTCCGCTTGGGGTAAGGTGAGACCCTCGACCCTCAGCCGCCCGGCAAGGGGTAAAACGACGGTGCCATCGAGGTTTACCGGAAACTGGCGCTGGTTCGTGACGCTGTTAGGCAGGTTGACCACTTCCACAAACAGGACATCCCCTGCCCCTAAAATGTAGTCGGCAAGCGGATTGACCCCGAAGGTGTAGGGGGCCGTAGGCGGCATTTGGGCGATGGTGGGACGGGGCATCAGCGGGGCTGTACTCAGCGCCAGCACGATCGCCACCGATAGTCCCCGACGTTGTAGCAGAGCTAAGGGTAAGTGCCCCATTCACCTGTCCTCCTCACGTGTGCGCTTCGTTGGCAAAGCATGTTTTTAAGCTGTTGTCAAAGACTGTTTTATCATATCCCCTGTGTCACCCTTGCCCCCCGCTAAAAGGTTGCCCGCACAATAAATTCGTAGTCTCCCCCCGGTTCTAATTGATAGTCCTGCTGCTCAAGAAAGCGCCCAAGGGGTTCCTTGATTAAGGCGCGTCCTAGGGCAGGTGAAATGCTCAGGCGTTTGGCTTTGAAGTGCCAGCAAAAATCCCATTGGTACTTACTGGCGCACACCTGACCGCGAATGTGCCCCTCTTGCCAGCTTTGGGCTGTAATCCGAACATGGGCAGTGGTCTGGGGTAAGGGTTTGGCCGCCACGGTTTAACGCAGTTGAGTAACAACTTGATTATTTACCAGTTGCTCTTGGGTGAGCAAATCTTCTACCGTAATCCGCAGTTGGCGATCGCTATCCACCTGAAAGAGAACTTTAATGCGATCGCTGCCGGGGTAGCCGGGGGGATCCAGTTTGGCGAGGGTTTTGCCTTGGAGCGTATCATTCAGCGGTTGCACCGTTAGTTGACCGGCACTGCGGGTGATGAGGCGATCGCCATCAAAGAAAATTTCTACCCCCCCCTGCTCATCCCCTAGCTCACCAATCACCAGTTCAATACTGGGTTGCCCCTCAGTCGAAGCCCCCAAAATCAATTCCACCGGCTCCCGCATCGGGTAGGGCTGACCCCGCTGAATAATCGGATGCCAGCCATGGCGATTGAGTTTGCGATCCCAAAAGCGGATGCCATAGCTATGGTACAAAAAGTCTTTGAGTTCTAGCCCTTGGGTTAGCGCGAGGGCACCCATGGCCACCGCCGTAAAGGGTTGGTGACTGCTCATTTTACTGCGGTCAAAATACTGACCAATCCAGTCCTGTACTGCCGGGATTTGGGTGGTTCCGCCCACCAAGAGAACAGCATCAATGGCATCTGGTGCAATGCCTTGGCGGCGACCTTGGTGTAGCACGTGGGTCAGCGCCTCTTCTAAGCGTTGAAAGAACTGCTGCTGCCGCAAAATGTCCTCCAACTCTGCCCGCTCTAGGCTAAGCTCAAGGGTGGTAAAGGTATCGGCATCAAAATACACCTCCTGCGCATGGGTCTGCTGGGAGAGTTGAATTTTTAACCGCTCTGCCAGGCGCAGTAACATCCCGTTGGGGGTGATCCCACGCTGCTGCCAATAATCAACAATCCAGTGATCAATGTCGGTGCCGCCTAGGTTAAGGCCTGCCTTGCCCAAGACCCGTGCCATACGGGGTCGTTGCTGATAGCTATCGGTCCACCGGCGATCGCCCCACTTGAGAATAAAGCCTAGGGGAGCGCGCTGCTGGTCGTGGGTTTTCAGTTCCACTAGGGACAAATCAAGCGTGCCGCCACCAAAATCAATGACGAGAACCACGGGGCGATCGGCGACACCATAGCCAAGCGCTGCTGCCGTGGGTTCATCCAAGAGGCGAATCTGGTCAATGGCAAACCCCTCACACACCTGCAATAGCCAGCCCCGATAGGTTTCAAAACTATCCACGGGTACCGTAAAAATGAGGGAGTCGCCCAAATCACCGCCACTGTGCTTCACGGCAGTGAGCAGACTGCGCAAAAACCAAGTGCCCACCGCTTCAAATGTCATCGGGCAACCATCTAGATCCGGCAGATAGCCCTGCACTGCCGCGCCAATACCCCGCTTAAACCGTGAGAAAAACCGGCGATCGCCCCCCACATCCAGCCCCCGATCTCGCACCTGCTGTCCCACCACCACCAAGGGCAGTGCCGCATCTTCCACATAAACTAGGCTCGGAATGAGGGCACTCACCTCGCCAAACCCCAGCGATAACCCTGCCACCGTAACCAACTCTGCCGCTTGGGCAGCATAGTTCCAGCGGGTTACAAGGGTGTTACTAGTGCCAAAATCAATTGCGTAGGTCACCAGAGAACCTCCAAGAAGCCCCTGCCTTCAGCCACAGGGAAACATATCGGTGACGGTTCAACCGCCAGTCAGTCCGAGCTACGTTTGAGATGATAGACCTGTACACCAACCCACAAGTCCCTCAAGAGCAACGGACGTGGTTACTCATTTTGCCTTATTGGGGCGTTTTATTGGGGCATTATTATTAGGGCATTATAGTATCAATGTTTTCATAGAGAGCCATAATGTCAAGTTGAGTGTTAAGCGTACTCAGGAACAATCGGACATTCAGATCATCAAATTCTGACAACAACCACTGATGAGCCGCCGTTTTGACGTAGTGTTCCACGCGAACACTGTACTGATCAATGAGGAGGTACTCACAAAAGCTTTCAAGGGTACGGTACGCAGAAAACTTCTCCCCGTGATCGTAGTCTTGCGTTGATTTGGAGAGCACTTCAGCAATAAAGCAGGGGTTAGTCACGGTGTCAGTGCGGCCGGTTTGAAGCTGTAGGGGCTTTGCCACCACCATCAGATCGGGATAGGTGTAAAGGTTGCGATCGGGAATCCATAACCGTTGGTCGGCGGCAAAAATCCGGTAAGGCTTGCCTCGCAGAGCAAATTTGAGCAGGGTTGCCAGATTGATGACGATTTCGTTGTGGTCAGGTGTACCGCCCGTCATGGGTCGAATTTCGCCGTTTACGTATTCATGGCGTTCCTGGGATGCTGCTTCAAACTCTAGGTACTCTTCGCGGGTATAGGTGCGTTGCTCAAGTGCCTGTGTCATGGTAGTTGTGGTTTTCAACACCCCTCATATTAACTAAATTCTGAAATTCTGACAAAGCTCTTCAATCGAACGCATGGGCAAATACAGTTTCATTGGCTCCTGATTAAATTGCCTAAATCCATACTTTACATAAAAGCTCAAAGCTCTTTCATTCAAGGCATCTGCAATTACAGATAAAGATGCTACTTGCTTAGATGTATCCAACGATTTTTTAAGAGCATCTATTAATAGCAGTTCACCAAACCCTTGACCTTTTTGGTGATTATCAACAGCAAGACGACCTAATAGTGTTGCAGGCAATAGTGGGTAACGGGGTAATCGCTTGGCAAAACTGTCCTCCAAGGCTGTAACATTGACCGTGTAAGAAGAGAGCGTGTAGTAAGCCAAGACATTCATTTCAGGATCATTGGTTAAAACAAAAACAGTTGAGACTCGTTTTTTGAGATCCTGAGAGGCTTGCTGACGTATATAACTATCTAAACTCTCCTCCCCGCAGCAAAAACTTGAGCGAATATGCTTGCGACTATCAAGAGGATTGATTTTGAGAACCATTAAATTGACATCGTTTGCTTGTATCGCACAGCAGCCGATTTCAGAGCTTCATTAGGCTTTGGAGGGTTGAGAATCGTATTAACAAATGCCTCAGTGTCTTCGAGACTCAGCTTCAGCATTTGATGATGTTCAATAACCCTGTAGGCAGCTTCTTGGACACTTGAAACAACAAAATCCGTCAGGGTTCGCCCTTCTAGGTCAGCCGCCTTTTGCACCAGAGCCTTGGTTTCTAGACTGATTCGAGCTTCTAACCGCGCTGTTGATGTTTGACGAGTTTTAGGAGTCATGGGATTAGATCTACAAATGAGACAACGTTATAAAGCCAATATATGCGGCAATTTGCCGTACGTCAATTCGGCAATCACACGATCACAAGCAGAAGATGTTTGGGCAGCCACTGGTAAAGGGGCAAACAGCAATAAGATTTTGTTCAACACGCCAATATTTCTAGGTGGCAGGTTGTGGCAGAATGTGTCCAAATCTTTGGATGCACACTGAGTTTTTATGGCTGAATCCTTAGCTGCCTACGCTGATGCCCACGGTATCACCTACTTCCTGATTTCCTTTACCGATTTACTAGGGGTACAGCGGGCAAAACTGGTGCCTGCGGCGGTCGTGGATCGCATGGCAGCAGGGCAAGCGGGCTTTGCCGGTTTTGCCGCATGGTTGGATATGACGCCTGCCGATGCTGATGTGTTAGCCGTGGGCGATCGCCAGTGTCTGTTTCCCTTACCCTGGAAGCCTGAAGTGGCATGGCTGCCCGCCAACCTACTACGGGTGGACAATACGCCTCTGCGGCAAACGCCCCGCTGGGTCCTGCAACAGGTTCTACAGCAAGCGGCAGAGCTAGGGTATCGACCCCGCACGGGGGTAGAGTGCGAGTTTATGCTCCTGAGGGCTGACGGGGAGGCACTTTCTGATTCGGCGGATACCCAAGCCAAGCCCTGCTACGATCAACTAAGCCTGATGCGCCGCTTTGAGGTGATCCGTGACATCTGCGATGGGATGCAAAGCTTAGGTTGGCAGCCTTACCAGAATGATCACGAAGATGCTAACGGTCAGTTTGAAATGAACTGGCTCTTTGATGATGCCTTAGTGACCAGCGATCGCCACGCCTTTTTTAAGTACATGGTCAAAAGTATTGCCGAGCTGCACGGCTACCGTGCCACGTTTATGCCCAAGCCCTTTGGCCACCTGACCGGAAATGGCTGCCATATGCACGTTTCTGTGTGGGATAGCAGTGGTACCCAGAATCTTTTCCTAGATCCAGAGGGTGAACTGGGACTCTCGGCGCTGGCCTACCACTTTATGGCTGGGGTTCTGGCCCATGGGGAAGCCCTGTGCGCCTTTACCTGCCCCACGGTCAACTCCTACCGCCGCCTGAGTGCGCCGGTTACCCTCTCGGGTGCCACGTGGTCACCAAGTACCCTCACCTATACGGGCAATAACCGCACCCACGCCATCCGTATTCCCGATGCGGGTCGCTTTGAGTTACGCCTTGCGGATGGGGCGGCCAACCCCTACTTGCTGGCGGCAGCCGTGATTGCGGCCGGGTTGGATGGCATCGTGAACAAACTCAATCCGGGGACACGTTGTGATCAGAACAGCTATACGGATCCGTTGCCGAAGGGGGCCGCCAAGGAGGTACCACAAACCCTCAAGGCGGCTCTTGATGCCCTTGATCGCGACCCCCTCTTTCGCGATCGCCTCGGCAGTGAGTGCATTGATGCCTACCTCAAGCTCAAGTTGCAGGAATGGGAGCAGTTTCGCCACCATGTTACCCCTTGGGAACGTCAAACGACCCTAGATTGCTAACCTTGAGCACAGGCTTGGGCAAAGGTACGGCGCGGCAGCGGTTGCCGAAAGTGAAATAGTAGGGCATTTTGACGCAACTCCCGCGGTTCAGGGGCACGCTCCCACAGGGTTTCGTAAAAGAAAAAAGACACGCCAAAGCCCGAGCGTTGAGCCGCCTCCACCTTAGCATCCACCAAGGCCATGGGGACAGGATTCGTGCGCAGTCCTGTGAGCACCCCCACCGCCGTAGGCATTTTTGCCTGTGCTTGGAGTAATTCCGGTTGCGCCAGTTGTTGTACAAAGCTGGGCAGGTTATAGCGATAGACCTGCACCACCACTTCATCGGGAATGTCTTGAGCCACCCACTGCGGCCAGTCCTGCAAAAAGCTTTGGTAGGCCGTCGGCAGTGTTGTGGGGGAGAGGGAAAAAATGGCACTGGGAAACTCCTGCTTTACCCGCTGACGCAAGGTTTTGACAAAGGCAGTGAGTTTATCAGCACGCCAGCGCATCCAAGCTTCATCGCGGGGATTGGTGGGCACTGGCTTTTTTGTTTCCTGTTCGTAGAGGCGGCGGGTATAGGGATCGTAGCCAAACTCTGTTGGCAAACTCAGGTGGTCGTCAAACTGAATGCCATCCACCGGGTACTGGCGCAAGACTTCGAGGACAATGTTGGTGAGAAAGGCCTGCACCTCGGGATGGAACGGGTTGAGCCATGCCACCTCTCCCGCTGCAGTGAGGCGGGTGGTTTCGCCGTTAACCCCTTGGGTGAGCCAATCGGGGTGGGCAAGAGCCAGTTCTGAGGTTTCCGGCACCATAAAGCCAAATTCAAACCATGGGATCACCAGCAGGTTGCGGCAGTGGGCTTGCTCGGTGAGCTCGCGCAGGATGTCGTAGTCTTGCACCCCCCGCAGCACAAAGGGTTGAATGCCGAGGGTAGTGGCGGTGGCGCTGGGGAACCCCACATAGCCGGAATTCCACACCACCGGATAGAGGGTATTAAAGTTCAGGCGTTGTAAATCGTTGAGGGCTGCCACAAGGCGGGGGCGATCGCGCAGCATTGGCATATCATTTGCGGTTAACCAGACCCCACGAATGGGGGTAACGCTCTGCGCCTGAGCAGGAAGCAGCGTATAGCACAGGCTGATACAGAGCAAGCTAATCAGCAGCCAAAGGCGATAGCGACGACGCACCATAGGGTTACAGGGCAAGGGGGCGGAGTTGCCCCGCCACCAGTTCTAGGACTTGGTTACAGACCGCCTGCAAGAAGGCCGCATCGTGACTGACAATCATGCGTGGCGTTGGATCCTGCTGCAAAAAAGCAATTAAGTCTTGGCAATTGCGACGATCTAAAAAGGCGGTGGGTTCATCGTAAAGGATCAGTTGAGGCCGCATGGCTAAAATACCCGCGATCGCCACCATCCGTTGCTCACCCCCGGAAAGTTGGTGGGGCACCCGATCCGCTAAGTGGGTTGTGTGGGTTAGCGCAAGGGCTTCCTGCACCCGTGCCTGTACGGCTGTTGGCGGCTGCCCCAAATTTTCAGGCCCAAAGGCCACATCCTCGGCAACGGTTGCGCCAATCAGCTGATCCGCCGGGTTTTGCAGCACCACCCCCAACTGCGGCTGAAAGTGACCGACCTTGACCGGCTGGCCGCAACAGTAGATGGTCCCCTGCTGCGCTGTCAATACCCCGGCACACAGGAGCAACAGCGTGGTTTTACCGCAACCATTGTCCCCCGTAATGCCCAAGCGATCGCCCCGGCCAATCTGCAACGTTAGCCCTTGGAGTAATGGCTGAGCGGCAGTGTAGGCAAAATGCAGATTATTAATCTCAAGGAGGGCAGGCACCCGCATGACCCTGTAGTGATCAAGGCTAGAGCGTCAGAGCTTGAGGATTTGTTTCAATCAGCTTGGCTAAATCCCGCAGGAAAGCTGCCGCATCGGCGCCGTAAATGACCCGGTGATCGCAGGTGATATTCACCTTCATTTGCCGCTTCACCCCCAGCAGCCCCTCCTCGGTGGCCACAACCGTGGGTTGAGAGGCCCCCACCGCCATAATGGCCCCTTGCCCGGGTGTCAGAATGGCATCAAAACTATCCACCCCAAACATGCCTAAGTTCGAGAGGCTGAAGGTGCCGCTGTTGTACTCCTCCGGTTGCAGTTGCTTGGCACGGGCACGCTCTACAAGGTCTTTCCAGGTGCGCGAGAGGGTATAAATATCAATCTGATCGGCATTTTTGAGCACGGGGGTAATCAAACCGCCCCCAGGCATGGCCACCGCCACCGCAATGTTAATATCGCGGCGGTACTGAATCCCCTGCTCGGTATAGTAGGCATTCATGATCGGGTGCTTTTGCAGCGTCAGGGCGATCGCCTTCGCTAGTAGCGCCGTCATCGTGACCCCCTTAGATTTAATCTGCTGGTAGAGCCGATCTAAGGCATCGGTGGTCATGGTATAGGCCACATGGAAATCGGGGATGGCTAAACTGGCCACCATATTCCGCACCACCGCATTTTGCAGTGTGGTTAGGGGCACCAAATCCTCTTTGGCCACAACGGGTGCCGCAACCGGTGTTGGCGGCGCCGCGACGGGCGTAGGGGCTGGCGCGGTCACGGCTGGGGTGGCTACTCCCAAGAGGGCTTCCACATCTGCGGCGGTAATCCGCCCATTGGGGCCGGTGCCCTTGAGGGTTTTCAGATCAATCTTGTGCTCTTTGGCCAACTTGCGGGCACGGGGAGAGGCAACAATACGACCGGAAGGAGCGGGTGCGACGGCCACTTCGACCGGAGCCCCACTGGCACTAGCGCCATTGCTGGCGGGTGCTGTTGCGGCGGCGGGCTTAGCACTCCCTAGGGAGGTTGCTTTTGCCTCAGCGGCGGCAATTTCCGCCTCCGTTTCGGCAATTAAACCAATGGTCGAGCCGACGGGAGCCACCTCGCCCGCCGGTACGGTAATGACCGCTAAGTAGCCATCGTAGAAGGACTCCACATCCATATCCGCCTTGTCCGATTCGACAATTAAGACTGTTTCGCCCTTGGCCACTTTATCCCCCGGGGACTTGACCCAAGAGACAATTTTGCCTTCCGTCATAGTGGAGCTGAGGGCGGGCATAAACAGTTCACGAATCATAACGGCTGTATCCTTCGTTCCTTGGCAGTGATGGGAGGTAAATGAAACAATTGGTAGGGATGGGGCTAGAGGGTGCCGCGAATGTCTTCGATGACACCATCGCGCATCAGGATTTCCACCTGCATTTTTTGGATCAGGTTGTCCCCTTTGGTGACGTAGAAGAAGTTATCGACCTGCCCTTGATCCACTTCTTCCCCCTCTTCGAGGCGTTGGACTTGATCCAGTTGTTGCAAAATGGTGTTTTTCTGCTGCAACAGTTGCGCCTTTTGATTATTGGCTTGTCCCTGCACGTCTTGAATGCGGGCTTTTACTAAATCCTCAGGGTCACTGCTTTTGCGCAGTTCACCCACCACCTGTTGAAGCTGTAAGTCCAGTTGCTGAATTTGAATGTCAATTTGATTGAGTTGCGCCTGTAGTTGCCGCTGGGCATCTTCTTTCCAAAGGGGGGTTACGACTGCTTTGACTGAAATTTGTCGCCGCAGGAGCAGTTTAGTGTCCATAGGATCTGTCATGTACGTCACTCAAACATGCCGTTAATCATATCGCGGTAGCGATCGCTCACGACATGCCGGCGAATTTTTAGGGTTTGGGTTAAAAGACCATTTTCTATAGTAAAGGGTTCAAGCACAAAGCGAAATGTAGCAATGCGATCGTCCGGGCGGTACCCTGGACGGTTTTGGACTTCCCGCAGGAGTTCTTGGCGGTAGAGGTCTTGGATGGCTTTGCTCTCGAGGGTCACCCATTCACCCCCCCCTTCAGGCGTGGGACGATTGGGCACGTCTAGGCGGTAGCCTTTAGCGGCTGCCCACTGCTCTAGAGCCTCTAGGTTGGGCACAATCAAGGCCCCCAGCGCCTTTTGATCTTGGCCCACCAGCATAATCTGGTCAATGTACGGGCTGCGCACACAGGCATCCTCGATGGGCTGCGGTTCAATGTTTTCGCCATTACTGAGCACAATCGTGTCTTTTTGCCGTCCGGTGAGCACCAGATCCCCGGCGGGCGTAAGGTAACCCAAATCCCCGGTGTCAAACCAGCCCTCGCTATCCAAGACTTTGGCGGTGGCTTCGGGTTTGTTATAGTAGCCGCGCATCACTTGGGGGCCTTTGGCAAGAACCAGCCCTTTTTGACCAAACGCCACGGGTTCCTTCGTTTCGGGGTGGACAATTTTAATGGCGGTATCGGGAATGGGTCGCCCCGCAGACCCCCGTAGGTTGCGCCAATAGCGGCGTGCCGTTAGCACCACGGCTGTTTCAGTAAGGCCATACCCTACCAGCACCTCTAGGCCAATGACTTCATAGAAGGTGTCAAGGTGCGGAGCAAGGGCACCCCCACCACTAATAATTTGTTTAATTTCGCCGCCGGTGGCTTCCCGCACTTTGCTGTACACCCGTTTTTCGCCAAGGGTATAAAGGGGGTTGAGCAGTGTTGTCTGCACGCGGGCGACAAATTTTTCCCAACTGCTGGGATCGGGGTTGGTTAAACTCAGGCCGGTGAGCAGCCGCCGTTGCAGGACGTACTGGCGACCCACACTCAGGAAGAATTGCGCCAAGCGCCGCTTACTGGCCGGTGCATCCCGCAGTTGCTTTTGCACCCCTTCGTAAAAGCCCTCCCAAATGCGGGGCACGGCAATCATGTACTGGGGTTTACAGCGCTTGAGATCTGTTTTGAAGTGGCGCAAGTTGGTATAGGTTTGGGTACAGCCAGCCGCAAACAAAAAGTACTCGGCCACCCGTTCGTAGGCGTGCCAGATGGGCAAAATACTCAGGGTGCGATCGCCCACATTGGGCTGGACAATGGCCCAGAGGTTCAGAATTTGGCTCAGTAACCCGCCGTGGGTGACCATGACCCCCTTGGGTTGGCCGGTGGTACCGGAGGTGTACATTAAGGTGGCCAAGTCACTGGGGGCGATCGCCACCGCCCGCACCGTGCCGTACTGGCCTTCGTTAAATACTTGGCCGAAGTTCAGCAGCCGCAGCGAGAAAGACTCCAGTTCCGGTGCCTCGGCACTCAGCAATACGACGGTTTTTACCATCGTCTCCTCTAGGCCCGCCTGTAACTTCTGGAGCGTGGCGAGGTTTTCCACCAAGAGCACCGTGGAGCCACTGTCGCGCAAAATGTAAAGGAGTTCTTGGGGGTCGGCAGTACCACTGCGCACCACATTAATGGCACCGGCCATCATACTGCCTTGGTCGGCAATCAGCCAGCGGGGGCTATTATCGGCAAACAGCGCCACGCGATCGCCCGCACTCACCCCGAGGGCCTGCAGCCCCGCCGCAAAGCGTTGAATGCGCTGGTAGAGTTCACTATAGGTAATGCGAGTAGCTGGCTCTTCGTAGGGGGCATCGAGGGCAACTACGTCCCCATGGCGCTGCGCCAACAGCGGCCATATTTCCGGCAAAGATTTTAGCGATTTGTAGGGCAAAAAGTGATCCGGAAGTGGAGCATCCCCCTCTAGCCCGGTCACGGGAGTATAGGTATAGGCCGCCGTTGTCATTTCCCTCCCTCCAAATCCAACACGCTGAACTGTATTTAGGCTACCCTATCAAAGGACTGCCTTCGAGAATGACTGCCCATAGGCTGGCGCGCAGCCTCTTGTAGGGTTAAACGACGGGTTGGTGCAAACCTATTCAGGGTCACCTACCGCTAGGGGGATATAACGACACACAAACTAAGGAAATCATGACAGTGGACAGCCCCATAGAGCAACGGAAAGCAGAGCACCTCCAGCTTTGTATGAGCGATGATGTGGCCGCCAACCAAGTGACCACGGGGCTGGAGCACTACCACTTTCGCCATTGCGCCTTACCGGAACTGGACTTTGCCGAGATTGATCTCGGGATCACCTTTTTGGGGTGGCAACTGGCGGCTCCCTTACTCATTTCCTCCATGACTGGCGGCACCCCCCAAGCCGGCGAAATTAACCGTCGTTTGGCTCGTGTGGCTCAACAGGTGGGCATTCCCATGGGGGTGGGTTCGCAGCGGGTGTTGTTAGAGCAGCCCCACGTGCGCGATACCTTTGCCATTCGCACCCTTGCCCCCACGATCCCCCTCTTCGCTAATTTGGGGGCGGTGCAGTTGAACTACGGCTGTGGCGTGGCAGAGTGCCAAAAAATTGTCGATCTACTCGAGGCCAATGCCTTGATTCTGCACTTGAATCCGCTGCAAGAGGCGGTGCAAACCGATGGCGATCGCAACTTTAAGGGGCTACTGCCCAAAATTGCCAGCCTCTGCGATCATTTACCCGTCCCGGTCATTGTTAAAGAAGTGGGGAATGGCATTAGCGCCGCGGTAGCACAGCGCCTCGTGGAGGTTGGCGTAGCTGCCATTGATGTGGCTGGAGCGGGCGGCACCTCTTGGGCAAAAGTCGAAGCGGCGCGCGCCCAAGATCAACGCCAGCGCTATCTTGGCCAAGCCTTTGGCGAATGGGGCATTCCCACGGCCACCTGTATTGAGCAAATTCGGCAGCAGTTGCCAGCAGTGCCCCTGATTGCCTCCGGCGGGCTACAGGACGGTCTTGATGTAGCCAAGGTGCTGGCCCTTGGTGCCAATCTGGCGGGTCTTGCCCGCCCCTTTTTACAGGCAGCGCAGCAGTCGGAGGATGCCTTGTACCAGCGCATTGACCTGATATTGGCGGAGTTAAAAACCGTTTTATTTTGTACCGGCAACCAGACAATTAGCCAACTGCAACAACAGTGCTGCCTAGAAAAGCACTAGCGAGGCTCTTCGAGAATGACCCGCAGCCATGGCGGCGGATCCGGAATTGGGTTGCCCAAGCGCTCAAGGAGCGTCCACGCCAAAATGTGCACGACTAAGGCATAGACACTAGACTGCAAAAACACCAGCAACAGCGCCACCACCTGGATGAGGGTCACCGTTGGCTCTAACAATAGGTTGAAGTTGATGAGCACCCAGTCAATAAAATTCGTGACCTGCTGGTTGAAGTAAATCCACAGGTTTTCCCCCAACAAAATCGAGACCAACATAATTTGAAAGAAAAAACCTGCCGTGCCGATCGCCGCCCCACTGAAGATAGAGCGCCCCCAGCCCTGCTGCTTGGCCCAGCAACCGCCAAAGATCACACCCATAACCCCGTGGGGGAGCAAAAATTGCAGACTGCGGGGTGGCCCCATCAACACCGACAACAGCAGCGCACTCACAATCGCCGCCATCCATGCCGCCCGCCGCCCCCAGCGCAGATACACCAAGGCAATGGGAATGGGGAAAAACAGACGCAACACCGGCCCCACCGGCAGATAAAAATTAATCACCCACATCAGAGCCGCCGTACTGGCCAAAAAAGCCGTCTCTGTAATTACAAGGGTGCGCTGTACCTGCGATCGCCCCAAGGCTTGGGCATGCTCATAGCTGGCCACAGCAGGTACGGCTGGAAAATCATCATCCAAGGGATCGGTGGGCTTCATTCGCACATCGTTGTGGGGCACAGTCGTGTCTTAACACTCTAGCAAGTGGGGCAACCCGTTACCAGCACCCTCAACCTCGGCGGGTCACGATAAAAATCCCCCGATCGCCATGGACCGAGGGAACCTGCCTAAGATACACAAGAGGATTTATTGAGATTAAGTTTCAGCAATTGGATTGAGAATATTTTCCAGTTGCTTGAAGTTGAAGCCCATCGCCCGCAGCGCATGCCAGAGATGCCCTTGCAGGAAGAAAAAGGCTAAGAAAAAGTGAGCATTTGCCAGCCATGCCCGCGGTGTATGCTGCCCAAGGGGCAATTCAACCGTGTCCGCAAAGTAGGGAGCAATCCCTAATTTAACCTCAAGGGGTGGGCCATAGAACTCGACCGGGTAGGCCAAGGTATTGACAGCACAGAAGTAGGCCGCCACAAAGCCCGCAAGGGCAATCCCGCCCAAAGAGTAGGACAGAATGGCTTCCGCCGAAAAAATAAGCACCTTACGCGCCCAGTTGAGGGGCGGCACAAGAATATGCCAAATACCGCCGCCAATCAGCAGAACCGCAACATAGATATGCCCGCCGACCAAGTCTTCTAGGTTATCAATACTGGCAAAGTGGGTCTGGTAGCCGTAGATTACAAAGGGATCGAGGGTGGGCTGGGTCACAAGGCGCACCTCCTGCAGGTTAGCATCGTACAACCCGCCCCAGACGGTGGCTTTTAGCACCAGCAGCAGTGCCCCTAGCCCCAAAAAGAGCAGATGGTGCCCCAAGATGATACCCAGTTGCTTCGGGTCATCCCAGCGGAAGTGAAAGCGCCGCGCCCGACCCTTTGCCGTGCTCAGATCCGCAGGAGCGCGGAAGGTATGAAACAGCGCCCCCGCCCCCAAAACGGCGGAGGAAATGAGGTGAACGGCACCAATAACAAAGTATGGGTACGTGTCAACCCCTTGAGCGCCATCGCCAATACCAAAGCCAAGGGTGGCCAAGTGCGGCAGCAAAATTAATCCCTGCTCCCCCATGGGCACACTGGGCTTGTACTGGGAGATTTCGTAGAGGGTGAAGGCACCCGCCCAAAATACCGTCAGAGCCGCTTGGGCAACATGAGCCGCAATAAACAGCCCCGAAAGCTCGACAAACCGGGAGTTACCCGCCCACCAGTCGTACTTAACGTTGGCTTGACCGTAGGTCTGTAGCCCAGCGCTGCTAACAGGTGGCACATTCACCGGTGTTGCGGATTCACTGGCAATTGCCATAGAGTCCTCCTAAAAATAGAGTATTTGCAAAGATGAAGGAGCGTTATTGAGTATTTATATCAATAACTTCGCCCCAAGTCTAGCGCATTTAATGAGAAATTCTATCAATTATTTGCAGTAAAGCTGTAAAGATATGTAACGGCTGCTGGCGATCCTCGGTCAGCGCTATTCTTGAGGGCACGCCTTAGCGATGGGTTCAGGGGGAGATCTCAGCCCTGTTCACGCGGCAGCCCGACAATGTTCCTTGGGCAGCGGGGCAACAGGGCAAAAAAATTACCGCGATTCTAGCGTTCCCTTGATAAAGCGTGATACCCTGATGAAGGATGAGTACAGCAATTGAGTGGCCTTTCCCTAGTAGATTGCTACTGGTGAATTAGCCATTGTGCCTGATGCCATCCACCACGGTTCTATTTAGCAACAGTAGCTGTGAACCAACTAAGCGAGCATTTTACGATGTTGATGTTAGCGGGGTTAAGGCGGCGGTTTTGGCGGCGCGCTTTTCACCTTGATGCGGTTTGTCATGCCCGATTAGCCATTTTGCATTGTTGCTCTTTTAAATCTGCCTAAGGGAGGTTTTTTTATGTCTATCCGTTTGTACGTGGGCAATCTGCCGCGTGAACTCAACCGCGAAGAGTTGGAAGCGCTCTTTAGTAGAGAAGTGGGCGAGGTGGGCACCACAAAGCTAATTACCGATCGCAAAACGGGCAAGTGCCGGGGCTTTGGCTTCCTAACGGTCGAGTCAGAAGAGTTGGCTGACCAAGTCATTGAAAAACTCAACGGCTATACCTTCAAAGACAACACCCTCAAAATTGAGAAGGCCAACGATAAGCCAAAACCAGAGGCGAAGGAAGAGCAGGCGGCAGAAAAGCCAACCTCGGCGAGTCGCAATCATCCCCGCAAAGCAAATAAAGGGGGCAATCGGCGTTCTCAGCAGTCTGCTTCGGTTTCGGAGTACAACGCTAGCGCAATGGATACCGAAGCGGCGCAACCGGATCCGCGCTGGGCTGATGCCTTGGCTCAGCTTAAAGAGCGTCTTCTTGCCCAAAGCACGAACTCTTAAGCTGTTACCCCCCATGTCAAGTAACCCGTGGCCGTTTATCACCCCGGGTATTCCCGATAGTCTCTTTGAGCGCCTTCCCGGTATTCCCCTGACGCAGCGGGAAACCCGCCTGTTGATGCTCTCTTATTTGCGTCTTGAGCCGCAGTCGTGTCTGTGGGATATTGGCGCAGGTACCGGCACCATTGCCGTGGAGGCTGCACGCTTGGCGGCTGATGGCCAAGTGATTGCCATTGAGCGGGATGAAGAAGTGGTAGATCTCATTCAGCGTAACTGCGATCGCTTTGGTGTGAAAAATGTTCAGATTGTGGCCGGCTCTGCGCCGGAATGCCTGTCTGAGCTTGCCCCCTTACCCCAGCGCATTTGTCTTGAGGGGGGTCGCCCAATTAAAGAGGTGCTGTTGCAGGCGTGGGAGTATTTAGCGCCGGGTGGCCGGTTGGTGGCGATCGCCAGCAGCCTAGAAAATCTTTACGCCCTTTCAGAAGGATTTGCCCTTGTGCAAGCCCGCGGCCTTGAGGTGGTGCAGTCGGTCATCAATCGTCTTGAAACCCGTGGCGGCCATCAACTGTTTACCGCCGTGGAACCCATTTTTATCCTCAGTGGTGAAAAACTATCCTAATGGCGATCGGGCAATTGTGGGTGGTGGGTACCCCCATTGGCAATCTCGAAGATATGACCCCCCGTGCCCTGCGCATTCTCGGTGCTGTAGATCTCATTGCTGCCGAAGATACCCGCCATACGGGACGACTGCTGCACCACTTTGGCATTACCACCCCCCAAATGAGCTTGCACGAGCACAATACCCAGCAACGGCTGCCCCAACTCCTGAAAAAATTACAGGATGGTCAACAGATTGCCTTGGTGAGTGATGCGGGCCTGCCCGGCGTAGCAGATCCGGGCTACGAACTGATTTGTGCCTGTATTGCCGCTGAGGTGCCCGTGACCCCTATCCCGGGTGCCAATGCCGCCCTGACGGCCTTAATGGCGGCGGGCTTACCGATGACTCGCTTCTGTTTTGAGGGGTTTTTACCCGCCAAAGGGCGCGATCGCCAGCAGCGTCTAGAGCAACTGCGCCAGGAACCGCGCACGATCCTTCTTTACGAAGCCCCCCATCGCCTTGGCCAAACGTTACAGGAGTTAGCCCACACCCTTGGGGGCGATCGCTCCATTGTGTTGGCGCGGGAGCTAACCAAACGCTACGAAGACTTTTGGCGCGGCACCCTAGCCACGGCCTGTGCCTGGGTTGCCCAAGCGCCCCCCCGCGGTGAATATACCCTCGTCATTGCGGGCACGGCACCAACCGCTGTCACGGTATCCCCGGAGCATCTCCACGCAGAACTGCAAGCGCTGCAAGCCCAGGGGGTGTCCCTTGCCGAAGCGAGTCGTCAACTGGCCGCCCTGACAGGTCTCCCTCGGCGACAGCTTTACCAGATGGGGCTGAGGCGGAACCCCGGCAATCGATAAGATAAAGAAATAACAATGGGCGCGATCGCCCCCTGAATGGCGAGGAGTACACCCGCATTGGCAAGTATCAATCTTTGGACACTGCTGATTCCCCCCGTAGCCGGAGGTATTATTGGCTACTTTACAAACGATCTTGCCATTACAATGCTCTTTCGCCCCTATACGCCCCTGTACCTTGGGGGTCAACAAGTGCCCTTCACACCTGGGTTAATTCCCCGCAACCAAGAGCGGCTAGCGCGCCGGATTGCCGATTCCATTCTGGGATCCCTCCTCACCCCTGAGGAACTGCAAAATCTAGCCCGCCGCCTCTTACAGGTGGAGCGGGTGAAAGCCGTCATCTATTGGCTGCTAGAGACCAGCATTACCCAAATTAAAGCCCAAAGCGAGCAGCGGTCTGCCCAAGTGCTCGCCAACATTCTGCGGGATTTTTTTGGGGGTGCCCTCCCCCGCCTGATTAAAGTGTGGTCGCGGCGGGACGACTTTTTAGAGCCACAACTGAACCAACTGTTTGATCAAGTGTTGGTGGAGCTACAACTGAGCGACGAGCAGGCGGAAAAACTCGCCGATTGGTTACTGGCGGTGATGCTGCCACCGGATCGCCTGCGCCTTGCCCTGATTGATTTTTTAACCGATCGCACCATTAACATTCTGGATCAGGAACTACGGCAGAATACCAGCGGCACCTACTGGGTCATGGCCAATTTAGTGGGGGTACGCAATACCCTGATCCGACTGCGGGAGTACTGCCTCAATGAGCGGGAGGTCTGCAACCGCCGCCTCAATGATCTCATTCAAGCCCTCGCCCTGCGCCAGCGCCTCGTGGAGGCTTTACAAAACATTAGCTTACAGAGTTTGCCCCTTGGCACGGTGCGGGAACTGCGGCAACTGTTTCGCCAGACCGTGCGCACCTATATTCAGGAGCAGGGCTTTGGGGTCATTGAAACGGTGAGCCAAACCGTCGATTGGGAGGGCATTTCCCTGAGCATTTTGCGCCGACTGCGGGAATCTGCCAGTTTAGGTGCCTCCCTTGAGGTGGTAAGTGATGAGTTGGCGCTGGTTCTCGATCGCTACCTCGAACGAGACCTAGAACTGATCATTGAGCGGGTCATTCCCATTCTTGACTTAGATCGCGTCATTGTGGATCGGGTGAAGGCCACCTCCCCCGAAAACCTTGAGCTAGCCATTCAAGGCATTGTCCGCAGTGAGCTACAGGCCATTGTGCGCCTAGGGGGGATTTTAGGCTGCTTAATTGGTTTGGTGCAGGCCGGGTTTTTGTACTGGCAGAGTTTGCGGTAGGGGTCTAAGGGCTGGGTTAGGCAACTCAGCAAAGTATTTATGGATTTCCTCAAGGGCAACAATCCACGACAAGTCGCTGCGGACTAAGGAGCGGACCACCACAAGACGGCGATACACCGCGATAATTTCAAAGGGTTCATCCCGTAGGTAGAGGCGATCGCCCTTAGATAACGTCATTGGCATCATGGCTTGCTCGTCTTTCGTCTCTTCCCAGTGTTCTAAAAATTTCAGCCAAACTCCTCCCCCACTCAGGTGATTCTGGGAAAGATAATGCTAGGGTGAGTACGGTTCCATAGCCAACCATTCATGGAGACAGTGCATGAGTACACTGGTTGTCATTGCCTTTGATGATGAGTACAAAGCAAACGAAGTTCTCATCCAGCTCCTAAAGCTACAGCGGGAGCACCTCCTTGACCTTGAGGATGCGGCCGTGGTGGTTCGTACCAAGGACGGCAAAGTAAAAATTAACCAAACTCAGGATTTAACCCTCGCAGGTGCGTTGGGGGGGGGCTTCTGGGGGCTGCTAATTGGGTTGTTGTTCTTTAACCCACTGTTGGGCTGGGCGGCAGGTATCGTCGCCGGGGCGATTTCCGGTAAATTTACCGATATTGGCATTGACGATAACTTTATCAAAGAGCTAGGAAAAACCATCTCGCCGGGCACATCGGCCATTTTTACCCTTGTGCGGCAGGCCACTCCCGACAAGGTGCTAGAAGAAATTGCCCCCTTTGGCGGTAAAGTGCTGCGGACATCGCTCTCTAAAGAAGATGAGGCAAAGTTGCAGGACGCACTGAATCGCGGCAGGGCAGCGAACGAATCGAGCGAGGGCTAAGAATCATCCCTTAAGCCCAACTGACTAGGCAAAGGCTCGACCATTCTGAGAATGGCTGGGCTTTTTTTGACGAAATGATTGCGAAAGATAGGTGAGTGAGCACGATAGTCTTAAAACAAGTCAAGATTTAAGGTGTGGCTGTGACCGTTCAAAAACGACTGAGTTGGCGATCGCTGCGATTTCCTTGGCGTCCCCCAATCCTCGGAGGGCAACGTTCCCTGAGCGCCACGCTAGAACTATTGGGCTTGCACCGGTGGCAAAGGGGGGCGCTGCTATCCCTCACACTCTCTTTGGGCGTTTCTGGTTTCTCCCTATGGCTACTCTTGCGGCAACCTACAACAGCGGGGAACTGTGAGTTTGTCCTTTGGCCGTTTGCCTCCGCGTCGTTTCGGCTGTACTGCGCCCAGGCTGCCGCCGAGCGTCAACGGTTAGAAGATCTGCTCCACGCCATTGACCTCATTGACGATTTACCCCGGGAGCACCCCCTTGCCCCTGAAATCAACCGCCGCCTTGAAGTCTGGTCAGATCGGGTCTTGGCCTTGGCAAATGAGGCATTTCATGAGGGCAACCTGAGCCGCGCCATTACCTTTGCCCGCCGGATTCCCCGCCACGTCCATGCCTACAGTAAAGTTGAGCCGCAAGTTGCCCGCTGGCAAGAGATTTGGCAGGAGGGGGAAACCATTTATCGCCGTGCCGAAACGGCCCTGAAAAACCTTGAGTGGCGCGAGACCTTTCAGATTTCCCTAAAACTACAGTTTGTGGAGTGCCGCTACTGGGCACAGGAGCAGTTTGGTGCCTTTAACCAGCGGATTATCCGCGCCCAAAAAGAGGATCGGCAACTAGATGAGGCACGTACCCTAATGGCACGGGGGGGCGCTGATAACTTGGCCGCCGCCGTTACTATTGTCCGGCGCATTCCTGCCACGAGCGATGTCTATCCAGGAGCACGGCGGCTGATCAATGAGTTGGGAGAGCGCCTGCTGCAAGAAGCCATTGCGGCCCTTGAGCGCTATGAACCGGATGAAGCACGCCGGATTGCGCGGTTAATTCCCCCTGATGTTCAGAGTATCCGGGCGGCTCAGGACGTGGTGAAGCTGGCCACAGCGGAGGAGTTGGCGCAAGTGGGTATGGGGGCAGAAATTGGCAGCGCGATCGCCCACGCCCGTACCATTACTGCCCAGCGCCCCCTTTACTTTGAGGCTCAGCGAGCCATTCGCCGCTGGCAAGCAGATCTCAAGACGTTGCAAACCCTAGCCGAGGGCCAAGCCATTGCCCATGGTAGGGAGATTGACCACCTGCGCCAAGCCATCGCCACCCTACAGATACCGCTAACGGAGGTGAGTCCTTACCGTCAGGAACAAATCCGGACTCAGCGGCGCATCTGGCAGCGCCAAGTGGAAGTGGCCGAAGATCAGCCGCTGCTGGATCGCGCCAATGCCTTTGCTCGCCTTGGTACCCCTCAAGCGTTGTTGCAGGCGCGGCAGTTGCTAGAGCAAATTCAACCGGATCGCGCCCTGTACCAGACCGCACAAAATCGCATTGCTGAGCTATTTCCACCCAGCCCTACTACGGCTACCGAGGTGTGGGCACCGGATATGGATACGCTGCGTCTGAGCCAAGCCCAAGAGCGCGCCCGTGGGGGACGACCGACGGACTTTGCTGCCGCGATCGCCCTTGCCCAAGAGATTCCACCCGATGCCAGTGTGTATCCTGCCGCCCATCAGTTGGTGCTGCAGTGGGGGCAAACTATTCTAGAGCAGGCTCGCTACTGGGTGGGTCGTGACACCGCCGAAGCCATTGCCACCGCAGAGTTAATTCCGCCAACCCATCCCCTCTATCCAGAGGCCACAGAACTCATTCGCGGCTGGCGCACGCTCGAGCCAACCCTCAGCCCTCCCTAGTGGCTGCTGTTGGCCTCCACCAGTCGTACCTTTTGGGCGAGTCCCACTGCTTGCAGGGTACGAATGGTGATCCAAGTAATGTCAAACTCCCACCACTGCAACCCATGGCGCGCCGAGTGGGGATAGGTGTGGTGGTTGTTGTGCCAGCCTTCACCAAACGTCAGCAGTGCCACCCACCAGCAGTTGGTGGAGCGATCGCCCGAGTCAAAGGTGCGGTAGCCAAACTTATGGGTTGCGCTATTCACAAACCATGTGAGGTGATACACCAACACCAAACGGACAAACACCCCCCAGACCACAAAGGGTAAGCCACCCCAGAGGTAAAGCAGGATCGCTAAAACCACCTGCATCGGCACAAAATACTTATTGAGGAAGCGATAGATCGGATCGCCGTTAATATCTTTGGTCAGGCGCTCCACCTCCGCCTTGGCCGGAACCGTGACCAGCATCCAGCCCATGTGGGACCACCAAAAGCCCCGCTGCGAATTGTGCTGATCCAACTCTTGATCGGAGTGCAGGTGATGATTCCGGTGCAACCCCACCCACTCAATGATGCCCCCCTCACAGGCCAAGCTGCCGCAAAAGACAAAAAAATACTCCAGCCACTTGGGGCACTGGAAGCTGCGGTGAGTGACCAAGCGATGCCAGCCAAGGGTAATGCCTAAACCGCCAGACACCCAGTAGAGTACCCCACACAAAATGAGGGCATTAACAGAAAACAACCCCGGCACAACGGCCAGTAGCGCCCCTAAATGGACAACACTCATAAAAAGAATCACGCCCCAATTGGGACGCAAGGGGGGCGCAGGCACAGCAGAAACAGATGTCATACAAATCTCTCAGTGATAACAAGCCCTAGGGGAAGCGCCTCCCAGCCGAGAAGCACTTTCAGGGATAATAACGATTGGGTTTGTTAAATCCTCGATCGCCTGATTGGCAGTGGTTGCCAGCCTTTGTGGGCGATCGCAAGACGGTACGTTCAGGAGGGTCGTGTCCTCACGGTGACAACTCACATCCTTGCGGCAGCGGTGCAAACCCTTTCTCCCATCTTTTCCGAGATTGATAGCCGCGTCAAGCAAAATTTAGATCGGGTTTTACGCGCCTTTCGCCATCAACGCATCGGCGTTCACCACTTTAGTAGTATGACCGGCTATGGCCATGGGGATCTCGGTCGGGACAGCTTAGATCGGGTGTTTGCCGAAGTGATGGGGGCAGAAGCGGCTCTGGTACGGGTGCAGTTTGTCTCCGGTACCCACGCGATCGCCACCGCCCTCTTTGGGGTGCTACGCCCCGGGGATGAACTGGTGGCACTGGCGGGTGCGCCCTACGATACCCTTGAGGAGGTCATTGGCCTGCGGGGAGAGGGGCAAGGTTCCCTAAGGGAGTTCGGGATCCACTACCGTGACATTCCCCTCAAGGAGGATGGTGAACCCAACTGGTCGGCGATCGCCACCTGTGTTGAACCCCGAACCCGACTGGTGCTGATTCAACGCTCCTGTGGCTATACGTGGCGACCTAGCCTCAGCCTTGAGCAAATTGCCAAAATGATTCAACTCATCAAAGCCCAAAATCCGGCGGTAATTTGCTTTGTGGACAACTGCTACGGCGAATTTGTGGAACCCCAAGAACCCACCCACCTAGGGGCAGATTTAATGGCCGGTTCACTCATTAAAAACCCCGGTGGCACGATCGCCACCGCAGGCGGCTACCTAGCGGGCCGCGCCGATCTGATTGAGCAGGCCAGTTATCGCCTCACCGCTCCCGGCATTGGCCATGAGGGGGGCGCAACGTTTGATCAAAACCGCCTCCTGTTTCAAGGGCTATTTTTAGCACCACAGATGGTGGGGGAAGCCCTCAAGAGTAGCCATCTGCTCGGGTATGTCTTTGACCAATTGGGCTATGCGGTGAGTCCGCCCGCCCTTGCCCCTCGCCGCGATGTCATCCAAGCTATTCAACTGGGCAGCCCGGAGAAACTCATTGCCTTTTGCCGCACGCTGCAACGCTACTCCCCCATCGGCTCCTATCTGGATCCGGTACCGGCTCCCATGCCCGGTTATGCGGATGCTCTGGTGATGGCTGGCGGCACGTTTATTGATGGCAGTACTGCCGAACTCTCTGCCGATGGCCCCTTGCGACCGCCCTACATCGTCTTTTGCCAAGGGGGCACCCACTGGACGCACATGGCGCTGATTCTGGAGGCGCTCCTAGAAGACAGTCGCTTCTGGATGAACTCGTCCTCTAGCGGCTAAGGCTTCCCACTGCGGCAGAATATCCGCTTCAAAGGCCTCTTGCCACGACGGGCAGGTGCGCTGGGTAATCTCGTGTGCCCGTGCCCCCATGGCCTCGCGGTGGCTGGCATCTGCCAGTAAGGGGGCGATCGCGGCGGCCCAATCCTGCGGCTCACGACTGGTGACCACTACGCCATCCACCCCTGAGGCCACCACGTACTTGCGCCCGCCATCAAAACCAGAAATCACCACCGGCAACCCCGCGGCCCGCGCCTCAACCACCACATTGGGACCTGTTTCTGACTCGGAAGGAAACACAAACACATCGCTGCTGGCGTAAATAGCTCCTAATTTCTCTTGGGGCACTTTCCCGGTCAGGGTGACTCGCTCCCCTAAACACCCCTTGACCTCCTGCGCCTGTGCTCCTTCCCCCACCACTAAAAGGTGGTAGTCATAGCCCTGTTTTGTGAGTTCTAGCGCCGCTTTGGCCAGCAGCAGAACGTTTTTGCTGGCATCCACTCGCCCGACAAACAGGAGGATGGGTTGATCGGGAAGTTGGTACTCTTCCCGCAGCCACTGGGGTTGCCGCCAGCGGGGATGAAAGCGATCGCGATCAATGCCACGGCGAAACCAGCCCACCCGCTCCCGTGGTAAAAAACCGGTGAGCCAGTCGTAGTCCTGCTGCCGCGAGACCAAGAGGCGATCGCTGGCTCGCATAAAACCCGCCAGTTTCTGCTGAGCTTGCCGACTAAACCACTCGTCAATCTGGAGTTGCTCAAGCCACAGCCACCGCCAAAACGGAGTGCCCCAACTGCGGCCACTCATGCGCAGAATAATTTCCCGCGAATAGGTGCGCGTCAGTAAGGGTAAATCGGTATGAATGGAACTGAGGAGGGGACGCTGCTGCCGCTGGCAAAAGCGACGTACCGTGTGGGCAAAGCTAAAGGTATCCGTAAGATGAAAAACATCATGCTGCCCCAGATACCGCCTTAACCCCCAGTGAAAGGGAGCCACATCCGTGAGTCCGGCTCCTTGGCGCAAAATCTCGAGCCGTTGGGTGCTGAATTGGGGCGGCAGGAGACGGTAACGCACATTCGCGGCACGGTCAATGGTTTGCTCGGTGGCGCCGAGAAAATAAATGGTCAGATCCACCCGAGCCGGGTAGTGGCTGGCCGCGTCGGCAAAGCGCTCCCAGCATTTGACGTGTCCACCGGCGTTGGGCTGCCATTCCAAACAGATAAAGACGGCCACGGATAGGGGCGGTTTCACACCAAACTCCTGAAGATTGCATTTTGAGGGTGATTAGCAGAATATCTCATTGAACAAAATCCGCGCCGCACTCTCCAACCTCGCGTTAGCAGGTTGGAGTCAAGGCGCGGCAATGCGAAGATTCACCCTGTGACAATGCGGCATAGTGGCACGTGGAAAAGGTGAGTGCCAATTGCTGCAAACTTGTGCTATGACTAATCTATCTT
>Ga0116211_1000307_pt1 | contig 27790 bp, 29 predicted proteins | sample SaghotsprinmetaG_FD_94484 | JGI IMG/M metagenome (GOLD analysis project Ga0116211, IMG submission 94484) | Hot spring microbial communities from South Africa to study Microbial Dark Matter (Phase II) - Sagole hot spring metaG | ecosystem: Environmental > Aquatic > Thermal springs > Hot (42-90C) ... | reverse complement strand
TCACGGCACAAGGAAGTCGGTCAGGATGACCCGAAGGAAGGACTGCCGTAGGACGCAAAGATGACGCACTTGGAGTGCCGAATCGTAAGGACGCAGCAACAGGACGTTGAATCGAGACCCGCCCTATCAGGATGATATTTGGGCGGGTTTCTCTATTTTAGACTAACAACAATCTAAATTAACCGTTATCCTTTGTGAATATGCGTTATCTCGTTTGAATGCTTGCTAGGAACCCACACATGAACCGCGCCGAACTCGACCAACTGCATACGCGCTGGCGACAAGACTTACACTTTAGTGAACCCGTTTTAGGTCGCCCATTCCAGTTTTGCTCAACGTGGGGTTTGTTTTCACCCGAAAAACTCGACGAAGGCTCACTGATGCTGCTCGATCACATTGAGTTTCGGCCGACTGATCATTCGATTGATTTAGGCTGTGGCTATGGGGTGCTCGGTATGACGGCGGCGCGTGAGTGTCCACAAGGGCAGCATTTGTTGATTGATAAAGACTTTGTCGCGGTCGAGTACGCACGGCGTAACTGTTTGGCCAATGGCTTAAGCAATGCCGAGGTGCAACTGTCGAATGGCTTTCAACAGGTTGATCCGGCACGGCGCTTTGATTTAGTCATGTCGAATCTTCCGGCCAAAGCCAGTAAAGAGCAACACTATCTGTATTTGCTCGATGCATGGCAAGCCATGAACCAAGGTGGGCGTTTTTATGTGGTAACCATTAATGGTCTACGCGAGTTTATGCAGCGTACATTTAAAGAGGTGTTCGGTAATTGCCAAAAGCTTAAACAAGGCAAAACCTACACGGTGACCATGGCCGAACGGGATTAACTACAAACAGGGGTACGATTACGTTGCGCTAATCGTACCCACGCGGGCTGACTACTCAGTTCTGAATCTTAGAAAGAAATCGACCAAAAAAGCTTTTGATATCAATCTTAACAGACTCAGAGATCAATCATGTATTGCTATAGAGTTACCAAGTACAACCCTGCTCTTCGCAATATCAACGGATATTATGAGCTTGATGACTGGACATCAATAAGTGATATTGGATCTATATTCAACAATCAAGTTTTAACAGAAGCAGACTATCTAAAAATTGAGAACTCATACATTGAAACTGCTGTTAGCATGCTGGAAGAAGCCCAAATTTCCTTCTTAGAGGTAACTGATATTGAGCAGAGAGGATATGAAATAGCCTTAAAAAATGGCCAGAAAATTTATCGTGATCAATGGCACGATGTCATAAGATCAATGTTGAGAGAAGAGCTTTGGTGTCGTTTATGGAACAAGGACTCTTATGTTCATATAGGGTACGATTATTATATGTATGTTGGCGTTCCAATAGAACCGACTGCATCTTTAAAAAAAGCGTTAGAAATTAGTATTTATATCGAAGATTTTGTATCTCCTTACATTTTGATTGATTGATCGACTGATAATCAGAACCTGATGTATTTTTTGCTTAGCAACGTGAAGGCAATTCAGCAATCACGCGCCCTTCTGGCTTACTTCGACCACCACCAACGCCGCTTGTCTGCCTGATAAATCGGCAGCGGCTCGCTGTTCTTGGAGGCTACTGGTGCCTCATCTGTACCGGTTAAAAAATTTAAAATTTCACGCCGTTCTTCACGGTACTGCTCCATCCCCATCAGCCCCTCAAAGCGACGACGATCAATCGCTTTTAAGCGATCATTGGCTTGCCGATAATGCAACTCTTCTCGCGGCTTACTCACGGATTTTCACCACTACAACTGAAACATTGTCATCCGCGCCATCGACCAGCGCGACCGAGAGCATAGATTCTGCTGCGTCTTTGGGGGTGAGACCATTGACCAAATCCAACATATCCATCTCATGTACTTCATTATACAGGCCATCTGAACATAAGATATAACCGTCACCGGCTTGTGGCTGAAATACCCGACAATCTAAATAGACGTGTGGATCAGCACCGATGGCGCGGGTAATCACGTTTTTAGACGGATGAGTTTCGGCTTGTTCCTTGGTGATTTGACCTTGATCAATCAAACGCTGCACCAAGGAATGATCGTTACTGACACAGCGTATTTGATCATCCCGAACTTGATATAGGCGCGAGTCACCCGCCCACAAGCACACGCCAATTTGGTTGGTCAGCAATAACACCACAACGGTACTGCCGACCGTCTCGACTTTACGCTGCCGCGCATACTGGTGCATCTGGGTATTGGCTTTGCCGATCAGTGCCTCAATATCATCGACCACATCCGCGACAGGGCGATTACGGGTATCCACCTCGGCCAGCAGCTTAACCAGCAACTGACTAGCATAATCACCAGCGGCATGACCACCCATGCCGTCAGCCACCGCCCATAGCCCCTGACTCGGCAGTTCTAACACCGAATCTTCGTTTACTTTGCGACGCGTCCCTACATCAGAGATCTGCGCAGAAGTCCAAATCAGCAATTTTGCGGTCCTTATTTAATACTCAATGACGCTTGCACCCCTCAAATACGCTCAACAAACCGACCAATTCGTCATGATCATCACGGCTGAACATTTAGCGCATTCGACGTAAGGCAAAACCACCGATAACAAACAACAAAACGATTGGCAGTGCCACAAACCAACCAGCCGACACATTGTAAATCAGACTGGCATAGCCTAAAAAATCTTGCAAGTAGCGAAAGCCCAAACCGACAAATAACGCGATAACCAGTCGAAATCCAACAGATTGCTGACGCAATGGGCCAAATATAAACGAACAAGCCAGCACCACCAAAGCCGCCAGTGCAAACGGTGCAGTCAGCTTCTGCCATAAAGCCAAGCGATAGCTGGCAGGCACTTGGCCTTGCTGTGCCAAATACTGGATGTACGACCAGAGCTGACTCGGCGCGAGTGCATCAGGAGACTGCGTGACCAAATGCACAAAGCGCGGCTGTAAGGCCAATTCAACCGGCAACAGTGTATCTTGGCGAGCCACCGCGACACCATCCGCTTGTAGAACAGCCTGCTCCACCTGTTGTAGTTGCCATTGCTGACCCTGCTGATACTGACCTTGAGCCGCCGTCAGCGAACGGCTGAGATGTTGTTCAGCATCAAACTGCAACATCTCTACTCGGCGTAGCTCGCCTGCCGAATTGGCGTACTCGACATACACAAAACGGTCTTGCTCACGAATCCAATAGCCGCGCACCTCGCCCAGACTTGCTGTCCGATTCGACTCGCTGCGTACCGCCTGCGCCTGTTCATTGCTATACGGAATCAACCATTCGCTAATCATCAGCGAAGCCAGCATCAACGCCACCGCAGGGCGCAACACCCAACCGACAATCGTCCACAAGCTCTGTCCAGCAGCGCGCATCACCACCAACTCGCTGTTGGAGGCCAACGTCCCAAGTCCGATCACCGACCCCATCAGTGCAGCAATCGGTAGCAATTCATACAGATAGCGCGGCGACTCCCACAACACATAGCGCAGTGCTGCCCACGCGTTATAGTTGTCTTTGAGCTCACCCAGCTCACCGAGATAGGTGAATAAAATCTGTAACAACAACAGTAACACGGTCGCGCCCAACATCGCCAGACCCGTCACACGGCTGACATGATTGGCCAAAATTCGACCAGCGAGCACCTGTGGCAGCCTCATATCTTCGGCTCCAGCATCGTACGTCGTTTGAGCAGTGCAGGCAGTCGATAGCGTGTGGTCATTGCCACGGCCAGCAGCAAATAACCTAGCAATACCGCTGTAAATGCCCAACTGCCCAACTCAGCCTTACTCACGCGAGTCTTGACTGCCATCAGGCTCACCACAACGGTGGCAAACAGCATAATCGACGGAATTAACCGAATATAACGGCCTTGGCGTGGATTAACCTGCGCTAATGGCACGGCTAGCACGGCGGCCAGTAACATCACCCACGGCATCGACAGCCGAAAAACCAGCTCTGCCAGTACAGGCGCACTGTGCCGCTCTGCCCAAAGCTGCTGTACTGATGCCGTCTCTAAACGTGAAATACGCGTATCGGCAGGACGGTCATGCTCTAAGCGCAGGCGATAATAACTAAACTCAGCACGGTTATATTCAGCCTGACCTGCCTTAAACTGATACTGACGGCCATTTTGTAGATCGACGATACTGGCTTGCTGCTCCGGATCAGTTACCCGACTGGCACGCTCAGCTAAAATCATGCGATCCGGTTGATTGGGCTCGGTGGCGCGCTGATAAAAAAACACATCACGCAATTCGCGCCGATCCTCAGACAACGAACCGGCATAAATCGTATACGCCCCACTCGACACAAACTCGCCCGGTTTGACCAAGTCAAAACCACTGCGTAACGCCTGACTGGCCAGCAACTGATCAGACTGGCGACTGCCCCACGACGCGCCGACCAACGACAAACTGCCCTCGGCAACCACCATCAGCAGTACCAACGGCCACAACATCCAACCCAAACGCTCGCGACTCACCCCACTGCTGTTGAGCACGGCCATCTCGTGATCGACATACAACCGCCCAAACACCAGCATCAAACCCGCAAAAAATCCCAGCGGTAAAATCAGCACCAAAAACTCAGGCAGCCGCAACGCCACAATGCTCAGCAACACCCCGACGTCCAGCCGACCCTGCGCCGCAACGCCAAAATACTTAATCAAGCGACCGCCGATCATGATCAGGGTCAATAGCGCAGTCACCACCAGCGTGGTACTGGCAACTTGACGAATCAAATAGCGACGAATGATCAAAGTAATACCATTGCGGATAAAAAGTACGCCAGTTTACCCGATTCGATTTAGTTGCACAGTAGGCATACGCTTCAACTGCGTAACAGGCTGTTCAGGCGGGTCAGACAGTGCTTTAATCGCTGCATACGCATTTGTGGTAACAAGGCTCCTGATCCAATGAAAATCACCCTGCAAGACACGCTCGTCACCAGCCCAAACCGGCATGAAACACTGGTACTGTTGATCGACAATGAATCGCTACAAGTCACGCAAGCTGAACTCGATAGCGCGTTACAAACATCGCTCAACCAACAGATCAAACGCGCCAACTTTACTGGCAAACTTGGCGAAACCCTCGCCGTCTATGCGCTACCAGACAGCAGCTTTGAACAAATCCTGCTGATTGGTATCGGCAAACGCGCCGATTTTAAAAATGGCCAAGCGCAAAGTCTTGCCACACAGCTCTTTAAAGCCACCGCCAGCAAAACCGAACATCTACTGATTGCGATTGATGGCTTACCCGCCGCTTGCTTTGAGACCTTTAGCTTGGCGCTATCTAACGCCAGCTATCAGTTTGGCAACTATAAAAGCAAGCCGACCGAAAACATGCTTAAAGGCGCCAGCTTTTACAGCACCCAGCACACAAGTCTGGTTGCCGGTTTGCAATTTACCCAAGCGGTACATCGCGGCCAAAGCCTTGCGCGTAGCCTCGCCAACCAACCGCCAAACATCTGCCATCCTGAATACATGGCCGAACAAGCGATTGAACTGGCTGCGCAATACCCTGACCTGCTGACCGTCACCGTCCTCGACGAAGACCAGATGCGCGAACTCGGTATGCATACCTTTTTGGCCGTATCGCACGGTTCTGAGCGCGGTGGTCGCCTGATTACGCTGGAATACAAAGGCAAAGCCGACGACAGCAAGCCCGTGGTACTGGTCGGTAAAGGCGTGACTTTTGACACCGGCGGTATCTCGATCAAGCCTGCGGCGGGCATGGACGAAATGAAATTCGACATGGCAGGCTCAGCCTCTGTGATGGGCGTGATGCGCGCGCTGTGCGTCTCGAAGCTGCCGATTAACGTGGTCGGTGCATTGGCGTGTGCCGAAAACATGCCATCTGGTCGCGCCACAAGGCCCGGGGATATCGTCACCTCACTGTCTGGGCAAACCGTCGAAATCCTGAATACCGACGCGGAAGGCCGCTTGGTGTTATGCGATACCTTGACCTATATCAAACGCTTTAACCCTGAATTGGTGATCGATATTGCGACCTTAACTGGCGCATGTATCGTAGCCCTTGGTAAAGTGGTGTCGGGCTTGTTTAGTCCAGATGATGCGCTTGCCGCTGAATTGATCGATGCCGGTCAAACCCTGCATGATCGGGTCTGGCGCATGCCGGTGCTGGATGACTATCAAGAGTTACTCGACTCACCGTTTGCCGACATTGCCAATATCGGCGGCCCTACTGCCGGTGCAGTGACTGCGGCCTGTTTTCTGGCGCGTTTTACCAAAGACTACCGCTGGGCGCACTTGGACATTGCAGGTACCTCGCATATTTCAGGTGCAGGCAAAGGCGCAACCGGTCGCCCCGTGCCGCTGTTGATGCAATTTTTACGGCAACGTGCGACTGCCTAACTGATGGCAGACGTGGTATTTTACCTGATTCAATCGTCGCAGCAGTCGATTGAATCCTTGGCGTGTCGTCTGTGTCGGCGGGTTGCCGTCGGCGCAAAAACACCCGTGTTTGTGTGCTTCGATGATGCCACCAAGCTGCATCAGTTTGACCAGCTACTCTGGTCATTTGAACCGGATAGCTTTGTGCCGCATGCGATAGATGATGTGCAAGCGCCGGTTTGTTTAGGCCTACGCCCACCTGATGACTTCGTAGGGTGCTGCTTAAATCTAGCGAGTCATGCGGTGGATGCCAATCGTTTTGAACGCGTATTGGAAATCATCGGTGCAGATGAGGCTGCCAAAGCTGCCGGTAGACAGCGTTTTCGCGGCTATCGCAATGCTGGTTTAGTGCCGCAGACCCATCAGGTATAACCACGACCGGACTGCCGCATGTTTTGGCGTTTTTTGAATTTAGTTTGACAGGAAATCACAATATGGCCTTGGAACTTGGTCGAGATTTTGCGAAACGCTGGTTGGCAGCACCGGATGTGGTGCGCCAACAGGTCTATACTGAATTGGGTAGTATTTGTCAGTTGCTAGAGCCACAGACTGATTTTGCCGTGTGGCAGGCTGAACAAGCAGGTCTGCCAACCCTAGAACAAGTCATGGCTGAAGCGATGCGGCACGCGCCTGTGGTTCCTGCCCAAGTGTCTGTCGTCTCTATGACCCACTCACAACTGCCACTTGAACTGAAAAAACGCTTTTTGCGCGAAGCCGACGATCTGATTGAGCAAGCACTTGATCCGATTCGGCAGCAGTTACGCGTGTGGCTACATGCCGAAATGCAGCGTTTATTGGCGGAACAACAGCCGTCCTAACGGGGTCGGCTGTCATGTTTGATGGGTAGAAAAGCTTTTCCACCCTTTTGTAACATTTGTCACAGCTTTGTATTACAGTTTGCGTTATTTTCGGCCAATTAAAAAATAACCATAGCTTAAAAAGAAGCAACTAACTGTTTATTAAACGAAAAAATAAAAACAATACAGTGTATCCAGATTGTTGTTACTGATTTGACCCAATCCTCTCTACGCGATAACCTGATTACATGTAACAAATAATGTTTTTTTAGTGCTTTTACTGGAGTGTTTATCATGAAGAAATTAGCAATTGCATCTGCCCTATTGGCAACCTTAGCGGGCGCAAATGTGGCTCAGGCCTATCAGTATGAAGTGGGCGCGGGTATCAGCCGTACTGACCCCGATGTTGGCAAAAGCACCAATGATCTTCACGTTGGCGGCACCTATTACTTCGCGCCGGTTGACGTAAAAGATTACCCACTGGCAGAAGCGGCTTTTATGAATCGTGCCAGTAACGTGACAGGTGGCGTGACTTACGGCAAAAACAGCCCAACCACCAATACGAACGTGAGCATTGGTGCAGAATACTATGTGCCAGATAGCGATTTTTATGCCAGCGTGGGTTATGCCAAAGACCAAACCAAAACATCAGGCGTAAAAAACTCGATTGAAAACTACACGGCAGAGGTGGGTATCCTACCGATGCCTAACCTGTTGGTCGCCGTTGGCGTGGTGGATAACAGCAACGGTACTGATCCGACCCTACGCGCTAAATATGTGACCAAGCTTGGGGCAAACGACATCAATCTGGAAGCTAAGGCCAGCTTTGGTGACGCAGATGTGTTTAATATCGGTGCAGACTACTATATCGACCGCACATTGAGCGTCGGTGCGGCGTATACCGATAACGGTAATAATGATAACTTCGGCATTCGTGCGCGTAAGTTCATCAGCCAAGATGTCAGTGTACAAGCCTCGGTTGATTTTGGTAAAAATGCCGATGTGTTCGGTCTGTCAGGCACGTATCGCTTCTAAGCCATCCGCTTGAACTGACCATAAAAAAACCGCTTCTTGATGAAGCGGTTTTTTATTGGGTTAAGCCGCAACCAGCACGGCTTCTCCCTCAATTTTAACGGGATAAATCTTGATACTGACCGTGTCATCCTCCAGACACTGCCCTGTCAGCAAATCAAAATGCTGTTTGTAAATCGGTGAAGCGACACAGGTTGTGCCTTTGATCTGACAGGTCAGCCCGCGTGACAGCACGTTGGCTTGACTAAACGGGTCATAGTTGGCAATCGCATACACGCGGTTGTCTTTGAGCCGAAAAATCGCCACTTGCTCGCCGTTGATCAAGGCAGATACACCCAGTTCGGGGATCAGATCGTTGAGACTACAGATTTTTTGGTACATGGTTTTGTTCCTCGATATTAAGTGAGTGCTGTTCTCCCTCTCCCTTTGGGAGAGGGCTGGGGTGAGGGTACCCCCCTCCTAACCTCCCCCCAATGGGGGGAAGAACTCCCACTGAGAGAGGGTCTGCTATGCCATCTCAACCACATTGATTCGGCCAGCCTTTTCCTCATGTGTGGCGGGGCGAATCTGACCGCGCACTTCCACAAATTGCACGTTGTCATCCGCTTGGTCGCTGTTGATAAATGGCTTAAAGCGCTTCAGTTGTTCGGGATCGTTGATGGTGGTTTTCCATTCACATTGATAGGTGTCAGCGACGTATTGCATCTGCGCTTCAAACTCGGCACACAAGCCCAGACTGTCATTGATCACGACGTTTTGCAGATACGCCAGTCCACCTTCCATGTTGTCTCGCCAGACGCTGGTACGTTGTAGACGGTCAGCGGTTTTGACATAAAGCATCAGCAAGCGATCCACGTATCGGATCAGTGTCGCGTCGTCGAGGTCACTGGCAAACAGTTCGGCATGGCGCGGTTTCATGCCGCCATTGCCACAGACGTATAGATTCCAGCCTTTTTCGGTGGCAATCACCCCGACATCTTTGCTTTGCGCTTCGGCGCATTCGCGGGTACAGCCGGAGACAGCCATTTTGATTTTGTGCGGGGCGCGCAGACCTTTGTAGCGATTTTCCAGCACAATCGCCATGCTGACCGAATCCATCATGCCGTAGCGACACCATGTCGAGCCGACACAGGACTTCACCGTGCGCAGGGACTTGCCGTAGGCGTGACCGGTTTCAAAGCCCGCATCGATCAGCAATTTCCAAATCGCAGGAAGATCTTCTTTGCGTGCGCCAAACAGATCGACCCGCTGGCCGCCGGTCAGTTTGGTATACAGGCCGTATTGTTTGGCGATCATGCCGCACGCGATCAGACCGTCTGGGGTGACTTCACCACCGGCCATGCGTGGCACGACGGAATACGTGCCATCTTTTTGCAGGTTGGCCATAAAGTAGTCGTTGGTGTCTTGCAGACGTGCGAGCGGTTTTTGCAGTACATGTTCATTCCACAGCGAGGCAAAAATACTCGCGGCGGTGGGTTTGCAGATTTCACAGCCATCATGTTGGCCATTGCCGTGTTTGGCCAGTAGATCATCAAAATCCTTGATCTGTCCGACTTGGCACAGGTGGTACAACTCTTGGCGCGAATAAGCAAAATGCTCACAGATGTCTTTTTTGACTTCGACCCCGATTTTTTCCAGTTCGGCGTTCATGACTTGCTTGACGAGTGCAGCACAGCCACCGCACGAACTGGCCGCTTTAGTGCAGTTTTTGATGCTGTCAAAATCCAGACTTCCGGCAGCGACGGCTGAGCAAATATCGCCTTTGCTGACGTTATTACAGGAGCAAATCTGCGCTGACATCGGCAACGCATCCGCGCCCAATGCAGGTGCTGCCGCCCCATCAAAACTGGGCAAAATCAACGCCTGCGCGTTATCTGGCAAGTCCATGTTGTTCAGCATCAGTTGTAACAGACCACCGTACGCGTCGGTGTCGCCGATCAGTACCGCGCCGAGCAGTTTTTTATTGTCGGCGGAAACCACCAGTTTTTTATAGATTTCGTTTGGCTCATCGACATAGGTGAAGCTACGCGCTCCTTCGGTGGTGGCATGCGCATCGCCAATTGAAGCCACATCCACGCCGAGCAGTTTCAGCTTGGTGGACATGTCTGCACCCGTGAATGGTTTTTTCTTTTCGCTGGCAATGATCGCGTGCGCGGCAGTTTCGGCCATTTGGTAACCCGGCGCGACCAAGCCATAAATCCGACCGCTCCACAAGGCACATTCCCCAATCGCGTAAATATCCGGATCGGAGGTGCGGCAGTCGTTGTCGATTTCAATTCCACCGCGCGCGCCGACAGTCAGGCCACTGCTGCGCGCCAGTTCATCACGTGGCCGAATCCCTGCCGAAAACAAAATCATGTCGGTTTCAAGGTGCGAGCCATCGGCAAAGTTCATCCGATGACGGCAGGTTTCCCCATCGACGATTTCGGTGGTGTTTTTGCCCAGATGAATGCCGACACCTAACGCGGCGATTTTGCTGCGTAAAATTTTACCCGCGCCATCGTCGATCTGTACTGCCATCAAGCGCGGGGCAAACTCAACCACATGCGTCTCTAACCCCAAATCACGCAAGGCTTTGGCGGCTTCTAGCCCCAGCAATCCCCCACCAACCACCACACCGACTTTGCCGCGTGCCGCAGCAGTTTTCATCAGTTCAAGGTCTTCAATGGTGCGATACACCAAGCAGTCTTGGCGATCTTTACCGGCCAAGGGGGGCACAAACGGATAAGAACCAGTCGCCAACACCAGCTTGTCATATGGTATTTTTTCACCCGCCGTGGTGGTGACGACTTTGGCTGCCCGATCAATTTCTGCTGCGCCTTTGCCCAAATGCAATTTAAAACCACTGGTCTCAAAAAACGTTGGATCAACCAAGCTCAGATCTTCGGCGGTTTTGCCCGAAAAATACGCCGACAGCTGCACCCGATCATAGGCAGGTCTATTTTCTTCTGCCAAAACAGTGACCTGCATGGAGCAATCAGGGTTTGCGGCGGCCTCGCGTGCCAATACTTCGACAAACCGATGGCCGACCATGCCATGACCAATGACGACAATACGCATGTTTATTCTCCGAGAACGGTTTGGGCTGGGCTGATGGGGTCGGCTGGTGTGATGACCTGTGCCGTGACCTGTGCAATCAGCTTGGCGATTTCACTTTGACAAGAACCGCAATTGGTTCCCGCTTTTAGACACTGACCGACCGCAGCAACCGTGGTCAGATTTTGTGTTTGGATGGCACGACAGATGCTGTTTTTGCCGACTACAAAACACGAACAAATGATTTCACCAATATCGGCGGCAGGGTCAGCAGCCACACCAGACAACAGACTCCGGCGAGTCGACGCATCGATGGGCTGCCCCAGTTGCTCATCCAGCCAGCCACGGGGTGGTAGGCGATTGGCCAAATGAGCAACCATGACAACACGGGATAATCTGTTTTGGTCAAGCCACGCCACGCGTTGAATACCTTGGGCGGCATCGTGATACTCAAGGCTTGCGGGTATATTTGAAAACGCCAACGGATCTAAGCCGCTACTGACCGCAAATTCTTGCCGCCAGCCGTTGCCTAGTCGCACATTCACCGCATAACCGTCTTCGGTCAGCAGCGACAACGGTTCAGCCGACAAGATAAAGCCGTACTGAGCAAACTCAGCTTTGCACAGCGCGACGGGGGTAAATTTATTCTCCGGCTGACCTGAAAACGGATCGACTACCGGATTGACCACCGCACCGATTCGGCTATTGGCACTATTCACGCCATTCCAGTGGATCGGCACAAACGCCATGCCGCGCTGTTGGCCGTCATTGATCAACACCCGCGCAAAGGCACTGCCCCACGCCGATTTGATGCTCAAAATATCGCCGTTTTTCACCGCAAGCTGTGCCGCATCATCGGGATGTAGTTCGGCATACGGTTCGCTGGTATGACGGGTCAGCCGTGCAGTCAGACCGGTGCGGCTCATGGTGTGCCACTGATCGCGCAGCCGTCCGGTATTTAAAATAAATGGATAATCGTTGCTAGGCTGATGGCCGGTGGATTGCAGACTAACCGGCACAATCCGCGCCCGACGATTCGGGGTAAAAAACTCACCTTCGGCAAAAAAGCGTTTGCTGCCCCACTGTACTGGTGCAAGATTTTGATACTCGTCAAAACTTAAACCAGCTAGGCCAGCCAGATTAAAATCACGCCGCACCTGATTATCACTGTTCTGCTCGGCAGATAACGCGGCATGCTCGACAAACACCGCATGCGGATGCGGATAATCAAAGCCCGCAAAACCCATTTTTTGCGCAACTTGTGCCAGCGCCCACCAGTCAGGCCGCGCCTCGCCAGCCGCAGGCAACACCGCCCGCTGCCGTGAAATCAGCCGCTCTGAGTTAGTGACTGTGCCGTCTTTTTCGCTCCAGCCCATCGCCGGCAACAGCACATCGGCGACGCGGGTACAGTCGGTGTCGGCCATCACTTCGGACACAATCACCAGCGGACAATCGGCCAGTGCTTGCTTGACCTGATCGGCATTCGGTAACGACACGATCGGATTGGTCGCCATAATCCAGATTGCTTTGATTTTGCCACTTGCGACCGCATCGAACAGCTCAACCGCTTTTAAGCCTTGCTCGGTCACGATGGTCGGTGACTGCCAGAAGGTTTGTACCAAGTTGCGATGGGTTGGATTTTGGATGTCCATATGCGCGGCCAGCATGTTCGACAGGCCACCGACTTCACGGCCACCCATCGCATTCGGTTGACCGGTCAATGAGAACGGCCCCGCGCCGATCTTGCCGATACGACCCGTCGCCAGATGTACGTTTAGGATGGCGTTCACTTTATCGGTGCCTTGACCGCTTTGATTCACGCCCATGCTAAACAGCGTCATCGCCTTGGGTGTGTCGATAAACCATTGACAAAACTGCGCCAAATCCTCCGCCGCCACGCCCAAACGCGCGGCCACACTGTGCTTGGCATCACCGACTGCCACGTCCGCCCTCGCGCTAAGTAATGCCGCCTCAATCCCATCGGTATAATGGCTGATATAGTCGTGGTCGAGTGCGAATTGATCGGCCAGTTGCACCAACAAATAGTTAAATAACAACACATCCATGCCGCCTTTAATCGGCAGATGCAGATCGGCGATTTCATTGGTCGCGGTAGCACGCGGGTCGATGTTGACGATTTTTAAATTGGGGTTTTGCGCTTTGGCAGCTTTGATGCGCTGAAATAAAATCGGATGACACCATGCGGCATTCGATCCGACCAGCACCAGCAAATCCGCTTGCTCAAAGTCTTCATAGCTGTTCGGGACGGTATCACTGCCAAATGCCCGCTTATGCCCCGCCACTGCTGACGACATGCACAGCCGCGAATTGGTATCAATATTCGCTGTGCCGATAAAGCCCTTCGCTAGCTTATTCACCACATAATAATCTTCGGTCAGCAACTGACCCGACACATAAAAAGCCACCGCCTCAGCACCATGTGCGTCAACGATGGTGTGCAACTGATCGGCAATATAGGCCGTCGCTTGCGCCCAATCCGCCCGCACACCGCCAATACTTGGATATAGCAACCGACCTTCGGGGCGCACCGTTTCACCGAGTGCCGAGCCTTTGACACACAGTCGGCCAAAGTTGGCAGGATGCGCAGGATCACCTTGAATACGCAGGGCTTGTTGTGTGCCGGTTTGATCAGGGTCGATTTCGGCCAGCACGCCACAACCGACACCGCAGTAGGCGCAAGTGGTTTTGACCACGCCATGATGCTGGAGTTGATCGGCCTTAAAATCAGTCGCCATCAAGCTGTTCATACCGCCCCCCCAAACATCAACTGATCACGGATTGCGCCGACCGCTGTACCTTGTTGGATCAAATTAAAATACGCCATGCCATCTTGGGTGTCGCCGTATAGCACTGCGCCAACCAGCTTTTCATTTTTAAAAAACAATCGTTTATAAACAGAATTGGCCAAATCCCGATAAATCACACTCTCACTGTCAATGCCGCTAAAGTCCCCTGCTGAATATAGATTTACGCCGGTGACTTTTAAGGTGGTGGCCGTGGGTTTTTGGCTAAAACGGGCAAAACCCAACTCAGCCAAATGATTGGCGCAGACTTTGGCCTGCTCAAACAACGGCGCAACCAACCCAAACAACGCGCCGCGATGCTGTACACATTCGCCGACGGCATAAATGCGCGGGTCGGAGGTTTGCAGGGTATCGTTGACCAAAATCGCCTTATCGACCTGCAAACCCATGTCTTTGGCCAGTTGCACATTCGGACGCACACCCACGGCCATCACAATCAATTGACCGTCTAGCATCGTGCCGTCTTTAAACGCCAAACCCTTTAAACTGCCATCGTCATGCAGCGCGATATGATCGGTTTTGGCATTTAGTACAAAATTTACGCCTTGCTGTTGCAGGAAGTTTTTTAATAAATCGGCGGCTTCTGGGTCTAACTGCCGATTGAGCAAATAACCCACATCATGAACCACAGTGACGTTTACACCGCGCTTGTTGAGGCCATTGGCAGCTTCCAAGCCGAGCAATCCGCCGCCGATCACAATCACGTTTTGGCAGTGCATCGCTTGCGCCAGCATGTTTTCGACATCTTGAATGTCACGAAATGACAGAACCGCCGGATGCTGATGATTCGGCAGCGGAATCATGAATGGATTCGAGCCAGTCGCCAGCAACAGCCGCTCATAGCCCAGCACCTCGCCGCTATCGAGTTGCACTTCGCGGCGGGCGCGATTGACTGCTTGCACAATCACGCCAGCTTTTAGGCTGATGCCGTGTTCGGCGTACCACTCAAGTCGGTTCAGCATGATTTGATCAAAGGTTTTTTCACCGGCCAACACGGGTGACAGCAAAATGCGATTGTAAGCACCGTGCGGCTCTTTACTAATCACGGTGATCTGATAACGCTCCGGATGCAGCACCAGCAGCTCTTCCACCGTGCGCATCGCAGCCATGCCATTGCCGACCACGACCAGACGTGACGGCTTCGGCAGGTGTGCAGCAAGGGGTTGGGCGGTTGGCAACATCGTGCATCCTCAGGATTTGAATATCCGCAAAATAAAAAGCGCCCATACCGATTTCTCGATATGAGCGCCTTTGCTCAAATGATACTGACCACGCCATTACAGCCAGTATCGTGTACCACAGTGAGTCCCATACAACTCAAGCAAAATAAAGCACAAAGCATGCCAAATAATTTTTATAAAAAAATCATTATTATAAGTCAAAAATGCCTAGGTGAGCACGTTATGGCACAATCATCTGCACTGCTTTGAGCCAAGCTGCACAGTAATGGCACAGGCATATGAAACGCTAGGAAGGCAAGTCGATATACTCTAAACTCTCTGGTATTTCATGTCGTTGATGATATTTTGGAGTGTGTGATGAAAAAATTGACTGCTGCCGCTGGTGCTGCGATATGCGCTGCTGTGTTGCTTGCTGGATGTTCAAGCACACCCACTCGTGCTGATCTGATGCGTGGGCATGCAGCAGATACACAAGCACAAGCAGCAACCAAAAATCGGCTTGCTGCTGACTGGGATCGTGGTCAAGCCGCGATTGCATCTGGTGAAAAAAAGATTAAAGATGGCGAGCGGCTGGTCAATGAGGGCAAACGCGAGTTACGTCAAGGACAACGGTTGGTACGCGACAGTGAACGCGAGTTTAAACAAAACTTTCCTGATCTATCCATCAGCGCAAAGTAAGACGATGTGATATACAGCCTACTGGGTGTATCTGATTAGGGATTGATCCGCACCACGACCGGACAGCCCTTAAATTCAGCCGCCTGTGCCACGGCATCACGCTGACCCAATAGCCGCGCATACTCCGTGCGCGCTGTATTGGAGCGTTCTGACATGCCCACCGATACACTCGGCACGACCGCAACACGGCCACCGCTACCAAACACCCCGCCCAATCCGACCGACACCCCACTGCTGCGCTGCTTTGGCACTTCCACGCCATCGCGCAGATACTGACTCATGCGCAAATACTCACTGCGTAATTGCGGACAAGTCAGCGACTGGTATTGGGTCGGCGAGACGTACAACGGCTTTGGCGGCGTACTCGCGCAGCCAACCAGCCCGAATACAACACCGATCCCAAGCAGTACAGCGGTTTTGATTGAGATCGACATGGCAGCTGTTACCCTCATCTTTAAGGTTGGGAACTGTTAATCTCATCAAACAACGCCACATACGCCAAGGTCAACTTGTGCGCGTCATCCAAATGAATCAATGGTTGGTTTTTCTGATGAGACTCTTTCATGATCACAGACGGCGGTAACATCGCCGCAAACACTGGCAAACCGTCATCTTTGAGCTGTTGTACCACTTGCTGCGGCAACGTGGCGCGAGACTGGTATTGATTTACCACGATGCCTTCGACCGCAAGCTTGGGATTATGGTCAGATTTGGTTTCGACCACGTTTTCAAGTAGGGTTTGCAAAGCACGATGCGAAAACACATCACAGTCAAACGGGATGACTACCCGATCACCCGCAATCAACGCCGCAAGCGTATAAAAATTAAACGCTGGTGCGGTATCAATAAACACCAAATCAAACTGCCCAGATAACTGATTCAAGGCATCACGCAGCTTAAAAATCTTGTGTTTGCTTTGCAGCGCGTGTTCCATCTCGCCCAGTGCTGGACTGGCCGGAATCACGGATAAACGCTCAAACTGGGTCGGATGAATATAATCCGCTAGACTTTCTTCTTTGTTTTTTAGGATTGAACCCAGCGCTGAACCGAGTAAACCTTTATTCTGGCCTGCGCTCAACAATGCCTCAAAATAACCACCAATGTTCGGCTCTAGCGCGGGATTACCCGCGCCGTGCGTGGCTTTTTCGCCGAGCAAATACTGGCTGGAGTTACATTGTGGATCAAGGTCGATCACCAGCGTCCGGTAGCCGCGAGCGGCGGCAATCGCTGCAAGGTTTACGGTAATACTGGATTTACCGACCCCGCCTTTTTGATTAAACACCACTCGACACAGCATCACACACTCCCCAAAACCTTAAAATACAAAACCATAGCTTATCGCAAATTATAGCACTGGCTTGGCAATCGCAAGCCATAAAATCGCCACGTAGGCAATCGTGGCGACAAACACGCCGGTCTTAAACTGACTCACGGTTGCCGTATCACGAAACGCCTTCACAGACGCCGAAATTGCCACAAGGAATAAAACAATCTTGGCAAAAATCCAATGCGGATAAATCGGCAGGTACATCAGCACACTCAGCCCCGTCAACAGTACCACCGTATAAACAATATGCGGCGCGATCTTAAAAAACTTACTCATTCCAGCAGATGCAAGTTGGCCGCTTGGATTTGGCGCCAGCATGCCCAACACAGCACGCGTGGCAAACATCAAAATCGCCAGCACAGCAAAACTCATGTGCAACACTTTGATCAGCATCATAAACAAAACACCTCAGTCGTTTAACAAACCGTCCACATGAAAAAAATCTAGGCTTTTGGCGCATGTGCGCAGGCCGGACTGTCCGGTGCTTGCCCCGTCCATTCGGTCGGGCTATACGCATGAATCGCGAGCGCGTGAATCGTGCCGCCATGTGCGCTCAGTAACTCAGCCGCAAGCGCATAGACTTTTTGGTGTCGCTGTACGGCGCGTAAACCGTCAAAAGCCGCACTGACAATGGTCACCTTAAAGTGGCTTTCTTTGCCTTCAAAATAACCGCCATGCCCGCGAGACTCATTGTCTACCTGTAACACACTCGGTGCGAGTGCTTGCAAACGGTCATGCAATTGCTGTTGCAACACTCCCATACTGACCTCAACTGTGACTTGATGATTTCACCCGCCAAATTCTAGCGGATTACTGAGCAACCTGCGGCACTTTGTTTACCTAGCGGTGTGGTTTGCCTAGCGGCGTGCGGCACTTTGTTGGTAGATCGGCATCACGCGTGGCAACAGTTGCTGAATCTGACCAATCCGATCACCGGTCGATGGGTGGGTACTGAGGAATTTTGGTGGTTCGCCTTGGCTGGCCTGCCGCATTTTTTGCCATAAGGTCAGTGCGGCTTGTGGGTTATAGCCCGCCCGCGCCATGAGCTCTAAGCCCAACACATCAGCTTCTTCTTCCTGCGCCCGACTGTGCGGCAATTGCAAGCCAAGCTGTGCTGCCATACCCGCCACTTGTGTTTGGCCTTCGGTCAGACCGACCACACTGGCCAACAGCCCAAGGCCAGTCTGCTGTGCGACATCGCGTGACATCCGTTCGCGGGCATGTTCGCGCAGGGCGTGGGCAATTTCGTGTCCCATAATCGCGGCAATCTCAGCATCAGTCAGTTGTAATCGGCTAATAATGCCGCTGTAGAACATGACCTTACCACCGGGCATCACAAAAGCATTCAGCTCGTTACTTTGAATAATATTCACTTCCCACTGCCAGCTACGCGCATCAGCCCGAAACGTCCCCACATGCGGGACGAGACGATTGGAAATCCCACGCAAACGCGCAAGCATCGCTGCATCGCGGTTCAGCACGTTTTTTTGCCGTGCTTCTGCCAGCATTTCTTGATAGGCCTTGCCAGACAATGCATTGACCTCCTCGCTTGAGACCAATAGCAATTGCTTACGATTCACGCCAGTCGCCCCTTCTTGGGTGGTGCTGACGCAACCGGTCAAGCCGACACTGGCTGCCAATAGGGTGATACTGATCCAACGCAATGACATGCTGACTCTCCTCAATATTCGGTCGGTGCGACTAGTATGCGGCTGTTTCATAGAGACTGCCGCCACCGTCGTAACGCGCTCATCGCTTAATTGGCTGAATAGTAACGTATCAGTTGGGCAGTACCAACGTAGTTTTACGGCAGAATCTAGGCGTTTTTGTAGGGCATTATTTTTGTAATTGGCTAAAAAATTATCACTTAGCACAGACCAGTTAAATCTTTTACGCAAACTGCTTGACTCAACCCAAAAAATCGCTATTATTGCTGCTCTCGACGCGGGAATAGCTCAGTTGGTAGAGCACGACCTTGCCAAGGTCGGGGTCGAGGGTTCGAATCCCTTTTCCCGCTCCAAATTTTGTAATGCTTAACATGGCCAACGGCCAGCCGAAATTCAGCTAATGCTTTGTTTCGGATTGAAAAGAGCCGGACTTTGTTCCGGCTTTTTGCATATTTGATCTTGCTAAAACCTGCACACGATTGGCGGCAACAAACAGATGTTTTGAGTGGCGACGGGTCGGTGATTCAAGGATTTTGCAAAGATGTTTGGCATTGTTGACCGTCAAATTTTCAGCCAATCGACTGCACTCGCGTGCATGTTGGCGCGTGCAGGAGTAATACCATGAGCCACCGTGCAGCCTCGATACAGGGTTCTTTAGTCGCATTGGTCACCCCGATGTTTGAGGATGGCTCGCTCGACTGGGATGGGCTGGATCGACTGGTGGATTGGCATATTGCGCAAGGCACTGACGGTCTGGTGGCGGTCGGGACGACGGGCGAATCCGCCACGCTCGATGTGGCGGAGCATTCACAAGTGATTGCGCGGGTCATTGCACGCACGGCAGGTCGTGTACCGGTGATCGCAGGCACCGGCGCAAATTCGACTCGTGAAGCGATTGAACTGACCGATACTGCGCGCAAACTCGGCGCAGATGCCGCCCTGCTGGTCACGCCGTATTACAATAAACCGACCCAAGAAGGGCTATATCAGCATTATCGTGCGGTGGCCGAAGCGGTCGATTTGCCACAAATGCTGTATAACGTACCCGGCCGCACGGGCGTGGATATGCACAACGATACCGTGCTGCGCTTGGCTGATATTGACACGATTTTTTCGATTAAGGACGCCACGGGGGATCTAACTCGTGGTAAAGATCTGATCGACCGCTTAAATGGTCGCCTTAATGTCTTTTCAGGCGATGATGCCACGGCATGGCAGTTGATCGGCTTGGGTGCGCGCGGTAATGTTTCTGTGACTGCCAATGTCGCACCAAAGCTGATGCATGAGATCTGTCAAGCCGCGCTAAACGGCGATCTGGCCACGGCAGAACAACTCAACGCCCAGATTGAAGTGCTGCACAGCGTCTTGTTTTGTGAGTCGAATCCGATTCCAGTCAAGTGGGCGTTGTACGCGATGGGACAGATTCAACGCGGTATTCGTCTACCGCTGACCGTACTGGCTGAGTCGTACCAACCATTGATTACGCAAGCGTTGCGTGATACACAACTGATCGGTCGCTAAGCGGTGTTTTTACCGTCCTTCAAGCAGGGCGTCATTGTTGAGGATGCATCATGTTACAGCGTTTTAGGCTAAATTCGCTTGGACTGCCACTCCTGTTGGCAGTCGGTATGGCCACTACCGGCTGTAGCAAGCTTGCCGTCAATAACAGTTCGCTCGACTATCGCGACGCCAAGCCGCTCCCCCCCCTACAACTGCCTGCGGGTCAAGCCACGCGGCCATTTGTCGCGTTGTATCCTGTGCCAGCCCTGCCAGAGCAACCCCCAGAAAACGCACCGGTCGTGACCAACGAAAAAGGCAACCGCTTTTTAATGCCCGCACCACAACCACTGGATACTGCTGCGTTACAAGCGCGTGCCAGTGTTGATGTCGGGCGCCCGAGTGCGCCGACGATTGTGGTGGATGGCAATGGTTTTCCGATCTTGCGCATCGACGGCAACAGTGATCGTGGCTGGGAATCTTTGCTACAATCACTCGCGACTGCTCAGATCGACGTGACCCGCAATACCCGTGCCACTGGTCAGATTGAGATTCGGCGAGAAGGTCAGCCTTATATTTTACGCTTAGGCCGCTCGGGAAGTGCCACCACCGTGAGTGTGCAAGATCGCCAAGATACGCTGGCCGATCCTGCGCTGACCACCTCTTTGCTCAACCAAATCATCCAACACTGGCCGATTTGAACGGAACCCTTTGAATCATGCAAAAACAAGCCCTGCTCTACACCGGCAAAGCCAAATCGGTCTATGAAACCACTGATCCAGATCATTTGGTCTTGGTGTTTCGTGATGATACCTCTGCATTTGATGGCAAAAAAGTAGAACAACTGGCCAAAAAAGGCCGCGTGAACAATCGCTTTAATGCGTTCATCATGCAAAAGCTGGCCGATGCAGGCATTCCGACGCATTTTGAAAAATTGCTCACGCCGGATGAAGTACTGGTTAAGCGCCTCAACATGATTCCGGTCGAATGTGTGATCCGCAACTACGCCGCAGGCAGTCTGTGCCGCCGTGTCGGGGTGGAAGAAGGCCGCCCCTTGACCCCGCCGACCTTTGAGCTGTTTTATAAAGACGACGCGCTCGGCGATCCGATGGTCAACGAATCATTGGCGGTGACACTCGGCTGGGCAACTGCTGAACAACTGGCCGAAATGAAAGCACTGACCTACCGTGTCAACGACGTGCTGAACAGCCTGTTCGATCAAGGCGGCATGATGCTGGTGGACTTTAAGCTAGAGTTCGGCGTGTTTCATGGTCAGATCGTGCTAGGCGATGAGTTTTCGCCTGATGGTTGCCGTCTGTGGGACAAAGAAACCAAGAAAAAACTCGACAAAGACCGCTTCCGCCAAGGCTTGGGCGGTGTGATCGAAGCCTACGAAGAAGTGTCGCAGCGGATTGGGGTTGATCTGAGCGATCTGTGAGCCGCTGTAATAAATCGTTGAAAATGCTTGAGCAGCACCCGACTGCTCTCGTATAATCCGCGCCACGGGAAGGTGGCAGAGTGGTTGAATGTACCGGACTCGAAATTCGGCGTAGGGCTTGCCCCTACCGAGGGTTCGAATCCCTCCCTTCCCGCCATATACTGTTTTAAGTTATTGAAAAACAGACCAAAAACCCTAGAGCCATAAGGCTTTAGGGTTTTTTTATGCCCAAACCCGTACAGGCAAATATAGCGAATAACACCAACAAAAGTTGGTATATTTGTTGGTATAGAACGTACCAACAGGATTACTGATACAGTGCCCACCACTTGTGGGCGGTGTCAAAGCTTTAAATACCTAGGCTCAAACGCAAACGGGGTATTTTGCACTTTCTCAAGACTTGCCCGTACCCAATTTGGCTTGTTTGCGGTGGGCAAATCATCGCTGTGGTCAATATCCGAATCAGACAGCCGTTTAAGTGCTTCTAATTCGGCCAATTGCTCCATCGTCAGCGGTACAGGCTGTTCACCTTTTCGGTAGATTTTTCTGGTAACTGGCATGGTACACCTCACGTTCTTTTGCAAAGGCTTTAGGTTTTTTTATACTTCATCTTCATCATCTGGTAGATTGATTGCACAAATTTTAATTTCATCAGTCAAAAGCGATGCACCGACCCGCACCGCTGCGAGTGCCTGCTCCGTGCCAAAGTGCTTGAGTGCCTGATCAAGATGCGTTTCATAATCATGCTCCATGACCGCTTCTACCGCTAGATACTCACATCGAACCGTACCGTGATCAGTGACTTGCCAGTAGGGACATAGCACCCGTTTATAACCACAGGCATAACTTGCCTCACGCGACTCTTTACCGAACATCTCGAGAGAAGGGTTCGGCGGCAAATCACCATCTGGTAGCTCAACCACCTGATAGCAGTATTCACCACGTGGAATCAAAGCTCTGCGCCCACCATCATCCATTTCAAACTATCCCCTCAAAAACCGCCCAAACTCCCGCACAAACACCAGCGGTTGATCCAGCATCGGCATATGTCCCGACTGCGCAAAAATCACCTGACGACCATTCGGCAACATCTCAGTAAACCGTGTCTGCCCTTCGACCGCGTACAAGCGTGAGCGCGCACCACTAAACACCGTCACTGGAACCTGCATATCCGCCAGCGTGTCGCGCAGATCATAGCCCTGCTCGATATACGCCTGCATGCCATGAATCAGTGTTGACCAACCCTGCATCGGCATCGCGTACTGCATCAACTGTGGAAAGCGTGACAGTGGCGCAAGCAACCGCCGCTGTGTGCGCGAATGCACCGTTTCATTGACAAAATCCGCCAAGCTTTGCAGTAACTCATGCTTAAACTCAACCGGAATCTGCGTATGTGACAGGTGCAAATGCGGCTGCGCCCGTGCAATCAAGCCCTGAAACTGCGCAAACGTCTGCGTTTGCCGCTCACCGAATACCCCATGCGACCAATCCGACTTGTGGGGAATCACTGGCGACTGATCAATGTGCAAATAACGCAACACCCCGCCAAACTGCCCCGCCGCATGTAGTTTTAAACTGAGCAACGCCCCCATCGACACACCCGCCAAGATCACCTGACTTAAGCCCAGTTGTTGGCGCATCGCCACAATATCCAACACATAATCTTCAATAAAATCAGACTGTGCTGGCTTGACCTGACTGGCTTTACCGAAGCCGCGTAAATACGGCAAATAAAACTGATATTGACGGGTAAATGGCAATATAAACGGCAGCCACAACGCTGCATCCATGCCAAACCCATGCAGCATAATCACCGGCTGACCACGACCGATCACCAGCACGGGCATCTGCTGCCCATCGTGTAGGCGGATTTTTTTAACTGTGGGGCGAGTAAGCACTTGAGGTTTCCAGCCATTCATCATCGGGATTGGCTGATGATACCGCAGCTTGTTTGAATAAAAAACAGAATTTGACATTGACAATTGTCAACAACAAACACAGGCTTAAAAAAACCGTTGTATCCCATGATTGCCACAGGAGTATGCTCATGCAGCCCCCACAAAAAATCGCCAGACCACTGGTTAAAGCCAGCCTACGCAGCACCTTTAAGCTGGGCAGCCGTAGTCCACTACCACTGCGCTTATTACGCGCCAGCATGGAGCTTGGCGCGGGTCTATTCGTCGCACGACGTGATGTGCGTTTTAGCACCGTAACGCTCGGTGCAGCGACAGCATTGTGTGCCGTACCCCAAAAAAATGAACGACAGCACAATGCACACGCCACAACAGACAGCAGTAAACGTGTCATTTTGCACTTACACGGCGGGGCATTTTTTGCGGGATCGTCGAATACTCATCGCGCGATGGCAAGCGAGTTGGCGGCACGCTGTCATGCCAGTGTGTATATGTTGGATTATCGGCGCGCACCAGAGCATGTGTATCCGGCGGCATTGCAAGACGGCTTAAATGCCTATCACGCGCTACTGGGTCAAGGCTGGATGCCGGAACAGATTTTTTTAGGCGGTGACTCTGGGGGTTGCGCCCATATTTTGAGTATGGCGGTTGCCCTACGCGACCAAGGCTCACCGCTGCCTGCTGGCCTGTTTATGATGTCGCCGTTTGTTGATCTGACGCTCAGTCTCCCCTCAGTGACGGCACATGCCAAACGCGACCCGATGATTACTGTACAAGCGCTCAAACGTGGCGCAAACGCTTATCGTGGCAAGCTCGCGCTCAACGATCCGAGAATCTCACCGCTATTTGCCAAACTACACGATCTACCCCCTGTACTGATTCAGGTCGGCAGCGAGGAAATCTTACACGATGATGCGATTCGTCTCGCTGAGCGTATCAAATCGACCGGCGGTCAAGTCCACTGCCATATTTATCAAGGGATGTGGCATAACTTCCAAATGTTTAATCGGCTCATTACGAATGCTGAGGACGCGCTGGAGCAAATCGCGGCGTTTGTCCATCGACCTATCTCATAAAACAAGCGCTGTGGTATGTTAACGCGAGAACAAATGTTTGACCCCCTGCTCATCAGACACTCTGAATTTACTTTGATCTGGCAGCAGTTTAACCGCACATGGCAACATGCTGCTGAGCTGCCACTGTCGCTGGCATTGACCGATTTGGCGGCATATATTCCACGTCTGATTCGCGTCGGTGATCATGAGGAGTTGCTGCATGTTTTTGCGGTGATCGAGTTATGGCTTACCACGGGTACGCCTGAAGTACAGCGGCTGACTTTAATCGCGTTGCTACGTTATTTGCAGATGGTCAACTGCTTTGATCAATACATCCTTGAACAAGTCAATCGGATGCTACTGCCCAACACCCGAGAGCGTTGCGCAGAGTATCTGATCTGCTGGGATTATCTACCGCTGTTATCCGCGTCTTAAAGCTTGCCCCAACGCTCAGCCTGCAAGCGTGCCGCTTCCCGCTCGCGTGGATTCTCAGCGGGCTGATATAGCTTGTGACCTTTTAATTCAGCGGGTAAATAATCCTGCTTCACAAAGTGGTCTGGAAAATCATGCGCATATTGATAGCCCGCCGCATGACCTTGCTGCTTCATCAGTTCAGTCGGGGCATTGCGCAAGTGTAACGGCACGGGCAAGTGTGCGGTTTTTTCGGCCAGCGCGAGTGCCGCGTTGATCGCTTTATAGGTACTGTTGCTTTTGGCACTGGTGGCAAGATACACGGCAGTTTGTCCCAGTACGATCCGACATTCGGGATAGCCCAAGGCTTGCACCGCCCGAAAGCACTCCCCCGCCAATAGCAGCGCATTCGGGTTGGCATTGCCGATGTCTTCACTGGCCAAAATCAACATACGCCGTGCAATAAACAGCGGATCTTCGCCGCCTTTAATCATCCGTGCCATCCAGTACAGTGCCGCATCAGGGTCACTGCCGCGCAGCGATTTAATAAACGCCGAAACAATGTCGTAGTGCTGATCGCCAGACTTGTCGTAACGCACGATGTTTTGTTGCGCACTGTGTAGCACCAGATCATTGCTGATCTGTACCGATTGATCTTCGGGCTGGGTATCTATGGTCAGTTCGAGTAGATTGAGTAATTTACGTGCATCACCGCCAGACAGTTGTAGCAGCGCATCGACCTCGACCAGCGTGATTTGGCGTTGTTTTAAGATCTGATCTTGCCGTAAAGCGCGTTTGAGTACCGCAATCATCTCATCGCGATTCAGCGGCTGCAAGGTATAGACCTGACAGCGTGACAACAGCGCGTGATTGACTTCAAATGAGGGGTTTTCAGTGGTCGCGCCGATCAGGGTAATTTGGCCTTTTTCGACCGCAGCCAGTAGCGCATCTTGTTGGCTTTTATTAAAGCGATGAATCTCGTCGATAAATAACACTGGTGGCAGCAGATCGCCACCTTGTGCAATCACCTCACGCAACTCTTTCACGCCGGTATTGATCGCAGACAGGCTGACCAAAGGCCGATCCACTGCTTCTGCCAGCAGTAGTGCCAACGTGGTTTTACCCACGCCTGCTGCACCCCAGAGGATCATCGACGGCAGCTTGCCCTGATCGACGATCTGCCGCAGCGGCGCACCCTCACCAAGCAGGTGACGCTGACCAATCACCTCGGCCAGACTGCGTGGGCGGATACGTTCGGGAAGCGGAATCATGCAGGCGACCTGTGTCAATACTGACCGTATTTAAGATAAGCGATAGTAAGTGATCCATCCTGCCGCAGCAATGCAACCGCGCAGCATGGCCGGTGGCAAAAGTGTTATATCCACCAGACAAAATGAGCATCATGGCCTGTGGTCGCGCTGTATCAAATGCTAGGTTAAGTCGCAGCAAAATTAACCAACCGACAGGAGTCCACCACAATGCCTAACACCAACAGCGAACGCAGCACTTTGCTGCACTGCTTACTCTACTGGGAGCAACGCGCACCCCAACAAGTTTACCTGACCCAGCCCTATCCTGATGGCAGTGTACAAAACTGGACGTGGCAGCAGGTCGGTGACGAAGTGCGACGGATTGCCCAATACCTGCAATCGGTTGGTTTGCCCGCGCACAGCAATATCGCACTACTGGGTCGCAACTCGGCACATTGGATCATGGCTGATCTGGCGATTTGGATGGCGGGACACGTGACCGTGCCACTGTATCCCACCTTAAACGCTGACTCTGCCGCATATGTACTCGAGCACAGTGACGCCAAATTACTGATCGTCGGCAAAATGGATGGCAAAGCCGATGGCTGGCACGAGATTAAAAACATTATTCCGGCTGAGCTACCGATCATCGCCACACCGCTCGCTCCTGCGGAACTGAGCAAAAAAGCACAATGGACAGACCTGATCCAAAGCGTGCCACCACTGGCGCAACCCACCCTACCACCGCTTGATCAGGTTGCCACGATTATTTACACATCCGGCAGCACTGGGCGGCCAAAAGGCGTGATCCATAGCTTCGGCAACATGATGGCGATCGCCAATAACATGGCGGATGAGTGGGGCTTTAACGCCAAAGATCGGATGCTTTCTTATTTGCCATTGGCACATGCTGCCGAGCGTGCAGCGGTCGAAAGTATCTCCTTATATGCTGGATTTCAGGTATTTTTTTCGCAAGGACTAGAAACGTTTGTACAAGACCTACAGCGCGCCAAGCCGACAATTTTCTTTTCAGTGCCACGCTTGTGGACGAAGTTTTATCTGGGCGTGTGCGAAAAGCTACCGCTCAAAAAACAACTGATACTGTTTAAAGTCCCCGTGCTGAACAAACTGATCAAAAAGAAAATCCTCACCCAACTTGGCTTGCAACAAGTGCGTATGGCACTGACCGGTTCTGCACCACTGCCGCCGCATGTGATTGCGTGGTATCGCAGTCTGGGACTTGAACTGCTCGACGTGTATGGCATGTCTGAAAACTTTGCCTACT
>Ga0116211_1000299_pt1 | contig 28312 bp, 25 predicted proteins | sample SaghotsprinmetaG_FD_94484 | JGI IMG/M metagenome (GOLD analysis project Ga0116211, IMG submission 94484) | Hot spring microbial communities from South Africa to study Microbial Dark Matter (Phase II) - Sagole hot spring metaG | ecosystem: Environmental > Aquatic > Thermal springs > Hot (42-90C) ... | reverse complement strand
GTTATAGTTTTTAGCGTGGCGCTACAAACCATACAGGGCGCGGGTTTCAGGATCAAGGCTTTAATTTAAAATCCCTCGCTCGAAAGGGCGTGCCGGTTCAAGTCCGGCCCCGGGCACCATTTACTGACCTGCATAGCAGAAGTAAAAGGGACAAAACAGAAATTTGCGGGCATAGCTCAGTTGGTAGAGCGCTACCTTGCCAAGGTCGAGGTCACGAGTTCGAATCTCGTTGCCCGCTCCAAAATGGCTTTGTAAGACTGTTAAATACAACAAATCTTGCAAACAGAAATAAACAAAACGCCGCTTTTAGCGGCGTTTTGTTTTTGTGTCTGCGACCGAATGGGCGCACAGACAACCAAGCTGTCTCACGGAATTGAGAACCGTCCTTCCCATGGAAAGGGCCAGCCTGTTTTGGACGACTTCAGCTTGTTCTGAGATCTAAATCATGCTTAGTTTAATTGCCGATATTGTTGGTATGGCCGGTACTTGCCTGGTGGTGGGTGCGTTCTTTTTACTACAACTGAATAAAGCCAACCCCAAGGGTTTGTTATATAACCTGATGAATCTGTGTGGTGCGTTGTTTTTATTATTTAGCTTGTGTATTAACTTTAACCTCGCCAGTTTTGTGATTGAAATTTTCTGGATAGCCGCGTCGTTAATAGGACTTTATAGCTATCTGAAAAATCATAAGTTAACTGAAAAATAACAGACCATAGGCGCAATAAAGCAGTGTTTAGGTGTGAAGACGCCAATCAGCAGTCCAGCTAATAATAAAAAGCAGCAAATGCTGCTTTTTATTATTAAAGCGAGGCGCTGGCGGTTTAGCCTAACAACAGCGGCAGTAATAATTCGACCAGCAATACCACCAGCAATACACCCACCAGGTTCATCACAAAACCGGCTTTGATCATATCTTTTATTCTTAGATGCCCGCTGCCAAAAACTATGGCATTGGGTGGTGTTGCCACCGGCAGCATAAAACCAAGGCTTGCAGCCAGAGCCGCAGGCACCATCAGATACAAAGGTGATAGCTGCATCGACATGGCCACAGGACCCAGCAAGGGCAAAAATGCAGCAGCAGTGGCTGTGTTGCTGTTGACTTCACTTAATAACAAAATCAGCACAACAACCGCCAGCATCACCAGCACAGGTTCAATGCCCTGAAGTACCTGCAGTTGCTCCGCCAGTACCTGGGCAACGCCGGTTTTCTGAATTTGCTCGGCCATGGTTAAACCACCGCCAAATAACAACAAAATGCCCCAGGGCAATTTTTCACTATCGCTCCAGGCCAGCACTGGCCTGTTGTTGTTTCCCGGCAGAATAAACAGCAGCAGGGCAGCAGTCATGGCAACCAGGGTGTCGCTGATAGCAAGCCCGGTCCAGCGCGCCAGCCATTGTTGTCCTATCCAGCCGGTCGCGGCCAGTATAAATACCAGTAGCACGGTCTTCTCCGCTTTTGATAAATCACCCAGCGCCTCTAGCTGTTGAGCCAGCTGATTGTGGTTGCCGGTACTGCCTTGTGCTGGCAGGTGAAATTGCAGTTTGCATAACCAGAACCAGCAACATATCAACATCAGAATGGCGAGCGGCACACCCAGCAGCATCCAGCGGGCAAAACTGAGTTCAATCTGATAGTTATCAGCAAGAAAAGCCGCCAACAAAGCATTGGGGGGGGTGCCTATTAAAGTCGCGATACCGCCGATACTGGCGCTATAAGCTATTGCCAATAACACAGCTTTACTAAAGTCGTCGTCATCCTTGGCTTGGGCCATGGCAATAATCGACAGGCCTATCGGCAGCATCATCACCGCTGTTGCAGTATTGGACATCCACATCGATAAAAAAGCGGTCACGGCCATCAGACTGGCAATTTGGGCGGCCGGTTTGTCGCCCGCCAACAGCAGCGCGCTCAGTGCCAGACGCCGGTGCAGGCCGGTTTTTTCCATTGCGATGGATAAGGTAAAGCCACCCATAAATAAAAATATCAGCGGATGCGCATAAGGGGCTGTGGTAGCGTCCATGCTGGCAACCCCCAGCAGCGGGATCAACACCATAGGTAATAAAGAAGTGACGGCAATTGGCACTGCTTCGCTTACCCACCAGATAATCATCCATGCCATCAGGCCACACAGATGCCAGGCGTTGTCACTGAGGCCCGCCAATGGGGGCGCAGTTAATAAGGTCAAAACCAACAGAACAGGTCCTGCGCACAACAGGCTGAGCAGTTTGATATTCATTTAAAGTTCCATCCGAAGTGCTGCCCGCTGCAACCAGGCTAAGCAAGTGGTCATCAGCTTTTTACTTTACCGTAATATCTGTTGCAGGGTGATGATTTGTTTCAATATTTAACTGCCAAAGCGCTTTTTAAAATTGGGGTGCCAGCCTGATAAAAAACTGGGTACAACAGATTATTTTCGCTACACTGCGCCAACAGAATGTTTAACGCGGATTATCTTGATGCAACCGATTTTGCAAACTTATCCGGATGCCGGTGCTTTGGTGTTTGGTTGTATGGGTCTTGGTGGTGAATGGAACGCGGTCGAGATCAGCACTGAAGCCAGAAGGCAGTCTTACAGTGCACTGGATGCAGCTGTAGAACAGGGTTTTATGCTGTTTGACCATGCCGATATTTATGGCCGTGGCAAAGCAGAGCAGGTGTTTGGCGATTATCTGAGCTTGCAGCCACATCTGCGCGATCAAATACTGATCCAGACCAAATGCGCCATCCGTGTTGCCAGTGAAGATGCGGTGGGGCGTTATGATTTTTCCGCTAATTATATTCGCCGGCAGGTTGAGCTGAGTTTGAGGCAGCTGCAATGTGGTTATATTGATATTCTGTTGTTGCACAGGCCAGACCCCTTAATGCAGGCCGAAGAGGTGGCTGCAGTGCTGCTTGAGATGCAACAACAAGGCAAGGTGAAACACTTTGGGGTATCAAATTTTGGCTGGCCGCAGCTTCAGTTATTGCAGTCTTATCTGGCACAACCTTTATTGGTGAATCAGCTGGAAATGAACCTCGGCCACATTGACTGGCTGGAGCAGAATGTATTGACTGGTATGCCGCAAGGCGCTGCGCATTTTTTCAGTTATGGCACTGTGGAATATTGCCAGCAGCATAAAGTGCAAATTCAGGCCTGGGGCAGTCTGGCACAAGGGCTTTTTACTGGTGGTAAAAAACCAGCCACAGCGGCGCAACAAAAAACAGCTGATTTAGTGGCAGAGCTCGCTGCTCAATACCAAACCACAGCAGAAGCGATAGTGCTGGGCTGGCTGATGAAACATCCGGCCGGTATTCAGCCGGTGATAGGCACCACACAACCTCAACGTATTGCCGCCTGTGCAAAAGCCAGAGGACTGAGCTTAAGCCGCGAGCATTGGTATGCGTTATATGTGGCAAGCCGCGGCGCGCCTTTGCCCTGATTTTCCCGGACAGAGCGGGTGTTAAAACAAATAAAAAAGCTGCCGAAGCAGCTTTTTTTGGTTTTTCAGCAAACTTTGGTTTAAAAACCGTTTAAATACTGTTGCTTAGGCTCTGCCAGAATAGTTTCCCATGAACCATAGGTTGGATTTGGCAGCATAAACCATTTGGTGCCCCAGAGTGTTTGATGCTGCTCAACCAAAGCAGCACGTTGCGCCGGCGTAATGTCTTTTTTCACATTAGGCAGGAAGTCGCCAAAATCGTCACCAACCGACATGATCACGCGGTATTGTTGCATCGCCAGTTCACGGCGGCTTTGTTTTTCGCTGCTCCAGTCCTGTTGTTCGCCTTTGATCCACACCTGAGAGTCATCTGCTTTGTGAATACCAACGGCGCGCAGGTTACGGATAGTGTCGGCTTTTTGCGGACAACTGTTATTTTTATCACGTGCTTTACAGGCTCTGTTGCTGATATAGAGCACCTTGATACCCATAGCTTCTGCTGCATTTACAAAAGCCACGGCACCCGGCACCGCCTGAGCTTTAGCTGCTGCGACCCAGTTGTCCCATTGCTGCTCATCAAATCCCTGCTGGTTGTTTAAGACATCACGGGCAGCAGAAGGCGAGTTATCCAGAATAGTTTCGTCAATATCAACAATAATGGCGGGTGGCAACTGTGCTGCTGCGGTGCTTTGCGGCCAGGCACTCCAGCTGCGGTCTGCTTTGGCTGCAGTTAATAAAGCTCTCGCCTGGTTATAAGTCTGAATGCTATTGGCGCGAAATTCAGCCGAGGTTTGATACCAGAGCACACTGTTCAGATTGGCATGTGAGCTGGTTGTTGTGGGATTTGTAACTGCAGTGGCAGCAGGCGCCACAGTCTGGCAGGCGGTTAATACCAATAACGCAGCCAGGGTACTTACCGGCTTTACAACAGAAGACATCAAAGACATAACAACCTCGAAGAAAACAAAAACGCGATCATAATGCGAAATCTGTAAATTACAACCTTTAACAGGCCGCTCACTGAGGGATAAGCCATTTTGTTGAGCGTGCGGTCGAATGGCAATAAATTATTTTGCTATAGGTTCAAGCTGCCAGTGCCGATTAAAGGCCGGGTGTTGTAACTGTTGATGACTGGCGATAATTAAAATGCCTTGGTGCTGAAACTCTGCTAACCGCTGCAGTAGTTTGGCAGCCAGCTGTTGCTCCAGGCCGGCAAAAGGCTCATCCAGCAACAACAGTCTGGGTTTTTGCAGTAACAACCGCGCCAGTGCAAAACGGCGGCTTTCTCCGCCTGATAAACCACAACCGTATTGCCCCAATAAAGTCGCTAAACCTTGGGGTTGTTTGTTCAGCCAATCACCCAGTTCAACCAGCTTCAGTACAGCGATTAGCTCGTCGTCGCTGGCCGCGGGTGATGCCAATCGTAAGTTGGCAGCAACCGACAGATTAAATAGGTGGGGGCGCTGCGCTCCATAGCCAATCTGCTGATATTTTTGCTGACTGCTCAGCTGACATAAAGGGTGTTGTTGCCACTTCAGTTCGCCGCCATAGATGTTCAGATCGCCTGCCAGGGTTTGCAGTAAGCAACTTTTACCGCAGCCAGAAGGCCCGTGCAGTAACACAACATCACCCGTTTTAAAACTGGCCGTTAATGGCGGCAGCTGTGGCAAGGCAGATATAAAACCTATTTGTAGCTGATTGAGCTCTATTGTCACGTCGCCAGAGCTCTGGTTGGTTGTTTTTGGTTGTGCTGCTTCTGATGGCTCAGGCTCAGCTGAGGGGACGCCCAGCAGTTCGTTATATCTTTGCTGTGCTGTCAGGCTAAAACCCAAAGCCAGGTGAAATTGTGCCAGCGGCGTGAATATCTCCGACAACCCCAGCCAGCCTAAAGCCAATGCGACAACAAGTGCCGGCGCCAGATTTTGTTGTTGCGACTGTGCCCACAACAAGCACAAAAAGCCTGACAGCAATAACAGCTGCTGAATACCCTGCTGCAGAAGCACTGAACGCTGCAATGAGCGCTGCAGCTGGTTTAGCTGATGGTCGGTATCCGCCAGCATTTTGGCTTTGTGTGGCCAGTGCCCCAACATTAACGTGGTGGTGAGCAGTTGCAGCTGGTGCAATATCTGCTGGCGGCGGTTGCTCGCTTGCACATTAAACCGATGGCACAACCTCTTGCCATAAAGGTACAACCAAAGGGGCTGAAACAGTAATAAAAACAACAGCAAGCCAAAACCGGGCAGACTGTCAGTCAATAAATAACCTGCAGCTACCAGATAACAAATTGCGATGGCGCACGCCCAGAACCAGGGCAACCAGAGCTTGAGCGGAAATTGATCCAGTAAGTCGATATCGGCAATCAGTCGTTGTAACAGATCGGCATGGTTAGGATCGGTCAGATAATTCAGTTGCTGATTCGGTTTACGGCATAAAAAAGCAAAGCTATTGAGGCGAAGAGTTTTCAGCAGTTGCAGCACTGCATAGTGTGATTGCAGTTTTTCTGCATAACGTCCTGCGGTGCGGATGATAGCAAGCAACCGGATCATGGCGCCGGGGCGCATATAGTTAAAAGTGCCGGCCTGAATGGCGGCAATGCCTGCCACTGCAGCGGCACTGATAAACCAGCCGGAGTAAGCCAGTAGCAGCACTGTTGCCACTAAAGTGATAAACCCCAGCAGCAGTGCCAAACGCCAGCTCCAGCGTTGTGGTTTAAGTAAATCCAATAATCTGAGCGGTACAGCTTCATTTGCCGCAGCTGAAGTTTGCGTTGGCGCCTTTTCATCGGTAGCTGTTTTATTGTGTGCTGTGGTGAAATCGTGCATTAGCAATTCCACCGTTGCTGTTGAGTGGAGTCTTCAGTGCTTTGTTCGCGGTCAACAAGCCGGCCTTGTTCAAAGCTGAAGGTTCGACTGAGCCAGCCAGGCTGTACTAACTGGTGGCTGACCAGTAACAAGGTTTTACCCTGACTGATCCGCTGCAGTAGTGCCGATAGACGCTGGCTGGTGTCTTCATCCAGTTCAGCAAAAGGTTCATCGAGCAACCAGATGCTTTTTTGCTGTAACAATAATCTGGCCAGGGCCAGACGTTGCTGTTGTCCGCCGGATAAACCCGCGCCCAAATCGCCAATTTGATAATCAAGGCCTTCGGGCTGACGGCTTAGAAAATCCCACAGTTCCACCTGTGTCAAAACCAGTTGCATTTCTTCAGTTGTTGCATCGGTTTTGGCCAGTTTCAGATTGTCTGCAATGGTGCCGGGCAGCAGTTCAGCTTGTTGTTGCAGGTAGCCAATTTGGTTTCGAAGCTGATAAATGGAGCTTGCATTAAGCCGTATGCCATCGACCATCACTTCGCCTTCAAAGGGTACAAATCCGGCAATCAGCTGCAGGAATGTGGATTTTCCGCTGCCGCTCGGGCCGCTGATCAGCAGCTGCTCACCCGCCTTGATGCTCAGCTCGTTGATCCTGAGCCTCGGCGAAGACGCATCACCCACCAGGATATGATGAAAATTCAGCTCGGCAGCTTGCACTGGGCTGGTGACCAAAGAGACTTGGGTTGCAGCCTTTTGTGGTGAATTATGTTCTGCCTGATATAAAACCCGAAACTCAGCGCAGGCCGCTATCGCTTGCGCCCTGGCGTGATAATCAGTGCCAAGCTGGCGTAATGGCTGATAAAACTCCGGACACAACAACAGGATAAAAAGTGCACTTTGATAAGGTAACAACAGCTGCGCTTTGTGCCATGGCAATTCCCCCAATAAACCAAGGCCGAGATAAAGGGCGACTAAAGCAATGGCCACTGAGGTAAAGAGTTCAAGCACAGCGGTAGATAAAAATGCCAGGCGCAAAACTTTCATTGAACCTTGTTGATATTGACCTGCAGCATGCTCCAGATGTGCTGCCGCTATATCTGTTGCGTTCAGCCGTTTAAGCAGGGGCAGTCCTTGCAGAAAGTCATATAAACGTCCACCCATCCGGCTTAATAACTGCAGTTGCTGCTGACTGGCTTTGCTGGCCTCGCGACCGACCAACACCATAAACAGCGGCACCAGCGGCGCAGTGAGCAGCAACAACAATGCAGCAAAAATGCTGTGAAAGGCCACAGCGACCAGGATAAACAACGGTGCCGCCAGCACCAGTATTTGTTGTGGGGCATAACGGCTGATGTAACCATCCAGGGCGTCAACCTGTTCTGTGACAAGTGTCGACAGTGCACCGTCCGAACCAAAACGACTGCGTAACGGACCTAAAGCTGCCAGTTGCGCCAGCAGGTGTTGCCGGACCTGGCACCGCAGTTTCCTGCTCAGATGTTGTGCAATGTCATCTTTTGCCAGTAATAAGGCAGTGCGGCCAAACCAGCATAAAGCTAACAAAAACACATCTGTGCCGGCGAATGGTGATTTTGCCAGCAGGGCCGCAGCTATTTTTGCCAGATACCACATTTGGGATATCAGCAAAGGCACGCTAAATACACCCAACAGGGCGACAAGCAGTACCTGAGCGCGGTGAGGCCTGAGCAGTTGTCTGAGTAAATCAGTTGCTGTACCAGCCGGCTCAACCTGTGCCCGCACTTTGGCATCTTCAGGGAAAACAGCGCCCCGGGCTTGGGCGCTGTTGGTTAACTCAGGATTTATCAGACTCTTCTCCGGGATAACCGTTTAATTCCAGCCACATGGCGTTAATAATGCCAAAGGAACAGGCCAGTAACACCCCTAAGATCCAGGCGAAATACCACATAAGAAGCTCCTTAATATAATGTGTGCGGGTTGTCGCGGATGGTTTGGGTATTGATGCGGCCAGCCATCTTGATGTAACTCCAGATGGTGTACGCCAGGATCAAAGGCACAAACACACAGGCAACGCCAAACATAATGGTGAGCGTCAGTTGACTCGAGGTTGCATCCCACAGTGTCAGGCTGTGTGAAGGCATACTGCTTGACGGCATAATAAACGGGAACATCGACACACCACAGGTCAGGATCACACCCGCTTGTCCAAGCGATGACATCACAAATGCCAGAGCGCCGCGCCCAAGTTTGCTGAAAAAAGCGGCAAACACAAAAGCCAGAATACCCAGAGCAGGGCAGAGCCATAACAACGGATATTCACCGTAGTTTTTCAGCCAGGCGCCACTTTGTAATTCAGCGGTTTTACTGACGGCGTTGTTAATCGCATTGTGGTCAATGGCACTGGTCAGCACATAACCCTCGATGCCGGCGCTTAACCAAAAACCACAAATCACAAAAATAACGGCGGCAGCCATACCACTATAACTGGCCACAGCACGACTGCGATTCAATAATGCACCATCGGTTTTCAGTTGCAGATAACTGGCACCCTGGCAGACAAACATCAACAGGCTGAGCACGCCGACCAGTAAAGCAAAGGGATTGAGCAACGCAAAAAAGGAGCCGGTGTAATGGATCCGCAACAGCTCGTCAAAATGAAAGGGCACGCCTTGCAGCAGATTGCCAAAAGCAACGCCAAAAATAACAGGCGGAATAGCAGAGCCTGCAGTTAACGCCCAGTCCCAATTGCTGCGCCAGGCCGGGTTTTCCAGCTTAGAGCGGTAGTCAAAGCCGATAGGACGTAAAAACAGCGCAAACAAAGTGAGCATCATCGCCAGATAAAAACCGCTGAAGGCTGTGGCATAGACCGGAGGCCAGGCGGCAAATAACGCACCGCCCGCGGTGATCAACCACACCTGATTGCCGTCCCAATGGGGGGCCACTGCATTGATCAGCACCCGGCGCTCTTCGTCGTTGCGGCCTATAACTTTCAGTAAAGCACCAACGCCCATATCAAATCCGTCGGTGATGGCAAAACCAATAAACAGAATGCCAATTAATAACCACCAGATAAAACGATAAAATTCATAATCCATGTTACACCTCTTTAACCAGGCCGCTTTCCAGATCATATTTGCCGGTATGTAAAGCTGACGGGCCTTTACGGGCAAAATGCTGCATCAGATAAACTTCAATCACCAAAAACACTGTGTAAAGCACGGTAATGGCGGCCAGACTGGTCCAGATCTCGGTGACGGTCAGGTTTGATGCCGCCAAATGAGTTGGTAATATTTCACCGACAGCCCAGGGCTGCCGGCCATATTCAGCGACAAACCAGCCAGCTTCACAAGCTATCCAGGGCAGCGGCAAACTAAAGAGGGCGGCTTTTAATAACCAGCGTGGTTTTTCCGGATTGCGTTTGGCGCTGTGCCAGAAACTCAGGGCAAACACCACCAACATAATAAAACCGGCGGCGACCATAATACGGAATGCCCAGAACATAGGGGCAACCTGCGGAATACTGCCATCAACCGCCTGCTGGATATGCTCGGCTGTTGCATTGGCCGGATCGTCGGTGTAAGCCGTCAGCAATAAACCATAACCCAGATCTTTTTTCACAGCTTCAAATGCGGCAATAGTTGCAGTGGATTGATCGCCACCCCGAAGCAGCTGCAGCAAACGATAGGCTTCTTTACCGTTGATAATACGATTGCGATGCTGCTCTTTTAAGTCACTGAGCCCTAATACCGGTTTATCCAGTGATCGGGTAGCAATAACACCAAGCGCATACGGAATTTTTACCGCGTATTCAGTTTGCTGGCTCTGTTCGTTTGGAAAGCCAAATAGCGTAAAAGACGCAGGTGCCGGGTGGGTTTGCCACTCCGCCTCAACTGCCGCCAGTTTTACTTTTTGCACATCCCCCAGCTCGTAGCCGGATTCGTCGCCAAGTACGATGACCGACAGGGCGCTGGCAAGACCAAATGCAGAGGCAATGGCAAAACTACGTCGTGCAAAAGGCAGGTCGCGGTTTTTCAGCATATACCAGGCAGAAATGGCCAGCACAAACATAGCGCCCGTGACATAACCCGCAGACACCGTATGCACAAATTTCACCTGGGCTACAGGGTTAAAGATCACTTCAGTAAAACTGGTCATTTCCATCCGCATTGTGGTGTAGTTAAACTCGCTGCCGACCGGATTTTGCATCCAGCCGTTGGCGATTAAAATCCACAGGGCTGACAGGTTAGAGCCTAATGCCACCAACCAGGTTACGGCTAAATGCTGTACTTTGGACAGGCGATCCCAGCCAAAGAAAAACAAACCAACCAGGGTTGATTCAAGGAAAAATGCCATCAGACCTTCAATGGCAAGCGGAGCACCAAAGATGTCACCGACATAATGTGAATAGTAAGACCAGTTGGTGCCAAACTGGAATTCCATGGCAATACCGGTGGTTACCCCTAATGCAAAGTTAATGGCAAACAACTTGCCCCAGAACTTGGTCATATCGCGGTAAATTTCTTTACCTGTCATGACATAAACAGATTCCATAATGGCCAGCAAAAACGTCATGCCAAGCGTTAAAGGAACAAATAAAAAGTGGTACATCGCCGTAAAGGCAAACTGTAAACGGGAGAGCTCTACAATATCCATCAGGACAACTCCAGACACCCAGGGTGTCATCTCAGGTCAGGGAACGCTAACGTTTGATTTATAATTAGCGATTTCTAACATACAAGGTTATCGCAGCGTTGTGATTGATATATATCAAACAACTGCTAGCCGCCTTGATATTGTCAATCTGCAAGAATAGGTAAAATCGTGAAAAATGAGAGATATAAAACAGTGGAGTAAGAAAAAACAAAACCCCGGCGCCAGGCCGGGGTTTTAATATCACGATTGTTCAGAATTGCTGCAACCGTCTTTTAATCACTTTGATTACATATTCGGGTAGTTCGGCCCACCGGCACCTTCTGGTGTCACCCAGCGGATATTCTGGCTTGGATCTTTAATGTCGCAGGTTTTGCAATGAATGCAGTTTTGCGCATTAATTTGCAGTTTGGGCTGGTTTTGTTCAACGCCGACAATTTCATAGACACCGGCCGGGCAATAACGCTGCGCCGGTTCGGCATATTTAGCGTAATTCACGCTGATTGGAATACTGGCGTCCAGCAGTTGTAAATGGCAGGGCTGCTCTTCTTCATGGTTGGTGTTGGATAAAAACACCGAACTTAATTTATCAAAGCTTAATACGTTATCCGGTTTGGCATACTGAATAGGCGTGCTTTCAGAGGCCAGCTTTAAACTTTGATGATCCAGCGTATTGTCTTTGAGGGTGAAGGGCAGTTTACCGGCAAAAATGTTCTGGTCGACAAAGTTAAAAGCGCCACCCAGCAACGATCCAAATTTATGCATGGCCGGGCCAAAGTTGCGTGAGCGATATAGCTCGTCATATAACCAGCTTTGCTCAAACAAAGTGGCAAACTCTGTGATATCTGCGCCCCCCTGACAATCAGCGGCCAAACGGGCAAATACCGCTTCGGCAGCCAGCATGCCAGATTTCATCGCAGTATGATTGCCTTTAATTTTGGCAAAGTTCAGTGTACCGGCATCACAACCCAGCAGCATGCCGCCCGGGAACGTCATCTTCGGCAGGCTGTTCAGGCCACCTTTGGCAATAGCACGGGCGCCGTAACATACCCTTTTTCCGCCTGTTAAATATTGGCTGACCACCGGATGCTGTTTATAACGCTGGAACTCATCAAAAGGACTTAAATAAGGGTTGCTGTAATTCAGGTCAATAATCAGACCCACCACCACCTGATTATTATCAGCGTGATACAAATAACCACCACCGCTGGTGTCTTTATCCAGTGGCCAGCCAGCTGAGTGCAGCACTAAGCCAGCCTGATGTTTGTTCGGGTCTATATCCCAGATTTCTTTAAAACCAATGGCATAATGCTGAGGTGACTTGCCTGCATCCAGCTGATAATGGGCAATCAGCTCTTTACCAAGGTGGCCGCGGCAACCTTCGGCAAATAAAGTGTATTTAGCCCGCAGTTCCATGCCCGGCGTAAACCCCGGTTTTTGCTCGCCATGTTTATCCAGACCCATATCGCCTGTGACAATGCCTTTGACCACATTGTCTTCAATGATCAGGCTTGCTGCGCTAAAGCCCGGGAAAATTTCCACGCCTAAAGCTTCGGCCTGGCTGGCCAGCCAGCGGCAGACATTGCCCATGGAAACAATGTAGTTACCACTGTTGTGCATGGTTTTTGGCACCAGCGCATTGGGAATTTTGCGCGCGTCCTGCTCTGACTGTAATAAATAAATATCGTCGTGGCTGACTGCTGTTGTTAAAGGCGCACCTTGTTGTTGCCAGTCGGGCAATAATTCGTTTAAGGCGCGCGGTTCAAATACAGCGCCTGATAAAATGTGGGCACCTACTTCTGAGCCTTTTTCTACCACACAAATACTCAGCTCGCGGCTGGCGGCTTTGGCTTGTTGCATCAGACGGATGGCGGCGGATAAACCAGCCGGGCCTGCACCGACGATAACAACATCAAACTCCATCGATTCTCTTTCCACGGCAGTCTCCCATTTTTTGTTTTTTGTCGCTGTTATTGCCGCTGTTGTATGCCCACAAGGGGGTAGCGTGCGCTCTGGCGATGGATGTTATTGTTTACGTGCTTTTTGAATTTCTGCAAGTTGCAAGGGTATTTCAGGTTGACGTTAACGTCAACAGTAGTTAGATTGTCCGGCATTAACAACAGCTGAAGTTTACCTTCACGTCAACCTGACAAGCGCAGACAGGGGTTTCTCACCATGAAAATATTAGTACCGGTCAAACGGGTCGTGGATTATAACGTTAAAGTTCGGGTGAAAGCCGATCAAACGGGTGTGGATTTAGCCAACGTAAAAATGGCATTAAACCCGTTTTGTGAAATTGCCGTAGAAGAAGCTGTGCGCTTAAAAGAAGCAGGCATTGCGACCGAAGTGCTGGTGGTCTCTATTGGGCCTGGTACCGCACAGGAGCAACTGCGTACTGCTCTGGCTTTGGGCGCCGATCGTGCTGTGCTTTTGGAAACTGAACTGAGTGTGGATTCATTACAGGTTGCCAAACTGCTGGCCAAGATGGTGGAAACAGAACAGCCGCAATTAGTGATCATCGGTAAACAAGCCATTGATTCTGATAACAACCAAACAGGTCAGATGCTTGCCGCTTTAACCGGCATGGGTCAGGGTACCTTTGCTTCTAAAGTGGTGGTGGCTGACGGCAAAGTGGCGGTGACCCGTGAAATTGACGGTGGTTTACAGACGGTGTCATTAAAGCTGCCTGCCGTGGTGTCAACCGACTTACGCTTAAATGAACCCCGTTATGCATCATTACCAAACATTATGAAAGCCAAGAAAAAGCCGCTGGATGTGATTGCAGCCGATTCTTTAGGTGTGGCGCTGCAAAGCAAAGTAAAAACATTAAAAGTGACAGCGCCGGCTCAGCGTCAGGCCGGTGTGATGGTCGACAGCGTGGCGACTCTGGTTGAGAAATTAAAGCAAGAAGCGAAGGTGATCTAATGGCTATTTTAATCATTGCTGAGCATAACCATCAGGCATTAAAAGCCGATACCGCAAAAACCTTAGCTGCAGCTGCCGCCATTGGTGGTGATATTCATGTGTTAGTGGCAGGTTTTAACTGTGCTGCTGCGGCGGCAGAATCTGCCACTTTAGCTGGCGTAACAAAAGTATTGCTGGCGGACGCACCTTGCTACGAGCATCAGCTGGCAGAAAATATCAGTTTATTGGTCACAGAGCTGGGCCGCGACTACAGCCATATTCTGGCTGCTGCCACCACCCACGGCAAAAACTTCCTGCCAAGGGTTGCCGCATTGTTGGACGTTGCACAAATTTCTGACGTCATTGCCGTTGAAAGCGCTGATACCTTTGTACGCCCTGTGTACGCCGGTAATGCCATTGCCACAGTACAATCAGCGGATGCTATTAAAGTACTGACTGTTCGAAGCTCAGCCTTTAATGCAGTTGGTGCAGGTAACAATGCCGCTGTTGAAACTGTTGCTATTGCCAAAGATGCCGGTTTATCAGCTTTTGTTGCTGAAGAGCTGACCAAATCTGAACGCCCGGAACTCACAGCTGCCCGCGTTATTATCTCTGGTGGCCGTGGTATGCAAAACGGTGACAACTTCAAATTATTAGAAGGTATTGCCGATAAATTATCTGCTGCCATTGGCGCTTCCCGTGCTGCAGTAGACGCCGGTTTTGTGCCAAATGATATGCAGGTTGGCCAAACCGGTAAAATAGTGGCGCCGGATTTATATATCGCCGTAGGTATCTCTGGTGCAATCCAGCATTTGGCGGGTATGAAAGACTCCAAAGTGATAGTGGCGATTAACAAAGATCCGGAAGCGCCTATTTTCCAGGTGGCGGATTATGGTTTAGTTGCCGATTTATTCACTGTATTGCCTGAGCTGGAAGCCAGCCTGTAAGCGAAAGCCGCAACAAACTAATAAACAAAGCCGGTCCCGTGACCGGCTTTTTTCTTGTCGACTTAAAACCATCTCCAAAAGAGGTGGTTGTTTTTGTTAAAAACCAAAGTTAAAGAGATGGAATGCTAAACAGGCCTGTGTGATGGTTTGGTTTTTTGCGCCAGGCTTTGGCCACAAGGACAGAGTGATTGTCCGTTGCTGGGTTTTTGTTACAACTTAGCGGCATGAAAAATGCCGAACTTTTGTGCAATTGCTTGTTATTGAATATGTTTTGGTTAAAATGTTGTAACTTTTTCAAACCGGAGACAAGCAAGTGAAAAAACAGGGAATAAGCACATTGCTCGGCATGCTGGTTTTACTTTCTGGCTGTAGCACAGTGCCACAACAAAAAGATCTGATGGTGAACCAGCTGGATGGTTCGCTGGCGCAGTTGCAGGTGGATACCAAACAACTCCATCAGCGCCTGCAACGATTAACGGCCGATAAAAGTTGTCAGCAAAGTACCCAATGTAAAGTGTTGGCGGTAGGGCACAGGCCTTGTGGCGGGCCTGAGCAGTATATGGTGTATTCAAGCAAAAGCACCGATGAAAAGCTGCTTGCTATTACCAACGACAGATATAAAAAGCTAAAACAAGAACAACAACAAAGACTTGGGCTGCGTAGCACCTGTCAGATAGTGCCGGAACCTGTGGCGGCCTGTCAGCAACAACAATGCAGCTTGTTGCCATAACACCCAATAAAAAACGCAGCCAGGCTGCGTTTTTTATTGGGATCATCTGATCTGAATCAGGCTTTGTTTTTGTAATTATCACAAGCCGCTTTATCAACACATTCCCCATACAGATACAAACTGTGATGGGTCAGCTTAATACCATTTTTATCGGCAATTTCCAGCTGCTTACGCTCAATATCATCGTCTTCAAATTCAATCACTTTGCCGCAATTTAAGCACACCAGGTGGTCGTGGTGATCCATTCTGCTCAGTTCAAAGACCGACTTACCACCTTCAAAGTGGTGACGGCTGACAATACCGGCATCGTCAAACTGGTTCAGTACCCGATACACAGTGGCCAGACCTATATCTTCACCAATTTCCAGCAGAATTTTATATACGTCTTCAGCGCTGATGTGCTGGTGACTTGGGTCCTGTAAAATTTCCAGAATTTTAACCCTCGGCAGGGTTACTTTCAGGCCGGCTTTGCGAAGTTCACTGTTGTGATCTGACATCTGTATCGATACTCATAATTGCTGTTGGCTTGGATTATAAGGCTATTCTCTTTGATTGGAAAAGTAAAATCTCCTGTTCCTCAGCAAGGGAAGCATGGTGCCACAAGCGTTTTCAGGTTATGATTCTCGTTACAGGTCATACCAGATGGAGCTATTATGCGTTGGGCATTTAAACCGGCAGTGATGCGTCACTTATTAAATTTTTGGCCGCCGTTTTGGTTTAACGGCATCAAAGTAGAAGTGCTGGCCGATGATTATCGTTACGCCCGTGTCAGCCTCAATGACAGACCCTGGCGGCGTAATATTAATAGCAGTCAGTTTGGTGGTGCTATGTTTGCGATGACCGATCCTATTTATCCGCTGCTGCTGATGGGCGCACTGGGTAAAGAATATATGGTGTGGGATAAAAAAGCCGACATCGATTATATCAAGCCTGGCCATGGCACCTTAACGGCAGAGTTTTGGCTCGGTGATGCTGTGGTTGATGAAATCAAAGCGGCAACGGCGGATGGCGATAAATATTTCCCGCAATTTTTGGTGCATATCAAAAACAACAACAACGACATCGTCTGTGAAGTGAACCGCACTGTGTATATCCGCAAAAAACCAAAACACCGGCCAAAACCAGAAGGCAGCCTGTGATCATCATCAGTGACAGTCACACCGCTGTTGCAGCTTACCGAAAAAATTATATTCAGCGTAGAAGAAACAAAAAACCACCGCTTTGCGGTGGTTTTTGTTTTTAAAGAGCAAAGATTGGTGCTTATAAACCTTCGAGGTCTTTTAAGCTCAGCTCGTCATAAATCTGTTTGCACCACTGTTTTACACGCCCTTCGGTCAGTTCAGGCTGACGGTCTTCATCAATACCCAAACCCACAAAGTGGTCGTTGTCCGCCAAAGCTTTGGACGCGACAAAGTTGTAACCTTTGGTTGGCCAGTGGCCGACAATAATGGCGCCTTTAGGCTCGATAATATCGCGTAAGGTGCCCATGGCATCAAGGAAATACTCAGCGTAGTCTTCCTGATCACCACAACCAAAAATCGCCACCAGCTTATTGTTAAAATCGATGTTTTCCAGCTCAGGGAAAAAGTCATCCCAGTCGCACTGGGCTTCACCGTAATACCAGGTTGGAATGCCAAACATCAGCAAATCGTAACTGGCGATGTCTTCTTTGCTGCTTTTTGCAATGTCATGCACCGCAATTAAGTTTTTGCCCAGCTCTTTTTGGATCATCTTGGCGATATGTTCAGTGTTACCGGTATCGCTGCCAAAAAATATACCTACAGTTGCCATATAAGTGCCTTTTACCTTGCTAACGCTGCGCTCAGCAGTTGTTCAATCAGCGCACTGCGGGTCAGTTGCAGTGCCTGCGCTCTGGCATCCAGTTGCGAATACAGCTCAGCTGTTACTTTGCACTCGATGCGTTTTAACCCTTTGGTTTTGTCACGGCGGATCTGGTTTCTTTTATTCAGTCTCAGCTGCTCTTCACGCGGTAAGGGGTTGGTTTTGGGCCGACCCGGCCGCTTTTCGCCGGCAAATAAATCAAGAGTTGTGCGATCTGTGGCAATTTTCGCCATTAACCTAACCCTTTTGACTCATAGATAAACTGAATAACACCTTTGGCCAGAAAGCCGGCACATCCCAAAAATAATACAATCCAGACAAATACCCGGCCAAATTTTGGCACATTGCCTTTTTTTAATACGTCCTGAATCGCCATTCCTATCAAAAAAAACAACACGCTGAGGAAAAACCACAAACTGGCCGCCTCAATTTGTTCCATATATTCATTTAACATGGTGATGACCTTCAAAAAAACGCGCGCACTATAGCACAAAGCGACAAAAAATTTATGCGCTAGCTCAATAAAAAATCCGCCACTATTTTGCTAAAAGCGGCCGGTTTTTCTGCATGTAACCAATGACCTGTGCCCTGAATGACCTTGGCTTTGGCATGTGGAAACAGTTGCTGGATAGTGCCTTGGTGTGATGGCTGCAGATAATCAGAATCACCGCCTTTAATAAAAAGCACCGGCCCCGGGTAAGGCCCTTTTGCTTGTGGCGCTGCCAGGATCTCTGGGTAATTGGCCACCAGTGCCGGCAAATTTAGCCGCCAGCTAAATGTGTTGCCTTCTTTAACCAGGTTTTTCAGCAAAAATTGCCGCACGCCAAGCTCAGTCACAGTTGCGCTTAATTGCTGGTCGGCTTCACGCCTGTCTTGCAGTGTGGCAAGATTGATTTGTTGCATCGCCTGCAAAATACCGGCGTGGCGGGGTTCATTGACCACAGGCGAAATATCGGCCAGGATCAGTTTTTTTACCCGCTCTGGTGCCATCAGTGCCAGCTGCATCGCAACTTTGCCGCCCATTGAATGACCAAGCACAGAGACCTGATTTAAGCCCTGCGCATCAAGCGTTTCTAACACATCAGCGGCCATCAGCGGATAACTCATTTCATCGCTATGTGGCGAACGGCCATGGTTACGTAAATCCAGATTGATGATCTGGAATTTGTCCTGCAAGGAGCGGGCAATGACGCCTAAGTTTTCGTAACTGCCAAACAAACCGTGGATCAATACCAGTGGCTCGCCTTGGCCTGTTATGTCAGTATGTAATATCATGCTTATCCTTTGACAACGAAGCGCTATAACAGACGCGCGATAACAAAAGTGCGCCAGCCTAACAAAATACCGGGCTGGCGTCAGCCTGTGTCAATTTATATAATGCCGGTTGTCGGTTTGGGTTTTAAGGTATCTTTATGAAAACAATAGAAATAGATGATGATCTTTATCATTACATCGCCAGTCAGACCCAACAAATTGGGGAAAGTGCTTCCGAAATTTTACGACGTTTATTGTTACCACAACAGAACACTGTCATCCCGGCGCCATCTGAAACTGTTAACCTGGCGGCCAGTGTCCCTGTGGCACAGGATCAGAAAGTTTTTGATATTCTGAGCAAACAGGATTTACAGGCTGAGCTTAGTGTTGTTGGTCGCTTCTTAATTATCCTGTCAGCCCTGGCGCGCGCGCACAAAACACAGTTTGCCAAGGTGCTGGATATTAAAGGCCGCAACAGGGTGTATTTTGGCCGTAAAGAAGCGGATTTATTGGAAGCGGGCAGCAGCACCAATCCAAAACCTATTCCAAACAGCGAATTCTGGGTGATCACCAATTCCAACACCACCCGGAAAAAAATGATGTTAACCGAAGCTGCGTTAAAGCTGGGTTATTCTCAGGAAGAAGCAGAACTTATCCGGGACTTTTTATAAGGAATATTTATGTCGGTTCACCCGCTTGCCGGTCAAATAGCACCGAAAAACCTGCTGACGAACATTGCTTTATTATGTTCAGAATATTACACGTTAAAGCCTGATTTAACTGTTCAGTCACAACGGGTCAGTTTTGGTACTTCCGGCCATCGTGGCAGTGCAGCCGACTGTTCTTTTAACGAAGTGCATATCAAAGCCATTTGTCAGGCCGTTGCTGAGTATCGCAAAGCAAAGGGCATTACAGGCCCGCTGTTTTTAGGCAAAGACACTCATGCGCTCAGTGAACCTGCGTTTATCAGCGCAGTGCAGGTGCTGATTGCGAATGGGGTCACACTAAAAGTTCAGGCCGGTCATGGGTATACACCAACGCCGGTGATTTCCCACGCTATTTTGAGTTACAACAGCACTGCGCCTGCAGCTCTGGCTGATGGCATAGTGATCACACCTTCACACAATCCTCCAGCTGATGGTGGCATTAAATACAATCCACCCCATGGTGGGCCGGCTGATACAGATGCCACATCCTGGATTGAACAAAGAGCCAATACGTTAATCGCGGCTGATTTGGCCGGGCTGTTATGCCTGGATTATCAGCAGGCGCTGGCAAGTACGTTGTATCAGCAATATGACTACATCACACCTTATGTTGACGACCTTGCCAGTGTCATTGATATGGCGGCTATTGCCAAAGCCAAAATTAAAATTGGTGTCGACCCTATGGGTGGCTCAGGCATCGCATTCTGGCCGGTGATCGCGCAAAAATACGGGCTAGATTTAACAGTGGTTAACGATAATGTTGACCCGACTTTTGCATTTATGCCGTTGGATAAAGACGGCAAAATCCGGATGGACTGCAGCTCAGCGTATTCGATGGCGAACTTAATTAAACTGAAAGATCAGTTTGATATAGGGATAGGTAACGACCCTGATTTTGATCGCCATGGCATTGTCACCCGTCAGGGCGGCCTGTTAAATCCAAATCATTACCTGGCGGTGGCGATAAATTATTTGCTCAGCAACAGACCACAGTGGGGCCTAGATAAAAAAATCGGCAAAACTCTGGTATCCAGTGCACTGATTGACAGAGTGGTTGCCGGTCGTGGCCGCACTTTGTATGAAGTGCCTGTTGGTTTTAAATGGTTTGTTGAAGGCCTGCATCAGGGCCATTTAGTGTTTGGCGGCGAAGAATCGGCCGGTGCCAGCTTTTTGCGTTTTGACGGTACTGTGTGGTCCACCGACAAAGATGGTTTTATCCTGGGGTTATTAGCCGCCGAAATGATGGCCAAAACAGGTGTTGACCCTTACACCCAATACCAGGCGCTGACCCGCGAGTTTGGCGCACCTTTGTATCGGCGTATTGACGCGCCGGCAGATTACGCGCAAAAAAATGCGCTGAAAAATCTGGACGTGAACAGCGTGTCTCAAACCAGTCTGGCCGGGGATCCTATTCTTGCCGTGCTGACCAAAGCACCTGGCAATAATGCCAGTATTGGTGGCGTGAAAGTGGTCACTCAACATGGCTGGTTTGCGGCCCGACCTTCAGGTACAGAAAACAGCTATAAAATATATCTGGAAAGTTTTGTTGATGCTGCCCACTTGCAACAACTGGAGCAGGATGCCAAAGCTTTTGTTGATAGTGTTTTTCAGCAGTTAAACTGAGTTGTCAAGCGGCTGCATTCGTATGTAATTAAACTACAAATGCCAGCCGGATCAGCGGTTTCCTTGACGAATAGCCGTACATTCTGTAATTTTACTACATGAATTATCACACCGGCGCGATGCTTTTTTGCCGCGCTACGGTGATTGCCACACAGGCAATCGGAACTGGCAAACTGGAAATGGCTTATGAATCCTATCACCACAGAAGCGACTGTCGCAGTAGCGGCTTTACCTTCGGCCGCTGAATTAAAAGAAAAGATCATCCGGCATTTACACGGCACTTTGGGCACCGATGTAAACAAAGCCAGTCCACAAGCCTGGTGGCGAGCCACCTGCGCTTCAATTAACGAATTTGTCTATGACGGCCTGCGCAATACCCAGCGCACCCATTACCAGCAAAATACCCGCGCTGTGCATTATTTCAGCCTGGAATATCTGATGGGGCGGTTATTCAGCAACAACTTGCATAACCTGGGCTGTTACGACGCGGCCAAACAGGCGTTGGCTGAACTTGGTATGGACATTGCCGATTTAGAGCAGCAAGAAGAAGATATGGCGCTCGGCAACGGCGGTCTGGGTCGTCTCGCCGCCTGTTTTATCGATTCGCTGGCAACGTTAAATTATCCGGCCATTGGTTATGGCATTCATTATGAACACGGTTTATTTAAGCAGGAATTTCAGCACGGTTTTCAGATAGAGCGCCCTGACAGCTGGCGGGAATACGGCAATCCATGGGAAATATGCCGTCCTGAATCTATCCAGGAAATTTCAGTATACGGTTATGTTGAAACTGTGTATGACCTGCAAGGCAAAATGAAAAAAGTCTGGCACCCAGGCCGTATTATTAAAGCTGTGCCCTGGGATATTCCGGTGGTGGGTTATAACGGTAGTTCAGTAAACGTGTTGCGTTTATGGGAAAGCCGTGCCAGTGACTTTTTTAACTGGGACGTATTTAACTCTGGTGGTTATGTCGACGCTGCGCGCGAAAACATCGAAGCTGAAACTATTTCCAAAGTGTTGTATCCCAATGATGAAACCGAAGCGGGTAAAGAGCTGCGGCTCATTCAACAGTATTTTTTCTGTTCAAGCTCACTCAAAGACATTATTCGCCGTTATAAAAGGGCGCATGGGGATGACTGGAGCCACTTTGCCAAACAGGTAGTTATTCAGCTCAACGACACCCATCCGGCTGTGGCTATTCCGGAGCTGATGCGTATTCTGGTCGACAGAGCAGAAATGAACTGGGAAGAAGCCTGGAATATCTGTCAGCATGTTTTTGCCTATACCAACCACACTTTATTGCCGGAAGCTTTGGAAAAATGGCCGGTACGGCTATTTGAAAAAGTATTACCACGTCATCTGGAAATCATTTACGAAATCAACCGCCGCTTCCTGGTGGAGCAGGTCGATGTGCGTTGGCCCGGTGATGTGGAGAAAAAGCGTAAACTGTCGATCATCGAAGAAGGCCATGACCCTATGGTGCGGATGGGGCACTTGTCGGTGGTGGGCTCGTTCAGAGTCAATGGTGTGGCGGAAATTCACTCGCAGCTGGTGAAATCAGATTTATTCCCGGAGATGGTGGCATTATGGCCGGATAAGTTCACCAATATTACCAATGGTGTCACACCAAGACGCTGGTTAAAAGCCTGTAATCAGCGCTTAGCCAAATTACTGGATGCTACAGTGGGCAAAGAATGGCCAACTCAGCTGCATCAGCTGGCTGAGCTGAAAAAGCACGCCGACAGTCCTGCGATGCAGGACGCTTTTATGGCCATCAAACAGCAGAACAAAGCAGATTTAGCTGATGAAGTGAAAAAACTCACCGGCATTGCCATTGATCCACACGCACTTTTTGATGTGCAGATTAAACGTTTGCATGAATACAAACGTCAGCATCTGAATTTGCTGCATATTCTGGCTTTATACCGCCGTATTTTGCAAAACCCGGATTACGACATGGTGCCCAGGGTCTTCCTGTTCGGGGCCAAGGCGGCGCCTGGTTATAAACTGGCCAAAGAAATTATTTACGCCATTAATAAAATTGCCGAAAAAATTAACCACGATAAAAGGGTGAAAAACCGGTTAAAAGTGGTGTTTATGCCCAATTACCGGGTGAGCCTGGCGGAAAAAATGATCCCGGCGGCTGACGTATCAGAGCAAATTTCTACCGCAGGTAAAGAAGCCAGCGGCACCGGCAATATGAAACTTGCCCTGAACGGTGCTGTGACCATCGGCACTATGGATGGCGCTAATATTGAAATCGCCGAAGAAGTAGGCGCCGATAATATTGCCATTTTTGGTTTAACTGTGGATGAAGTAAAAGCCTTACAGCAAAAGGGTTATCACAGCTGGGATTATTATTACAATAACCCTGAGCTCAAAGCCATTTTGGACTGGCTGGAAACCGATTATTTCACCCCGGGTAAACCAGGCGAGCTTGCAGCCATTAAACGTAGTCTGCTGGAAGGTGGCGACCCATACCTGGTGCTGGCGGATTTCCCTTCTTATGTAAAAGCCCATGAAACCATCGACAGCTGGTATAGGGACAAGGCGCTTTGGGCGAAAAAAGCCATTCTGAATACGGCCAGTGTCAGTAAGTTTACTTCTGACCGCTCTATTGAAGATTATGTGCAAAGGGTATGGCAGTTGCAAAAATGTCAGATCGGGCACAAATAGTCCGTCTGGCACTCTCGCCTTAAGCATCAATGATAAAGCCCGCAGTTGCGGGCTTTATGTTGTTGTGTGGTCTGTTCACGAGGTAACAAGGGGCTGCACCAGGCTATTGCCGCCGTTATTTTTATATTTGCTTACATCTTCGATCACAAAAATGCCCTTGGCCGGCTGGATTTCAAACCGCAAAGTCCCCATAAAGAGCTAAGATGCAGCCTGGACTTTGGCTTTGGCCTGATTTTATTTGAACGCTCAGGTGCAAAAGCTGTCCAACTTGCGCTTTTTAAATGAGGTTATTTCATGAAAGACTCAGGGCCGTCAGGGCCTTCTCCTGTTTTTATTCAGCTGGGTAAAACCCGCAGTGGTGGTGTATTCAGCGTCATTTTTATGCTGTTGGCAGCATTGGCCTTTTTGGTATTTGGTGTTGGATTACTGATGATTATCGCCACTGTGGCTGTGTTGTTATTGCCCTGGCTGTGGTGGAAAAAAAAGCAACTGCTGAAAAAAATGCAGCAGATGCAGCAAACCTATGGTGCAGCGGCGCAAAGCAATTCAGCCTATGGCTCACAGCGCGAGCAAAGCACTTCAGGCGTTATTATTGAAGGTGAAGTCATCGTAAAATCCGACGTCGTTGATCACAAAGGCTCCTGACAGAGGGTAATACAACATCAGAGCGCTTGTTCTGGCAGGCGCCTTATTGGGAGCTGTGAGAGCCGCTGTTGCCTGTTGTTTGATTTTGCTTACCTAACCCGATATCAGCTCAGTGACTGCCCCTGAAGCCAGGGTAAAATCAGCCTGCTTTTTCGCTTAATTTCCAACAGCACACAATGATATACTCGGTGTTTTGTGAATCAGTTGTTGTGCCTGTGATGATCCCAAAGTTAACGCCCGAACACACCCTACCCGAAATTGTTATTGCTTTTAGCCAAGCCTTAAAAAGCGCTGGTTTTACCGGTGATATTGAAACCAGCTATGCCGCAAGACTCGCTGTTGCCACCGACAACAGTGTGTATCAGGCGTTGCCACAGGCAGTGCTGTTACCCCGGCATCTGGCCGATTTACAGCTCATCACGCAAACAGCGCAACAAACACAGTTTCAAAGCCTGAAATTCAGCCCAAGAGGCGGCGGTACAGGCACCAACGGTCAGGCACTGACAGAACATCTGGTGGTGGATTTGTCGCGCCATATGCGCGACATTCTGGAGTTTAACGCTAAAGAGCGTTGGGTCAGGGTGCAGGCGGGCGTGATTAAAGATCAGCTCAATGCGTTTTTAAAACCCCATGGTTTTTTCTTTGCCCCGGATTTATCCACGTCCAACCGCGCCACCATAGGTGGCATGATCAATACCGACGCTTCAGGTCAGGGCTCCCTGGTGTACGGTAAAACCAGCGACCATGTGCTGGCGCTTAAAACTGTGCTGATCAGTGGCGAAGTACTGGATACAGCGCCAATGCCGGTGGCAGAAGCCGAAAAGTTTGCGGCACAGCAGAATACCATTGGTGCTATTTACCGTCAGGTGCTGGGCAGCACCCGTGATTACCGCTCAGACATTCTGGCCAAATTCCCACGGCTAAACCGTTTTTTAACAGGTTACGATTTAGAACATGTCTGGAATGATGATTTAACTCAGTTTGATTTAGGCCGGGTGATCACAGGCTCAGAAGGCTCGTTAGGTTTTGTCGCCGAAGCCAAACTGAATGTTACGCCCATTGCACCTTTTAAATGCCTGGTGAATGTCAAATACGACAGTTTTGTCAGTGCGTTAAAAAATGCACCATTTTTAGTGGCGGCGCAGGCCACGTCGGTAGAAACCGTCGACAGCAAGGTACTGGATTTAGCCCGGCAGGACATCATCTGGCATCAGGTGAAAAACTATATTGAAGACGTTCCCGGCAAAACCATGCTGGGTCTGAATATGGTGGAATACAACGCCGAAGATGAGCAGGACATGCAGCAAAAAGTGGCGGCTTTGGAAAGCCGGCTGCAACAGGCATTGGCCGCAGGTGACAGCGGTATTATTGGCTATCAGCTGACCTACGATTTAGGTGCCATCAATCAGATTTATGCCATGCGTAAAAAAGCCGTTGGTTTACTCGGCAATGCCAAAGGTCAGCAAAAACCTTTACCTTTTGCTGAAGATACTGCGGTGCCACCTGAGAATCTGGCCGATTTTATTATGGAATTTCGGGCATTGCTCGACAGCCACGGCCTGAGTTATGGCATGTTTGGCCATGTTGATGCCGGTGTGCTGCATGTACGTCCAGCCCTTGATATGTGTGACCCTGAACAGGAAAAGCTGCTGCGTCAGGTGTCGGATCAGGTGGTGGCACTGACCGCTAAATACGGCGGTTTAATGTGGGGCGAACACGGCAAAGGTTATCGCAGTGAATATGGCCCGGCTTTTTTTGGCGACACCCTTTTTACCGAACTTCGTAAAATTAAAGCCGCCTTTGACCCGGAAAACCGGATGAACCCGGGCAAAATTTGTACGCCGCTGAACTGTCAGGATGCGCTGGTCAGTGTGGATGGAGTAAAACGTGGTTTTTACGATCGGCAAATTCCAATCCAGGTCCGCCAGAGCTTTGATAGCGCCGCCAACTGTAATGGCAATGGCCTGTGTTTTAACTACGAAGAAAATTCGCCGATGTGCCCGTCCAGCAAAATCACGAAAGACCGTCGTCATAGCCCTAAAGGCCGCGCCGGTTTAATGCGTGAATGGCTCAGATTAATGAGCAAGCAGGGTGTTGATGTATTGGCTCAGGAGCAGCAGTTGCTTGCATCGTCCGGTGGCCTGAAAAACTTCGCAACCCGTATTCGCAACAGTATTGGTAAAAAGCGGGGCGAGGCTGACTTTTCCCATGAAGTGATGGAAGCCATGGAAGGATGCCTGGCCTGTAAAGCTTGTGCCGGCCAGTGCCCGATTAAAGTTGATGTGCCTTCGTTCAGAGCGCGTTTTTTGCAGCTGTACCACAGCCGTTATTTAAGACCGCTGAAAGACTATGTGGTGGCCGGCATTGAACAAAGTGCGCCTAAGCTTGCAAAAATGCCTGGTCTGGTGAACTTTGGCTTACAGTTACGCCCTGTGGCCTGGCTGCTTGAAAAAACCATAGGTTATGTTGATTCACCTTTGCTGTCGGTGCCGACTTTGGCACAGCGCATTCAACACAAATACCGGTTTGATTTAACCCAGCTGCAGAGCCTGTCGCTGGCCGAACGGGAAAAACTGGTGTTGTTGGTACAAGATCCATTTACCAGTTTTTACGAAGCAGATTTAGTGGCTGATGCTTTGAGCCTGCTGGAAAAACTCGGTTTTACCCCGGTGTTGTTGCCGTTTTTACCCAATGGTAAACCTCAGCATGTCAAAGGTTTTTTACGTGAATTTGCCAAAACTGCACAGAACGCCGCTGATTTTCTGAATCAGCTGACCGCGCTTGGCGCTCCTATGCTGGGCCTGGATGCATCTTTAGTGCTGGTGTACCGCGACGAATATGTCAAAGCTTTGGGCGAAAAACGTGGTGATTTTGAGGTGAAGTTGCTGCATGAATGGCTAGTGCAACAACAGTTGCCGGCATTAAACTCCAGCGAAAAATACCGGTTATTTGCCCATTGCACCGAAAAAACCGCTTTGCCAGCCACCGAAAAAAGCTGGCAGCAAATTTTCAGCAAAGCAGGTTTAACCCTGGATGTGGTGGCCGTTGGTTGTTGTGGTATGGCCGGCACTTATGGTCATGAAAAACAAAATCAGCAAAATAGTCGTGCTTTATACGACTTAAGCTGGCAGCAGGCGCTGCAACAAACGGACTTGCAACAGGTGCTGGTGACAGGCTTTTCCTGCCGTAGCCAGGTTAAACGTTATGAAGGGCAAAAGCCGCAACATCCGCTGCAGTTGTTGTTAAAACTGCTGTGATAAATCATGAAGGCGGCATCTGGCAGTAGCAATGGCAGTTATGGCCGCCGTTGAAGTCCAATAAAAAAAGCCTGCGACTGCAGGCTTTTTTTTTCGCCAGTTTGCCAGTGTAACAGCGACAGCCTGAAGTAAAGCTCAGCAGAACTGTGGTAACAGCCTGCCGCGCTGGTTCAGGCAAGGCTGTCGAAGTTGCGCCTGAACCTTTTTCATGTTGTGCACTACACTTGCTGTGTCTTTTACAGCAAAGGGAGTGAAGTATGACGGCAACTATCATAAATCCGGTCGGCTGGTTTGAAATTCCGGTGACGGATATGGAAAAGAGTAAAAAATTTTACCAACAGGTATTTCAGCTGGAGCTGACCATGATGGAAATGGCTTCAGATGTCATGGCGCTTTTTCCTTTTGATCATGGCCAAAGTGGTTGTGGCGGCGCTTTAGTGTTGGGGCCTGAGGCAAAACCTTCCGGCAATGGTACCACAGTGTATTTTCAGACCGCCGATGTCGCGCCCGTGTTGAAACGTGTTGCTGATGCCGGTGGGGAAGTGATGCTGGCAAAAACTGCGATCGGCGAACATGGTTTTATTGGGATCTTTCTTGATCCGGCCGGCAATAAACTGGGTGTGCATAGCATGCAATAAGCCAACGATATGCAAAGGTTTTGTTGTGGCTTGTTAGTGCAAACACAAACAACGACAGCAGTAAAAAACCACCTCCATAGGAGGTGGCTTTGCAAAAGGCCCCCTAGAAGGGTAACACCATTCACTTAAGAATGCTTTGAGCGAACGGGATAGCGGGTTTTACTAATACGAACGGTCCTTTCTTTGGGCCGTTTTCTTTTTTCAGGCAGGATGTATCGTTTCACTCGTTCCCGC
>Ga0116211_1000279_pt1 | contig 30299 bp, 28 predicted proteins | sample SaghotsprinmetaG_FD_94484 | JGI IMG/M metagenome (GOLD analysis project Ga0116211, IMG submission 94484) | Hot spring microbial communities from South Africa to study Microbial Dark Matter (Phase II) - Sagole hot spring metaG | ecosystem: Environmental > Aquatic > Thermal springs > Hot (42-90C) ... | reverse complement strand
GGCACGCGTCACGGCCCCCACGATGCTGACCTTGGCGCGGCAGGCGGCGATGTGCTGGCTGTGGAAGGCCTGCATGTCGGCCACGCTGATGCGCGCCAGGGTCTCCTCGGTGGTGCGCACGCCGTAGGGGTGGCCGCCGTACACAGCGCTGCCAAACGCGTGGGCAGCCACGGTGGAGGGGCGGGTGAGCGATTCCTTGATGCTGGCGCTCCAGCGCGCGCGGTCGCGCGGCCATACGTCGGCCGGGAAGCTGGGCTCGCCGATCTGGCGCGCGGCCAGACGGGCAGCCTGGTCGAGCAGGGGCGGGTCGGTGAGCGAGCGCAGCGTGTAGTGCAGCGCGTCGTTGTCGGCAGCGGCCTCGAAGTTGGCGCCCAGGTCGGCCCAGGCTTCGCCCAGGCCGTTCTCGTCCAGCGCGGGGGCGTTGCCCACGTCACGCCCGGCCTTCACGCCCTTGCTGGCCATCATGGCCACGGCGCTGGCCAGGCCCGACTGGCCCGCCGGGTCGCGGCGCGTGCCAGCGTCAAAGTCGATCTGCACATCCACCATGGGGATGACGGGGCTTTCGACCAAGTACACCTTGGCGCCGTTGCCCTCTGTCCAGTGCTGGATGGGCAGCAACGCCCAGGCAGAATGTGAATAAAAAACGGCCCCTGCGCCCGCTAGCAAAGCGCGAACCGCTATCTTTTTAATAGTAATCATGGGTGAGTGCGCAAATCGGTTTCAGTGGCGGGCCGCACCGGGCGCGGGCTGCGCGCGGGGGCGGGGGGCGTCGAGCGGCTGGGGCAGCAGCGTGGCCACGGTGAGCTGGTCGTCACCAAAATATTTGGCGGCCACGGCCTGCACCTGGGCCGGCGTCACGGTGCGCAGCAGGGCCAGCAGGCGCTCGTTGGCATCCAGCGGAAAACCCTGCACCCAGTTGCCGCCCAGCTCCTGCGCCTGGCTCATCACTGAGTCGCGCTCGTACACGGTGGAGGCAATCCACTGCGTTTTCACGCGGGTCAGCTCGGCCTCGCTCACACCATCGCGGGCTACACGGGCGACCTCGGCGCGCAGCGCGTCTTCCACCTGCTGGGCGGTCTTGCCTGCGGCGGGCACACCGCTGAGCATGAACAGGCTGGGCCCACGCCCCGTCACCATCGCGCTGCTGCTGGCGCTGTCGGCCACGCGGTTGTCGCCCTGCGTCAGGGCGCGGTCCAGCCGCGCGCCGTCATAGCCGTTGAACACGGCCGACAGCACCATCAGCGCGAGCGCGTCGCGGTCGGCATCGGTGAGGTTGTCCACCCGGCGCAGGCTGGGCGCACGAAAGGCCAGCGCCACATAGGCCTGCTCGGCGGGAGCCTTGACGGCAATGCGGCGCAGGCCTTTTTGCTCGGGCTCCATGCGTGGCTTGCGCGCGGGCAGCGCATGCGTGGGCAGGCTGCCGTAGTACTTCTCGGCCAGCGCGCGCACCTGGGCCACGTCCACATCACCCGCCACCACCACGGCGGCGTTGGTGGGGGTGTACCACTGGCGGTAGAAGGCGCGCACGTCCTCGGGCGTCATGGCGTCCAGGTCGCTCATCCAGCCCACGATGGGGCGGCGGTAGGGCGCGGCGATGAAGGTGGTGGCAAACAGCTGCTCGGCCAGCATGGCGCGGGGCTGGTCTTCGGTGCGCAGGCGGCGCTCCTCCTTCACGACCTCGATCTCTTTCTTGAACTCCTCGTCGGGCCACTGGTTGTTGGCAAACCGGTCGGATTCGAGCTTCATCACGTCTTCGAGCCGGTTGGACGGGATCTGCTGGTAGTAGCCCGTGTAGTCGCGGCTGGTGAAGGCGTTTTCGCGCCCGCCCAGGGCCGCCACACGGCGCGAGAACTCGCCCGGCTGCAGCGTCTTGGTGCCCTTGAAGAGCATGTGCTCCAGCACATGGGCCACGCCGGTCACGCCGTCCACCTCGTCCATGGAGCCGACGCGCAACCAGACCATGTGCACCGCCGTGGGCGCGCGCCGGTCGGGCTGCACGATGAGCTGCATGCCATTTTTCAGCGTGAACTGCTGTGCGCCAGACGCCGTGGCGGGGGCGGTCGAAGGTGCAGCTGAAGGTGCCGTGGCAGGCGCTGCAGCGGGGGTGGTAGGCACCGGTGGCGTTGCCGCAAAGGCAGCCCCGCACGAGAGACAGGCCATGAGGCCCAGGAGGTTGAAAGCACGTTTCATAGAATGGAGTGATTCTAAGAACCCTCCAATGTTCAGTTTCTTCAAGAAAAAACCCGCCCCCACCGACGCGCCCGCCCCGGCCTCGCCGGTAGACGCCCAGGCGCCCGTTGCACCCGCACCCGTACCTGCCCCCACGCCTGCACCCGCCACACCCCCTGCCGCGCAGCCCGCCCCGCCGGTGGCTGCGCCCGCCCCCTCGGGCTTTGGCTGGCTGCGCAACCCCTTTGCAGCCAAAACGCCCGAGGCCGAGGCCCCACTGCCCGCAGCACGTGCCGCTGCGCCAGTGGCGGCACCCGTTGCAGAGCCCGTTGTGGTGCCCGTGGCGGTCCCCGCCGCCGCTGTGCCAGCAGTACCGTTGGCAGCGCCCACCGCGACACCAGCCATTGCCCCGGTGGCGCCAGTTGCGCCAACCCCTGCGCCCATCGCGCCCCCGGCCCCCCTGCCCCCTGTGGCTCCACCACCCGCCCCCGTGCCCCCGCCTGCAGCCGCAGTGCCCGCACCAGCCCCCGTGGCGGCCGAGCGCAAAGGCTGGCTCGATCGCCTGAAGGCCGGGCTGCGCAAGACCGGCAGCAGCATTGCCACCGTGTTCACCGGCACGCAGATCGACGACGCGCTGTATGAAGAGCTGGAAGAGGCCCTGCTGATGGCTGACACCGGCGTCAAGGCCACAGCCCACCTGCTGGCGGACCTCAAGCGCCGCGTGAAGGAGGCCAAGGCCACCGACCCCGCCGCCGTCAAGGGCTTGCTGGCCGACGCGCTGGCCGACCTGTTGCGCCCGCTCGAAAAAAGCCTGGTGATTGGCGAGCACACGCCCACCGTGATCATGGTGGCGGGCGTGAACGGCGCGGGCAAGACCACGTCGATCGGCAAACTCACCAAACATCTGGCAGACGAAGGCGCCGCCGTGCTGCTGGCCGCTGCAGACACCTTCCGCGCCGCTGCGCGCGAGCAGCTCGGTGTGTGGGCCGACCGCAACACGGTCGAGATCGTGAGCCAGGAAGGCGGCGACCCGGCTGCCGTGAGCTTTGATGCCGTCACGGCAGGCAAGGCGCGCGGCAAGGATGTGGTGCTGGTGGACACCGCCGGCCGCCTGCCCACGCAGCTGCACCTGATGGAAGAGCTGAAAAAGATCCGCCGCGTGGTGACCAAGGCCGACGCCACGGCACCCCACGAGGTGCTGCTGGTGATCGACGGCAACACGGGCCAGAACGCGCTGGCGCAGGTGCGCGCGTTTGACGACGCGCTGCAGCTTACCGGCCTCGTCGTGACCAAGCTCGACGGCACAGCCAAGGGCGGCGTGCTGGCCGCGATTGCGCAGGAGCGCCCCATCCCCGTGTACTTCATCGGCGTGGGCGAAAAACTCGAAGACCTGGAAACCTTCAACGCCCGCGAGTTTGCGCAGGCTTTGTTGGCCTGAAGCCGCCTTCAACTGCCCCCCCGGCGGGCCGCCCAACCGGGCCTGGTTCGACATCAAATGGCCCTATCCGGGGCCATTTTCAGTTTACGGATCGCAACAATTCCCCCATGATGGGCCTTCCCCAGGAAAAGCACGGAGGCCCATGTTCATTGAGCTGGTCAAAGGCGTTGCCTTGCTGTTGGCGCTGTGTTTTCTGCACGGCTTCAACATCCGCCTTTGGCGCCACCGCCCCCTGGTGGGCCAGTTTTTTTCGGGGCTGATTTTTGGCGGCATCTGCGTGGTGGGCATGCTCACCCCGGTGGTGCTCATGCCTGGCGTGATCTTTGATGCGCGCTCGGTCGTGCTCAGCATGGCGGGGCTGTTTGGCGGCCCCCTGGTGGCCTGCATTGCAGCGGCCATGGCAGCCACGGGGCGCCTGTGGCTGGGTGGCGCGGGGGCCGAGGTGGGCCTGATGGTGATTGCGCTGTGCACGGTGATGGGCCTGCTCTACCGCGAAGCGCGCGCACGCGCCAAGGTGGGTGTTCGGCCGGTGCCGCTGGCCGTGTTCGGGCTGCTGCTGCACCTGGCGGTGATCGCGGTGTTCCAGCTGCTGCCCGCTGTGGTGCTTCAGCGCGTCAACCAGACCCTGGCCCTGCCCTTCCTGCTCACCTTCACCCCCGCCACCGTGGTCCTGGGGCTGCTGCTGCGCGATGTGGAAGACCGCATGGCCACTGAACACGCGCTGGCGGGCACCGCCGCGCGCCTGAAAGCCATCGCCCAGGCCATCCCCGACGTGCTGCTGGTGCTGGACGCACAGGGGCGCTATGTGGAAGTGCTTTCGCCAGACGATTCGGCGCTGTCGGCCAGCGCCCCCCAGCTCCTCGGCAAGCGCCTGCACGAGGTGCTGCCCGCCCCGCAGGCGGATCGTTTCATGGCGCTGATCCGCGACACCCTGCAATCGGGCCAGACCCACACCATCGAGTACGAAATGCAGACGCAGGCGGGACGGCGCGAGTTCGAGGGACGCGCGCAGCCCCTGGGGGTGAAGGTGGGTGGCCAGGCCGCCGTGGTGTTCCTGGCCCGCGACATCACGAAACGCAAGCAGGCCGAAAGCGCGCTGCGCGAGTCCGAGCTTCGCTTTCGTTCGCTGCTGCGCAACATCCCGTCCATCTCGGTGCAGGGTTATCTGGAAGACGGCACCACCAGCTACTGGAACAAGGCTTCCGAACACCTCTACGGCTACACCGCCGAAGAGGCGCTAGGCGCCAACCTGCTCGACCTCATCATCCCGCCCCCCATGCGCGAGGCCGTGCGCGCCCATGTGGCGCACATGTTCAAGACGGGAGAGGTCATCCCGGCGGGCGAGCTGCAGCTGCAGCGCAAGGACGGCTCGCCGGTGGATGTGTTCTCCAGCCACGCCTACATCCAGGTGCCCGGCCACCCGCCGGAGATGTTCTGCATCGACATCGACATCTCGGGCCGTAAGGCCGCCGAAGACGAAGCACGCTACCTGGCGTTCTACGACGCGCTCACCCAGCTGCCCAACCGCCGCCTGCTGGTGGACCGGCTGCAGCAGGTGCTGGTCAACGGCGCGCGCTCGGGCCTGACCACGGCCGTGCTGTTTGTGGACCTGGACAACTTCAAGACCCTGAACGACACCCGGGGCCATGAGGTGGGCGACCTGCTGCTCAAGGAAGTGGCCCAGCGCCTGCGCGGCTGCGTGCGCGAGCAGGACACCGTGGCCCGCCTGGGCGGCGACGAGTTTGTGGTGGTGCTGCAGAACCTGAGCAGCGACCCCACCGAAGCCGCCGCCCAGACCCGCACCCTGGGCGAGCTGATCCTGGCCCAGCTGCGCCAGCCGTATGACCTGGCCGGGCATGAGCACCATTTTTCGGCCAGCATCGGCGCCACCTTGCTGCGCCACCACCGCGACTCGGTGGACGAAGTGCTCAAGCAGGCCGACATGGCCATGTACCGCGCCAAGGACGCGGGGCGCAATACCTTGCGCTTTTTTGACCCCGACATGCAGCAGGCCGTGAACCGCCGCGCTCTGCTGGAGACCGAGCTGCACAACGGCCTGCGGCAGGCGCAGTTCCTGCTGCTCTACCAGCCGCAGGTGGACAGCCAGGGCCACATCACCGGCGCCGAGGCCCTGGTGCGCTGGCGCCACCCTGTGCACGGCATGGTCTCGCCCGTCGAGTTCATCCCGCTGGCCGAAGAATCCGGCCTGATCCTGCCGCTGGGCCACTGGGTCATGGAAACCGCCCTGCGCCAGCAGGCCCGCTGGCGGCACGAGCCGCACTTCGCCCACCTCAGCCTCGCCATCAACGTGAGTGCGCGCCAGTTCCTGCAGGAAGACTTTGTGGCCCAGGTGCTGGCACTGCTGCAGAGCACGGGGGCCGACCCTGCTCAGATCAAGCTGGAGCTGACCGAAAGCCTGCTGCTGGACAACGTGGACAACGTCATCGCCACCATGCAAGCCCTCAAGGCCCATGGCCTGGGTTTCTCGCTGGACGACTTTGGCACGGGCTACTCGTCGCTGAGCTACCTCAAACGCCTGCCGCTGGACCAGATCAAGATCGACCAGGGTTTTGTGCGCGACGTGCTGCTGGACCCGAGCGATGCCGCCATTGCGCGATCCATCATCGGGCTGGCGGGCAGCCTGGGCCTGGACGTGATCGCCGAGGGCGTGGAAACCACCGAGCACCACCAGTTCCTGCTGTCGCACGGCTGCCAGGCTTTCCAGGGCTACCTGTTCGGCCGCCCGCTGGCGCTGGAGGACTTCGAGCGCCAGGTGCGGCAGGCTGGATAGCCCCCGAGTCTTCGCGCGCCCCGCGGCCCTGCCCGCACCAGGGTCAATCAAGTTCTTGCCCCCGCTGGCCGATATCTCCTTGTGGCAACCGCGGAGGTGTCCCATGAAGATCGAATCATCCGCCCTGCAGATGCAGGCCCAGCACGCCGCGACACGCGTGCACACCCAAAGCAGCCGCTTTGAAGCATGGGTGGGCGACCGCCGCCCCGCCAACGCATCCAACACCGCCCGAGCGGCCCCGGCGGTCCAGATCTCCAGCGCCGCCCGCCTGGCCCAGGCTGCGCAGGCCCACCAGGCCACCACCACGGCCACCGAGGCCACTGAGGCCCCCCGTGAAACCGACGCCGACGAAGGCCTGACGCCCCAGCTCGCCCTGATGCGCGACCTCATCGCGCTCATGACCGGCGTGCGGGTGCGCGTCTATACCGGACAGGGCGCCTCGGCCGAAGCGCCCACCCCGCCCCAGCGCCCCGCGCAAGCCCAGGCAGACTCCGCCCCCGGGCGCCAACGCGCCGGATTTGGCCTGGTCTATGAACAGCGCGAGGTCATCGAAGAAACCGAACGCACCCAGTTCAGCGCCCAGGGCGTGGTGCGCACCGCCGACGGGCGCGAGATCCGATTCACCCTGCAGCTCGATATGCAGCGCAGCTACCGCCAGGAATCCTCGTTCAGCCTGCGCCTGGGAGACGCCACCGCCATCGATCCCCTGGTGATCAACTTCGACGGCACCGCTGCCCAGCTGCAAGACCAACGTTTTTCTTTCGACCTGAACGGCGACGGCGAAGCCGAAAACGTGCCCCTGCTGGCAGGCAACCGGGGCTATCTGGCGCTGGACACCAACCAGAACGCACTTATCGACAACGGCCTGGAACTCTTCGGCCCCGGCACCGGCAATGGCTTTGCCGAGCTGGCCCGGCACGACACCGACGGCAACGGCTGGATCGACGAAGCCGACCCCGTCTACCAACAACTGCGCGTGTGGACCCCGAGTGCCGACGGTACCGGCCGCCTGCAAACCCTGGCCGAACTCGGCGTGGGCGCCGTGCAGACCGCCGCATCGGCCACCACCCCGTTTGCCCTGCGCACCGCTGACAACACCTCCCTGGGCGCCGTGCGCTCCACGAGCGTGTACCTGCGCGAGGACAGAGGGGTGGGGACGGTGCAGCAGATTGACTTGAGTGTGTAAATCAACCAAGGGGTTGGCGGGCGCACGCCCCCAACCCCGGGCCCGAAGAACTGGGCGATGCCCAACCCGCCGTCAGGCCGACACCACGGGGTGGGCCACTTGCGCGTCCACCCAGTCGGCATACTCCGCCGAACCCTGCAGCGCCTGCACCACCAGCTGCGGAAGCACGTAAGGGTGGTGCGCTCGCACGAGAGCCAGCAAGGGATGAAGGGCCCGGGGTGCGGTTTTGCACACCAACCGAAACTCGCGGTCCTCCTGCTGCGCGCCCTGCCAGCGGAAATAGGCTGTGATCGGCTCCACCTGCACACAGGCAGCCAGCCGCGCCTGCAGAACCAGCTGCACCAACTGCCGCGCCTCGGCCTCGCTGGCCACGGTGGTGGTGAGAACTGTGATATCGCAAAGTGCAGTCAGCTCGGTCATGCGCGTCTCCCAAAGGCGTTGGGCGGTGCAGTCTGCCATGGCGGCAGGGGCAATGCCAGCGCCGAAACCAACCACACCCAAAGCATGAAAAGACAGCTACGTTTGTCGCAACAATCGACAGAACTTGGCGCGACAGTGCGCGGAACCATGGGTTTTCTGCCTGCTCAGATACCGGGCAGATGTCTGAAGTTGGATGACCTCACTGAAAAAACCTTTTTGAATCCACGATTTACATAAAACCCGGTGTTTGCGCGCTTGTTACCCGAGGCGAACGCTGCTGTCGGTATGCGCTGAGTGTTGCACTGCCGAATTCGAGAAATCAACGACTTGGAACAACACGGGGGGGCCTACCTTTGTACTTTTTATTCCTTCAGTGTTGTACTTTCCCGGGCGTTTCTCACTGAGTCTTGTATTTTTTGCAGCCGGGCTGCTTGGCGCGCCATCAGCTCAGGATCTTTCTACTCAGGGCCGCACTTAAACGCTTGACGCAAAGAACAGCGTTTTGGCCAAGCGGCGCCCACAGACTTATTCCCGTCAGTCGCAGCCGACGTTATGAACGGTCAACGTGATCGCTACCGGCTGTCGCTGGGTAGTTGCAGTTTGACGGCTGGCCGTCAACCCGTCGTGCTCACAGTTGAAACACAGGGGGCCGGTATGTGACCCGTGACTGCGCAAGGGGCTGTCGACTCTGTGCACACGCGTGGAGCGCGTTCTTCACTTCATCTCAACGGTTTGCTGGCGGCCCTGACCGCGCGTACTGCCTGGGCGACTGCCCCACATGCCGACTGAAGGCCGTGCTGAACGTACTGGTGGACGCATAACCGACCCGCTCGGCAACCTGGGCGATGCCCAGCCCCTTGCGACGCAAGAGGTCCCCTGCAATCTCCATGCGCCAGGCAAGCAAGTACTCCATGGGAGCCACGCCGACTATTCGGGTGAACCGATCAAAGAACGCTGAGCGCGACAGCGCGGCCAAGGGTGCAAGCTGCGCCACGGTCCAGGTGTGATCGATCCGGGCATGCATCTGCTTCAGGGCCGGCGCCAGCCGCTCGTCACCCAGGCCCCGCAACAGGCCCGAGGGCGCATTGCGCGAGGTTGTCGAACGCATGGCTTCGATCAGCATCATCTCGACCAGCCGCGACAGCATGAACTCATGCCCGGGACTCTGCTCGGTGTACTCTTCGCCAACCATCTGAACCAGTTGAGCCAGACGCATGGAACCCTGGACATGGACAAGCTCCGGCAGCAGAGACACCAAGAGTTTGGGGTCAGCAGCGTCGAACAGGAATGCCCCACCCAGTGAACGCATGTCCGCTTCCCCGGTCCTGTCGCCATACCGAACCTCGCCCTGTTTCCCGACTGCATTCGGGTCGAGGTGAACAGGGGCCGCTGGGCTTAGGCTGGAGATTGTGAATGCGGGGGTCGTCGGCAGAAGGACGAAGTCCCCAGCGCAAAGGGTGACCGCCTCGTGCCCATCCACGGCAAGCATGCAGCTGCCCGCCAGCATGATGCAGAAGCTGGGCTGACCGTAAGCAGCAAATCGGACAGCCCAGTCCCCCTTGCCACTGATGGGGTTGGCAAATACGGCGCGCGGCTGCAACAGCTTCACGACTTCAGTCAGCGGATCACTCATCGGCGAAATGGATGTTTGCCAAACACCTGGCAATTCTGATGCATAGGGAGTCCGGCAAGCCAATTCACGATTCGTTGTCCTGGCTGGAACTCGATGCCAGGCAAAGCAGCCCGCACCGGCGCATGGCCGGCCAGGGCACGCAATTGGCGAAGGACTCGCGGGTCAATGCCGTTTTGCGTTGGCGAGCGCCACGGCATCCGCACCAGCGGCGAAATGCAGGCGGTCCGTCTTATCGTTGGCGGCTTGCCAGACTACTTCGGCAACGTCGGTCTCGGAGGTCACCGGCCCGGGATTGGCAAATGCCGCAAAGATGGGTTCAGCGAACGGCTTGTAGGCATCAGGAATCAGGCCCTGCATGCGCTGCCCTCCGTTCTCGGTGAAGCGGGTGCCGGGGCCGTAGCCGGGCTCGACCAGCTTGATGCGGATGTCGAAGGCTCCCAACTCATGAGCCACTGAACCGGAGAGGCCTTCGATGGCTGTTTTGCTGGCGGTGTAGATGCCCGCCAGTGGGAAGGATGCGAGCGTGGTGCTTGAAGTCACGTTGACGATCACGCCCGCCTTACGTTCGCGAAACTGCGGTATGACGGCCTGCATCATGGACATGACACCAAAGGTATTCGTGTCGAACACTTCACGGGCAATCGCCAGCGAAGTGGCCTCGAACGCGCCGACGACGCCGATCCCGGCGTTGTTGACGAGTACGTCGATGGGGCCGGCAGCGTGGAGGGCCGAGACGATGCTGTCTTGGCTGGTCACGTCCAGCGGGATCACGCGCATGCGCTCCGATTGGGGCAGCAGATTCACGTTCGGTCTGCGCATGGTGGCGATGACGTTCCAGCCCATGGCATGGAAGTGACGAGCGGTGGCCAGGCCATAGCCAGAGGAACAGCCTGTGATGAGTACGGTCTTCATGATGAGTCCAGGTGGTGAGTTGCGGTGACGTAACGATAGACCGCAAGCGCAGGACCATCTATACAAAATAGTCCGACTTTATTTTGCAATCGTCCATTTCTCCCTGATTCGGTTTTTTGTGCACGCGCCCCAAGGAGGTGGTTCGCGCAGTCGTAGGCACGCGGCGGTAACGGCCCTGCTTGCGCTGTTCAGCCAATGCGTTGCCTTGACCAGCTAACTTTGATGCCGTCTGCGCCTGAATACCTGGCTCCGGACCCAACCCTTGAAAAGAAAAAAGGCCCACGAGTGTCGTAACTTGTGGGCCTATCTGTCACACCTCTTCAGGGCTTTACACCGTGGGAACCGTCCCACCATCGATCACATGCTCTGAGCCCGACACCGATGCTGCGCGAGGAGACACCAAGAAGGTGATGAAGTCGGCAACTTCCTGTGGCGTGGCGGGCCGCCCGACCGGGATTCCACCGAGCCAGTCCATGACCATCTTCTTCCCGCCCTCGTAGTCCGTGCCCGCTTCTGCGCCCATCCGCTCGGCGAATACCACCGAAGCCTCGGTTTCAATCCAGCCTGGCGAGACGCGCAGAACGCGCACTCCTTTCGGTGTGACCTCCTTTGACAGGGATTTGCTGTAGGTCGAGAGGGCACCCTTGGCGGCGGCGTACGCGGTGGTTGACTCCGGAAGTGGAAGCACACGCTGTATCGACGTCACATGCAGGACCACCCCTGTACCCTTGGCCAACATGGCGGGCAACAGCGCACGGTCAAGACGCACTGCTGACATCAGGTTCAGATTCAGCTCACTGAGCCACACAGCGTCATCCAGTGCCGCAAAACCGCCTGCCGGCGCGGTCGAGCCTCCGACGGAGTTGATCAAGATATCGACACCGCCCCACTGCTCCCTCACCACCCGCACTAGCTTGCTCACGCCTTCCGCGGTCATCAGGTCAGTCTGGACGTAAGTCACACCTTCGAGCGGCCTGTCTGGTGCCGAGCGTGCAGTTGTCATGACATGCACTCCGACTTCCTGGAGGCTCTTGACAACAGCAGCACCCAACCCCTTGGTGCCGCCGGTAACCAGGGCGCGCTGGCCTTGCAATTGAAGATCGAAGTTCATGCTGTGACCTCCAGCAATGAAATCAGGCCGCGTTCCAAGCGAAAGCGATAGGACAGATTGATAGGGCTGCCAGGGAAGTTGCCTGTGACCTTGGCGCGGACGATCTGGAGGCCATCCTCACGTTCCAGTGCAAACGGCACGGTCGTAGCGCTGTACTTGGCGGATGCCTCGGCCATAAAGGCCGTGATGGCTTCGACGCCGGTGTAGGTGTGGCCATCGTCCTTCATGACCGCTTGCGGTGTGAAACAACGCGCCAAGGCCTCAGGGTTGTGCTCTGCCGCGAAGTACGCGGCAATGGGTTCAGGAAGGGTCGAGGGGTGCATGCTGGTGGCTCCATGTGTTGAATGAAGCCTCAGGATGCGCGTCGCAGCAAGATAAGTGAATCACCTAGAATTCGAATTGGCTATGTAGACAGGAATACATAATGCGCGGGTTCGAATTTGCTGAGCTAAAAGCTTTTGCTGCCGTGGTTGAACGCAAGAGCTTTGCCCGCGCGGCAGAACATCTGGGCCTTTCGCCGTCTGCGCTCAGCCAGACCATTCGACAGCTCGAAGGCAGGATCGGCACACGCCTTCTGAACAGGACGACACGAAGCGTCGCGCCCTCTGCAAGTGGCGAACTGCTCTATGGGCGCATAGCCCCACTGTTTCGGGAAATGGATGCAGCAGTCGCTGAAGCCACCGAGGCTGCAGGGCACACCACAGGCACGCTTCGCATCAACACGCTGGGGATCGCAGCGAGAACCATCATTGCGCCCAGGCTTTCGCGCTTCCACCAGGCCTATCCTGAAGTGCTACTCGACATCGTGGTCGACGACGCTCTGGCCGATATCGTTGTGGGCCGCTTCGATGCGGGCATCCGCGTGGGTGGACGGCTTGAGAAGGACATGATTGCCGTGCGCCTCAGCCCAGACCTGAATATGGTTGCAGTGGCCTCTCCAGGCTATCTGGCTGCGCGAGGGGTCCCTAAGACGCCCGCCGATTTGCACAATCATGCGTGCATCAACTGGCGGCTACAGATGGACGGCAGACAGTACCGCTGGGAGTTCGAAAAGAAGGGCCAAAAACTGGAAGTCGCGGTGGATGGTCCGGTTGTCACCAATCATGCTGACATTGGCATTGCTGCTGCGCTCAACGGGCTCGGCATTGCGTATCACTTCGAACGAGATGGTGTGGCCGAGCACTTGGCCCAGGGCAGGTTGGTCCAGGTCTTGGCGGACTGGTCGATTTCGCGCCCCGGGCTGTTCCTCTACTACCCGAACAGGCAGCATCGACCGGCGCTCCTGGGTGCATTTATCGACTGTCTTTTGGATAGAGATTTGGAGATGGAACGCAAAGCCGGGTAGTCCAAGTTGTAGCCCTTCGGTCAACCGTTGTACGAGTAGATGAGCAAACCCAAGGCAGGAACTACCACCAAATCCTGCTCGTGACCGGTAGTGAAGAACGCTCCTTCTTTGCCAACTGCGCGCTGAGCCTGCTCCAGCAATTCAGACGGCTCACCCGCGCAGCTTTGCCCGCGAAACAGTTGCTCATGCTCGCCGGTCGGCGTGGTTTGCCACGGCTGGTATTGGTGGTAGGGCTTGCCATCCCGTCCAAGCTGAGCCGCGTCGAAGTAAGCCAGGCCCTGGCGGCGAATGCGCGCCAGGTTGTCTTCTGAAAGCCGGAAGATTGCGTATCCACACCCCTCTCGGAAACCAACGATCTCATCGTGGTGCAGAGCCTCCACCAACTCGAATTGAGGAGGAACCGCCTGGCGGTACAGCTCCACCTGCATATGGCTGCATCCTTTCACGGGCAGGAGTATCAGCACGAGCAGGGCGGAGGCCCAGGAGGTCAACCGCAGCGCGACGGTGGGCGGTTGATATCCGAGTAACTGGTGGAAGACATAGTCGAAACTTCTAGCCATGCCCCTTGCCAGAATGAAGGTCGCCAACCCAAAGATGGCCAGGCACAGCAGGGCCATGCCCAGCGCGATTGCAATAAACATGGAGCCCTTTCCAACCAAGAAGCATTGAGCGCTGGGAGACAGTATTGGGTGGTTGCGTGAGGCCAACATGAAGTCTGTGAGGCGTGTGTGATCTTCTGGCTGCCTCCCCCCACCTGAGCCTTGATGACCGGAGCCGTCACGCAGCAAACATCTCGCAAAGCAAAAAAAGAGGTGCAGACTCCCGTCCACACCCCTCTCTCGGGCTGTACCGGGCACCCGGCCCGGCGCGCTCAACTCAGCCCATCAGCTCTGCCACCTGGGCCGCAGGCACCACCCCATAGTGGTCCAACTGCATCGAGTACTGCGCACGCCCTGACGACAGGGCCCGCAGGCTACCGATGTAGCCGAACATCTCTTTCAGCGGTACCTCGGCCTCGACCGTGGCGGCGTTGCCGCGTTGGCCCTGGCCTCGCACCAGCCCTCGGCGGCGGTTCAGGTCGCCGATGGCATCGCCCAGGTAGTCGACCGGGGTGATGACCTCCACGGCCATCACGGGCTCCAGCACCTGGGGCGCTGCCTTGGCAAACCCTTCCCGGAAGGCGGCCATGGCCGCCAGCTCGAAGGCCAGCGTGGACGAGTCGCGCTCGTGGAAGCTGCCGTCCAGCAGGGTGGCCGCGAAGTCCGTAGCGGGGAAGCCTGCCACTGCGCCCGCAAGGGCGGCGCGGCGGATGCCGGCCTCCACGGAGGGAATGAACTCGCGCGGCACGGCTCCGCCAACAATGCGGCTTTCAAAGCGGATGCCTTCGCCCCTGGGCAGGGGTTCGAGCAGCAGCCTTACCTCAGCGAACTGGCCGGGCCCTCCCGATTGCTTCTTGTGCACATGGTGTACCTCCACACTCCGTGAGATGGTTTCGCGGTAGGCCACTTGGGGGCGGCCTACCGACACGTTCACGCCGTGGCGTGCGCGCAGCTTCTCGATCGACACCTCCAGCTGCAGCTCGCCCATGCCGGACAGAATGGTCTGGCCGGACTCGGCGTCGAGCTGCAGTCTCAGGCTCGGGTCCTCGCGCAGCAGGGACTGCAGGGCCTTTGACAGGCCTTGCTGGTCCGCGCTCGCCTTGGGCTCGATGGCCACATGGATCACCGGCTCGGGCACGCTGATCTGCTCCAGCACCACGGGGTGGGCCGGGTCGCTCAGCGTGTGCCCCGTCAACGTGTCCTTGAGGCCTACGACGGCGGCGATGTCACCCGCCACCAGCTCGTCGCGTTCGATGTGCTTGTCGGCATGCACTTCGTACAGGCGCGACACGCGCTCGGTCTTGCCCGTGCTGGTGTTGAGCACCACGTCGCCCCGGCCCAGCCGGCCGCTGTAGACGCGCACGAACACTTTGGCACCATGGTCGTCGGTGACGACCTTGAATGCCAACGCCTTGAACGGGTCCGCGGCGGTCTCGCCTTCACCTTCCCGCACGATGTCTTCGGGCGCAGGCAGGTAGTCCACCACGGCATCGAGCAAAGGCTCCACACCCCGGTTCTTGAAAGCCGATCCCGCCAGCGCAGGCACGAAGGCGCCGGCCAGGACACCCTTGCGGACGGCCGCACGCAGCACATCCACCGCGATCTCTTCGCCGTTGACGTAGGCCTGCAGGGCGGCTTCGTCTTGCTCGACAGCCGCTTCGACCAGGCGAGCGCGGCTGCGCACCGCATGCTCAAGCAGGTCAGCGGGCACATCGGCTTCGCGGTACGGGGCGCTTGCGTCGTCACGGTCCCAGATGCGAGCACGCATGCTCAAGAGGTCCACCACGCCATGGAAGTCGCCTTCCGCGCCGATGGGGACCTGCAGCGGCACCACGCGCACGCCCAGGCGCTCTTCCATCATGGCCATCACGCGGTGGAAGTCGGCACCCACGCGGTCGAGCTTGTTGATGAAGGCGATGCGGGGTACGCGGTACTTGTCGGCCAGGCGCCAGTTGGTCTCGGTCTGCGGCTCCACGCCGGCCACGCCGTCGAACACGACGACCGCGCCATCGAGCACGCGCAGCGAACGGTTCACCTCGATGTTGAAGTCGATGTGGCCGGGCGTGTCGATCAGGTTGAGCTGTGTGCCCTTCCAATGCACAGTGACAGCCGCACTGTTGATGGTGATGCCGCGCTTTTGCTCCTGCGGGTCGAAGTCCATCTGAGCAGTGCCGTCGTTCACGTCACCGATGCGGTGGCTTTCGCCCGTGTAGAACAGGATGCGTTCGGTGGTTGTGGTCTTGCCCGCATCAACGTGGGCGACGACACCGAGGTTGCGCAGTTGCCGACGGGCGTTATTGCGAGAGGAGGAAGAAGTCTTGGACATGGTGAATCTTTCTTTTTTGCGGCTGCACTCGGCTCTGCGAGCAGCTGCCGCCTGGTTGGCTTTGCGCCAGCCCAGGCGTGAAGGATTCGCCTGGTCGCTAGCGTCTGAGAGGTGTGCTGTCGCCGGAGCCCGGGCGCACGGAACTCAAGCTCCGGCGGTCGGGAATCGTGGCAATCAACTTGTCGTAGGTACGCATGGGTTGGTCCGTGGTGCGTAAAACAAAAAACCCCGGAAGGGAAGCCTGCCGGGGTTTTGTTGACCGGAAGGCGCGCAGCCCTCCGATATGCGATCGAGGGGCGCAACTAGGTGGCGAACGATGCCTTGATCACGTTGGTGAAGATTTTCATGGGATCGAATTATCCTCCTCGCGGTAAAAGCTTGCAAACGACCTAGCTGTAGCTGTCGCCTGCATGTGGGGCCTGGGCCTGCGGTGTTGATGGTGTCGCCTGCGCCGTTCTGAGTGGCTATAGGGTGAGGGTGTGCGTCGATTCTGCTGTGATCGGGTGGGCCGTTTCGCAGCGAAACCTGCCCGGTCGCGACTCGTCCACTTGCATGCACTGGCACTCCTTTCCGCACGGACCGGCAACCCTTAGGAAAGAGGGAGGGGCGCCGCTGCTCCCAGTTCTTGGGCTCACATCGATAAGGGCGAATGTCTCACCAACTTCTTCCCACGACCCAGCAAAAAGTAAGCAAACACTCACAAACAATGTGCTTTCAACTGCTGCTAAGCCGCATTGCGGCGCAACCAACGCACGAACCGATGCTCAAAGGGGTGGGGACAGATTCCTGAAATCCGCTTAAAAAGCAGGCACAGAAGATTGACAAAACCGCATCAGGAACAAATTTCCCATTACAAATCAAATAGTTACGCTTCTCCCTCACGCCTCAAAAGTACAAAACTCAATGAGAAAAGTACAAAACCCGAGTGGAATCGACACTGGCGATGGTGGACAGGCCACTTTGTTCACCCGCAGGGGAACTATGGATTTAGCACTCAATCACATGGAGTGCTAATATCTTGGCTTAGAGGAAAGGATTCCTGGAATGAACATTCAGTCTGGAACCGCGACGATGACCCTGGCTCCCGCCAACCCCTGGGCGTTGGTGCCTGCGCTGGGCAACCTCGACGCCTATATTTCGGCCGTCAATCGCCTGCCCCTGCTCACACACGAAGAAGAGCAGACCTATGCGCGGCAGCTCAAGGACAATAACGATGTGGATGCCGCCGGCCGGCTGGTGATGTCGCACCTGCGTCTGGTGGTCTCGATTTCGCGCCAGTACCTGGGCTACGGCCTGCCCCATGGCGACCTGATCCAGGAAGGCAATGTGGGCCTGATGAAGGCCGTCAAGCGCTTTGACCCGGACCAGGGCGTGCGCCTGGTGAGCTACGCCATGCACTGGATCAAGGCCGAGATCCACGAATACATCCTGAAGAACTGGCGCATGGTGAAGGTGGCCACCACCAAGGCCCAGCGCAAGCTGTTCTTCAACCTGCGCTCGATGAAACAGGGCTTCAAGGCCGATGCCGCCGCAGAAGACGCCGCCACGCACCGCGACACGCTGTCGGACCGCGAGATCGACTCGGTGGCCGCGCAACTCAATGTGAAGCGCGAGGAAGTGATCGAGATGGAAACCCGCATGTCGGGGGGTGATGTGCTGCTGGACCCGGCCCCATCGGACGATGGCGAGCAGGCGTTTGGCCCCATTGCCTACCTGGCCGACGGCTCGCACGAGCCCACGGCCATGATCGAGTCGCGCCAGCGTGATGCGCTGGCCACTGATGGCATTGCCACGGCGCTGGCCAGCCTGGACGATCGCAGCCGCCGCATCGTGGAAGAGCGCTGGCTCAAGGTCAACGACGACGGCACGGGCGGCATGACCCTGCATGAGCTGGCTGCAGTGTACGGAGTGAGCGCCGAGCGCATCCGCCAGATCGAGGTGGCGGCGATGAAGAAGATGAAAAAGGCACTGGCCGAGTACGCCTGAGCCTGCGGGCGGCGGGGTTAATATCCCCGGCTGCAGAAGTTGCCTCACGGGGCCCCAGTTCTGGGGCCCCGCGTCGTTTTGGCCCCTGAATATTCTTGTTGAGGAGACCCCTTCCCATGTTGTCGTCACGCCCTGTTGTGTCCCGCCGTGCTTCTACGCTGCTGATTGCGCTGGCAGCCGCCTCCCCCTGGGCCTTGGCCCAGAACGCTGCCAAGCCTGGCGCCGCCGCAGCAGCCGCCCCCCTGGCCTGGCCCACCAAGCCGCTCAAGATCATCGTGGGCTTCCCGGCCGGGTCTTCGCCCGACCTCACGGCGCGCACGTTCACTGAGCCGCTGTCCAAGGCCCTGGGCCAGCCGGTGATTGTGGAAAACAAGGTGGGCGCAGGCGGTAACATTGCCGCCGATGCCGTGGCCAAGGCACGCGACGACCACACCATCGGCCTGATGATCAACGGCAACATGACCATTGCCAAGCTGTTGAATCCGGCCGTGCCCTATGACCCGATCAAGGACCTGGCGCCACTGAGCCTGATCGGCACTTCGCCCCTGATCCTGACGGCTCCCGTGAGCCAGCCCGGGGTGCCCGCCAACAGCAATGCCCGCGACTTCTTCGTGGCGGCCCGCAATGGCGGCGACAAGTGGAGCTATGGCACGCCGGGTGTGGGCACGGTGGGCCACATTGGCACCGAGCTGCTCAAGTCGCGCAGCAACATCAACCCGGTGCATGTGCCCTACCCGGGCTACCCGCAGGTGGCCACCGCCATGCTGGGCGGGCAGTTGCAGATGGCCCTGCTGCCTCCGGCCCTGGCGCAGGCGCAGGTGCGTGCGGGCAAGCTGCGCGCGATTGGTGTGACGTCTTCCGGACGCAGCCCGCTGGCGCCTGATGTGCCCAGCCTGGCCGAAGCAGGTATCAGCAACTTCAACCTGGAAATCTGGAATGCCTTCGCGGCGCCTTCGACCCTGCCCAAGCCCATCCAGGCCAAGCTGGCGGCACTGATCAGCGAAATTGCCCGCAGCGAAGAAGTGCGCGGCAAGCTGTTCCAGCAAGGCTGGCAGACGGTGGGCTCGTCGCCCGAGGGGCTGGCCAACCGCGTGAAGGCCGACACCAACCTGCTGGGCGGTGTGATCGCGATGCGCGGCATCAAGGCGGAGTGAATCTGCGCGGCGAAGACACCGCACGCCTTTGCTACCAGCAAACTTCAACCCGGGTCTGGCCAACGTGCCTGCCCGGGTTTTTTACTGCCAGTACTGTCAAACCAGCATGCATGCGGGCTGGCGCACCCGCAGAAGTCTCAGCCCGCTTCGGCAAGCAGGGTCTTGACGTCGGCGGCCAGGGCCTGGGCACCGCTGCCGTAGCGGTTGTACACGCGCAGGCGCCCGGCAGGGTCGTACACGTAGCTGCCCGCCGAGTGGTCCATGGTGTAGCTGGTGGGCGTCTTGCCATCGACCTTCTTGTAGTAGATCTTGAAGTCCTTGGCGACGGCCGCAAGCTGCTCGGGCGAGCCACGCAGGGCCAGAAAACTCGGGTCGAAGTTGGCCATGTAGGCCTTGAGCACTTCGGGCGTGTCGCGCTCCGGGTCCACCGTCACAAAGATGCCTTGCAGGCGGTCGCCGTCCTTGCCCAGGATCTGCTTGACCTCGGCCAACTCCTGCATCGATGTCGGGCACACGTCGGGGCACTGCGTGAAGCCGAAGAACACCACCACCACCTTGCCCGCAAAGTCCTGGATGTGGCGTGCCTGACCGTTGTGGTCGGTCAGCGGGAGGTCCCGGGCGTAGTCGGCGCCGGTGATGTCCACGCCACGAAATTCGGCCTTTTTCTTCTCAGAACAAGCGCCAAAAAGGCCCGCTGCGCCTATGGATAAAGCACTGACAGCTATCGTTTTGAGAGCATTTCGTTTCAGCATGGGGTTCATAGCACGTAGTGGTCCACGAGCAGGGCGGCAAACAGCACGCTCAGGTGGATCAGGGAAAAACGGAAGGTCTTGCGCGCCAGCGCGTCGGAGTAGTTGCGCCACAGCGCAAAGCCGTAGCCACAAAAACCCGCAGACAGCAGCACGGCCGCTGCGAGGTAGATCCACGAACTCATGCCGTACACAAACGGCATCAGGCAGCCCGCAAACAGGATCAGGGTGTAGAGGAACACCTGCAGCCGGGTGAACTCGTTGCCATGGGTAACCGGCAGCATGGGCAGGCCGGACTTGCGGTAGTCCTCCACGCGGTACAGCGCCAGCGCCCAGAAGTGCGGCGGCGTCCACAGGAAGATGATGAGGAACAGGATCAGCGCCTCGGGGCCCACGTCCCCCGTCATGGCGGCCCAGCCTAGCACCGGTGGCATGGCACCGGATGCGCCGCCGATCACGATGTTCTGCGGGGTGAGGGGCTTCAGGATCACGGTGTAGACCACCGCATAGCCCACGAACGTGGCAAAGGTGAGCCACATGGTCAGCGGGTTGATCCAGAAGTACAGCAGTGCCGACCCTGCGGCGCACAGCACGGCGGAGAACAGCAGCGTCTGCGCATTGGACAGTTCGCCCTTGGCCGTGGGACGCCAGGCGGTGCGCTTCATCTTGGCGTCAATGCCCTGCTCCACGATGCAGTTGAAAGCAGCCGCAGCGCCCGCCACCAGCCACACCCCGGCGCTGGCCAGCGCCATGTGGCCCAGTTGCGCGGCAGACGGCAAGCCGGGCACGGCCAGCACCATGCCGATCAGGGCACAGAAAACGATGAGCTGCACCACGCGGGGCTTGGTCAGCGCATAGAACTGCTGCATGCGCGAGGGCAAGGCAACAACGTGGGGTGGGGCGACACTCATGCGGACACTCTCGATGCGCCAGGCGACGCGGAAAACTCTCGGGAAACAGGCACGGCTGCACGGCTGGACACCAGGGCCCAGGTCAGCACCACAACCAGGGCCGCCGCGCCGCCGGTGTGCAGCACGGCGGCCACCAGCGGCCAGTCCAGGATCACGTTGGACAGCCCGGTGGCCAGTTGCAGCACCGACAAGCCCGCCAGCCAGCGCGTTTGCGCGCGCAGCGCGCCACTGCGGTGCAGGCGCCAGGCCAGCCATGCAAGCGCCGCCAGAACCACATAGGCCATGAGGCGGTGCACGTAGTGGATGGCAGTGAGGCCCGCAAAGCTGATGTGGCTGCCGTCCTGCAGCATGCCCAGCTTGCGCCAGACCTGGAAGCCCTGGGCAAAGTCCATGGCGGGCCACCAGCTGCCCTGGCAGGTGGGGAAGGTGGTGCAGGCCAGCACGGCATAGTTGGTGCTGACCCAGCCGCCCAGCACCACCTGCAGCGCCAGCAACAACCCCGTCCAGGCCAGGCCCCGGCGCAGTGCGGGCGAGATCACGGTGGGCAGGCGGCCTTGTGCCGCGTGGGTGTGGCGCACCGCCTGCACACACAGCAGCGCCAGCAACACCAGTCCACCGATGAGGTGCAGCGTGACGATGGCGGGGAAGAGCTTCATCGTCACCGTGAGCGCGCCAAAGGCCCCTTGCAGGCACACCCACACCAGCGTGACCGTGGGCCACCAGGGGCTGAGCGGCGGCGCCTCGGCCGCGCCCCGCAGGGCACGGCGCTGCTGCACCCAGGACGACACCGTGAGCACGATGATGAGCACGCCCACGCCGGTGGCCAGGTAGCGGTGGATCATCTCTACCCAGGCCTTGCCGTGCGTAACGGGGCCCGTGGGCATGGCCTCTTGTGCGGCCGCAATTTCTGCGCGCGCGCCCATGGGGCTGGCATTGCCGTAGCAGCCGGGCCAGTCGGGGCAGCCCAGGCCCGAATCGGTGAGCCGTGTAAAGGCGCCGAACAGCACCAGGTCAAAGGTCAAAAACAAGGTCAGCACCGTGAGCGCCTGCAGGCGCCGCATGGGCGAGCTGCGGCGGTTGCGCACCCACACCCAGGCCAGCGGCCCCAATGCAATCAGCAGGCCCAAGAGCATCAGCTCCAGCACCGGCGCCAGGTCGTACAGCGGCTGGGTATCGCTCATGGCTGGCCCGGCCGCCCGGCGTCGTCCCAGGACGAGGAGGCGCGCAGCAGGCGCTCCAGGTCCCGCTTGGCCTTGGCGGCGCCGCTGGCATCCATGGCAGCAGGGAAGCGCATCATCCAGTTGCCCATGGGGTCCACCACATACAGGTGGTCGGCCTGCTGCTGGCCCGCCGCCGGTGCGAGCCAGGCGTTCAGTGCAGCAGCATCCACGCGCAGCACCGTGGCTTTTTGCAGGGCGGGTGCCAGCGCGTCGGGGATGGCGGCGTTGTCGTTGACGAGCCAGACCCAGTCCAGGCGGTCTTTTTCCTTGCCCAGGCTTTCGCGCAGTTGCCGCTGCAGATACAGGTGGTTCTGGCAGACCGCATCACAGGCGCCACCGGCCACGCTCACCAGCAGCCACTGTCCCTTGAGCGAGGCCAGGGTCACCGGGGCACCATCCGGCGTAGCAACGGTGAGCGCAGGCAGGGTGCGCTGGGGATCGATCAGCTCTCCATAGTTGCGGCGGCCTTCAGGGCGGATCACGTAGTAGGTGAAGTACGAGGCGATCACCGGTGCCGCGCAGATCGCTAACACGCCCAGCATCTTCCAGCGACCATGGCGGGTGCGCTGCGCGCTGGCCACGGCATCTCCGGCCTCGGGCAAGGTGTGCACGGTCAGTCCGAGCGGGTGCTCGGCGTGGACTTCAGGGGGCAGGCTGGCTGCGCGGGCGAATGAACCGTCGGACGATTTGGAACCAGACATAAAGAAGTGCCATCAGGCCGCAGAGCCCGAACCATTGAAATGCGTAACCGTAGTGTTTATCGACGCCTGCGCCCACCACGGGCCAGTCGCGTTGCAGGCCGTCGCCCGCACCCACCGCCTCGCCCGTCTGCACCACAGTGAGCGGGGCGAGCGCCAGGCCGGTTTCGGTGCGAAACGCGGCCAGGTCGAGATTTTGCCGGATGCGGGAAGACCCCTCGGCGCCATGGCCGCCAGCACTGCTGTCCCCACCGCCAAACTCATACAGCCGCGAGGGCGCGGCGGCCACGCGTCCCACCACGCGCACCACCACATCCTGCGGGGTTTGCACCTGGGGCAGCTGGGTGCGATCCTGAAAATTGCGCGGCACCCAGCCCCGCTGCACCAGCACCCCCCCCGAAGGTGTGCCCACCAACTGCAGCGGCGTCAGCACAAAAAACCCGGGGCGGCCATTCATCTGGCGGTTGTCGAGGTACACGGTGTGCTCGGGCAACCAGCGCCCCTCCAGCACCACCGCGCGGTGCACAAGGGTTTCGGCCTCTGCAGCTGCCATGGTGGGTTGCGACAGCAGCACACGGCCATCCATCGCCGGCATGCGACCACGCGCGTCCAGCATGGCCTGCAGGGCCTCTTTCTGCGCCGCACGCGACAGCTGCCAGCGCCCCAGCGACGCGGTAACCAGCATGCCCGCCACCGTGGCCAGCGTAATGAGCCAGAAACGCAGACCCAGGGGGCGGCGAATAGTGGTCACGGGATAATGTGCTCCATGAAATACCTCGTAGTGCTGGCGTTCATCGCCATTTTGGCCAGCCTCGCGTTGGCCTTGTTCTTCATGATGCGCAAAGGCCAGGGCAGCCAGGACGACAAGCGCAGGGGCAACCACATGGCCAAGGCACTGGCAGTGCGGGTGGGGCTGTCCATTGTGCTGTTTGTGTGCATTCTGATTGCCTGGCAGTTGGGCTACATCCAGCCCACCGGCCTGCCAGCAACCCGCTGACCGGGTTGGTTCCAGCGGGCGCCCTCGCCCGCCACAGGGGCGAATCTCCAGCCTTCTTGCTGCCCTCCCCTCCAACAAAAAAAGCGCCGCGAGGCGCTTTTTTTGTGGGTGCCGTGGGGTGCTTACATCCAGTACACCAGCACGTACAGGCCGAGCCACACCACGTCCACAAAGTGCCAGTACCAGGCTGCACCTTCAAAGCCGAAGTGCTTGTCGGCGGTGAAGTGGCCCTTTTGCAGGCGCAGCGTGATCACCAGCAGCATCAGCATGCCCAGGAACACGTGGAAGCCGTGGAAACCGGTCAGCATGAAGAAGGTGGAGCCGAACACACCCGAATTGAGCTTGAGGTTCAAGTCGGTGTACAGGTGGTAGTACTCGTAGCCTTGCACCAGCAAGAAGACAAAACCCAGCAGCACCGTGGCCCACATGAAAGCAATCGTCTTGCCGCGATGGTTTTCACGCAGTGCGTGGTGGGCAATGGTCAGTGTCACGCCCGAGGTCAGCAGCAGCGCGGTGTTGATGGTGGGCAGCCAGAAGGGGCCGACCGTCTGGAAGGGCTCGACGATGCCAGCTGGCGAGGCCGTCATACCGGCCGCCACGCTGGGCCACACCGCCTTGAAATCAGGCCAGAGCAGTGCGTTGTCGAGGCTGCCCAGTGCAGGCACCGAGTGTGCGCGCGCCCACCACAGAGCCGTGAAGAACGCGCCGAAGAACATCACTTCCGAGAAGATGAACCAGCTCATGCTCCAGCGGTACGAGAGGTCGATCTTGTGGCCGTACAGGCCCCCTTCGCTTTCGCGCACCGCGTCACCGAACCACTGGTACAGCGTGAACAGCCACCACACCAGGCCCAGGGCCAGGGAATACTTGCCCCAGTCATGGCCGTTGATCCACTGGCCTGCGCCGAGGATGACAAAGAACAGGCCTGCAGCCGCCATCACCGGGTGGCGCGACTCGGCAGGCACATAGTAGTACGGGGTTCCGCCGTGGGTTGATGCACTCATTTCAGCTCCTGAATCTCAGATCTTTGTTTTCAGTCTTGTTGTCGATACGGGTCCAACAACCCGCTCACACTACCCAATTCACCAAGGCCATCAGCCCCATCACCAGCAAAAAAACCGCGACCAGTCCCACCACAATGATGTGCAACGGGTTGAGTTTTTCGACATCCTGCTGGTACTCGCTGCCCTTGCGCAGGCCAACGAGCGACCAGGCCACCGCGCGCACCGTGCGCAGCAGCGAGCCCTTGCGCTCGAGCGGCTTCACGGCGGATGGATCGAGGGGCGCATTCATGAGCCCACCCCCGTCACCAACACGCTGGGGGTGGACAGGGCGCCACCCATCGCCGCAGTAGACTCTGGTGCGGCTGGCGTCTTGCCACCCACTTCGAAGAACGTGTAGGACAGCGTGATGGTGGTCACATCCTTGGACAGGCGCGGATCGATCACGAAGGCCACGGGCCATTCCTTCTTTTCACCCGGCTCCAGCACATACTGGTTGAAGCAGAAACACTCCAGCTTGTTGAAGTGGGCTGCCGCCTGGCGTGGGGCGTAGCTCGGAATGGCCTGTGCGGCCATGCGGCGGTTCTGCACGTTCTGGAATTCGTACATCACCGTGGTCAGCTCGCCAGGGTGCACCTGCACCGAGCGCTGGGCGGGCTTGAAGTCCCAGGGGCCGCGCGCGTTGGCGTCGAACTCCACGGTGATGGTGCGGCTCTTGTCTACCTGCGTATTCGCTGGCAGCTTCACGTCCTTGCCTGCCACGCCGTTGCCTGGCACCTGGCGCTCGGACAGCGACAGGATGTTGATGCCCGTCATCTCGCAGATGTGCTTGTAGATCGGGATCAGCACGTAGCCGAAGGCGAACATGCCAGCCGCAATCACGACCAGCTTGCCGACCATCTTGGCGTTTTCGCGGCGCAGGCTCATGGCAGGTGGGGCCTCAGCTCAACGGGAGAGGAAGAACACCTTGGCCATGAACCCGACGAAGAACACCACCGCAATGGACGCCAGGATCAGCGCCATCCGCAGGTTGCTCTTTTTCTGCTCGGGTGTCATGGGCATGGTCCTCAACCGATCACACGGGTGGCCGTAACGTCCAGCTTGGGTGGGTTCTCAAAGGTGTGGAAAGGCGCAGGGGATGGGACTTCCCATTCCAGGCCCTCGGCACCATCCCAAGGCTTGGCAGCGGCCTTTTCACCCTTGCCACGCATGGCGGGCACGATGACGGCCAGGAAGAAGTACACCTGCATCAGACCGAAGCCGAATGCGCCCACGGAAGCAATCGCATTGAAATCAGCGAACTGCATGGGGTAGTCGGCATAGCGGCGGGGCATGCCAGCCAGGCCCAGGAAGTGCATGGGGAAGAACGTGATGTTGAAGGTGATCAGCGAACCCCAGAAGTGGATCTGGCCACGGGCTTCGGAGTACATCACGCCCGTCCACTTGGGCAGCCAGTAGTACACGCCAGCGAACATGGAGAACAGCGAACCAGCCACCAGCACGTAGTGGAAGTGGGCCACCACGTAGTACGTGTCTTGCAGTTGGATGTCGATAGGGGCCATGGCCAGAATCAGGCCGGTGAAACCACCCATGGTGAACACGAAGATGAAGCCCACGGCAAACAGCATGGGTGTTTCAAACGTCATGGAGCCACGCCACATGGTGGCGATCCAGTTGAAGATCTTCACGGCCGTGGGCACGGAGATCAGCATGGTGGCGTACATGAAGAACAGCTGGCCGGTCACGGGCATGCCGGTCGTGAACATGTGGTGGGCCCACACGATGAACGACAGGATTGCGATGGACGAGGTGGCGTACACCATGGAGGCGTAGCCGAACAGCTTCTTGCGGGCGAACGCAGGCACGATCTGGCTGATGATGCCGAAGGCCGGCAAGATCATGATGTACACCTCGGGGTGGCCGAAGAACCAGAAGATGTGCTGGTACATCACCGGGTCGCCGCCGCCAGCGGGGTTGAAGAAGCTGGTGCCGAAGTGGCGATCCGTCAGCGTCATGGTGATCGCGCCAGCCAGCACGGGCATCACGGCAATCAGCAGGTAGGCAGTGATGAGCCAGGTCCAGGCGAACATGGGCATCTTCATCAGCGTCATGCCGGGGGCGCGCATGTTCAGGATGGTCACGATGATGTTGATCGAGCCCATGATGGACGAGGCTCCCAGGATGTGCATCGCAAAGATGCCAGCGTCCATGGAGGGGCCCATCTGCAGAGTCAGCGGCGCATACAGCGTCCAGCCGGCGGCGGGGGCGCCACCGGGCATGAAGAACGATGCCACGAGCATGATGGCCGCAGGAATCATCAGCCAGAAGCTGAAGTTGTTCATGCGGGCAAAGGCCATGTCGGATGCGCCGATCTGCAGCGGGATCATCCAGTTCGCGAAGCCCACGAAGGCCGGCATGATGGCGCCGAACACCATGATCAGGCCATGCATTGTGGTGAGCTGGTTGAACAGCTCGGGGTTCACCAGTTGCAGCCCGGGCTGGAACAGCTCGGCGCGGATCAGCAGCGCCAGAACGCCGCCCACCATGAGCATGGTGAAGGCGAACAGCAGGTACAGCGTGCCGATGTCTTTGTGGTTGGTGGCGTACACCCAGCGGCGCCAGCCGGTGGGGCCATGGTGGCCATGGTCGTCGTGTGCGTGGTCGCCCGCGTGACCGTGGTTGTCGAGAACTGCGCTCATGTTGGATTCCTCAATACGTTGGGCGATGATTACTTGCCGCGCTGGGCCACGATTTCAGCAGGCTGCACCAGCTGCCCGGTCTTGTTGGACCAGGAGTTTTTCGTGTAGGTCACCACAGAGGCAATATCGGTATCGCTGAGCTGTGCCCAGGCAGGCATGGCCCCATTGGCAGCGCCCTTGAGCAGGATCTGGATCTGCTTGGCGTGGTCGGCGTCCAGCACCACGGCTGAGGCGTCCAGGGCCTTGATGGGGCCTGCGCCCTTGCCATTGGCCTGGTGGCAGGCGGCGCAGTTCGCGGCATACACCTTCTCGCCACGCTTCATGATGTCGTCCATCGTCCAGACCTTGGTCGGGTCGTCCAGCTTGGCGGCGGCCTTCTTCTTCTGGTCGGCCACCCAGGCGGTGTAGTCTTCGGCAGACACGACCTTCACGTGGATAGGCATGTAGGCGTGTTCCTTGCCGCACAGCTCGGCGCATTGGCCGTAGTAGTCACCGATCTTCTCGGCGCGGAACCAGGTGTCACGCACAAAACCGGGGATCGCATCCTGCTTGATACCGAAGGCAGGCACCATGAAAGCGTGGATCACGTCGTTGGCCGTGGTGATGATGCGGATCTTCTTGCCCACAGGCACCACCATCGGGTTGTCCACCTTGAGCAGGTAGTCGGCGGGCGCGTCTGCCACCTTGCCGCTGTCAGACATCACGCGGTGGCTGCTGTCCAACGTGGAGATGAACGCCAGGCCTTCGCCTTCGCCGGTGATGTAGTCATAGCCCCACTTCCACTGGTAGCCCGTGGTTTTGATGGTGAGGTCGGCGTTGGTGGTGTCCTTCTGCGCCACCAGCACCTTGGTGGCGGGCAGGGCCATCAGGATCACGATGATGAAGGGGATGATGGTCCAGACCACTTCGACGGTGACGGACTCATGGAAGTTGGCCGACTTGGCGCCCTTGGAGCGGCGGTGCTTCCAGATCGAGTAGAACATCACGGAGAACACTGCAACAAAGATCACCGTGCAGATGATCAGCATCATCCAGTGCAGAAAATGCTGCTCTTCAGCAATTTTGGTCACTGGGGGATGCAGGTTCAGCTGGTTGACTGCAGGGCCACCAGGCAGGTCCTGGACGGCATGGGCTGCGGAGCCCACCCATGCACCGGCAATCAGCAGCAGAGAAGCCAGCTTGTTGGAAATGCTCTTCATAGTTCTCACTTACTTCTAAGCCTCAATTTAACCAATCCCTTGCACAAGCCTGCGTGGGGTCAGGCGGCGCGCAAGGCCATGCGGATCTCCGATGCCAGGGCCGGTCGAAGTTCGGGGCGCACGAAGCGCCCCACCTCAACGGATCGACCCTGCGCAGACAGCATGATGAGCGAGTGATCTCCGGTCTTGGGCTCTACACGAACCCGGCTCCGGTCAAACTCTGCGCGCTCCAGCCGGCCTGCCGTCTCCCGTTCCACCACAAGGCGCGAGCCTTGCAGCGAAATCCTCTCGCCATCCGCCGCATGGCGACCGTACATGGCGAATGCAATTCCTACAGCCAAGATTTCGAGCCACGCAAAGGGCATCACCAGGTAGGCGCCGAGCATCCAGAAGCACGTTGCGATCCCCAGGGACACCAGGCACAAGGACAGATACATCCACCCCAACTGTGCCGGCGTGACCGAGCAATTCCGGGCCAAGCGCCAGTCAATGCGCTGACCCGACACCGTGGCAAAACGTAAAACCAAGCCCGTCACAGGTCGTGCCCACAAGGCTGCTGGCGCACCGTTTGTGGGGCCTCAGGCACCACAGGCGCAGCCCGCAAATTTGCGCGGGAAGATGCCCGAAATCTCAATAACCCTGAATTGTAGCGTGCCTTGTTCCAAGTCATTGACACGGAGTTACAGGTTAGTTTTCTTTGCCGCCCTTGCGCAACATCAAGCGCATGTCCTGCAGCGAAACCGTGCTGCTGGAGTCCATGCGCACCCTTGGTGCGGGCTTGAAAGCGTGGCCATAAATGATTTCAAAAGTCAGTGCCAACTGACCTCCCTGCTGCGGATCAGCAAGCCGCTCGGCCAGCACGGCATAGAGCTTGTCGCGCCAGCGCCGTCCGCGCAATGAGGGAAAGCGATCAGGGTGCAGATTGCAGCCCAGCTCACGCAACTCCTGCACCAGCCGCTCGGGCGTGGCAAAGGTGAGCGTGATGCGCTCCATGTCCATCACCGGCTCGGCAAACCCGGCGTGCACCAGCATGTCGCCCCAATCGTGCATGTCGGTAAACGCATGGCCCGCCGGAGGCCAGCCCAGGGCCGCATACACCCCGTGCAGCTCCCGCAAGGTGTCGGGCCCCAGGCACGAGAACATCAGGTAGCCATCCACCGCCAGCGCGCGGTGCCACTGCGCGATCAGGGCCTGCGGGTCTGCGGCCGTGTGCAATGCCATGTTGGCCCAGAGCATCTGCACACTGGCATCGCCGGGCCGGCCCCACTGCGGGCTGGCGGCGCTCCAGCGCGAAAGGCTCCACCAGGGCTTGGCCAACGCCTGCCGCACCACCGGCTCGCAGTGCGCGGCAGACTCAAACACTTGGCAACGGGCCTCGGGATACCGGGCACTCACCAGCGCATGGGCCTGCAGGCCACCGCGCAAGGCATCCCAATGGCACCAGGACGCAGGCGCCTGGCGAATCCACTGCAAGCGGTCCTCCATGCGGCGGGCCACTTCTTCATGGAGCCAGGGGGACAAGGCAGGTGCAGCGGCCTGCCAGCGGGCAGCAGCAAGAGGGTCGATGGTGGGGGGGCGCTCGGAGGACATGGCAGCTCACAGGGACGCGCGAGTATATTGATTCATGCTTTTTCAAGGATTGCCAGGGCTTTCACGCCACCTGCGGGGCTTGCGGGGCCTGGCCGACCGCGTGCCCAGTCAGTGTGCCGCTTGCCATGCCTGGCCGTCGCAGCGCATCTGCAACGCCTGCGTAGC
>Ga0116211_1000276_pt1 | contig 30408 bp, 23 predicted proteins | sample SaghotsprinmetaG_FD_94484 | JGI IMG/M metagenome (GOLD analysis project Ga0116211, IMG submission 94484) | Hot spring microbial communities from South Africa to study Microbial Dark Matter (Phase II) - Sagole hot spring metaG | ecosystem: Environmental > Aquatic > Thermal springs > Hot (42-90C) ... | reverse complement strand
GTGCACAGGAGGCTGACCCACGGCCACTGACAATGACAACTCATACACTAGGAACAGGAAGCTAACTAATACTAAACTAATAATACCCTTCACTTCATTGAAGCTTAACATCGGTTCGGCATAGGAGACCTAAGGAGAGAAGTATAGCAGATGCAATTAACTCCCAATCGCTGTCAATATCAGGCTTATAAATATCTGGAAGCTTAGAGAATAATTGAGTCCAGCGATCCTTTGAATTTCTTTACACTTAAGGTGAGTCTGACGGCCAAGGTTGATAATAGACCTTGAGCGATGAACCTTCGATAGATGTAGGCGATCGCCCGAACTGAACAGTCATAAAAATTCTATGACTCGAACGGCAAAATCATCGGTGAAGCGATAACCGCCAGAGTTCTACTTGTGAGGTTTATTAATTGTTAGGAAAAAAGGAAGCCAGATCATGCAATACCAATGGAGTATGCTGGGAGGCTTGCTCCTCAGTGCAGTTGCTGCCTTACCAGTTGCCGCCGAAACGTTGGTTTCAGACAGTGGTTTGACCCGTATTTACAACTACCAATTTACGCATTACCCCGGCGATGTGATTGAATACACCACTGAAATCAATGGGCGGCGTTATCACGGTGTCATTAACGTGACTACAGTGGCCAATAGTTTGGTGAGGGGGTGGTTTAGCGATCGCGATCAGCGCGGTGATTTTGGCTGTATAGGGGAGGTAAGTATCCAATTTGTGGGTAATAATCGCTATGTTTCGGTTTGGCGAGTGGGAGGTACCGCCAGTCCTTACGTCAAATGCCCGCAAGCCGGAACAACTGCCCGCTTGAATATGAGTGCCTATCCTTAAGACGAGGTAGGGAGGCAACCGCCAGTTAAGAGGTCTTGTGCTCAACAATCCAGTGCTGCGCAACCTGTGCCGTAACAGGTGGACTAAAGAGAAACCCTTGGCCATAGTGGCAGCCCAACTGCAGGAGTTGCTTCTGTTGCTCGTTATCTTCAATGCCTTCGGCGATCGCTTCAATGTGAATTGCCCGAGCCAAGCTAAGGATGGCACGGATAATCTCAAGTTGCTGTGAGTTAGTATTGATGGCGCGCACAAAGGATTGATCAATTTTGAGGGCATACAGAGGCAGTTGACTGAGGCGACTGAGGGAGGAATAGCCCGTGCCAAAGTCATCAATACTACAGCGGACGTTAAGCGCTTTGAGGGCTTCAATCTGTTGGCGAGCAAAGTCAGCATTGTCCATAATCACTTGCTCGGTAATTTCTAGGATGATCTGCTGGCCGCAGATGCCGTAGGTGTCTAGGAGGTGTTTGAGATAGTCTGGCATCTGACCAGAGCGAAAAAAGCCATCGGAAACATTCACACTTAGGCTCAGGTGTGCCGCGGCGGCTCCCAACTCCTGTCGCCATTGGTGGAGGGTGGCCACTACTTTTAGTAAGACCCACTCATCCACCTTCTGTGCCAAGCCCAACGCTGTGGCTAGGGGTAAGAACTCGGCGGGGGGCACCCACCCTGTCTCTGGATGCTGCCAACGCAGTAGGGCCTCAAATCCCACTAGAGCGTGGCTGTTGAGTGCCACAATGGGCTGATAAAACACCTCCAATTGGTGCTGTTGTACGGCTCGCCGAAATTCCTGCTCCCGCTGCAGCAGCGTATGCGCCAAGTGGTGGCGATCGGGTTGAAAGAGTTGCATACAGCTGCGGCCACGACTTTTGGCAGCATACATGGCAATATCGGCATCCCGCAGCAGTTCACCCGCACTGCGGTAGTTGGGGGTGACAAGGGCAATACCAATACTCACCCCAACACTCACCTCGGTATGGTTGAGGAGGTAAGGCTCACTGACCCGCAACCGCAGGCGATCGCCACACTCATAGAGATCCTCCACCCCCTGCACATTCTCAACAATGGCAATAAACTCATCCCCCCCCAACCGCCCTAGGGTATCCTCTTGCCGCAACGCTGAGCGCAGGCGATGGGCAATTTCCAGCAGTAACTCATCCCCCGCCCCATGGCCAAGGCTATCATTCACCACCTTAAAGCGATCCAAATCTAAGAACATGACCCCAAAGGGTGGAATACTGCCCTGCTGAAAGGCCGCCAACAGCGTCTCGATTTTTTCCGTCAAAAAGGTGCGGTTGGGCAACCCCGTCAAACTATCTTGCCATGCCGCACTGCGCAGCTTGGCCTCCCCTAACTTCAGGGTTGTAATGTCAATTGCCGAGCCAACGTAACCAATAAAACTCCCCTTCTCGTCATAGCGCGGTTTGGCTTGCTCCAAAATCCAGCAGTAGCCCCCATCGCCGGATTTCACCCGATACTCCAGCTCGTAACTGCACTGGTGCTGCATCGCGTCGCGAGTGACGCTCGTAACTCGCTGCTGATCCTCAGGATGCACAAAGTCAAGCCACTGCCACCCCGCCACCTGCTCAAAAGGCACCTGCAAGAAGTTGAGGATCGTCTGATTGGCAAAGGTAATGTTGCCCACCTCGTCCGAGAGCCAAATCATTAACGCTGAAGAATCGGCCATTTGCCGGAAGCGGGCTTCACTCTCTGCTAGGGCCAAGATGGCTTTTTTGCGTTGGGTAATGTCAACCCCCACATAGGTAATTAAGTGACTGCCATCCGCTTGGGGATCATCGGTGGCGTTGACCGAAATCCACAGGGTGTGGCCATCGCGGTGGCGAAAGCGATACTCGGTGTGGGCACTGCCGGAAGCGAGCAGTTCCTTCAGAAATGGCTGGTGGTACATCTGCCAGTCTTCATCCGGGACGCGCGATCGCCACAGGGTTTTATCCTCCAAAAAAGCCTGCGGACTATAGCCGAGGATGCGTAAGTGTCCTTGGGAGAGGTACTCGTACTGCCATGAGCCATCGGCAAAAATCGTAATTTGGCTCACAAAGGCATCGGCGCGATCCAGCAGTTGATTGAGTTTTTCTTCCGAAGCTTGCAGTTCAGCATTCACCGCCAGCAAGTCAAGGGTGCGCGCCATCACTTGGGCTTCCAGTTCCGATTTATGCTGCTTTAGCTCCTCGGTCATTTGGCGATGCTCCGTGACATCCACCGCCGTCACCAAGGCCAGCAACTGATTACTGGTATTGAGCTTCAGGGGAATCGAGACCATATTCCATGTCCGCACCTCCCCCCAGTTCGTGTGAATGTGCACATCTCCGTGCTCTACCCGCTCCGCCATAGTAAGCGGGCGACGGAACTCAGCGGCTGCCCAGCGCTGCGCTTCAGGCTTAGGAAAAGCAACCCCCAGCCACTGCTGCCACGTTGTAATGTCACTGGGGCTATAGCCTGTTTCCTCTTGCCATGCGCGGTTCACCAGCCACAGTTGACCATCTTCGGCCACCAGCGCCATCGGAAAGGGAGATAAGAAAATGCTACTGCGGAAGATCTGCTCAATTTCGGTGTAGGCACGGTAAAAGGACTGCCGCTCCTGTTCCAAATGGTTGAGGCGCTGGGCACCCACGATCAGCAGACCAATGAAAAACACAACCGTACTCAGCACTTGAATCTCTTGGGCAACAGTGCCACTAATGTGCTGCAAATCGTGGTGGATATATTCCACCATCCAGCCAATTAAAACGGGGCCAACAATGACCCACGGTAAAAATTGACGCAGCAGGATACCCCCCGCCGTGGGTGCCATCACATAGCGCATTAAGCCGCGATGGGGGCGCAACTGTAGCAGGCAAAGACTCAGCAGCCCCAGAATGCCACCACTGACGATGATGACTAAGGCCTCAATTTCTACCTGTCGCGGCAACCTGTAGGTAAAATCCAAAAGTTCCATGCACAGCAGACTGCCACCGGCGATCGCCCCCACCTGACTCAAGAGAACTTGCCATTGGGGCACTCCCCCCACCCCCCACACACTCAGCCCCAACCCCAGCAAGGCCAAAGGACGCAACATCTGGCCGTGTTGCAACAGTTGCATCGGCCACGGGTACGGCCACAGCCCCAATTGCTGTAAAAGCACGAGGCTTGCCATGATCACCAAGACAATACCCGTTGTGCGCTGCACCAGTAACAGGCGGTTCCGTAGGAGTGGGCGTGGCCACCATGTGGTTAAAAAAATGTTCAGTGCCAGCAGCCACGTTGCCACCGCACTAAAACCATCAAAAATCGGCAATACCGGTGGGCGATTGCCATAGAACGCCAGCAGGAGATCCAGCAAACTAACGGTTCCCAGCCCAAGGCTTCCCAGCGCCACCCCTATCAATAGCTTTGGATTCGGCATCTGGCCGCAATACCTAGTTACACTGACAATTGTATGCAAAACCCAACCCGCCCCTAGGGGGCAGTGCCCATAGACCTAAGACACCGCAGGGTATAATTTGGGTAGGAGTCATACTCTCTAGGCGTGATGCAGGAGGGGTTATGCCAACCGTACAACATTACTCCCACGAGTTTATTAATCAGTTAACCCCCCAAGATGTAGCCGCCCTAGCGCAGCGACTCGAGGAGGATGACTACGACACCCCCTTTGCTGCCCTAGACGATTGGCATCTGCTGCGCTCGATTGCCTTTCAACGGCCTGAACTGGCAGAACCGTATCTCTATCTCCTTGATCTCGAAGCCTTTGACGAGTCCTAACGGTATCCCTCACTTACTGGTGGGGGTGGGCGGGGGTATTGCCGCCTACAAAATTTGTGATGTGATTTCCACCCAAGTGCAGGGGGGTTGGCACGTCTCGGCAATTTTGTCGGAGACGGCGGCGCACTTTATCACACCCCTAACCCTCTCTACCCTCTGTCGGCGGGCGGTGCTCACGGATGCGGACTTTTGGCACCCCCAAGCGCCACGACCGCTACACATTGAACTGGCGGAAACGGCCACCCTTCTCCTCATTGCCCCTTTGACCGCCAATACGCTTGCTAAATTAGCCTACGGCCTCGCGGATACGCTCCTGACCAGTACGGTGCTGGCCTCCTCAATGCCCATCTTGGTGGCACCGGCGATGAATACCACCATGTGGGAGCAGCCCACCGTTCAAGCCCACTGGCAGCAGATCCAGCAGCAGCCCCGCTACCATTGCTTACCTCCGGCCTACGGTCGCCTTGCCTGTGACAGTGTGGGGGTCGGGCGGATGGCGGCCACCCACGAAATTATTACCTACCTGAACTCGTTGGCGCACACCCACGGCCAGCGTGACCTTCAGGGTAAGCATCTGTTGATTACCGCTGGCGGTACCCGCGAATACTGGGATGCGGTACGTTTTATTGGCAATCCTGCCAGTGGCAAGATGGGGTTAGCCTTGGCGCGAGCAGCGGTGCATCGCGGTGCCCGGGTGACCCTTGTTCACGGTGTTCTAAACGAACCAGTGCCGCCCCAAGTGACGGCCATTGCGGCTGAAACGAGTGCGCAAATGCAGGCAGCGGTGCTACAGGTGTGGCCAACGGCAGATTGGTTGGTGATGGCTGCGGCAGTGGGGGATGTCCGGCCCGCCAGTCAATCCTCGGACAAGTTACCAAAGGCGGACTTGCCTGCAGCCTTACCGCTGACGACCATTCCGGATATTGTCGCCATGGCAGCGCAGCAGCGTCAGCCCCACCAGCGAGTGATTGGTTTTGCGGCGCAAACCGGTGACATTGAACCCGCTGCCCGGGCTAAGTTACAGCGCAAGGGGCTAGATCTAATCGTGGCTAATTCTGTGGATCGGGTGGGATGTGGTTTTGGCACAGAGGAAAATGCCGCCATTGTGCTGGATGCCAAGGGGCGCTCCCAAGTGCTGACTCAGGCACCCAAGTTAACCCTTGCCCATCAAATTTTTGATCTAGCGCAGGCATGGCTTCTCTAGGTCAGCAACCCACGGTTGTACCCTTGCCGCCAGCAGTACAGGGGGCGATCGCTGCCGCGGAAACCCTCGACTCCCTAGCAACGGTGGTGCAGGAGTTAGCTGAAAATGCCCTTGATGCCGGTGCCAGTCGGATTCACTTGCACTGGTACCCCCAGTTATGGAGCTTAGACCTGACGGATAATGGCTGCGGCATTCGGGCGGTGGACTTACCCCATGTGGCCCAGGCGGCCACCACCAGTAAACTGCCTCCAAGCGGTGATTTGCAGCAGGTGAGTACCCTTGGGTTTCGGGGTCAAGCCTTGCACAGCCTTGCCCAGATGGCCGACCTCACCATCTGTAGCCGCCATGTAGAGGCAGAGACGGGGTGGTGGGTACACTACGATCGCCACGGGGAGGTTCAGGCGCAACGCCCCCAAGGGATGGCTGTTGGCACCCGCGTGGAGGTACGGCAGTTATTTCAGGACTGGCCGCAACGGCAACAGGGACAACCGGCCAAACTCCTCCAGCGGCGACTGCAAGAGCTGGCTCTGTGTGCGCCCACCGTGGCTTGGCACATCCTGCGTGCCCACAAGCGCTGGCTGCACTGGCCGGCGGTTCCCTCCTTGGGCGATCGCCTCCAACAACTGCTGCCCCATCTGAACCCCGCCGACTTACGCCAATCCCAAGACCCACAGGTGGAACTGGTATTGGCTCTGCCCGATCGCCACCATCGTCCCCGACCCGACTGGCTAGGGGTGGCCATTAACGGTCGCTGGGTCGAACTCCACAGTCAGCCTACTTGGCAGCAAATCCTTCTGGAGGCGTTTGGCCGTAGCCTGCCGCGGCAGCGCTTTCCCCTTTGTCTTGCCCACCTGCACCTTCCCCCGAGTGCCATTGACTGGACGGCGCAACCGCAAAAACGCACCATTTACTTAAAAGAGGCCGATCAGTGGCAGGCCTTGCTACAGGAGCGAATTACCACGCTCTTGCACACCGCTGCTGGCCCTAGCCCCTCGGCCACCTACTACCTACTCAAGGCTGCCGAACCCGCCGGACGCTACCGCCACATTGCGCCGCAGCCCTCACTCCAGCACCTCAAAGTGGTGGCGCAACTCCACCAGACCTATATCGTGGTCGAACAGCCAGAGGGGATCTGGCTCATTGAGCAGCACATTGCCCACGAACGGGTGCTCTACGAGCAAATCGAAACGGACTGGCAACTCATTGAACTGCCCAAACCGCTCCTGCTTGAGCAGTTAACGCCCGCCCAAGTCGAGCGCCTGCAAGCATGGGGACTGGCGATCGCGCCCTTTGGTAGCGCCGTGTGGGCCGTACGCACCCTACCGCAACTACTGGCGGAGCGTGACGATGCCCTAGCCGCCCTATTAGAACTCTCCCAAGTGGCTGATTTAACCGCCGCCAAAGTGGCCGTGGCCTGTCGCAGCGCCCTGCGCAATCGCACCCCCCTCAGCTTGGCCGAAATGCAAACCCTTGTGGATCAGTGGTCGCGCTGTCGCCAGCCCCACACCTGTCCCCATGGTCGCCCCATTTGCCTGCAACTGAGTGAGTCGTCCCTAGCCCGTTTTTTCCGTCGCCATTGGATGCTCGGCAAAAGCCATGGGCTATGATTTTATGCTCTGGGACTGCGATCGCGCTGGATAGCATAGAGATGGGCATACAGCCCCCCTTGCTCAAGGAGTTCCTCGTGGTTCCCTTGCTCCCAAATGGTTCCCTCCTTCAGCACCACAATGTTGTCCGCATCCCGCACCGTACTCAGGCGGTGGGCAATCACAATCATGGTGCGCGTTCCCGTGATGGCGCGTAGGGCCAGTTGAATATCCCGCTCTGACTCATAGTCGAGGCTGGAGGTGGCTTCGTCAAACACCAGCACATCGGGATCCGCCAACAGCGCCCGGGCAATCCCTAGCCGCTGCCGTTGTCCGCCCGAGAGGCGCAGTCCCCGTTCCCCAACAATTGTGCGATAGCCGTTGGGCAGTTGGGTTGCAAATTCATCCACCCGCGCAATGGCACAGGCCTGATACACGGCATCAGGATCCGCCTCGGGGTTGGCGTAGGTGAGGTTATCCCACAGGGTGCCGTTAAACACATCCACCTCTTGGTGGACAATCGCCAAGCGCTTACGATAGGCGCGGACATCTAGCGTCTGAATGTCTTGGCCATCGATGAGAATTTGGCCTTGCTCCGGTTGGAAATAGCGAAAGAGGAGTTTGATAAGCGTTGACTTCCCAGACCCCGATCGCCCCACCAAGGCCACCGTCTGGCAAGGGGGAATGATCAAATGAATATCCCGCAAAATTGGCCGCCCGGGCACATAGCTAAACCAGACGTGCTGGAAGTCCACCTTGCCGGAAAAGTGCAACTCTGGAATTGTGGTTTGGCTCAGATCAATGCTGTCTCGCCCTGCGGGCAACTCCATAAATTCATGGAAGCGCAACACCGACGCATAGCGCCGCGCAAACACCTCCGCCACCTGAGACAGGGGGGTAATTTCGGCGTAGGCCATACTGGCCAAGGTGTAGATGGTAATAAAGTGCCCGATGGAAACCCGCCCCGCAATCGTCGCTGCCAGCGAAAAGCCCAACAAGCCAAACAGGCAGCACTGCACCAGCGTGCCCTGCCAAGTAATGAGGTGCATATAGCCGCGATGGATGCGGTCAATCACCATCTTGAACTCGCGCTCTAGCCGCTGTTGCTGTCGCTGTAGCTCCCGCACTTCACTGGCAAATGCCTTGACGGTTTTGATATTGGTAATAATCTCGGAGGTGCGGCTTTCGGTGTTTTCAATGTGGCTATCCAGAATTTCTTCTTTTTGGATGATGCGACGGAGGGAGCGCAACGTCAGCACCAAAATCACACTGAAGGAGCCAATCAGCCCTAGGGCAATGGGCCAGTCTAGCCACCATAAAATGACCCCAATGCCCAATACGCGCACGAGCTTAGGAATCAGTTGACCCGCCACTTCGGGATAGCTCCAGGTATGGTTGGAAATACCCTTGTTGACGCGGTTGGCAATGCGTCCCGGATTATTTTCCTCGAAGAACTCTAAGGGCAGGGTGAGAATTTTTTCGACCGCTTTGCGGCTGTGATCGCGGCGGGCGGCAAGGGCAATCCACCAGTGAAACCATACCCCCAACCACGGCTGAATGGGGGCGCGAATGACCGTGGCGAAAAACACAATGGCCCCCAACACGGCCAAGTTGACCTGAAACGTATCACTGATGCCGGTAAGCTGCCTCACCATGCCAGCGATCGCCACCACTGGGGCATCCAACGGTTGCTGGGACAGCAGGTTGAGAATTTGGCCAATGGCGTAGGGAACCAGCAGATCAACAAGCTCGCAAAGACTGGCCGCCGTAATGCTAAACAGGGCGATCGCCCGGTAGGGACGGTAGTAGGCCAAAATGGAGCGCAAGGAGGCCATAGTACTGAAACGGAGTGAGAAGTGTTTCAATTGTAACAAAATTGTAACCAAAGCGGCGGCTCCATCGCTGGCCGAGGGGGGAAAGGGGTTATGCTACAGTTTGGCTAGCAGCGAAGGACATCCCCCCGTGGAACACATCCTGCTCCTAGAAGACGAAACCGAGTTAGCAGATCCCCTTGGACGAGTGCTGCGCCAGGAGGGCTATCAGGTGGACTTAGCCCACGATGGGTTAACCGCTCAGGCCTACTGGCAACGCCAGCGACCCTACGACCTGCTGATTTTAGATTGGATGGTGCCGCCGCCAACGGGGCTGGAGCTTTGCCGTCTGCTGCGCCAAGCGGGCGACGATACGCCGGTGCTGTTTTTAACCGCCCGCGACACCCTCGACGATCGCGTGGGTGGCCTTGATGCCGGGGCAGATGACTACCTTGTCAAACCCTTTGAACTGCGGGAGTTACTGGCGCGGGTACGGGCACTCCTGCGGCGGCGACAAAGCACACCCAGCACCGTTCTCTGCTGGCAAGATTTACGCCTTGACCTAGAGAATCGCCTAGCCTACCGCGGTCAACAGTGGATTAGCCTTTCCGAGAAAGAAACCACCTTGCTGGCGCTGTTCCTTAAACATCCCACCGAACTCCTCAGCCATGAGTTTATTGCCCGCCAGCTATGGCCGGGGCAACCGGGGGTCAACCGCAACTTATTGGCGGCACAAATTCGCCTCCTCCGGCGTAAAATTGAGCACGCGGGTGAAGCCTCCCTAATCCAAACCATTTACGGCCAAGGCTACCGCCTGCGTCCTGTGACTAGTCCCTCGCCCGAGTGAGCACTACGACCCATTCTACTGAGGCATCGGCCCCATCGAGCCACTCTGACCCCAATCAGATTCGGGAACCGGATCGTGCCATTCATCAGTGGTATCGTTTTGTCCTGTCTTTTCCGCCCCACCTTGTCCAAGACTACATCAATAAATTTGGCTTAACTCGTAACCACTGCCTCCTCGACCCCTTTTGCGGTACAGGCACCACCGTTGTTGAGGCGAAAAAACAGGGCATTCCCTGCGTGGGGATTGAGGCCAATCCGATGGCATGGTTCGCTAGCACCGTAAAAATTGACTGGACCCCCAATCCGGCAGCCCTTCTTGAGGTGGCCGCTCAAATTAGTAGGGCCGCCAGCCGTGCGCTTGAAACCCACGGCCTGCCCCTGCGCACTCTGTCTGAAGAGCAACAGCGCCTGATTTTGCGCAATTCCATTAGTCCCCTACCGCTGCACAAAACCCTAATTCTGTTGGATCACCTGCGGGCAACGGCTCCGCCAGACCCTGTCGGGCATCTCCAGTTGGCCTTAGCGAAAGCCCTTGTTACCGCAATTAGTAACCTGCGTTTTGGGCCAGAAGTTAGTGTTGGCAAGCCAAAGAGGAATGCCCCTGTGATTGAGGCATGGCAGCAGGAGGTGGAAACCATCGCAGCGGATATCGCCCAATGCCAGCACCTTCAGGCGGTGCCCAGCGTAGTACACCACGCCGATGCGCGGCAACTGCGGCGGGTGTTAGCGCCCAATTCCATTGATGCGGTGATTACGTCCCCCCCTTACCCGAACGAAAAGGACTATACGCGCACAACTCGCCTAGAGTCGGTGCTGCTGGGATTTATCCAAAGTAAGCAGGAGTTACGACGGCTCAAAGACGGCCTGATCCGCTCCAATACCCGCAATGTCTTTAAGGCCGACGGGGATGATCGGTGGGTGGCTAAGCACAGCGAGATTCAGCGCATTGCCCAAACCATTGAGGAACGGCGCAGTGCCCTAGGGAAGACGAGTGGTTTTGAGCGCCTTTACGCCAGAGCGGTGAAGCTATATTTCGGCGGGATGGCCAAGCATTTGGCGGATTTGCGGCTGGTGCTGCGTCCGGGGGCGCAACTGGCCTATGTTGTGGGGGATCAAAAGTCCTATTTGCAAGTTATGGTTCGCACGGGCGAGCTATTGGCGGATTTGGCTCAGGGCCTCGGCTATGAACTGGTGGGCATTGATCTGTTCCGCACTCGGCTGGCAACGGCCACAAAAGAGCAGATACGGGAGGAGGTTGTGCTACTGCGCTGGCCGGGGCAGTTCCCCTCCACCCCCTACCCCTTTGGGGATGAACCGCTCTGAGTAACGCTTAATTTCTTTTGGCGGTGAGGTGCGTCACGCTCAATTGCTGTTGAACATCACAGTGGTTGCCGATCGCAACCACTGTCGGTAGCGCCACGTCTCCAGACAATGGAGAAGGTTGCGAAAGGAACGAACGCTGATGTTGATAACAAAATCTTGGCAGCTACCGTTGGCGATCGCTGGCCATGCCGTGGTATTGGTCATGGTTTTGGTGCCCTTTCTTTGGCTCAGTGGTGGGTTTAGCGGTACGCCAACGACCGCCCCGCACCGTCAACCGGTACCGGGGTTTTTGCCCCAAGGTCGCCCTGTGGCACCGTAGAATGGGGTATTGGAAAATGACACCGTAGGACAACAGCCGTGACGTATCAAGTGGGTTTACTGGGGTTGGGCACAGTGGGAGGGGGCGTTGCCCAAATTCTCATGGATCCCACCGGACGGCACCCCCTCCTCAAGGAACTAGCGATCGCCCGCGTGGGGGTGCGAGATCTGGCAAAGCCCCGGGCAGTGTCCCTTGATCCGGCGTGTTTGACAACTGACCTCGAGGCGATCGTTAGTGATCCGGCAATTGATATTGTGGTCGAGGTCTTAGGGGGGATTGAACCGGCGCGATCGCTCATTCTCAAAGCCATTGCCCACGGCAAACATATTGTGACGGCCAACAAAGCTGTGATTGCCCGCCATGGGGCGGAAATTTTTGATGCCGCCACGGCGCAAGGGGTCTATGTCATGCTCGAGGCCGCCGTTGCTGGCGGTATTCCCGTCATTCAAGCCCTCAAACAAAGCCTCGGGGCCAATCGCATCCATACGGTGACGGGTATTCTGAACGGCACCACCAACTACATCCTCACCCGCATGGAACAGGAGCGGGGGGACTTTGCCCCCATCTTGGCCGATGCCCAGCGCCTAGGCTATGCCGAAGCGGATCCGAGTGCCGATATTGATGGCCTAGATGCCGCCGATAAAATTGCCATCTTGGCGAGCTTGGCCTTTGGTGGTCGCATTCCGCGGGATCAGGTCTATTGTGAAGGCATTCGCCACGTCACAGCCGCCGATATTGCCTACGCCGATAAGTTGGGCTTTCGGATTAAACTGCTGGCGATCGCCCACCAAGCAGCAGATCAGCCCCTAGAAGTTCGGGTACACCCCACCCTTGTGCCCTTTGACCATCCCCTTGCGGGGGTGAGCGGTGTGTTTAACGCCATCCTGCTCGAGGCCACCCCCCTTGGCCAAGTCATGTTCTCTGGGCCTGGGGCAGGTGCCGGAGCCACCGCTAGCGCCGTTGTTGCCGATCTCATTAACATTGCCGCCCTGCTTCCCCAAGGGCGAGCCAACCATCCCCTGCTCACCTGCCAGCACGATCGCGTTGTGCCCCTGTTACCCATCACCAACGTCAACAGCCGCTTTTATGCCCGCGTCCATGCCCAAGATCACCCGGGTGTTCTCGGTAAATTAGGCACCTGTTTTGGCAACCATAACGTCAGCCTTGAATCCTTGGTGCAAATTGGGGCGCACCACGAACTTGCTGAAATTGTCATTGTCACCCATCAAGTGCGCGAAGGGGAATTCCGGCAGGCCATGGCCGAAATTAGTAGTATGCCCGATATTGAAGCCATCCCCTCTATTTTGCGCGTGTTAGGGGACTCGGTTTAGACGACCCCCGCACCAAATCGTAGAGCAACTCCGAGGGAATTCCGGCGGCTAACAACAGCCGTGGTAAGGTGGGCAGCACCCGACAGGCGCGGCAATCTTGACTCACCACGTCGTCACGTTCAGAGCCTCTACCTCTTGAAAATGAGCATCACGTGTGACTAGGATTAGGTCGTGCTGTAGGGCAAATGCGGCTACCCAGACATCGTTTTCCGGCAACGGACGTCCCCTGAGCTTCAACCTATTTTTGACTTCGCCATAGTGCTGGGCGGTGCCGGTATCGCACACTAGTATTGCACTGGCGGCAACGAGTTCATCCACTCTGGCTAAGTTGGCACTAACTCGGCCTGATTTTCTGGCACCGTAGTATAGCTCACCAATCACAATGCTTGGAATAAAAACCTCACTGGCTTGAGCAAGATGATCTTTGACTGTCACATCATCGGCAAACAGAGCAATAACGATGTTGGTATCGAGCAAAAACCTACCACTCATCCAAATTTGGCTGCTCACAACCTTCTTCAATAGCTTTACCCATCCACTGAAGATCATCAGCAGGAATTGAGCCAGCAAAATGTAATAACTGCTGTCCTGGTGTACCTCGTACCTGTTCTTTCGCTAAGGCTCGCGCAAATTCAAGTACTTGCCACTGCAAATGCTGAGGCATTCCCCTCAATTGTTCAATGACCGCTTCGACGATTGGCATGTCCATAGTGTGCTCCCTAGGTCTGATCCTACACAGCAAACACCAAGAGCAGTCAAGTACTATCAGATTCGGTTTAGGCGACCTCCCGCACCAAATCGTAGAGCAACTCCGAGGGAATTCCGGCGGCTAACAACAGCCGTGGTAAGGTGGGCAACACCCGACAGGCGTGGCGAATAAACTCGTGAATCCACCGTTGCAGGGTCTCTATCTGCCTTTCACTTAGGGGGCGATCGGCGTACATGGGCGATAAACACTGACCCAGATCCGTATCTGCAGAGCACTGCTCTAGCCGGATTTGGCTTAACCAACCGTCCTTGGGGCGGGTCAGTAACCAGTAGTTGCGCACAATCATCTTGCCGAGGTAGCGCTCCGTGACTTTCGTAATCTCGTGAATGTACTGGGCATACTGCCGCAACGTGATGGGCGTAGTCGAGGCTACCGTTGTCAGACTAGGGGGGTCTTCACCGTCACTAAAAATTGCGGTTGACTGAGTCACCGCATCAGTAGCAAGGGGTAAGTCATGGGCAACTAAGCGAAAAATTTTCTGTTCAATCGTTTTTAAGTAGTGAGTTTGTTGCGGCGCATTAAGTTTGATTTTCCGATGTAACTCAATCAGAAATTCTAATTCATTGAGTTGAGGATAGGTTAAATAATCTAGCTTTATATAACGCTCTACCTGATCCTCCGGTGATCCCAGCCAAGGTTGGTGATGATCCCGTAGATGAGCTTGAACTGTTGGGTGCGCTGCCAGCAAGCGACGCACATAATAGCGGGTTGCAGGGGACACATTCATAGGGCACGACACCTCATCGAAACACACATACACACTAAAAGAGAGAAGAGACCTAGAAGCCTCTCTATCAGACAGTTCCAAGACATGGTTTTAAGATTCTTAAGATATTATTAAAGTTTGCTGGGTTGACTAACCAATAAGAATCAATCAAGAGTTAATTACTTTTTAGTTATGTAATAAATAAGTTTAGTTATGTAATAAATAAGTAAGCCTTCCTTGGGCTAACCCTAAGATAGACCTCACACTACAAGCACTCATACTCTGAGGCAGTCAAATCGGCAGAAACACAAAAATAACTAAACCAGATGTTAAACGAAGCCATTAATGGCCTAACTGCGTGATGCAATATTTATGTTTTTGTTATAAGTGCTGCAAATGGTCACCGTCAAGTATTGATTGATACAAATGGTTTGTTTGTTAAAATCCCTTGACTTTGACAATGTATGAGGGTTAGTCATTGCAGGAATGCTAAAGACTTATTAAAGTTTGGCTGCTGCGGTGCACGGGGGGGTGAGTGTAGGATGGGGAAGGCGTTACTCTACACAGATTGGCTGCGGTATGCCCCGTCGTACAGATATTTCTAAAATCCTGATTATTGGTTCTGGTCCGATTGTCATTGGTCAAGCCTGTGAGTTTGACTATTCCGGTACCCAAGCCTGTAAGGCGCTGCGGGAGGAAGGGTATGAGGTGGTTTTAATTAACTCCAATCCGGCAACGATCATGACGGATCCGGAAACTGCGGATCGCACGTATATTGAGCCGCTCACCCCTGAGATCGTGGAAAAGGTGATTGCTGTCGAGCGACCCGATGCCCTGCTGCCGACCATGGGCGGCCAAACGGCGTTGAACTTGGCGGTAACGTTGGCCAAGTCGGGGGTTCTGGAGCGCTACGGTGTGGAGTTAATTGGTGCTAAGCTCCCGGCCATTGAAATGGCGGAGGATCGCAAGCTCTTTAAGGAGGCGATGCAGCGTATTGGCGTGGGGGTGTGTCCTTCCGGTTTGGCCAATACCCTCGAAGAGGCACGGGCGATCGCCCAACAAATTGGCGTCTATCCGCTCATTATTCGCCCCGCCTTTACCCTCGGTGGCACGGGTGGCGGGATCGCCTACAACCAAGAGGAATTTGAAGAGATTGCCATGGCGGGTCTCGATGCTAGCCCCGTGTCGCAAATTTTAATTGAGCAGTCCCTCATTGGCTGGAAAGAGTACGAGCTAGAAGTGATGCGGGACATGGCGGACAACGTGGTGATCATCTGCTCGATTGAAAACCTTGATCCGATGGGGGTGCACACGGGCGACTCCATTACCGTTGCGCCTGCCCAGACCCTCACGGATAAGGAGTACCAGCGGCTGCGGGATGCCTCGATTAAAATCATTCGCGAAATTGGCGTGGAAACGGGGGGATCCAACATTCAGTTTGCCGTCAACCCGGAAACGGGTGAGGTGATTGTGATTGAAATGAACCCACGGGTCTCGCGCTCGTCGGCGCTGGCCTCAAAAGCCACTGGGTTTCCGATCGCCAAAATGGCCGCCAAGTTAGCGGTAGGCTACACGCTGCCGGAGATCCCCAACGACATCACGAAGAAAACCCCGGCCAGCTTTGAACCCACCATTGACTACGTGGTCACTAAAATTCCTCGCTTTGCCTTTGAAAAGTTTCCGGGATCGCAGCCGGTCTTAACCACGCAAATGAAATCTGTTGGTGAGGCGATGGCCATTGGCCGCACGTTTCAAGAGTCGTTACAAAAAGCCTTGCGTTCCTTGGAAACGGGTCGAGCCGGTTGGGGGTGCGATCGCCCCGAGAAACTGCCGAGCCTAGAGCAACTGCGGGGCAAACTGCGGACACCCAATCCCGAGCGTATCTTTGCTATCCGCCATGCCTTTCTGCTGGGGATGAGCGTCGAGGAAATCTACGAACTCACCGCCATTGATCCGTGGTTTCTGCGCCAGATGCAGGGGCTACTCGAGACCGAAAGGTTTCTCAAGCGTACCAAGCTCGAGCAGTTAACCGCTGCGGATCTGTGGCAAATCAAGCAGCAGGGCTTTAGCGATGCCCAAATTGCCTACGCCACCAAAACCACCGACGATCAGGTGCGTGCCTACCGTCAATCCTTGGGGGTGGTGCCCGTCTATAAAACCGTTGATACTTGTGCCGCCGAGTTTGAAGCCTATACCCCCTACTACTACTCCGCCTACGAACAACCCACCGAGCGCATTAACTTGGATACGGGCGAACTGGAGGTACAGCCCCCCGAGTCGGAAGTGCTCCCCCCCAAAAAGCCACGGGTGATGATTCTGGGGTCAGGGCCCAACCGCATTGGTCAAGGGATTGAATTTGACTATTGCTGCTGCCATGCCTCCTACGCCCTGCAAGCGGATGGCTACGAAACCATCATGGTCAACTCGAACCCGGAAACGGTTTCTACCGACTACGACACGAGCGATCGCCTGTACTTTGAACCCCTCACCAAAGAGGATGTGCTCAACATCATTGAGGTAGAGCGCCCCGTCGGGATCATTATCCAATTTGGCGGCCAAACCCCCCTCAAGTTGGCCCTACCGCTGCAAACCTACCTGAGCGAGCACGGCGAAGCCCTAGGCACCAAAATTTGGGGCACCTCCCCGGACTCCATCGATATTGCCGAAGACCGGGAACGCTTTGAAAAAATTCTGCGGCATCTCGATATTCCCCAGCCCCCCAACGGCACGGCCCGCAGCTACAGCGAAGCCCTCACCATTGCCCAGCGCATTTGCTATCCGGTCGTGGTGCGCCCCAGCTACGTCTTGGGCGGGCGAGCCATGGAAATTGTCTATTCCGATGCCGAACTTGAACGCTACATGACCGAAGCCGTCCAGGTGGAACCGGATCGCCCCATCCTCATTGATAAATACCTCGAAAATGCCATTGAAGTGGATGTGGATGCCATTGCTGATGCCACCGGAGCCGTAGTCATTGGCGGCATCATGGAGCACATCGAACAAGCGGGGATTCACTCCGGCGACTCCGCCTGTAGCTTGCCCTGCCAGTCCCTTAGCCCCCAAGTGTTAGAGACCATCCGCACCTGGAGTATTGCCCTTGCCAAGGCCCTCAAGGTGGTTGGCCTAATGAACTTACAGTTGGCGGTTCAGGGCGATCAGGTCTATATCCTTGAAGCGAACCCCCGCGCCTCACGCACGGTGCCCTTTGTCTCCAAGGCCATTGGTATTCCCTTAGCCAAAATGGCCGCTCGCCTCATGTCCGGTAAAACCTTGGCAGAGCTAAATTTCCTGAGCGAAACCATCCCGAACCACGTGGCGGTTAAGGAAGCGGTACTCCCCTTTGAAAAATTTGCCGGTACCGATACCGTGCTCGGCCCGGAAATGCGCTCTACCGGTGAGGCCATGGGCATTGACTTGGATTTTGGCACCGCCTTTGCCAAGTCCCAGTTCTCAGCGAATCAAAAGCTGCCCCTCAGCGGCACCGTGTTTGTCTCCATGAGCGATCGCGACAAGGCCGCCATTGTACCCGTAGTCCAAGAATTACAGTCCCTTGGTTTTCGGATCATTGCCACCGAAGGCACCCGCAATGCCCTGATGGAGGCGGGCCTAGAGGGGATTGAGCTGATTCTGAAACTGCACGAAGGGCGACCCAATGTTCTTGATGCCATTAAGAATGAGCAGATTGATCTCATTCTCAATACTCCCTCTGGCGAAGAAGCCCGCGCCGATGGTCGCCTCATCCGCCGCACCGCTTTGGCCTACAAAATCCCCATTGTGACCACCATTGCCGGTGCCAAAGCAACCGCAGCGGCGATCAAAACCCTGCAAACCTCAGAACTGAGCGTGCGTGCCCTGCAAGACTATCACTCTGCCTAATGCTCAATGTTGGGTTTGGTAACTATGTAGCGCCCAGTCGGGTGTTGGCGATCGTCAGCCCCGACTCCGCGCCCATTAAACGCCTAATTCTGGAAGCGCGGCAGCAGCAGCACCTCATTGATGTCACCCATGGACGGCGCACACGAGCCGTACTGATGTTAGACAACGCCACCATTGTTCTGTCTGCCCTGCATCCAGAAACCTTGGCCAGCCGCCTGAGCCAACCCCCGCCCACCTAGACCGGTTCTAGGCGTGCACATGGCCATCGGGCATAATGGCACCGCTAAGGCGGGCACCGGTGAGTTTCACCAGCAGTCGATTCCCCTGACTCATTTTAGCGCCCCGCAGATCTGCACCGCGCAGATCCGCACCGCTGAGATCAGCGCCAATCAGGTTGGCCTCCTGCAAGTCCGCGTAGCTGAGGTCCGCCTGTAATAAATTTGCCCGAAAGAGATTGGCATGGCGCAAATTAGCACGGTGTAATATCACCCGGTGCAAAAAGGCATCACTCAGGTCGGCGTAGCTCAGGTTGGCGTGGCTGAGGTTGCGGCCTTCAAAATCTTTTTCACTCAGGTTCGCCCCCTGGAGGTTGACCCCCGACATATCCTTGTGGGGCGGGGTGGTGCGGGGCGGTTCCGGTGGGGGCGGGGCGGCGGTTCGTTGGCGAGTGTAGGTGCCATAGGTGTGGTTGTGCCGCTGCGAGTAGTTGCTGCTGCTATAACCACTACTGTGCTGTTGCTCGTGGGAGGTGTGGTAGCTGCGGTAGGCGTAGGGATTAGACTGGTAATGGTAACTACTGCGATGCTCCCGCGGTGGGTTGGCTGTGGTGGCGGTGCTTGCTTGGCGATAACTCTGCCGCTGATTTGGTCGCGCCGTTGCTTGGCTACCGTACTTGTAAATGTGCTGCCGCAGTTGATCGCGAGCGTCGTTAATCTGCTTAATTTTTTCTTGGGCTTTTTCCACCAAGCGCACGTTATCCTTGGGGATGCGATCCGGATGCCAAATGAACACGAGATCCCGATAAGCACGGTTCACGTCCTCTAGGGTTGCCCCCGGTTCTAGCTCCAGTACCCGGTAACATGTCTCTATATCGAGCATCCTTACGACGGCCTATCATGGATAGTGACAATTCTAGCGGTGGGGTCGCCCCCCTTGGGTTGAGAAAGAATGCGCTAATATTAACTTATGTAAAAACTCTTCATAATTTTGCATCGGAGGATGGCGATCCGTGAGTAAGCAATGGCGTAATGCAGGTTTGTACGTTCTTTTAACAATTGTTGTGTTGGCGTTGGCCACCGCCTTTTTTGATCGCCAGCCCGCCACCAAGCAGACATGGGCCTACAGCCAGCTTATCCAAGAAGTCGAGAACAAGCAAGTTAGCAAAATTAGTATTAGCCCCGATCGCGCCCAAGCCCAGGCCATTACCCAAGACGGCACGCGGGTATTAGTGAATTTGCCCAACGATCCGCAGTTGCTGGACATCCTCGCCAGTAATAATGTGGATATTTCGGTGCTGCCCCAAAGTAATGATGGGTTTTGGTTCCGCGCCCTAAGTAGCCTGCTGGTGCCCATTGGTTTGCTGGTACTGCTGTTTTTCCTACTGCGGCGTGCCCAAGCCGGCCCCGGCAACCAAGCCATGAACTTTGGTAAGTCGCGGGCACGGGTACAAATGGAACCCCAAACCCAAGTCACCTTTAATGACGTGGCAGGTATTGACCAAGCCAAGCTAGAACTCGGCGAAGTGGTGGAATTCCTCAAGTATGCCGATCGCTTCACGGAAGTGGGTGCCAAAATTCCCAAAGGGGTGCTGTTGGTGGGGCCGCCCGGAACCGGTAAAACCCTACTGGCGCGGGCGGTTGCTGGCGAGGCGGGGGTGCCCTTCTTCTCAATCTCTGGCTCTGAATTTGTGGAAATGTTTGTTGGCGTGGGTGCCTCGCGGGTGCGGGATCTCTTTGAGCAAGCCAAGGCGAACGCCCCTTGCATTGTCTTTATTGATGAAATTGATGCCGTAGGTCGTCAGCGGGGCGCAGGTCTTGGGGGTGGCAACGACGAGCGGGAACAAACCCTCAACCAACTACTGACGGAAATGGATGGGTTCGAGGGCAATACCGGCATTATCATTATTGCCGCCACCAACCGTCCCGATGTCTTGGATGCGGCTCTGCTGCGCCCGGGTCGCTTCGATCGCCAAGTGGTGGTGGATCGGCCCGACTATAAAGGGCGGCTAGATATTCTCAAGGTTCATGCCCGTGGAAAAACCTTAGCCAAGGATGTGGATCTCGATAAAATTGCTCGCCGTACCCCCGGCTTTACCGGTGCTGATCTGTCGAACCTGCTCAACGAAGCGGCGATCCTTGCTGCCCGTCGCAATCTCACCGAAATTTCCATGGATGAGATTAACGATGCCATTGACCGCGTGCTGGCCGGCCCCGAGAAGAAAGACCGCGTCATGAGCGAGCGGCGCAAAACCCTTGTGGCCTACCACGAAGCGGGTCATGCCCTTGTGGGGGCGCTGATGCCGGACTACGATCCGGTGCAAAAGGTGAGCATTATTCCCCGCGGTCGAGCCGGTGGCTTAACGTGGTTTACCCCCAACGAAGATCAGATGGATTCTGGCCTCTACAGCCGTGCTTACCTGCAAAACCAGATGGCGGTCGCCTTGGGCGGTCGGATTGCCGAAGAAATTATCTTTGGTGAAGAGGAAGTGACCACTGGCGCTTCCAACGATTTGCAGCAAGTGGCACGGGTGGCACGGCAGATGGTAACGCGCTTTGGCATGAGCGATCGCCTCGGGCCGGTGGCCTTGGGGCGGCAATCGGGGAATGTGTTCCTAGGCCGTGACATCATGGCAGAGCGGGACTTCTCGGAAGAGACCGCCGCCACCATTGACGATGAGGTGCGCAACTTAGTGGAGCAAGCCTATCGGCGCGCCAAAGAGGTGCTGGTGAACAACCGTCACGTCTTAGATCAAATTGCCCAAGTGCTCATTGAAAAAGAGACCATTGATGCCGAGGAACTCCAAAGCATCTTGGATCGCAATGATGTGAAAATGGCCGCCATTCCCTAAGCACCCATCCTGAGGTCAGATCCCTAAGGGGGGCTTGTTGATCACTCAAGCCCCTCTTTTTTATCGATTTGTCAAGTTTTTGGGTCTAAGTGTTTGTCTAGGTCATGTGCTCGGCCAGTGGGCACGCGGGTTAAACGTGCGTAGCGATCGCAACGTTTCGTAGAGGTCTTTTTCAGCGCCACTGAGGGATTTGGGGGGCACAATTTGTACCTTGGCTAAGAGGTCTCCCGGGGTGCCATTCGGGCTGCGCCAGCCTTTGCCCCGCAAGCGTAGCGACTGTCCTGAGCGGGTACCGGCAGGAATATTCAGCACCACATTGCCGCTAGGGGTAGGCACCGTCAGTTGCGTCCCCAAGGCCGCCTCATCGGGGGCTAGGGGCAAGTCCAGCACTAGTTGATTCTCTTCAAAGCGAAAGAGGGGATGGGGTGCCACCTGCACTGTTAAATAGAGATCGCCGCGCTGCGATGTGTAGGGGTTACTTTTGCCTTTGCCCCGCAGCCGTAGCTTTGTGCCCGGTTTAATACCAGCCGGAATCGTAACCGTGACTTTTTCGGCACCAATTTGAAAGGTTTTTTCGCAGCCTTGGGCCGCCTCTTGGAAACTAATTTGCACCTCTGCTTCGGTATCGGCGCTAGTGCTGCCAAAGCCAGACGGATCAAAGCCCCCCGACCAGCCACTTGCGCCTGCTGCACCGGAAACCCGTCCTAGCAGTTCATTAATAAACTCTTCAAAGTTGGCAAATTGGCTAAAGTCGCCGTCAAAACCGCCGACATTCACGTTAAAACCACTGGTACTGCCTGCTGCCTGCTGCCAGTACTGGCCAAACTGGTCATACTTGCGCCGTTTTTCCGGATCCGAGAGAACTTCGTGGGCTTCGTTAATTTCTTTGAACCGGGCTTCCGCGTCCTTGTCTCCCAGGTTTAAGTCAGGGTGGTATTTGCGGGCAAGGCGGCGGAAGGCTTGCCGAATTTCGGCATCCGTGGCCGTTTTGCTGACCCCTAAAACTTGATAGTAGTCTTTGAAGTCGGTACGAGCCATGGGAGAGTGCGCCTCTGCAATATAGTTGCCATAGGATAGGGTGGGGTTAGGAGCACCACCCCGAGAGATAAAACGCTCAGTGCTATTATAGTTGAATCACTTCATCGGGTCTCCAGCGGCATGGCGACGTTTTTGCGCCCAGACTTAGACGGCATTAGGGCCTACGCGACTCCTCCCGAAGCCAGTAGTGGCACCCTGCCCCCTCAGGTTGATTACCTCGACACTAACGAGTTTCCCCTCGATTTACCGGCCCCCCTCAAGGCAAAGCTAGCCCAGCAGTACGTCGAGGCCCTCGCCACCAACCGCTATCCCGACAGTAGTCACTGGCACCTGAAGCAGGCGATCGCCACCTACGTCAGCGAGCACAGTAGCGAACCGATGACTCCCGCCCAAATTGCCGTGGGCAATGGCTCTGACGAACTGATTCGTTCATTGCTCTTGGCTACCGCGCTGGGGGGACACGGCTCCATCCTAGTGGCCGACCCCACCTTCTCGATCTACGGTATTCTTGCCCAAAGCTTAGGGATCCCCGTCCACCGCGCCCCACGGCATCCCGAGACATTTGCAGTTGACATTGATAGCGCTGAGGCGCTAGTCGCTAAGGCGGATCCCCCCGTGCGACTTGTCTTCATGCTCCAGCCTAATTCCCCCACGGGTAATGCCTTAACCTCGGCAGAAGTGGCTTGGTTACGGCAATTACCCCCAGACCTGTTGGTGGTCATTGATGAGGCCTACTTTGAATTTTCGGGCAAAACCCTACTGCCGGAGCTAACAGCACACCCCAACTGGCTCATTTTACGCACATTTTCTAAGGCTCTACGGTTGGCGGCACATCGGGTGGGCTACGCGATCGCCCAGCCAACGGTCATTGCCGCCCTAGAAAAGCTACGCCTGCCCTACAACTTACCCAGTGTGTCCCAACTGGCGGCCTGTATGGCTCTTGAGCATCGGCAAGAGCTACTGGCAGATATTCCCCAGGTCATTGCCGAGCGTGAGTGGCTGTACGCTCAACTGCAAACCTGTCCCCACCTGCGAGTCTGGCCGAGCGTGGCCAATTTTCTCTTTTTCCGCCTCGAAGAGACGGCTCACACCCAACCCCTGTGCCAGGCCCTCGAACAGGAAGGAACCCTCGTGCGCCCCATCGCCAACGGTATTCGCGTTTCCATTGGCACTCCAGCAGAAAATGAGCGGTTTTGGCAGCGGTTGCAGGCGTACCTCTCCACCTTATCTGGTTGAGGGTTGATGGGGCGTTGCAGAGTATGACAAATAGGAATTGCGCTTCTTAGAATAGATAAAATTCAAATCAGTGTTTGTGGCTGCGGTTGTACAGTGATCATCTTAAATCTCCTTGATCCGTGGAAGCGAACCTCTGTTAAAACGTGGCGATTTCCCATCAAAACAACGATTCGGATTGGCCGTGCCGCAGACAACGATGTGATTCTCAACGATATTCTGATCAGCCGTTACCATGCAGAGCTTGGCTGCTACCGCGATGCCGAAAATTTAGGGCGCTGGTACCTGAAAAGTTTGGGGGCGATCGGTACCTTTGTGGATGGTCGCTTGGTCGATGAGAGTAAACTGGCGACCGGCAGTCTGATTCAACTGGGGCCGACAGGACCCATTTTAGAGTTTCGTGAACAAAGTTTTCGCCGCAGTACGCCCACCCTCAGTGAGTGTACCCATGCGGGCAATGTGCCGGGGAATTTATTCTGTATTCACTGTGGTGAGCCGCTGAATATTCAGCGTACCGTTCGCAACTACCACATCTTACGGCTATTGGGGCAAGGGGGTATTGGTACAACCTATCTGGCCTGTGAGGCACGACCCGCCGGTGGGTTTGGCACAAAGGTACCCGAAGTGCGGGTGCTCAAGGAACTAAAGGCAGACATGGTCGAGAATGCGAAAGCACAAGAACTCTTTGAGCGGGAGGGGCGTATCCTCCAAATGCTCGATCATGCGGGTATTCCGCGGTTTTATGACTTTTTTATTGAAGAGGGCAAAAGTTATTTGGTGATGGAGTTAATCCATGGTTTGGATTTAGAGCGCTGGGTACTGCGCAACGGTACCGTGCCAGTGCCGCAGGCCATTCAATGGATGATCCAAACCTGTGGCGTGCTGGACTATCTCCACAACCAAGATCCGCCAGTCATCCACCGCGACCTTAAACCCAGTAACCTCTTGGTGCGCTCTCGCGATAACCAAGTGGTTCTGATTGATTTTGGTGCTGTGAAGGAGTTGGGGCACTCCCCCAGTGGCACCCGTATTGCCGTAGAGGGGTACAGTGCCCCCGAGCAAATGAGGGGGCAGCCGGTGGTGCAATCGGATTTGTTCGCTGTAGGGGCAACCCTTGCCTTCTTGTTGTTGGGGGATAGCCCCATTCGCTTTTACCGTCACCACGAGGGGCAGCACCGCTTAGATGTCAGCGATCGCCCCAATATTCCCGAAGCCCTCAAGCAGGTGATTCACCGGGCCACTGCCCCCCTTGTGAGCGATCGCTACCCGTCGGCGATCGCCCTTGCCCAAGCCCTAAAAAAATGTTTGGCCAACGCCCCCCCTGCATCGGTACCGATTGCCGACAATCCACTTGGCGACCCAGATCTACCAACACGGACTTAGCCACCCCATAATGGATAAGGTTGGCAATTCGTGGTTTCACAGATGAAACACTTGCGTCTAAGCACACTTTTACCGCGGCTCGTTGCCCTGTTGGCACTGTTCCTGCTGTTGAGTTGTGCCCCACCCTCGTCCGTTGCTGACACTAGTTCGATTCCCGGAGCACAGAGTAGTACACCCATGACAAATTTACCCCGCCTGAATGGTGATGCCACCGTTGTCCTAACGGTGAAGGATCGCCCCATTACCATTCAGGTCAATGGTGCTGCCGCCCCGATTACCGCTGGCAATTTTGTTGATCTAGTCAATCGTGGCGTTTACGATGGCACCGTATTTCATCGCGTTGTCCGCGAGCCGCAGCCCTTTGTGGTGCAGGGGGGCGATCCCCAAAGCACGGATCCCAGCGTGTCGCCCCAACTGTATGGCACAGGCTCGTTCATTGATCCGGCCACAAACCGCCCCCGCTACATTCCCCTAGAAATTTTAGGGAAGGGCAGTAGCACCCCCACCTACAGTCAAGCGGGCAAGGTGTCACCGCAACTGAATCACACCCGTGGTGCTGTGGCCATGGCGCGCTCCCAGTTGCCTGATTCCGCCTCGGCACAGTTTTATATTGCCCTACAACAACTGGATTTTTTAGATGGGAATTACGCCGTCTTTGGCTATGTTACCGATGGTATGGATGTGGTCGATAGTATTCAACAGGGCGATCGCATCCAATCGGCTAAAGTCGTGGCCGGGTTGGAGCATTTAGAACAGCCATAGTGCCACGGCGGCGAAACCGTTGGCGCAGGGTGGGCAGTAGCCGTAAGCACAAGCCATAGGCCAGCAAACCGGCGACCACTCCCACCCCAACACTGCCAAACATGAGAATCGTGGCCAGTTGCCCCCCTTGCTCGATGAGGGAGACCCAAGAGGTAACCCCCGTCAGGTTGAGGGGGGGGTGACCCACCAGCCACCAGCCCACCTGAAAGTTAAACCAAAACAGCGGTACATAGGTAAACGGGTTGCTCACCCAAGTTGCCAGCGCCGCCAAGGGCTTATTGCCCCGCAACAGCAGCGCCAAGCCCACCGCAATAATCATCTGACCGCCAAACAGCGGCAACATACCCGCAAAAACCCCCGCCCCCAAACCGCGCGCCACACTTTCCGTACTGGCATGGGAGCGCATCAAGCGCAAATAGTAGTAACGCAAGGACCGTCGTAAATTGTGCAGCCAACGAAAACGCTTCTGATGGGAGTGCTGAAACAAAGACAACGGTACCATACAGGTTCAGTAGAGATTGGTGCAACGATACCCACTAGCAGTGTGCCATATCCAAGGCAACCTTTGCTAGGCCGTTGGGCGGTAGGTGGGTTTACGCAAGCCAACAACTAAAAACAGAAAAGCCACGCCCATAATCAGACCACTTTGAAAGGCAGGTGCTTGCCCCCCCCAACGGTCAAACGCCCAACCCGCCCAAGCCGGTCCGGCAATCCCGGCAATACTTTGGAGGGATTGACTTGCGCCAATAATTTTGCCTTGATCTTCATCCCGTACTTGGTTGGAGATGACCCCCCGCAGCGAGGGCAGCATAATGCCCACCCCAAAGGCCAGACCAACCACGCACAGATAAATGGAGGTGCCACTCCAAAAGCCAGTTGCCGGAATGGCGGCAATCCCCAGCAGGGCGGTGCCAACTAGAGCCATGCCCGCCACACTCAAGCGGTTTTCGCCAAAGCGAGGAATCAGCGAGCGAATGAGACCCGCTTGCACCACGGTGCTCACCACACCAATGATGACAAAGACAATACCCGCTTCAGCCGGCCCCCAACCAAACTGCCGCTTCAAAAACAGGACAAAGATACTGGTAAAACCAGCAAAGGCAAAATTAAAGACAAAGAAAGAGACCATCAATGCCTGAAGTGAGCGGGTCTTAAATAACCCCAACCACTGCTGCTGTAAACCAAAACTCTTGAAGCTCAGGGGCGATCGCTGGGCGGCGGGCAACGACTCCGGCAAAATAAAATAGGCCATGACCACATTGATCAGCGCCAGCGTCCCGGCAAACAGAATCGGCAGCTTTAGGTTCACCGCGGCCAAACTGCCGCCGATGGCAGGGCCAAAAATAAAGCCAATGCCAAAGGCCGCCCCCGTTAAGCCAAAGTTTTTAGCGCGATCCGCCGGAGCCGAGGTATCGGCAATATAGGCTTGCGCCGTTGAGACTACCCCCCCCGTAATCCCGTCAATAATCCGCGACACAAAGAGGAGCCACGGGGCTGTGGCCGCCGCAAATAAAAAGTAGGACAGCGCCGTTCCAGCAATACACACCAGCAATACAGGTCGCCGCCCCCAGTGGTCGGAAAGGGCACCTAACAGTGGCGCGGCAATAAACTGCGCACCGGCAAAGGAGGAAAATAGGAGGGTGAGGGTGAGGGCATCAAAGTTAAACCGCTCCACCAAAAAGGGCAGGATGGGGAAAATTAAACTCTCACCCAATCGGTCTATAACAATCGTGAATAAAACAACAAATAATGGCGAGCGTAGGTAGCGTATCCCCATGCAATAAAGATTCCCGCAAACATCGGTAGGTGGCGTGCAGCGTCAGCATGACTCTAGTTTGCCACGTCTTGGGACTGTGACAAGTGCGGGGTTGTTAGCGCGCCCCCTATGGCGTTGGCTGCCAAAACACACCAATGGCATTATTGACTCGCGTGGTGGTCACCGAATGGCGATCTACGAGTACCCCCCCTAAGTAAAGGGCGCTGGAGCTGCCGCCATCAAGATTCACGGCATTGACCAAGCCAAGCTGCTGCACAATCTGCGCCCATTCGGTCAGGGTGGGGCCAGAACCACCGATGCGGTTATGGGTCGTTACCAGAAGAATACTGCCGTCACGGTGATTGCCCATGGCACTGCGGGGAGCGGCTTGGGCATCGAGACCAGCGCCAAATTGCTCGAGCGCCGCATTCAGCACCACCCGTCCCTGCTCCACCAACAGCGGACCAGCCCCGACAATATTGGCAAAGGCTTCAAAGCTAGCGGGCACGGCACGAGTATTCATCTGTAGCGTTGCCCCCACCGGAAAGTTAGCCAGGGCAGAGTTAAAGTTGCGCGCCACCAGTAGGTAGCCATCTCGGGGAATGGGCACCGCTTGGGGCTGGTTGCTACTGGCCGGGCGCTGACTAATCACCTGCTGGTTGCGAACTGTAATGACTGCTTCATTCCCCGTTTTGGGGGTGTAGCTTGCGCCCCATGCGGGGGTGTAAAGGGCAAGACCTGCTTGGACGTAGCCAGAGTTAAAACTGACAATCGGCAGGGTGCCGGTGGGAGTGGTAACGGTTTGTTGCAAGCTGAGGCGACCAACGACGATCTGGCCATTGTCGTCCCAGGCGATCGCCCCGCGATTCAGAATCGGCCCCGAAATCCAGTTGCCCTCACTCCGCAGTGCCCCCAACGGTGCTTGGCGATCGCGGTTAAAGAATCCGGCATTAATGGCGGCGGCGGCTTGCCAGCGCTGAGCCAATTCCGGTACCGTGGCCAAGCCCACAACACTGGCGGGGGTGATCCAAAGGGGGCGCAGGCGCACCCCAGCAGTCTGGGGCGTCATCACCAACAGGCTGACGGGAAACTGGCGCGTCCCTAAGGTAACGGTTTGCTCCTGCCAGCGCAGACCCGGTGCCCATTGAATCGTGCGCGGCGGCGGCGCATCATTGCGAAAGTCCACCACCAAGCGGGGTGGGTTTAAGAGCATGGAGGCGACAGGGCGAGCCGTGCCGCCAATTTCAGTTTCTAGCACGGTGCGATTTGCCGCTGCCGTAATTTTCACCCCCGGAATTGTGGCCAACTGGCCGCTGGCTTCAATCGTCAGGCTGACGCTGCGGGGGGTGGTGCCCGTGCGGCTAAAGGTGAGGCGGTTAATTTGCCATGGGGTTGGCCGATCCAGTTCAAACACCCAGCGATCGCCCCAGGGTTGCCGTCCCTGCCGCCAGCCAAGGATGCGGCTTGGGGGGGTCGTCATCCGCAGAGTGGTACCTTGGGGTTGCACCTGCCACTGGTGCTGTTGGATGAGGGGGGTAATGTCTAGGTAGCGGTACATGCCATTGGCACTAAAACGAACCGCCAAGGGGCTAAATTGCTCTTGAAACCATGCCACGGGCTGCTGCCATGGGTCTGTCGTATTGCCGAGCAGTACCCCTAAGCGATTGGCTAAAGCACCATCGCTAATGCCAATTCTCGGCTGGTTTTCCTCATTGATCCACTGGCTCCAGGCCACCGGATAGTCACGCCCGTTCAAGTTGAGGCGATCGCCTTGGAGAGTTTGCGCTTGCAACCGAGTGGGTGTGAGCAGCATTGCCAGCATAGCGGTCGTCAGCACCGTTCCCTGCCACCATGGGTTACCGTTCCGAGACAATAGCAAGTGTTTCACCTCACACCTTGAGTACTGGCAATCTAGATCATCCTGCCACTACAGAGGTACCTTTTGGCAAAAAAGTTGCTGTAACCCACCGCCAAAATCTAGTACACCACAAGAATTCGGCGTTGATGTTCGCCCTCGTTCAGCAGCAATACCTCGGGTTTGACCGCGTTATTTTGTTGATTACCCGGCTGCCAGCACTGCAACGGATGAGTCGAAGATGGCGATCGCACTGGCTCTGCCGCCAAAGCACGGTTAACATTACAACTTTTAATAACCGTTGCCCCCACACTGAGGGTTCCCGAGGCCGCAGTCTGACTCACCGCCATTGGCAACCAGAAAAGATTCAATCCAGCAAATAATGCCACGAGAATACTTGCGGCAAATAACTGCCGCTCAAGCCAAGAATACAGCATAGTACCCCCCGCCCTTCCCCCTTCGGAGAAGTCTATTCATTTGATGGCTCTACTGCCTCAAAGGCAGTTGGAGGAATTGGTAAAATCCCAAGCATGTCTGCCTTTAGAGCAAACACTCTTCGTACTTTCAGTACTTAAAGACGAATCCTTATCCCCCGCTTTTCCCCCGACCGAGAAGATGTTTTTTCTAACTTTTTTCTAATTATGAGTCGTCAAGAAAAACACAATCCTTCTTGATCCACACTTCTATTGTAAATCGATAGCAAGAACAATGTAAAATTTGATACAGAATGTTAGGGGCTTAAACATATCGTAACGCCACAGGTCAAGCCTAGGCGCGGCAATGCGAAGATTCACCCTGTGACAATGCGGCATAGCGGCAAGTGGAAAAGGTGAGTGGCAATTGCTGCAAACTTGTGCTATGACTAATCTATCTTGAGCGGTACGGCAAAGGACGGAACAACGATTCCGAGCAATCCGGAGGCACGACCGCTCAACGAAAGGTC